>Ga0308414_1001044_pt1 | contig 18062 bp, 11 predicted proteins | sample HotsprSampleOS50_FD_205667 | JGI IMG/M metagenome (GOLD analysis project Ga0308414, IMG submission 205667) | Hot spring phototrophic mat microbial communities from Octopus Spring, Yellowstone National Park, Wyoming, United States - 20090730_OS50 ...
CTGCCCGCGCGATTTCACCCACCAACGAGCCACCTGACGATCCACTCGATGTGATCGTCCCACCGCCGAGAATCTGATCGAGGATGGATGCCACGGACTCGGCCTTTGAATTCTTGAGATAGTACACAACTAACTCGGGTCCCGCGTACTGTGACACATCCTGGCTTGCCATCCGACGAACCAGATTCTCGAACTGATTAAGCGCCTCCGGGTCCTGGCTTGCAACCACCAGACCTTCTGGAGTGACGGCTACAATCACAGGTGGAGGACTTGCTGGGACCTCGGTCTTCGAAGGAGGCTGAGTTGCCTGCTGAGTCTCATCCGTCGGCAAGGGCGACTCGCCAGTAGCAGGTCCTGAAGGTTTGGCTTGCTCTGCCGAGACACCCAGGCTATCCGACGCCTGTTGCGAAGGGGCATTGTCATTATTTGACCCGGTCACAGCCTGTTGCGCTGCTTCTTGTGTCTTTTCTTGCGAGATCAAAAACGCGGATACCCGAGGACGTCCTGGCGAGAAAGGCTCAGAAGTCGAATCAATACCGTTAGAGACATCGCTCGAGGCAACCACGAGCATGCTATCACGATCGGAGTACGTCGTCCGGTCGCTCCCGCGCCACCCATCACGTCCGTGATCATGACCTCCTGAATCCCAGCGCCGCTCAAAGAACCCAGGTCCACCTCCTGGCATGAATCCACCCGGCGGTCCCCACGGTCGGGAAAACGGCGATTGACCAGGCCACTGCTGCGGAAACGATGGCTGTTGCGGCGCTGGGGAAGTCCCCGTTGTTGACGATGAGGTCGGGCTTGCGCTCGTTTGAGGCTTGAGTCCCAGCATCAAACGACTTGTTGACGTCATGGCTTCGGGCAGGGGAATTCTCTGAACCTCGACTCCTCTTTCTGCCGGCTCGTCGTTACTCCGTATCTGTCCCTCTTGCCCTGTTGAAGAGGGAGCACCACCCGATTCCGCTGGAACCACGGACCGGATCACTTGGAGACGGTTTGGCCTGACTTGCGGCCAGAGGCTCTGCATCTGGTTGAGCACGGCCTGGGCCGTACCAGCGTCCATCGGAATAGTTCGCATCAAACTCAGATTGGCGCTTCCCGAAGCATCGGCAGGTTCTCCCATCTTGATCAAGAGCTGTCGAATTTGGTCAATTTGGGCCTTGGTACCTCTCACAAGCAACATCCGCGTCGAAAGATCGGCATCCACGGTCGGTGCGTTGCCAGAACTGCTATCGCCCGCGGTTCCGAACAACTTGCTAATCGCCAGCACAGCCAGTTGTGGATCGACGACCCGTAACGGAATGACCTCGACCTGACCCACCTCACCTTGCAACTGCTGCAACGTGGCACGAATCGTAGCATGTTGGGCCGGCCTTGCCCACGCCACCAAGGCCCCGGTCTTCGGATCAATGGCCAGCCGAACATCCGGCATCCCTGCCAATAAGGTTTGGAAGACCTGAAGAACCATTTGCGGATCGGCAGATGTGATTGGGTACACCTCGAGTTGGGGAGTGCTTTCCAAAGCAGACGTTCCGTCCGTCGCCGACGGATCAAGGGCCTGCAACAACTGACTGAACCGGTCAAGCATTTCCGGAGTCCCAGAAACCAACAACCGACTGGCACCCGGATCAATAGCAAATCGCAACGTCCCATCGGCATTTGCCGTTTGGTCCGCCGGAATCTGAAACATCTGGCGGACGATACTCAACACCTGGTCCACCGTTGCTGGATTGATCCTGAAGGTCCGGACCAAGTCGTTGGCGGATGGATTTTCAATTGCATCCAGCATCTTTCGAATGGTCTTGAGCCGTCCCGCCGTCTCTGTGACAAAGAGCTGCTTGGCCTTTGCCAGAACCACGACACTTCCTTGCGGTCCAAGCAGTTTCTTGACTTCCTGCTCGGCCTCTTCTGGCGTCATCCGGCGGAGCTGGAAGAGACAACTCACCATTTCGTAGTCACCCCGTTTCTCCAGATCCTCTGGAGAAACTCTGTCCACTAGATTCGGCGGGATCCCATCCTCGACATTGAATAACATGAGCATTCGCTCTCGACGGACCAGCACGTATCCTTTGGTCAACAGGACGCTATTAAGAAGGTCAATAGCCTGCGTCGGCGTAAATTCATGATCATCCACGTAGTTAAAGGTCCCCGGCGGCGGGTTCTCCATAACCAGAGATAACCCAGCCTGTTGGGCAAGCCAATCCAGCACCTCCTTCCACGGCTGATAGCGAAAATTGAACCGCAATTTGACATCCGATGACGGTAACTGTGGAATCTGTTCGCTTCCGGTCGGTTGCTGACCCGCAGCGGTACCTGGCGACGGTTGAGGGTGGGGAACGTGACCAATACCCGCTCCAGGGACCGGCGGGCCGGCCGGTGCGATCGTCTTCGAGTCTCCCGCGACACCCGTGACCTTCGGAGGAGTCGCCTCAGACGCCGCAGGCTTCACTTCCTGTGATACTGGGATTTGGCGACTTTCGATCGGCGCCGGTGGCTGCGGCTGTTCTTTGCCCGCTGCATTCGGCTGGGTAACAACGGGCTGCTGTGGGGGAACGTCCTGCCTAGTTTCCTCGCCTGGGCCAGTTTTCGCCTGCTCTGTCGCTGGTTCTACGGTTGGCTCACCCTCGTTTTTTATTGCCGGAGGAGCAGGTGGGTTTGTTTCCTCAGTAACGTCGGCTGCTTTGGGGCTCCCTTCAGGGCTCTCTTGAGGAGGACTAACCGCTGGTTTGGCTGCCGTGTCACCGGGAATATCCTCCCGTTGCTCAGTGGCCTGCATTTCCCCCGGTTGAGCCGGCTCTGGCGGCTGTTGATTCCCCTCACCAGGTGATGACTCTTGTGTAAGCGGTTTTGCCTCATACTTGGTGGAACCGTCTGCATTCGGTTTCTCCATCTCTGGACTCGGCGGGGCAGGTTCTGCAACCACCTCATCCCGGTTCCCCAATTGACTCGATCCCACCAAAGAAGCGGCCGGGGAAGGCGCCATTTCCGGCAACATTTCGTCATCTGGTGGCGGCACAACTGGAGGTGCTTGCGCCTCAACATTAACGGGTGCGATGTGCACCGGCTCATCGTCGTCCGGAATCGGCCCTAGGGCTGGCGCCGAAGTTGTGGCATTTGCGTCCGGCGGAAGCTCTCCAAGCAACATCGAACGAAACGCCTGACGTTGCGAATCGTTCAGGACTTGAACAATTGCTTCTCCAGGCACTCCGCCATTGTCCGCCATTGCCCCCGTCGCCGTTCCCTGCGCAAGACTCTGCTGAATTACGGCAGTCTGTTCCGGAGAAATCTGCAAACGACGAGCCACCACGGGATCAGTCAGAACCTTAAGACCATACCGTTTCAGGCGCATTTGCTCTAGCTTCGCGCGCTGCTGCGCGCTCAAGACCATAAGCCCGGCATTCTCGGTGGCATAGCGAAACTCGGCAAGACGAGCGTTCCGTTCCTCGGGCGACAAGTTCCTCAGCTCCATGGCCGACGTCAAGATTTCGGCCTCTTTTTCGGCAATCAGGTCCTGAAGCTGCGTCAACTGTTTTTCCGTCAGACCCAACTGTTCCCGGGCATCCGGTTCCACCGCAATGGCCAGTACACCGACCACGTCATAATCCGCCGCCCAAAGCTCGACGGTAAAACAGGCTTGCTGGAGCATAAGCATAACGGCGGAAAGAGCCAGCATCCGTCTGACTTTCAGACGAGAAAGAAATCGTGAGTTCATTGGCGGGTATCCTCAATTACAAAGACTCTCAACCAGTCAACCCTTTTGGAAATAGGTTGCCGCTCAGCAATATCATCGCCCCAACTATTGGTACTGAGACCAAATGTGTTTATCCGGCAGGAAACGACTGGTTTTCCTTCCCGGCCCTATAACAATGGTACCCTGCAACTCCCCATAAATGCTAACCATTACCACGGGAGAAAGTTTCGCGGGATTTGGATCAAAAGCGCATCACTCTTGAGTTGCATATCATACGGCTATACTGCGGGGGTACCTAAAACTCAATCCGCGCGAAATGCCGCAGGCCAATCAGTAAGCTAACACCCCCGAATAAAGCGGTGCACGCAATCGCGGCCAACGGCCCCCATTTAAACCAAAAGACCACCAGTGGGCTAAACTCCACATGGGCGGTCACAGTGGGAAGCAGGCCGGGGCTTTCTGCCAGAATCCTAATATGTGCCGGCAAGGACCCTAGCGTTATCACGGCGATGATGAAGGCTGTGCTTATCACCAGGTTCAGTGTCCCCCCAAAGCCGGAGGCGATCCGGGCAGCCGAGACGGCTCGAAAGTTGGGGTATCGTGCGCCAAGTCCGACTGCAATCGCGGTCAAACCAACGCAGCACAGGACCGTCGTGGATTGATGCGCCAGATGAACCATGATGTCCACCCCCAGCATGAGATCGCTCAGCAAAACCAATCCGCAACAGGGGACAAGGCATAGAAACAAAGCAAAGGCAACTTTGCTCCAAATAATTGCCCGCCGTGAAATCGGCATCAGTCCCAAAACCCAAAAACGTGGGCCTTCCAGGCTGATCAGCGGAAAGATAAACCGCGTTGTAAAGGTTGACAACAACAAAGCGACAACGGCCACGTTCAAAAAGCTAATCAGGTTCATCCAAGCAAAATAAAATTGCTCATAATAGACCCTTCTTATATTGATAAAATAGAATACGAGCAGGCCAACGAATATGAGCAACTGGGACCACTGAACGGGATCCCTGCGAAACAGCCGGATATCCTTCACAATCAACTGTCGAGTCGCCGGAGCCAATCGGGGGACGTGATGGAGGAGAATGTCATCAATCAGACCTGTGCGAGCGTTCCGCTTTTTCCGCCCAAGCTCAGCCAGACGGAAAAAGACCCTTCGATAGTACTTGCCTGCAATGACCAGGCACAAGGTGTGCAAAGCGACCGCATTCGCTGCGATCACCATAAGGAACATCACGGCATCCACCACATTACCTCGGGCAGCCGACATCAGCCCGGTTGTCAGCCACCAGCTTGGCAAGAGGCGGAATTGGGTGATATTCAGGCGGTTGAGCATGCTCTGCAGCCATTCCACCGTCACAGCATCGCCCCGCGGCAGCCAGCTAATCCAGTTCAGGAATAACAGGCCCAGAATCACCATCGCCCCAATTGCCGCGGCAATGAATATAGACTTCAGTCGCGGTACATACTGTGCCAGTATCAGGCAGAACAATGCTCCCACACAACACGGAATATAAACAAACGCAATTAAATAAGGTAACATCAGTAAATAGAAGAGCACGTGCGCCTCTTCGACGAGGGCAAAACCCAGGAGCAGGGGGCTGGAAAGAATAACAAAGGCCCAACTGCTCAGGAGGACCGTATCAAACAGCCGCGAGGCAAAGAGTCGCTCAGTGCGAACCGGTTGGGTGAGCAGAAATAAGGTGTCCGGTGAACGAAACAGACCGCCGAACAAAAGAATGGCCGCCGAGATAACCAACATCAGCATGAGGGCCATAAAAAACGTGCCGAACACGTATCGTATGATCTGTTCGACGAGGTCGCTGTACGGAATGGCAGTCTCGAGGAATTGAAAACCTTCCGCAAAAATCCAGAAGAGACCCAACCATAGTCCGCCCCCAAGTAAGATGATGAGCCAGATCCGAAACCACGCAGTCGCGAGGGCCTGTCTGATTACGGTACGAGACATCTGGAGCCAAATCTGGCGAAATGCCCGTCCTTCCTCGCTGGGACTTGGTAACTCCCAGGGGCATCCGCTCACAATGACGGGACTTGTCTCGACACTCATCAGCTGGTCCCTCCGTAGGGTTGCTTTCTGTGCCATTCGCCGCAACTAACAAGGCGTCAAGCCGGTGGTTGGTTTTCGCTCAAAGATTGTAAAGCTCCCATACCCTGCCGGGTTCCGGAGGGGGAATTGGTCTCCTTCGCATAACCGTGCGGAAGGAGGCTGTCGCTCTCTGCGCCGGTTGCCATTCGCACACGGCCTTCGGGCAACTCTGCACTGAATTCGTCAGTAAGCTCCAAGAAGATCTCTTCCAGCGAGGCATGGTCACTGGCCCGCAACGCTCGCAGTTCATCCACAGTACCAGCAAAAATGAGTTTGCCTCTGTGAATGATCCCGATTCGATCCGCGATCTCTTCCGCGATGCTCAACGTATGAGTGGACATGAAAACCGATGTTCCCATCGAGGTCTTCGCTTTGAGAAGGTCTTTAACCAGTTTTGCGCTTTTCGGATCGAGACCAACCATTGGTTCATCGACGATCAGAACCTTGGGATCGTGGAGGACGGCTGAGGCGAACACCAATCGTTGCCGCATCCCGTGAGAGTAAGTCTCGGTCAAATCATCGACAAACTCACCCATTCCAAATCGGTCGATCTCACGTTCAATGCGGGAAGCCAATTCCGAAGAGGAAATGCCTCGGAGTTGGCCGACAAACTCCAGAAACTCGCGTCCCGTGAGCTTGTCGTAAAGATACGGCTGGTCGGGGACATATCCAACAAATCGTGCGGCTTCACGGCATTGTGTGGTTGCGTTGAAGCCACACACAGTCACTTCACCCTCGTTGGGACGGAGCAAGCCGACAAGCATGCGTATGGTCGTCGTCTTACCCGCCCCGTTTGGACCAAGAAATGCGAATAACTCGCCGGGTGCAACCTGTAGATTTAGCCTTTCCACCGCGATTTTTCGGCCAAACCGTTTTGTGACATCAGAAAAGACAATCATGAGGATCCCTTTTGCGTGCTTGATGACGATTCCGCATCCACTCGCTCAAGCAATCTTGCCGTTTCCTTCTCGTCCAGGCGAATCAAGACGATTCTCCCGCCGCCGACTTTCGCCTCCTGTTTCAAAACGAGGCCTGTTTCGTCCACCCAGACTCGACCGCGTGGTCCGCCCTGTGAGTTGAGTGATTCCGCCGGGTCATTTTTGTACACGACAACCCAACACAGGTGCGGCTTCTGCTGCCAAAAGATAACCTCCCGACCTTGGACCTCGGCATGGATCACCTCCAGGGGACGCGAACTCACCGTTTGCTGGGGAATCTGGAACGGGCTATAGACCTCCACCGTCCACTTCTGGCCATCACGCAAATTCGGCAGGGTAGCCTGGGGCGAGAATGAGTCCGTCAAAAGCGTGTTCGACTGAAAAGGAAGCTCCGTATCGTAAACAAATGTTCCCGACTGGACAGAGACCTGCAATTTACCCTTGTCGATATTGCCGCGAACAACCACAAAAGGCTCTTTCGACTCCGGCGTCTTAAGCCGGGTCTGAAACGATGACAGTCTTTTCAGGGGATCGAAGAGAAGCGTTGTTTCGAGACGAAGCCGCAGCCTAGGAACCGGAGAATCGCTGGCCAAAACCTGCCAGATGAGCGGGAAAATTTCCTGAATCGGCAACTCGCGAAACTGGATGATGTTCTTCACCTCAGTCAAATCATCTCCGAGGATTTCTGTCCGAGTGACTGCCCAACCAATGTTTCGGTCTTTCCACTGGATGTTCCAACCGACAACCCTCTCGCGTCGGTAGCCGTCAACGATGTCAGAATACCGAGGTGGCGTCCCGATCAACAGGGTCGGGGCAATCTTTTCTTTGACCAACCAACCCATCGTTGCCAACCAGAAGACAACAACAGCTATCAGGTATCCACGGCCGAAGTACATATGGCGGCAAAACCTCCTCCCGATTGTTACCCATGATCCCCACTCCATGATTTTACCAAACTCAAACCGTAGGAAAACAATCACATTAGACCGATCCGCTGTAAATAGCGTCCGGTAAACCGGTATTTGACTCGTCAGCAGACCCATAAACTGGCGGCGACTCGGCAAAACGCAAGGACGCGGTTATCCATCCATCTATAAGCAGAATACAGAGACGTTGCGAAAAAACGGATAATGGATCAAAATCCAAGGTGGTTGCTGGTCGCTCAGCTTGATGACTGTTGTGGCCACATTCCGACGGTGAATATTTTCTGTCGTCTTTATCTGGACTTCATCGTGACTCGATGGTTACGAACCTGCTACTAATTGCCGCCATGGGAATCGGGGTGGATGTCGGCTGGAGGCCGACTCCCGACGGGCGAATCGAGTACATTATTCAGGTCACTCCTGAGGAGCTTCAGAATCTCGATTTGGGTGATGTGATCGCCGCGAGTGACGTCCCTTCGAATTTACCGCCGATTGCTAGTTACCGCATCGTGGTTGGCCGTTCAGTTCTACCGCGGGAATTGCCAGATCAACCTCCTGAGAATGCTAGCCTTGGAGCTACGGGCAAAAAGCCGCATGGCTCTCTTCTCGCCGACAATCCAGGATATGATGCGCAACCGGCAGTTGCGGTATTCCCCACGGAACCTGAACAACTGCCAGGCTCCTCAGCAAACGGCAGTCCCGTCAATGACATGGCTGAAAGCACGGGCAAGGTCAGCGGGGGTCCGTTATCAACTCAGCAAAACGATGGATCGACGCCCCGTCAACCCTCTGAAACCGCCTCTCCCACGGCAAACAGCGAAAAAACACCGGGGCAATGGCAGCCCATCTGGCTCATCATCACCTGTCTTTTTGCCGTGTGTCTGGCCGTGACGATATTCACCGCATGGGCCGTCGCCGATTACCGCAGGAAGTACCAGCAGCTTGTCGCAATGCTGGGCGACGAGTCTGACCCATTAGCGCCGTCTCCCGATTCTCTCAGAGAGTCTCACAACAACACTGACCGCACGTCCCAACCGCAATCGACTGCACAAATTGAGTGATTTCATCTCCGCGAAGGACCTGCTTTCTTGATGGCTTCGACCACTTGCCCCTGAGTGTACCCGCCAGTGAAGATGATCGGCTGGTTCGGACGATCCGCGGGGAAGATTGCGAGAACCGGCACCTGGCGGAAGCCAAGCCAATCAAGGAATTGGGTCACATCCGGAGCTGCATGTGTCCAGTCGGCCTTGAGGAGGATGACTTTATTCTCTCGAATGGCCGTCTTGACCTTCTCGGTATTAAGCACGGTGGCTTCCAGAGTCTTGCAGGTAAGGCACCAATCGGCAGTGCAATCCACCATGACCGTATAACCCCCGGATGCGAGTCCGGCTACGCCGCTGATCGATATTCCAGACGGATTTCTCTGGTCTGCATTCAGCGCCGCGACCTGGAAGGCCCGGTCACGAAACCGTTGTTCCATCACTCCAAGCAATCCCCCAATCCTCTGCTTGCCAAGCGAAACGCCGGGAAACAAGACAATCCAGATTGCGACCAAAAACGCCAGTCCCTCGCCCCATGCGCGGATTTTCCGTAAGCGACTGCCGCTGTATGCAGCCCGTTCAATCCACCAGCATGCTGCCCAAAGAGCGAAGAGCAAACCCACCGTTGGAACGACGTAAGGCCAGTCCAAAAACGTGAAAATAAATACCACCGTCCCCAAGAGAACAAACCCCATAAGTCGTTCAAAGGTCTCCATCCACGCCCCTGGTTTGGGCAGAAAGCGAATGAGTTCAGGAAACGCTCCCACGACGAGATAGGGAAAAGCCATGCCTAGACCGACGCTCATGAAAACCAAAAACACAACCAGAGGCGGTTGAGTAAATGACCAGGCCAGAGCCGATCCCATAAAGGGACCAGTGCAAGGTGTCGCCAGTACAGTCGTGAAAACTCCCTTGAAAAACGCCCCGGGGATTCCTTCTTTTTCGGCGAGCTCCACAGCTTTGCCAGAACCTACGAAACCGGGAATAGGAATCGTCCAGACCCCGAGAAACGCCAACGCCATGGTAAAGACGATCGCCGCCATCACGACGTTGAACAGAGGCAGCCTAAACAAATGCCCCCAGCCGAATTGAAGCGTAATCGCCAAACCAGCGAGGAGGGCGAAAACGGAGAGCAACCCCAGCGTGTACCAGACGTTGAGCCAGAACGCTTTTAACCGGCTTTCTCCCGCCTGGTGAACGAAAGCCAGCAGCTTCAGTCCAATAACCGGCAGGACACACGGCATGATATTGAGAATGATCCCGCCGAGGAAGCCGAGCGCCATAAAAGTCAGCAACTCCCATTGCCCGGTCTGTGCTAGCGAATCTGTTACCCGAAGCTGCCCCGGATCGAACTCTGGTCCTACAAGTTGCCTGAACAAATCCAGCGAAAACGGCAACCACGCCAGGCCCCCATTCTCGTGGATTCCCCTAACGAATTCCTGTAATCCACCCATTTTTTCACTGTTGGGTGTGTCTGCACCGGGCGATGCCCCGCCCAATTGTGGTGGTCTTGGTTGACTCGCTTGAGGAGTTGCCCCGCCGTTATCCGCTTGGTGTGCCAGAGCACTGCCGAGCTTACGAGCCAGTTGTTCGACCACCTCTGGCGAGACGAACGGCTGGTCAATCCACTGCGCGACAAACTCTTGTCGTTGCGGCGGCAAACATGCGTCGTCCCGACATGGTTGGGAAGAAAGCGAGCCCTTGATTCTCAACGTGGAGAGGGAAATCGAGGGATCAACCGTCAATCGAGCCGCCCAAATAACGGTTCCCGAGTGAACTTCAACGATTAAGTCGGGGAAGGCCGCCTCCTGTTTGCGTTCAGGTTCCGGCACGACAGCAAACGTCGCCGAAGACTTGACTCCCTCGGGCAGTGATAGGTCAATTCTGGTGGGAACAGGCCCCCCTTTGCTCTGGGTCATCGAATAGATGTGCCAGCCCGGCTCGATGTCAGCCCGAACTATGAGCAGACAACCGCCCCGGGGATCGGCATTAATTGCGGCCGACACCTGGACCTTGTTATCCCGTCCGATGCTGGAAAAAAAATCCTGGCTGGCCGCAATTAGCGGGAAAAACAGAATCCCGAGTCCGGCCAGAAAACCATGGACCATGTGCCTTCCGACGATTCGTCTAAGACAATTCTTCATCACCGCCATGTGGGCTACCAAGCAATTTTCCTGGATATCAATCAAACAATCCTACTCGATTGTACGGAGTAGGGAAAATCTTGCCAAATTGAGTCGTATTCGATTCTTTGTCCCCGTGTGGCCGAAGGAAGGAGCGGCCACCAGAAAGACTCCATATCTCATTTCGTAAAGGGATGCCTAACTGGGCTGTGACGTTACACGTTCGCACTTAACCCATCTTGCCGCCGTTGTGTTGTTTTACGCAAACTATTGAAAAGCAACAATTGTATCCCGCTCCTCTGCCCCCGATGTTTTCGTCTTTTTTCCCGGGAGAGCTTGATTCTTGGAACCGTCTCGGACATACCGGAGACGGTCATGCGAACGCTCTTCGCGGTCATCTAGGCAGTTTTTTCTGTTGAGATGCAACAGCTCGGAGGGACGCGCTTGTCGCGTCCGCTTCTGGGAGGGACCTGCTTGTCAGGTCCGCGGCGACAGATTGGATTGTCCATTCCGATTCCGCGGGCACGACAAGCGTGCCCCCCCGAATTTGTTCGTCGTGGGTGTCATGCCTACAAATCTGGCGCACACACGGTTTCGCCTTGATGCTCGGAAAAGCTTGATTATTGACCTTGGCATAACCAGGAGACACAGACGAGGGTAAACACCGGACATTCTGGTGTCTCTAGAATTTGCGAACATCAATAAGAGCTCACGATCTTCGGGCCAACTTCAGCGGGCCTTTTCGCACAATCGAAGACGTACCGAGAATCGAAATGGCTGTGAAATAAGGATTGCCGAAATCGTTGGAAGCTCTCGATTGCTTGACCAATCAAGACAAACGGGTATGATGAGCGATGGTTTTGGTGAAAGCTTTGTTTTGTTGCTGCCATTTTTGGGACAATCCCATGAAACTGATCTTGGCGGTGGTGCAGCCCCCCAAGCTGGAGTCAATTAGAGGTGCGCTCGAGCGGATCGAGGTCACTCGGCTTACATTATGCGACGCGCATGGGTATGGCCGTCAACGGGGACATGATGCTTCTTACCGTGGGCATGAGTACACGGCGACGCTCCTGCGAAAAGTGGCTTTTGAAATCGTCGTGAATGATGATTTTCTAGATCGCACAATTGATACAATTTCCCAAGTTGCCCGCACCGGTCCTGAGGGAGCCATTGGCGACGGAAAGATCTTTGTCCTGCCGGTGGAGCAGGCAATCCAAATCGAGGACGGGACGCGGGGGCCTGGGGCTGTTTGACGTGGGGGAACCCGTGGGGTTTAAAACAGTCTTAATTTGACGTTATGAAATTGCTTGTCTGCCGACGATTATCCGAGAGGAGGAGTTGTTATTCAGCCGTTTGATGAAGTGGTTGCCCCGTCGTAAAATCGCAAATGCCATTTTCGGAAGATTTGCCGGAACAACCTGTCGATCACATTGACCTGATTAGTGCCCCTGCCGATTCGGGGTCGGCCTCGGAGGGGGATGCGCGGCCTTTTCTTGGCGTCCTCTTCCGTTGCTGTGGTGTTTATCTTCGCATCTATTTGAATCGCAATGGGACGGCCTTCGAGGGGCGATGTCCTCGGTGCTTGAGACCGCTCCGGGTGCGGGTGGCCCCTGATGGCACAGATGAACGATTCTTTTCCGCCTATTGAGCCTCTCGATGCCAGACCAGGGTAACGACCACGTTCCGCCGGTGTCCGCGGCTTGTTTGTAATCAGCTCTTCTGACTATGGCACGATTACTTAAAGGCCAAGGCGATTCACGCTTGCAAAAATGGAGGGGCGCGATTGTCGCGTTCGCTTCTCGGAGGAACCTGCTTGTCAGGTCCGTTGCATGACATTTGATTATCCATGACGCCTCGGCGGGGGTGACAAGCACTCCCCTCCAAACGGGCACGACAGGCGTGCCTCTCCGAATTCGTTTGCACGCGACTGAATCGCTTCGAGGGACAAAATGGACACGCACGCCATCCGCCCGTTGTGGGCCTTGCGGCTTCGCGATAGAATTATCGGTTCGGTCTTATCCTCGCTGGAGCGGGGCCTAAAAAATCGCGGTTGCCTTGGTTGGACAGTGCTTGGTGTTACGAATCGAGGTTACTCTATGGCGAAGAAGAATCTGATCGTTGCCCAAAGTGGGGGACCAACTCCTGTCATTAACAACAGCCTTCGTGGAATTGTGGAGGCCGCAAGAGATTTGGATGCCATTGGAACCGTTTACGGTGCCAAGCACGGGATTGAAGGTGTCTTGAAGGAAGAGTTGATCAATCTTTCCTCGCAGCCGGCGGAAGAGATTTCACTTTTGCGCTACACGCCCGTTGCAGGATCGATCGGAACTTGTCGGTATAAGCTAAAGCCCCAGCAAACCGAAGATTTCGAGCGTGTGATTGAGGTCTTTCGGGCGCACAACGTCGGGTATTTTCTATACATTGGCGGCAACGACTCGATGGACACCGCTCAGAAGATTGCCGATCTCGCTCAGCAAAGGGGACTCGATCTCGTCGCAGTGGGGGTACCGAAAACAATCGACAATGATGTCGGAGATAGCGAATTCCAATTGGTCGATCATACGCCGGGATACGGATCGACGGCAAAATATTGGACCCACATGGTCCAGTATGCCAATGAAGAGAATGCCGGTTCCTGTCCCGCCGATCCGGTGCTGGTGATGCAAGCGATGGGCCGAAAGATCGGATTTATACCGGCAGCCGCCCGATTGGCTGATCCCCATCGCGAAATGCCGCTGCTCATTTATCTTGCGGAGTGTTCGTGTCCCCTGGAAAAAATTGCTGATGAAGTCAACGATCAACTACGTCGGAGTGGGCGATGTCTCGTTGTGATTAGCGAGGGATTCGACGTCGGCGATGTGGGCGAGATCAAGGACGCCTTCGGGCATACGTCATACAGCTCGAGCAAAATGACGGTCTGCCAGATTGTGGTCAACTACTTGAATCAGAAGGGCTTGCCAACTAAGGGGGCAGCGCGGGGAAATGTCCCGGGAACAGATCAACGGCACTCGATGGCCTACGCCTCAACGGTTGATTTGGAGGAGGCCTACAAGGTTGGGCAGCAGGCAGCTTTGTTGGCAGCGTCAGGGCAATCAGGCTATATGGCAACAATCCTTCGGAACCCCGGCCCCATTTACTCTGCCCGATATGATAAGGTGCCACTTAAAGTCGTGGCCAATAGCGAACGTAAGTTCCCGCGCCAATGGATCGCCGAGAATGGACATGATGTCACGGATGACTTTCTCCGTTATGCCCGGCCTTTGATTGGCGAGGATATGTTGAGTTTGCCCATGATCGATGGTCGCCAACGGATGACGCGGCTTCAGCCCATCTATGCAGAAAAGAAACTTCCGACATATGTTCCGCAAGCGGACCGAGCCAAGTCAGCGTAAGACTCAACAGTTGATAAAACGGCATATTGGAGACCAATTGTCAATCTGCGAACAACGGTACACTGAGAGTGGAGTCACCTATGATTTCATTGCCTCGAGAAAAAGATTTTCTTGTTGGTATTGATTCGGATGGTTGTGCCTTCGACACAATGGAGTTGAAGCACAAGGAATGCTTTATTCCGAACATCATTTATTACTACAATCTCCAGGGCGTGAGCAAATACGCCCGGGAAGTTGCAGAATTTGTCAACCTTTATTCCAAGAGTCGGGGGATCAATCGTTTTCCTGCCTTAATCGAGACGCTAGAACGGCTTCGCCGTCGGCCTGAGGTGAAGGCTCGGAAAGTCAAAATAACGGTCCCGGAAAGTCTAAAAAAATGGATGCAAACGGAGAAAAAACTGGGCAATCCTGCTCTGGAGCAGGCGGTTCAGGCGACAAATGATCCGGAACTGAAGCAGGCCCTTGAGTGGTCGCGAGCGGTGAATCAGTCCGTTGAGTGGATGGTCCATGGTGTACCGCCGTTCCCCTTTGTTCGCGAGAGTCTTGAAAAGCTTTCCCAGGTTGCCGATATTATCGTCGTTTCGGCAACTCCAGAGGAGGCTTTGAAACGAGAATGGGCCGAGCACGGTCTGGATCGATATGTGCGGGCAATTTTAGGGCAGGAAAGCGGCACCAAGAAGGATTTTTTGGGATTAAGCTCACAGTATCCACCGGGGCACAGTTTGATGGTGGGTGACGCCCCGGGCGACCAAAAAGCCGCCGAAGCAAATCATGCGCTCTTCTTCCCCATCAACCCAGGAGAAGAGGAGACCAGTTGGCAACAGTTCTTTGAAACGGGAATTGAGCGTTTTCTCAATGGTACGTTTTCTGGCGATTATCAAAAGGAACTCATGACACACTTCGATCAGTGTCTGCCGGTCAATCCCCCGTGGATCGAAGAGATGGACTGACCGAATCCGCAAACCCATTGTGACAGAGCTAATAGAGAGAAACAGTTCTTCGATCAACGATCTTGACATGAGGTGCGACGATGAACGGTCAATGTGATATTGCGGTTATCGGATTGGAGGTTATGGGACGTAATCTGGCTCTCAATATCGAGAGCCGCGGTTATCGGGTTGCCGTCTATAACCGCACCGTGGAAAAAATGGAAAAGCTCATTGAGGGACCGGGCAAGGGCAAGAACCTCGTTGGCTGTCGGTCCCTCGAAGAACTGGTGGCAGCACTCGCCAGACCGCGCAAAGTCATGATGATGGTCAAAGCAGGGCCGGCCGTGGACGCTTTGATCGATCAATTGATCCCACTTCTGGAGCCAGGCGACGTCCTCATTGACGGCGGAAACACACATTTTGCGGATACCGAGCGGCGGACCGCCTATGTGGAATCCAAGGGATTGTTGTACATTGGGACCGGTGTTTCTGGCGGCGAAGAGGGCGCCCTAAAAGGCCCCAGCATGATGCCCGGCGGAAGCGAAAAGGCCTGGCCAATCGTCAAGCCCATCTTCCAGGCAATTGCCGCGAAAGTCGGACCAAATAAGGACATCCCCTGCTGCGATTGGGTCGGCCCGCGGGGAGCCGGCCATTATGTCAAAATGGTCCACAACGGCATCGAATACGGCGATATGCAACTGATTGCCGAGGCCTATTGGCTGCTCAAGCACGCACTTGGGGAAACCAATGATGAATTGTATGACATTTTCAGTCACTGGAATCAGGGCGAACTTAATAGCTATTTGATCGAGATCACTCGCGATATCTTCAGTGTTCTGGACGATGAGACCGGGCAATACCTCGTGGACTTGATTCTCGATAAGGCTGGGGCGAAAGGCACGGGCAAATGGATGAGCCAGTTGGCCCTCGATCTTGGCGTTCCCAGCACGCTCGTCACCGAGGCCGTTCATGCCCGAAACCTCTCCGGAATGAAGGAGGAGCGGGTCCGCGCCGCGAAAATCTTGAAAGGCCCGGCTGTCCAACCGTATTCGGGAGACCGCGATCAGTTCGTGGAAGAGATCCGTCAGGCACTGTATGCGTCCAAGATTGTGAGTTATGCCCAGGGGTTCGTTCAGTTGCGGGAAGCTGCCAAGGAACACCAGTGGCCGCTCAATTTCGGAAGCATTGCCATGCTCTGGCGAGGCGGTTGCATCATTCGTGCTGTGTTCTTGGAACGGATCAAAGAGGCCTTCGACGAGAATGCCAACTTGGAGAATCTGTTGTTGGCTCCCTACTTCAGACAGGCCGTCGAGAAGGCACAACCGGCCTGGCGGCGGGTCGTCTCTTTCGCTATCGCAAATGGGATTCCCGTTCCGGCCTTTGCCACGGCCCTGACGTATTACGATGGTTATCGCTCCGAACGATTGCCTGCCAACCTGCTGCAGGCCCAGCGGGATTACTTCGGCGCCCACACATATGAACGAATTGATAAGCCGGGCCAGGGACCTTTCCATACCGATTGGCTATCGAAACGGCGACCGCCGCAGGAAGGTGGCGCCTCCTGAACGACAGCGAGGTCCCGCCGCCATTTGGCATAACAAGGTAAATTCGCAATCGTGTTGAGGAACATAGCGATGACAAGTGCAGAGTACCTGAACGATCTGTTCGGCCTTCATGGTCAGGTGGCCGTCGTAATCGGCGGCGCCGGCGAGTTGGGCGGTGCCTTGTGCGAGGGAATCCTCCGCGCCGGTGCCCATGTTGTGATTGCCGATCTTGTGGAGGAGGCCTGTCGCCGACGTATGGAACAACTCCGCGAGTTCGGCGACAAGGTCAGTTATTGTCTTGTCGATGTGACCAAAAGAAGCTCCCTGGAAAACCTGCTTCAGTTTGCACTGAAGATCAAGGGCCGTGTTGAAATCCTGGTCAACTGCGCCGGGATTAATGCCGGTTCATCCTTTTTGGAAGCAAGCCCCGAAATGTGGGACAAGATTATGGCTGTCAACCTCAAGGGGGTTTTTGAAGCGTGCCAGGTGTTTATTGCCCATATGCTCACGGCAGGCGGTGGCTCGATCCTGAATATCGGCTCGGTTACTTCGTCGCTTCCGCTTTCGCGGGTCTTTGCTTATGCGGCATCGAAGGCTGCTGTCGTGAATCTCACCAAGAACATTGCCAATGAGTTTGGTGATAAGGGAATCAGGGTCAACGCGATTTGTCCCGGCTTCTTCCCGGCAGAGCAAAACCGCAAACTCCTTGACGAAGAGCGGGTTCGGAACATCATCAACGGGACGCCGATGCACCGCTTCGGGGAACCTCACGAGTTGGTGGGAGCCGCACTCCTGTTACTGTCCCCAAAGGCTGGGAGTTACATCACAGGGGCGGCTTTCCACGTTGACGGTGGTTTCACAGCTGCATGGTTCTGAATTGCCACAACCCATCGTCAAACAGGCCGGCTCAAGCTGAAAATCGGCAGGAGTAGGGAAAGCCCAATCGTACCGACGACGACGCCCATGACGATGATCATGATGGGCTCGATTAAGCTTGTGGCTGTCTTGATCGCGACTTCGAGTTCGCGCTCGTAAAACTCCGCAACTTTCTCCAGAACTTGATCGAGCTTACCTGTTTCCTCACCTGCCGCAACCATTTGAACGAGCGTCCGGGGAAACAGATCCTCCGATTTCATGCAGTCGCACATCCGGCGGCCTTCCACCAGACCATCACGGATGACCAGCCATGCCCGTTGGATAACTACGTTTTGGGCAATGGCGGCCGCCAATTCAAGGGCATCTAGAATGGGAACACCGGCGTACAAGACGGTGCTGAGTGTCCGAAGGCAACGGGAAATCGCGATCCGGCGGTAAATCGGTCCAAGAATTGGCAGGGAAAGCTTGATTCGATCGAGATGCTCTCTCC
>Ga0308414_1001051_pt1 | contig 17987 bp, 14 predicted proteins | sample HotsprSampleOS50_FD_205667 | JGI IMG/M metagenome (GOLD analysis project Ga0308414, IMG submission 205667) | Hot spring phototrophic mat microbial communities from Octopus Spring, Yellowstone National Park, Wyoming, United States - 20090730_OS50 ...
GCGGTGCGGAACCTACGGGATCGGGGCGGATCGCCATGGCGTAGGTGCGGCACCGCCGCACACCCCGGCTGGTTGTCCATCGGAAGGTCGTGTTCCGCGGTGCGGAACCTACGGGATCGGGGCGGATCGCCATGGCGTAGGTGCGGCACCGCCGCACACGGCGACTCCACGGTTAACAACCCCGCGCGGCGGTTGACGCGACGGGGCGGCGGGCGGATAATCTCTACATCGACAGTTGATACATGAACCAATCGACGCCCTCAGCCTCTCCTCGCGACGACGACCTGGCCTACGTGCATGCCGGCATCGGCTCCGATCTGGATACGCTGCTGGTCTTCAGCCTGCTGCGGACGCACAGCCACCTCAGCCCCTTCCTCGACGCCGGGCTGCGGCGGCAGAACCTCACGGCGGCGCAACTCAACGCCCTGCTGGTGCTGCGCAAGGCCGGCGCCAAGGGGCTGCTGATGAGCCAGATCGGCAGGCAGCTTGTGGTGACCAAGTCCAACGTCACCGGTCTGGTCGACCGTCTGGAACGTCAGCGACTGGTCGCCCGGGCCGAGCACAGCGACCGCCGGGCCACCATCGTGCGGCTGACGCCGGCCGGGGCCAGACTCCTGGAGCGGATCGCACCCCGGCACGCGCGGCTGCTTTCGGAGCTGGCGGGGTGTCTCAGCCGCGATGAGAAGCGCACGGTGATCCGGCTGCTGAGCAAGCTTCGTCGCGGGCTGCGCGGCCGCACAGGAGGCGCGCCATGACGCGCGGCGGCTGGCACGGTCCGATGGGCACGGTCGGCGGACTGACGCGGACCTACGGGCTTCAGCATCATTTCACCAGGGAGGGACTGGAGGGCCCGCCCCCTCGCATCAGTCGCGCCAGCTTGCGGCGCATTGCCCGCTATTTCCGGCCCTACCGCGCCCAGTGGGCAGCGGTGGCCCTGTGCATCTTCGGCACGGCCGGCCTCAGCGTGCTGCCGCCGCTGTGCGCCAAGGTGATGGTCGACCGCGCCATTCCCGGCGGCGACAGCGTGCTGCTGGCGTGGATGGCCGGGACCATGGTGCTGCTGGCGGTGGTGGTGGGTCTGCTGGGCGTGCTGCAGCAGTCGCTGACGGCCCGGGCCGGCCAGAACATCATGTTCGACCTGCGCAACGAGCTGTACCGGCACCTTCAGCGCATGTCGCTGCGCTTTTACACGGCCAATCGCTCGGGCGAGATCGTTTCCCGAATCAACAACGACGTCAACGCCGTGCAAGGCGTGGCCACACAGACGCTGGTGGCGATCGTCAACAACGCTGCGCTGCTGGCATCGGCCTCCATCGCTTTGTTCTACACGAGCTGGCGGCTGGCCCTGATCGCCGTGGCGGTGGTCCCCGCGTTCTATCTGCCCTCGCGCATTGTGGGGGCGATCCGGCGCCGCCTCTCCGCGCAGACACAGGAGGCCCAGGCGTCGCTGCTGGGGTTTCTTGGCGAACGCCTCCACGTCGGCGGATGCCTGCTGACCAACACTTTCGGGCAGCGCCAGGCCGACGCCGTCGCCTTCTCCGGTCATAGCGCCGCCGTGCGCGACCTGAACATCAAACAGGCCGTGGTCGGGCGCTGGCTGTTCATGATCCTCAGCGTCTTCAGCACCATCGGGCCGGCGCTGGTGTGGTGGTACGGGGGCATCCAGGTCATCCGGGGAGAACTGACGGTCGGGCTGCTCATCGCGTTCACCGCCTGGCTGACCATCCTCTACCGCCCGATGGTCCAGCTCGCCACGGTGTATGTGGACATCCAGGGCGGCGTGGCCGTCTTCGAACGCATCTTCGAGTACCTGGACATGGAGCCGGACGTGGCCGACGCCCCCGGCGCCGTCGCCATTCAGAGCACGCGCGGCGACATCGTCTTCGAGCATGTGAGTTTCACCTATCCGCGGCCGCCGCGGCTGTTCGTGGGCGAAGGCGAACCGCCGACGATGGGCGAGCCGTCGGAGCGGTTTGCCCTGAAAGACGTGAGCTTTCACATCGCTCCCGGTGAGCGTGTGGCGCTGGTCGGTCCCAGCGGCGCCGGCAAGACCACGGTCACCTACCTGGTCCCGCGCTTTTACGACCCCGACGAGGGGCGGATCACGCTCGACGGTCGCGACCTGCGGCAGATCACGCTCGAGTCGTTGCGGCGGCACATCGGCATGGTAACCCAGGAAACGTTCCTGTTTCACTCGACGATCCGCGAGAATCTGCTCTACGCCCGCCCCGACGCCACCGCCGAGCAGATCGTCGAAGCGTGCCGGGCGGCCAACATTCACGATTTCATCGCCTCGCTGCCCGAGGGATACCAGACGATCGTGGGCGAGCGGGGCTTTCGCCTCTCGGGCGGCGAGAAGCAGCGGCTGTCCATCGCCCGGGCACTGCTCAAGGACCCGGCCATCCTCATCCTCGACGAGGCCACCAGCAACCTCGACTCCACCAGCGAGTACCTGATCCAGCAGGCCATGGAGAAGCTTCTGGCGGGTCGGACCTCGCTGATCATCGCCCACCGCCTGTCGACCATACTCAACTCCGACCGCATCGTCGTGATGAAAGGGGGGCGCGTGGTGGAAATGGGCCGCCACGAGGAGCTGCTGGCGCGGCGGGGACTGTACGCCACTCTCTTCGAGCAACAGTTCGCGAAGGTGCTGGAGCTGGACGGCGAGCACCGGGCGGTCAGCGCATAGGCTCACGCCACCAGCGTGGCAAAGCGCTCCACGGTATGCCGCATGGCCTGGCCGCCGTCGCTGTCGGCGAGGATTTCCAGGGCCCGCTCCAGGCTCTCCAGCTCCTGCTTGCTGAGAATGACGCAGCTTTCGCCGTCGCAGTTGGTCACTTCAATGCGGCCGTGGTGACGAGCGGTTCGGCACAGGATCTCGGCCAGGGCCGGCGGAAGCTGAGTCGCATCCAACGTCGTGAAATGAGGTCCATCGGTCATCGGGCTGAACTCCCGGACGAAGCTGCGGTGTCGCGGCCAAAAGTCGAATCGAGCCGCCACGGCACCGGGCGGATGGGTATGTATTTCATATGCTCGCCGGGGGTGGTTGGTTCGCAGAGACATCGGAAATTGCCGGCGGGCGAGCGGCCGGCGGCCCGGTCGCTTCCCCTGCCCCACGGTTAGGCGCGCGGCCGACGATCCGGTCAAACCGCGACACGATCCAGTAGATGATCCCCGCCGCCGGCAGCAGGTGCCACAGCCCCGACGCGAAGCCCCACACGAAAACATCGCTCCAGGGGACACGACCTATGACCGGCATCCACACACTGCCCGAGCCGTAGCCGGCCCCGAACCCCCCGTAGCGGTTGTAGCCGTCGCGCGTGTAGGGGCTCTGGTACCACCCCAGAGTCTGACCCATGTAGTATACCGGGGCATAGAAGCCGACCACTTCTGCCCAGTCGTCCTCGCCGGCGAGCATGTTGCCGCCGATCAGCAGCACCAGCGGCACGACGCCATACAGCACGACCGGACCCAGCAGCGTCAGAATAATCGCGAACGTCACCGACTTCAGCCGCAGCGAAAAATACAGCCCCAACGCCAGCCAGATGCTGTTGCCCGCCAGAGTCAGCCACAGATTGAGCACGGCCGCCAGCGGATGAATCACCCCGATGAGCGTGAACAATGCGAAGTGGGCCACGATCAGGGCGCACGGCCAGACGAGCCGGCGCAGCAGCCCCAGGAGCTTGCCGAACACGATCCGGCCGGCCGGCACAGGTGTCGCCAGAAGCAGCGTCCAGGTGTCGCTCTCCTTCTCCTGGGCGATGGCTGTGGCGGAGATGACGCACACGACGAGGGTCAGGACGGCGTAGAAGCCGATGGCTAAGACGGCGTGGGTCTCGCCGGCCATCAGCATGCTTCCCGTGCGCCAGTGGTGTGTGGCGCCGAAGAGGGCGTACATCAGCAGCAGAAGCCCCAGGATGACGGCCGCGCAGGTGATCGACTGCCAGCGCCGGGAGAACAGTGGGCGGCGCAGCTCGCGCCAGAGGACGGGATTGTCGGACACCGCACGCGGTGGACCGGAGATGGCGCGCGCGGATGGCACGGGAGGAGGATCGCCATAGACGGCTCCCGTCGGCGGGACCGGAAGTCCGAGCGCGCCGGCCGAGATCATGGGTCCGACGACGGCGGGCATTCCGCTTAAGGCGGGTGCCGGCGGCACTGGGGCCGTCGGCCGCGGCGCTGAGCCTTCGTGCTCGCGACGCGCTATGCGGCGGATGAGCAGCGCCGTCAGCACCAGCAGAATCGCGGCGAAGCTCACATGCAGCAACACGCACCACCACCAGCCGACAACTGGAAAAGGCGGCCGGTCGGGGATGGTCTGGACCGTCAGTGCGAAAAACGGATGCAGCAGCGTGAGGGCTTTGAAGAACACGACCTCGGCGCCGGCCACCTCCAGGACGCCGAAGAGCAGTATGCCGCTCAGCAGGGGGACCAGGAACCAGATGAACCCCAGAAACCCGTAGGCCAACAGGATCACACCGAAGGCACGCGGGATCAGCGCCGAGAGGAACAACCCCAGGGCGGCGGTGGCGATGACGGTGGCGATGCACAGGGAGAGGACGGCGAGGAGCTGTTCTACCTCCACGCCGCCCAGCAGCCGCACAACCGCCACGGCCGGAAGGCTCAGCCCCAGCAGCGTCAGGGCGGCCAGGAGGCGCGAGAAGAGCTTGCCGGAAACGATCTGCCAGGCGGTAATGGGGGTCATCAGCAGCACGGGCAGGGTCTTGCGCAGGCGCTCGCCATTGATGGCGGTGGCGGTGAGGACGGGGCCGACCAGGGCCATGGCGAAAAGGTTGAACCAGGCGAAGGTGGCGAAGAAGACCTGCCCCATCTGGGCGCGGCGCTGAGCTTCATACACCGGCCCGGTGTCGTAGACGTAACGCATGCTGGTATGCATCGCCAGCAGAAGCAGCATCAGGCCGGCCAGATAAGCGACGCGCAGGATGTAGGTGCGTTTGCGGCGCGAGGTGACCCGCAGCTCCAGACCGAAGACCGGCCCCAGGGGGCTGAGCGATCGAAGACGGGTGATCAGGGTCCCCATGGACGATGAGCCTATCCGCCATCTCAAGGCCCCGCAAGGCGGGCTTGCCGCCTCACCCTCACCGCCTCATCGCGATCAGAAGCACATTGCCCCCGGTGCCCGCCCTACAGCCCGTACTCCTTGATCTTCCGATACAGCGTCCGTTCGCCGATGCCCAGAAGTTTGGCGGCCTGTTCCCGGTTGCCGCCGGTCAGCTTCAGCGTGTTGCGGATCAGTTCGCGCTCCGCCTGTTCGATACTGATGCCGACCAGATTGTTCATGGCGGCCGCCGGCTGCTGGTCGCGCGGGCGGATGTCCTCGGGGAGACTGTCGAGGCCCGGGCGCGGGCCGGTTGACAGGATCACCATGTTCTCGATCACCGTTCTGAGCTGACGGACGTTGCCCGGCCAGTGGTAGCCAACCAGAAACTGGCGGGCGTCGGGGGTGATCTCCTCGATCTGCTTGCCGTGCCTGGCCGCGGCCTGTTTGAGGAAGAAGTGGATCAGCAGGGGGATGTCCTCGCGACGTTCGCGCAGCGGGGGGATGCTGATGGTCACGCCCTTGATGCGAAAGTACAGGTCCTGGCGGAACTGGCGCTCGGCCACCATCTCCTCGAGATTGCGGTTGGTGGCGCTGATCAGGCGCACGTCCACCTTGATGGGGTCGTTGGAGCCCAGACGAAAGACCTCGCCGTTCTCCAGCACGCGCAGCAGCTTGGCCTGCATGGCCGGCGGCATGTCGCCGATCTCATCCATGAACAGGGTGCCGCGGTCGGCGTGCTCGAAGCGACCGGCGCGCTCCTGGCGGGCGTCGGTGAATGCGCCCTTGACGTGGCCGAACAGCTCATCTTCCATGATGCTCTCGGTCATGGCGGCGCAGTTCATGGGCACGAGGCGGTGCTTGCGGCGGCGGGAGGCGTTGTGGATGGCGTTGGCGAAAAGTTCCTTGCCCGTGCCGCTCTCGCCGAGGATCAGTACGGGGATGTCGGTGGGAGCGGCCTGGCGCGCCGTCTGTATGGCACGGCGCATGGCCGGACTGTTGCCGATGATGGTTTCGAAGCCGGCGCGATCGGCGAGCTGGTCCTGAAGGACCTGGTTCTGCCTTTGTAGCGCTGCCTTTTCGGCGGCGCGGTTGACCTGGGTGCGGAAATACTCCAGGTCCAGCGGCTTTTCGATGTAGTCGTAGGCGCCTTCGTTCAGGGCCCGCTTGCAGGTGGGGATGTCGGCGTGCGCCGTCACCAGCAGGACCGGCGGCGGAATCTCCTGTTGATTGGCCAGCGCCAGCACTTCCAGACCCTCCTGCCGGCCCTCCATCACCAGGTCGGTGACGATCACATCATACTGTTTGCGTTCCAGGCGTTGGCGGGTCTCGGCCAGGTTATACGCGACGTCGCAGCGGTGGCCGAGGCGGTCGAGGGCGTCGCACATGACCTGGGCGTGGTCGGGCTCATCGTCGACGACGAGGATCTGGGACTTGTTGACCGGCGTATCACTCATGGGTGCGCGTGATTCTAAGTCGACGGCGGATTGTTTTGAAGCGGCGGCGCATGGGCGGTGCGGCCGCCTGTTGCGCCCTGACAGGTTCCGCCGGTGGAACAGAAGGCACAGGAGGCTGCTTGATTACGTCCGACCCGGCACTAACATGGGCGGCGTGAAGATTCCAAGTCTGATTCATCACATTGGCTTCGCGCTGGCGGTGGGGATGCTGCTGCCGGCGATGGCCGTCCTGGCCGGATGCCGCCAACCGCTGCCGCCCATGATACGGTATGCTCCCATCGCACATCGTGGTCTGGAGGGGGCTGTGGAGATTTCGGCCGGGCCGACGCGGCTGGTCGTCGTGCCGCAGTGGGCGGGGCGGATCAGCGTGCTGGATTTCGGCCAGGGCAACGTCTTGTGGCAGGACCCCTCGATCGACGGCAAGGTGCTGCCGGCCGCCGACGCCTGGGGACCGTGGGACGGGAACGCCACCGACCTGATGAGCGCCGATGGCCGCCGGCAGTGGATCGGGCTGTGGCTGCACCCCTATCCAAAGGTGGTGCCGCACTACCAACGTGGCGAGCGTTCGCCGCAGTTGAGCGGGGTGGAGGTGAGCAGTGCGGTCAACGCCGAGACGGGGCTGTCGATCTCAAAACGGTATGAGTTATCGGCGGATGGTAGGACGTTGCGTTACAGCGTGACGGTGTCTGCGCAGAAGCCCGCGTCGGGGGGGTGGACGGTATGGGAGCGGGCGCTGGTGCCGGCGACGACGTATGCGGTGGCGCCGCTGGATAAGTCCCACCCGGGACCGGGGCCGGAGGGCTACGCGGTGCACGAGGGCGCGACGGTGCGTCCGGCCGATCGCCTGAGCGTTCACGACGGATTCCTGGTGGTTCGCGGCGGGACCGGCGCCGGCGTGGGAGTCGCCGCCCGGTTGCGCAATGGCTGGATCGCCTGCGTCTACGGGCGGCACGTGCTGCTGATCAGCTATCCTCTGGATCCCGCCGGCAAGTATCCCCACATGGGCGGCGCCAACGCGTTCTTCTGGCTGGCGCCGGAGAACCTGGAAATCGAGCCAATGTCGCCCCAGGTGAGCATCGGGCCCGAGGCACCCTACACCTTTGCCCAGGTCTGGCGATGGCTGACGCTGCCGGAGTCGGTGTCGGCCGACGATCCGGCGGCGGTGGGGCGATGGATTTCGCAGCAGGCACAGGTGATGCACCCATGACCAGCGGCTCGCAGCTTATTGGCGATATCTACAAGGCCCGCGTGGGTCCAGGTGAGCTGGCCTTCTGGTGGCTCGGGCAGCACAGCTTCGTCGTCAAGCTGGGCGATGCCATCCTGTACCTGGATCCGTTTCTCAGTCCCCTGCCGGGACGCACCGTGCCGCCGCTGCTGGCGCCGCATGAAGTCGTCAACGCCACGCTCATCTTCGGGTCCCACGACCATGCCGACCACATCGACCGCGATGTTTGGCCGGCCATGGCCCAGGCCTCCCCACGAGCCAAGTTCGTCGTGCCCGACCTGCTGCTGACGACTCTGGCCGAGGCGCTGCAGATTCCGACCGCCCGATTCATCGGCATGGACGATCAGAAGACCGTCACGGTGGGGGGCGTGCGCATCACGGGCGTGGCCGCCGCCCACGAGTTCCTCGACCGCGACCCGGCCACGGGGCGGCATCCCTATCTGGGTTTCGTGATCGAAGCCAACGGCTGTCGGGTCTATCACGCCGGCGACACGTGCAAGTACGAGGGGCTCGAGACGGCGCTGAAGAAATGGCCGCAGTTCGATGTCGTGTTTCTGCCCATCAACGGGCGCGACGCACGGCGACTGAGGGCCAACTGCATCGGCAACATGACCTATCAGGAAGCGGTGGACCTGGCCGGCGCCATCAAGCCGCGCCTGGCGGTGGCGGCACATTTTGAGATGTTCAAACAGAACAGCGAGGACCCGCGCAACTTCCAGGAGTACATGAACGTCAAGTACCCGCACCTGCGGCCGCACATACCCGTGCACGGGCAGCGCTTCGTGCTTTCGCCCGAATGAGACGCTGAAAGTCGAGACCGTCGATGCCAACTGAGCTGGCCTATTTCATCTCCACCAACCGGATGATCGACACCCACGAGCACCAGCCGGGGGAGGAGCAGTGGGTGCGCGACGGCGCCAAAGACATCCTCAACGACCTGTTCGGCAACTACCAGCGCGACGACCTGATCGCGGCCGGCGCAACCCCCGACGAACTGACGCGGGCGTTTGACCACACGAATCCGGATATCGCCGGCCGCTTCGCCCTGCTGGCCCGCGCCTGGCACGCCATGCGCCACACGGGCTATGCCGAGAAGGTGCGCCTGCACGCGCGGCGGCTCTACGGCGTACAGGAAATCACTCCCGAGACGCTGGCCGCCGTGAATCATGTCGTGGCCGAGTACCGTCAGCCCGGCCAGCGGCTGCGGCTGCTGCGCGATGAGGCCAGGCTCGATCACATCCAGACCGACTTTTTCTCCTATCGCGTCGTGCCCGATCCCTCGGGGGTGGACTTCTTCCTCTACGACCTGTCCTGGGCCGGCTTCAGCAACGGCCAGATCAACTTCGAGGAAGTGGCCAGGGACACCGGCATCGCCGTCGGCAATCTCAAGCAGCTTCGCGACGCCATGGCCGCCATCTTCAGCAGATTCGGTCCGGCCGCCATCGCGGTGAAGACGCAGCACGCCTACAACCGCACGCTCCAGTGGCAGCCGCGCAGCGACGCGGATGCGGCCCGGGCGCTGGAGACGGTGCTGCGATGGCCGCGGACGGCCGACGACAGCGCCCGTCTGTGTCTGGGCGACTGGTGCCTGGCGCGCGGGGTGGAATTGGCCATCCAGCACAACCTGCCCGTCAAGATCCACACCGGCTACTACGCCGGCAACGACCGCATGCCCCTGGACTGGGTCCGGCCGGCCAACCTCTGCGGACTGCTCAAGGCCTATCCCAGGGCGCGGTTCGTGCTGATGCACATGGGTTATCCATACGGGGAGGAGCTGGTCGCGCTGGCCAAGCATTACGCCAACGTGTACGTGGACCTGTGTTGGGCGTGGTCCATCAACCCGTTCGCGTCGATGAACTTCGTGCGGAGCTACCTTCACGCCGCGCCGATCAACAAACTGTTCGCCTTCGGCGGCGACTGCTTCAGTCCCACCCACTGCGTCGCCTACTCGCTTCAGACCCGCAAGTGGCTCACCCGCGCCCTCCAGGCGGAGGTCGAGGCGCGCGAGATGAGCGAGCAGGAGGCCATCGCCATCGTTACCCAGATCACGCGCACCAACCAGCAGGCCTGTTTCGACATCGAAGGGCGCCGCGCCTATCTTCGCGAGGCACTTGCTAAATGAGCCTTGATTTCGCAGCAACTCAGCGGTTTCTCACGGGCCTGTGGGCCATGGAAGATGTGGGCCGCCCGGCGTTCCGCCTGATGGGCTGGAACCGCCAGGAATACCAGCCGCCGCCGGGGCTGGCGCTGGACGAGCGGTATCGCGACAACTTCATCAACCAGATGCGGACCGCGCTGGAGGTCTGCACCTATCCGGACGACGGCATGCCGCTGCTCAACAGCTACATCCACATCGGCATGCACGCATCGGCGTTCGGATGCCCGATCGTCCGGGAACCCGGCCAGGAGCCCAAGGTGCTGCCGGTCGTGCGCAGCATCGACGATTTTGAGAAGCTCGGCCAGCCCCGCCACAGCGAGGAGACGCGGCTGGGCATGCAGTACATCGAGCTGCTCAACAGCCAGCGCCGGCCGGGCTGGCGCGTCACCCACACCGACCTTCAGGGCCCCACCGACACCGCGAGCCTGGTGTGGGACTACACCGACATGCTGGCCAGCGGCTACAGCGATCCGCAGCTCGTTCACGAGCTGCTGGACCGCGTGACGCGCTTCATCGTGCAGTTCGAATGCGAACAACTGAAGCGCGTGCCCGACCTGAACCTCAACCACAACCCCAGCGTCTGGCTTCCGCCGGGCATGGGCATCAGCGCCTCCGAGGACCTGCTGGCGGTGGTCAGCCCGCAGTGGTATCGCGAGTTCGGCCTGCCCTACAACAACCGCCTGGCGGAAATCTTCAACGGCATCGTCATCCACACCTGCGGCAAGTTTACGCAGAACCTGGGCGTGCTGGCCGAGCACAAGCTGATGCGCGGATTGAACTTCAACCTCGGCGAGGTGGACATCGAGCCGCTGCTGGATGCCCTGGCCGGAAAGACCGTGCTCCTGCCGCGGCTTGGCCTGGGCGGCGGGGGCAGCGGCGAACAGCTCCTGCGCCGCTACGTAGACCATCTGCGCAAGAACAGGCTGGACCAGGTCCACCATTTCTACATCATCGATGGCGACGGCAAGCGGCCGCTGGAGGATGTGCTGAAGCTGCTCAAGGAGCTGGGCATTGCCGAATGACGGGAGGCGCGCATGCGCAAGCGATGGATTGTGGCGGCTGAGTCAGTGGTCCGTTGTCAGTCGTCAGTTGTTGGGTCCGTGGTCCGTTGGTCAGTGGTCTCGCCGTGCCTGTGTGCTTTCGTGCCTTCCGTAGAGCTGAGTGCTGAGTCCTGAGTGCTGAGTGAAAGGAACCGGCCGGAGCGACGCGGCGCCAAGACGGAACAGTGCGAGCGGCCACTGAACCCTGAACCCTGAACCCCGAACCCTCCTTCGGACTTCGTCATTCGTCATTCTTTCTGGTTTCTGGTTTCGGACTTCGCCATTCTCCACCGAACCCTCAGCCCACTGAACCCCGAACCCTCCCATGCCACAAATAGAAATCATCAACCTCGACCTTCGCGACGACTTTGCCGCCTCCTACCGCCCCGAAGGCTACAAGCTGAAGGATTTCTCCATCATCCGCGACGATGATGGCTTGTTCCACGTCTACTACATCAAGACCCCCTGGGCCGTGCCCAATGACTACGTCTACGGCCTGGAGAACATGATCGGGCACTCCACGACGCGCGACTTTGTCGAGTGGCAGACCCACGACCCGGTGCTCGTCGCCATCCAGGGCACCTGGGAATGGCGCTGCATCATCGCGCCGTACGTGCTTCGCCATGACGGCAGATGGTGGATGTTCTACGCCGGCACCGGCCACCGGTCGCGCATCGGGATCGCCACGTCGACCGACCTGTTCAACTGGATGCGCCATCCCATTAATCCCGTCTACGACCCCTCGATCCTGCCCTGGCCGGCCAGTGGCGGCGGAGGCTGTCGCGATCCGCACGTCTCGAAGTTCGATGATGGCTTCTACCTGTATACGACCATCGACTCGGCAGACGGCAGGGCCTGTGTGGGCGTGGCCTACTCGGAGGACCTGCTCCAGTGGCGCGACCGCGGCCAGGCTCTGGTCGCCCCGCGCGACTACGGCGGAAAGAACATGAGCAGTAGCGAGTCGGCGGCCGTGCATGCAATCGACGGGCGCTATCTGATGATGGTCAAGCAGTACCACGCCCAGGGCAAGTGCCGGCACGGCACGTTTCTGATCTGGAGCGATGATCCCACTCGCTTCGACTGGGAGAAGCGGTTCCTGTGGCTCGACCGCGCCATCAGCATGGAGCTGGTGAGCCGGCGCGGCAACGACTTCCTGTTCGCCTGCTTCTCATGCGTCTACTGGAGATTTCACGTCGTCAGAATGACTCTGCGCGACGCGAGCTTTGAGGTTGCAGAGAACCTTACGCCGCGGGAGATCGCGAAGCTGATCAACTGACTTTAGCGCACCGCGGCCCACGCCGACAGGACCGCGCGCACGTTGGCCTCCAGCGGCGCATCGCCCGCCAGCCACCGCACGTTGGCAAATCGCCTGAACCATTTCATCTGGCGGCGGGCGAGCTGAGGCACAAGATCGGAGACGCTGTATGCAAGTCACGTTATATCAACGCGTTACATAGAAATCCCACCACCGACCTTCGCGACCCGGCCACGCCGCCGGCGGCTCCGCGGGTAGGCCGCTTGAGACGCGCGGGCGCGGCGATCCGCCGATGCTCCTCCTGGGACCAGTCTATCTGCTGATGGGCGGCATGGGGCTGGTCCCGGGCGTGTACCTGGCCCGCTACGCCTCGCGGATCACCACGCTGCTGCGATCCGGGGGTAGTCAGGATTTGGAGGCGGCCATGGAGGCGCAACGCAGCTTCTGGCGCATCGTGGGATCGCAACGTATGTGGTGGCCATCGCGGTGGTCGTTGCCATCGCGATGATGGGCGGGCTTTGATGTCCACGAGACCGGCAGGGCACGAGGCCCGCCGCATGGCGGGGCCTCGCCCGCGCGGTTAGAATCGGCCGGCATGATCGGGGACCCGCCCAAGTCGCGCCGCCGCTGGCCGCGGATCGGCATGTTGCCGGCCGTGGGGCTGCTGTTGCTGTCGATGCTGATTTTGAGGCTGGCATGGGGAGCATGGGTGGGCTGGCAACTGGAGCGGCAACTGGCGCAAATCCGCCAGCGCGGGGAGCCGGCGGACCCCAGCGACCTGGTCTTCGAGCCCGTGCCCGATGCGGAGAACGCGTGGACGATCCAGAGGCAGGCAATGGCGGCGCTGGTGCAAGGGGTTGAATCGCCGCGGTCCAGTCTGCTGGAGTATGCCCATTACCCGCCATACCCCCCGGAATGGCACCGGCTGGCCAGGGCATCGGAACAGGCGCATCAGCAGGCGTTCGCGCGGGCGCGCCAGGCGCGGACACTGTTGCGCGTGCAAATCCGCAAGGAACTCGACCTGAAGCGCCCGGAAGACCTCTTCCGGCAACTGAACAATGTCCGATGGCTGGGCAACACGCTCGCCGACGCGGCGGTGTACGCGAATCTCCAGGGCCGCGACGCCGAGGCCGTTGAGCGACTGCTCGATCTGTATCACCTCGCGCGGTCGGTGCGCCACGACGAGGCGATGATCGGACAGCTTGTGGCGATCGGGCTGGATGACCTGGCGTGTACGGCCATCCAAATCGTGGGGCCGGGGCTTCGACTCGACGGTGGCTCCACGGACGAGCCTGCCAGGCCCCAGGCCGTTCGCCAGCTCATCGGCGAGCTGCTGGACGAACGGCTCGTCTGGGAGGGTTTCCGCAAGTCCCTCCTGATCGAGCGGCTCTTTGGCATGGCAATGGATGAGCGGCTCGCGGAGGGGACTGTGGCCATCGGACCGTTGGCCGCGCGGGAATCGATTCGCCGAAACCACAACTCGACCATCATGATCGAAGCGGCCAGGCTCGAGAACAAGCCGGATGCCTTCGCCGTGCTGTCGCGGTGTCGGTGGGATGAACCCAACCCCATGCGCATGGGCGGGCTGGGGTCCTTATTCGGTGCTCCTGAACCTGAGCCGACTATCCCCCGCTACTCGCGATGGTTCAACAGCTTCTCCGCCAACCTCTCGGGATTTTTCGAGAGGCACTTCAGAAACCTCGCCCACCGGCGCGCCGCCGCGGTCTCGCTGGCGTGTCAGCTCTATCATGCGGACCACGGGCGGTATCCCGATCGGTTGGATGACATGGTGCCGAAGTATCTGCCATCGCCGCCGGCCGACCCGTTCCACGCCGATGGGCGGGCGATGGGATACACCCTGCTGCGGGGCAGTCTGCCCGATGGCGGCGACCGGCCGATCATCTACTTCGGCGTCGATGAATCCGAGCTGGCCGTGGGCAACACGCCGCAGTACGAGTGGATCATGGACCTTCGTCCCGGCGTGGCCGCGCGGCAGTATCGCGACGTATCGCGTTTCGCGCCTCCGCCGTCACCTGAAACTGTCGATGACGATCCAGACGAAGCCGACGCACCAGGGGAGGATGCCCAGGCAGACCACAACGCCGAATAGCCACAGAATCACCACCGAGGGAAGCGCCAGCAGCGCGCTGCCCCAGCCGGCGCGGCGCGCGCGGGCTGACCAGATCGCGATCACCCACGCGGCCCAGAGCGTGCCCATCGCCCCCGCCGCGCCGATCCCGCGAGGTGGCGCATCCGTCGATTCGTACCACAATGCGCCCCACACCTGCTCATACACAACATACGCGGCCGCAATCAGCGCCGGCCACAGCCACACGAGCGGCGCGATGCTGTAGGAAGCGACAGCGTCGGCGCGCTGCCAGTGCCCCGGCGATGCGCCTTTGTGCCGGAACAGCCGCCGATGGGCGCTGCACAGGTGAACCGCCAGAAGCGTCAGCGCGCCCGGCAGCACGCCTGGAATCGTTGCCCCGGCCGACCATGGCACCGCCAAATCCGTCCACCACTTGGGGACGCTGAACCCCACGACGATGGGCGGTTCCGGCTGGATAGCAAAGAGGACCAGACCGTGCCCGCCGACCACCACGCAAAAGACGCCCACAAACGCGGCTGCGAGGATGCACGCGGTGATCGAGCGGAAGCTCCGGCCGTCGCGCGCCCTCTGAGGCCGGGCGGCCTCGTAGCGGAGCTTGCGGCTGAGGATGCTGATAAGCCACACCGTCGTAACGTACGCCCGCACGCGGCCGATCCGGCGGCGGTGGGCCCAGGGGAAGCCGCTGGACTGGAGGGCCTTCCAGTCGATGACATGGCCGCACTCGCTGCAACGCTCAGCGCGGTGGCCGCGCAGGTCATAGCCGCAGTGGGGGCACAGCGGCGCATCGTCGTCGCCCGATACGCCAGAGGCGCACGGGTCGTCAGCCCTGGGAGAGTCGTCCTGGCACACTGTATCCTCCGAGTACCCGAGCCCGCGTACACGTGGGCAGATGATACGCGCGCGGCCGGCGGCATGCACGCGGAGTGAGAAACACCGAAGCCCGAGCAGTTGGGAGTACAGGCTTCAGCCTGCCGGGCACGGGCGAGACGCGCGAGACGATGGCCCCACGCCCACACACAGCACGGCCGAGACGGGCGCGGCACACGTGGCACACGGAATGCGCGGACAGCGGCGAGACGCGCTGCCACTCTATTGCGGATGCGCCCGCGCGTGGGGGCCACGCGCCACGCGGCGCCCCGCTGGCCCGGCGGGGTCCGGTCGCATAGCATGTCAAATTATGCGGCGCGGCGCTGGATGCGGGCTCGGACCGGCACTGCGGGCGGGCCACTCAACAGCGAAGCGTCGTCGCCATATATAAGCTGGCGAGTGTTATGCCTGACTCAGACGATTGTCCTGGATCGAAGGGAGCGGAACGCGGCTGGACCCTGGCTCAACTGCCGGCCGAGGTGCGCGCGGGGGCCGACGGCCAGCTCGACGGCCAGACCATCGTAAGCTGGTCGGAATTCGACCTGGACGAGCGGAACCACTACTGCCGGCGGTTCGCGGTGCTGACCGAGAGCCGGCTGATCATTCTTGCCAACGGGCAGCGCAGCGTCCTGGCCATCGAGGACATCGACGAGGTGAAGATCGTCGAGCAACTGGGCCTGGACCGCATGGTGGTGATTGTGGGCGGCAAAGTGGCCGCCGAGCTGCGCTACACGCGGCGGCACCGCCGTTCGATGAGCCGCCTGGAGCGCAAGCTCCAGCGGCGCCTGCCGCGGAAGGACAGCGACAGCGAGCCGCCGCCCCCCGACTGGCTGGAGGTCGTCGAGCGCGAGGCCGAGAAGAAGGAACTGTGCCCCAAGTGCGGCCAGGTGATTCCCTCCTACGCCGAGGGCGTCTGCCCGCAGTGTCTGCACAACCGGCGCATCCTCTGGCGGCTGATGGGCGTGGCCAGGCCCTATCGCCCGCAGCTCATCGTGGCGCTGCTGCTGACGCTGCTGGTCGCGGCCCTGACCGCCACGCTGCCGGCGCTCAACAAGCAGCTCATCGACGACGCCGTGATTCCGCTCAATCTGTCGCGGCTGTGGCTGTGGGTGGGCACGATCGCCGCCGTGGTGCTGGTCAATGAGGCCGTCAGCGGCGTGCGCATGTACATACTGGCCCGCGTGGGCACGAGCATCACCGCCGACCTGCGGCACATGGTCTACGCCCACCTGCACGAATTGAGTCTGCGCTATTTCGGCAAGCGGCGCACGGGGAGCCTGATCACGCGCGTGACCAGCGACACCGACCGGCTGTGGGACTTCATCGCCTTCGGCTCGATCAACCTGGTGCGGGACATCGCCATGATCGGCATGACGGCCGGCGTGATGTTCTATCTGAACTGGAAGCTGGCGCTGATCGCGCTGCTGCCGCTGCCGGCGCTGGGGGTGGTGACCTACTTCCGCGGCATGAAGATGCAGCGGTTGTGGGGGCGGCTGTGGACCTACTGGTCGCGCATCACGGCCGTGGTGGGCGATGCCCTGCCGGGGGTGCGCGTGGTCAAGGCATTTGCCAACGAGAAGCGCGAGATCGCGCGCTTTGACGCCCGCAGCAATGAGTACACCTTCAAGGAACAGGAAATCCACAAGGTCTGGACCACTCTGGGGCCGATCGTCTCGGCTATGATGCGCATGGGCGGGCTGCTGGTGTGGCTGGCGGGCGGCTACATCATCATCCGCTGGCCGGAGAAGGACCCGACCGGGCAGATCATCAATCCCGGCAACACGGTGGGCGTGCTGGTGGCGTTCACGCAGTCGCTGTGGATGTTCTACCAGCCGATCATGGAGCTGGCCAACTCCAGCCGCATGATCACCCGAGCTGCCAGCAGCGCCCAGCGCGTCTTCGAGGTGCTGGACACGCAGCCGGACATCTATTCCAGGGACCACCCCGTCATCAAGGAGCGGCTGGAAGGCCGCGTCGAGTTCAAGCAGGTCTCCTTCAGCTATGAAGGCGCCCAGCCGGCGCTGCGCGAGGTGTCGCTGGTGGCCGAGCCTGGCCAGATGATCGGCCTGTGCGGGCCCAGCGGCGCCGGCAAGAGCACGCTGGTGAACCTGATCTGCCGGTTCTACGACGTAACCGACGGCCAGATTCTGATCGACGGGGTGGACATCCGCGACTACGACGTCAAGTGGCTGCGCCGGCAGGTGGGCATCGTGCTCCAGGAGCCGTATCTGTTCCACGGCACGATCGCCGACAACATCCGCTACGGCAACCCGACGGCGTCCGACGCCGAGGTGATCCGCGCCGCCAAGGCCGCCAACGCCCACGACTTCATCGTCGGCTTCCCCGACGGCTACGATACGATGGTCGGCGAGCGCGGCCAGAGCCTCTCCGGCGGCGAGCGCCAGCGCGTGAGCATCGCCCGCGCCATTCTGCACAACCCCAGGATCCTGATCCTCGACGAGGCCACCAATTCGGTGGACAGCGAGACCGAGATGCAGATTCAGCAGGCGCTGGACCGCCTCGTGGCCGGGCGCACCACCTTCGCCATCGCCCACCGCCTGAGCACGCTTCAGTCGGCCGACCGGCTCATCGTGCTGGAAAAGGGCCGGATCGTCGAACAGGGCCTGCACGCCGAGCTGGTCGACAAGGAAGGCGGCGTGTACGCCAGGCTGCACAAGACGCAGATGGAGATGAACGCGCAGGTGGCGATCAGGTGAGCCAGGGACGCCGAACCGCGATGTGCGGCGGTGCCGCACCTACGGGTGGATGACACGTCCCGGGCGTAGGTTCCGCACCGCGGAACGCGATGTGGCCAG
>Ga0308414_1001052_pt1 | contig 17971 bp, 12 predicted proteins | sample HotsprSampleOS50_FD_205667 | JGI IMG/M metagenome (GOLD analysis project Ga0308414, IMG submission 205667) | Hot spring phototrophic mat microbial communities from Octopus Spring, Yellowstone National Park, Wyoming, United States - 20090730_OS50 ...
CCGCTTCTGGCTGCCCTTCCAGCTCGCGGATGTCCGCGTTCACGTCGTCCAGCCGCGCCCGCAGCCCAGCGATGGCCTCTGCGCTCTCCAGGCGGATTTCCTGGCGCTCCAGCGCGCGCTCCGCTTTGGCGACAGCCTCCTCAGCTTTTGCCAGCGCCGCTTCTGCCTCGGCGCGCTGCGCCTCAGAGGCGGCGTTGAGCGCGTTCAGGGCGTCGTCGCGCACGATCTGGGCGTCGCGCAGGGCAGCCCGCGCCTCCTCCACCTGGGGCAGGATCGCCTCGGCGTCCTCCATCGGGAAGCGCGTAAACTCCTTCTTGACGAAGAAGTACTCGCAGGCGTGCTCCGCTTCTTCGCTCTGCGGCGTGCCAGCGTCGAAGATGCCGTCAACGAACAGCGTGTACGAATTGTCGGTGATGCCCTGCACAGCCGGGTAGCCGTTGAAGCCCACGTGGGCGCAGTGCATTTTGCCCACGGACTCGACGCCCGGCAGCAGCTTGAGCCAGTTGGCCGCCAGCAGGAAGATGAAGATGCTGGCGATCAGCGGCCACAGATAGGGCGCGGTGCGCAGGCGCTCCCCGCCGATGCTCTTCACGAAGTTGTAGAAACCGCCGATGAAAAACTCAACCCAGCCCTGGAAGCGGCCGGGCACTTCCTTAGTCCAGCCTTTTGAGGCGCGCCACGCCAGGAAAATAAACACCAGCACCAGGATCATCGCGAGGAATCCGCCGACGATGGTGTTGGTCAAATCGAGGCCGGGCAGGAAGTCCTTCTGCAGCACCTCACCCGGGACGGTGATGACCGGCATGCCCACACCGACGCCCAGCCCCGGCATAATCACAAACGGGATGATGCCGCAGAACACCGCAGCAACCACCACAATGCCCAGCAGTACCAGGCATCCGTTGGCTCTCGTGCTCATGCTGCCCCCTCCCTGTCACAGCAAAGGCCCGGAATAGCGATCAAGGACTACACCTCCTTCGATAACGTTTCATCTTGGTCGTGCGGCGCCGGGCGCGGCGGCTGGATGCGGTTAACAGCCCCCAGCGCGACACGCAGCATCAGCCACAAGCTCACCGGCACACTCACGATCAGCAGGCCAAAGACACATGGGCCGCGCTGCCCCAGCTGCGCGTCCAGCCACAGGCCCAGCAGCAGCGCGCCGAACACGATCAGCAGCGTGACACACCCGGCCTGTCCTGCGAGCGCCGCGTAGCTCAGGTTCTGCAAACGCGGCGGTTCGCTGCCTGCCATGTACCCCGTTTCAGAAGTTCGCGCATTCTATCACAACCGCCTGGCGATTGCCAAAACCGTCAGCCAGCCAGCAGGCGCTCATAGGAACAGCCCGCTGGCGCTGCGCGCCGCCCAGTCGAACACCACCTGCGCGCCGAAAGTCCCCAGCACGATCACCACAGCCGCCATCACACCCAGCACCCAGCGGTACGGCAGCGACATCGGTATCGGCTTGTCCTCATCTGGGCTGTGATCCACATACATCACCTTGACCACTACTAGGTAGTAGTACAGGCCTACAATGGCGTTGAGCACGCCCACCACCGCCAGCCAGGTCAGGTCTGCCTGAACTGCCGCGTTGAACAGGAAGAACTTGCCGAAGAAGCCGGCCGTCGGCGGGATGCCCGCCAGCGACAGCAGCGCAATCGTCATCGCCAGCGCCAGCCACGGGCTGCGCCGGTTGAGGCCAGCTAAGTGGGCTATCGTCTCGCTGCCGGTGGCCTCGCTGAACAGGATGATCACGGTGAACGCCAGCAGGTTGGTGAACGTGTACATGAACAGGTAGAAACCCACCGAGGCCACCGCCTGCGCCTGCCCGATTTCTGTCTGCGCCTGCAGCGCCGCGATGCCGATCAGCGCGTAGCCGGCCTGGGCGATGGATGAATAAGCCAGCAGGCGCTTGATGTTGCGCTGCGCCAGCGCCACCACGTTGCCCACTGTCATCGTGATCACAGCCAGCGCCGCCATCAACTGCACCCAGAACTGCTGCAGCGATTGATCGCCCAGCACCAGCGACTCCGGGAACACGGCCACCAAAAAGCGCAGCAGCACGGCAAAGCTGGCGGCCTTGCTGGCCACGCTGACAAACGCCGTCACCGGCGTAGGCGCGCCCTCGTACACGTCCGGCGTCCAGAAGTGGAACGGCACAGCGCTGATTTTGAAGCCGAAGCCCACAATGACCAGCATCAGCGCCACCAGGGCCGGGATCGGGCTGGCAGCAAACGCCTCGCTGCCCAGGTATTCCGCCAGCAGGTAGAGATTGGTCTGGCCGGTAAAGCCGTACAGCAGGCTGAGGCCAAACAGCAGGAAGGCCGAGGCAAACGCCCCGAACAGGAAATACTTCATGCCGCTCTCAGACGAGCGCACATCGCGCCGGTCGAAGGCAGCCAGAATGTAAAGCGGGATAGACAGCGTCTCTAGGGCCAGAAACAGCATGATCAGGTCGGCAGAGGCGCTGAGCAGGCACGCGCCCAGCGTCGCCACGATGATGATGAGGTAGAACTCGCCGCGCCGCCCCACGCCGCGCACGTCAATGGACATCAGCGCCGTGAACGCGCCGGCCAGCAGGATCATCACCTTGAAAAGCTGCGACAGCACATCGTGCCGCACCATACCGCCCCAGTAGAGCGCGCCGCCCTCCGGCGGCCCCCAGGCCGGCAGCAGCGGCGTGACAGCCAGCAGCGCCAGCCCGACAAACGTTACGTAGGCCAGGTTGCGGCGCTGGTGCGCTGGCAGAAACACATCCAGAAACAGCACCACAATCGCCATGATCGTCAGGCCTACCTCCGGCGCGATGGCCGGCAGGCTGGCCAGCAGGTCGAATTCAGCAGCGCCCACGGTTACGCCCCTCCCAGCATTGCCAGCACAGACCTCACACCGGACTCAATCATCGGGGCCATGATCGCCGGGTATACGCCCAGGATCAGCAGCGGCGCGCCCAGCAGAATCAGCACCACACGCTCCGGCATGGTGATGGCAGGGATGTCCGGGTAGCGCTGCGCGTTGAACTCGCCGAAAAACACCTGCCCCACGACGCGCAGCACGTACGCCGCCGTGATCACAATGCCCAGCGCCGCGATCACCACGATCACCGCGTAGTAGTCGCTCAGCGTGACCCCGCCCGCCGTGAGAGCGATCTGCGGCGAGGCGTCCCACATGCCCACAAAAATCGGATACTCGGCGATGAACCCGCTCAACCCCGGCATGCCCATGCTCGTCAGGCCGCCCACAATGAAGGCCAGCGCCACCCAGGGCAGCTTCTTGGCAAAACCGCCCAGGCTGGGGATGTCGCGCGTGTGCGCCCGGTCGTAGACGATGCCGACGCAGCCGAAGAACAGCGCCGTCATCGCGCCGTGGCTGAACATCTGGATGCCCGCGCCGGTCATGCCGATCAGATTCATCGTCGCCCAGCCCATGCTCACCAGCCCCATGTGGCTGACCGACGAGAAGCCGATCACGTATTTGAAGTCGCGCTGGCGGAAGGCGATGAACGCCCCGTAAACCACGTTGATCAGCGTGAGGAACACGATCCAGGGCAGGTGCACCTGCGCCCCCTCTGGCATAAGCTGCACGCTGGCCCGCAGCGCCGCGTAGGCGCCCACTTTCATCAGCACGCCCGCGTGGATCATCGAGACGGCGGTCGGCGCGGCCACGTGGCCATCCGGACTCCAGTTGTGGAAGGGGAACACGCCCGCCAGCACCCCGAAGCCGATGAACACGAACGGGAACCACAGCTTAGCGAACGTCAGCGCCTCGACGCCTGCGTAGCCAGCCGCATCAAATGCGCCGTGTTCCGCCGCCAGCGTCAGGGAGGTGATGCTGAAGTTAAACGTAGACAGGTCAGAGGGCAGCAGACCGCTGGCGACGGCGTTCTGGAACACCTGCGCGCCCTCGTTCTGAAAGAACTGATCGGCCGTGATGACCATCGCAATCACGCCGACCAGCGCCACCACTGAACCGACCAGAATGTACAGCGTCAGCTTCATGGCCGCGTATTCGCGCAGCTTCACCCAGCCCCACGTAGCGATGAGCAGGTACATCGGGAAAATGGCCAGTTCGTAAAAGAAGAACAGCACGAACATGTCCACCGCGACGAACACGCCGTACACGCCGGCCACCAGCAGCAGGAAAAAGGCCATGAACTCGCGCGTGCGGTCCTCAATCGTCCACGAAATCAGCACGCCGGCCACCGCCACCATGCCGGTGAGCAGCACCATCGGCGCGCTCAGGCCGTCCACCGCCAGGTGGTAGCTGATCCCTAAGCTCTGCACCCAGGGAATGCGCTCCTCAAACGCCAACCCGGACTGGAACATCAGCGTGCCCGGCGATTCGATGTCATCTGCCGCCAGCAGCATGTCCTGGTTCTGCATGACGGCGCTCACCTGGTTGTTGTAGCCCAGGTACACCGCCAGCGACAGCGCCAGGACCGCCGCCGCCGCCGTAATGGCGATACCCCTGATGAGATCGCGCCGGTCCCCAGGGATGAACAGTATGATCACCCCAGCCACGACGGGCAGCAGGACAATGACGCTCAGCACCGGAAACACAAACTCTTGAACGATCATACCCTACCACTACCCCCCTAGAATGCGGATGACCGAGTCGTTGATGACCGGCATGATCCAGTTGGGGACAATGCCCGTCAGCAGCATGAGCGCCATCAGCGGGGCAATGGCGATCACCTCGCGGGCCTCGATCTCCAAGTCGTAATCGCGCCATTTCATGTTAAACGGCCCGTGCAGCACCGCCCGTATGCCCTTGAGGATGTACGAGCCGGTGAACAGCAGGCCGATCATCGCCAGCAGCGTGAGCGCGGTAAACACCGGCCATGCGCCGCGCACCACCAGGAACTCGCTCACAAAGCCGTTCAGGCCCGGCAGGCCCAGGCTGGCCATGCTGGTGAAGATGAAGATGCCGCCGTAGATCGGGGCCTTCACCCAGAAGCCGCCGTATTCCCGCATGTCGCGCGTGTGTGTTTTATGGTAGATAGCGCCCGCCAGCAAGAACATGCCCGCCGAGCTGAGGCCGTGGTTGAACATCTGCAGCACTGCGCCGTTGGTGGCCAGGATGGCGTCCTGCATCATCGCACTGGAGCCATTGACGAACATCTCGCCGTACACCAGCGCCGTCACGGCCAGCCCCATCACCACGAAGCCCATGTGGTTGACCGAGCTGTAGGCCACCAGCCGCTTGATGTCGTTCTGGCCGAAGGCAGCAAAAGCCCCTAGCACCACGCCCAGCATCGCCAGGAAGGCGAAGATGCCCGCCGCGTTGACCTCGAACACGCCCAGCACGTTGATCGGGGCCACCCACACGTCGGGGAAGAACGGGATCACCAGCCGCAGAAAGCCATAGGCGCCCAGTTTGAGCATCACACCGGCCAGCAGCATCGAGCCAGCGGTGGGCGCTTCGCTGTGTGCGTCTGGCAGCCACGTGTGGAACGGCCACACCGGCACTTTAATGGCGAACGCCAGGAAGAAGGCCACGAACGCCAGCCCTTTCACCGTGGCGATGTCAATGCCCAGGAACAGCCCGCCGATCGTGTCGGCCAGCGCCGGCCACAGCGCCGTCAAGTACACGATGTCGAATGTTGGCCGCCCAGCCGCGTAACCGGCCAGCGCCGGCGTGCTTTCTTGCAGCGCCAGCACGGCGTCCGCCGGTATCTGCGACACCGACCAGCCGACAAGCTGCGTCGCCAGCAGGAAGCCCAGCGAGCCGCCCAGCGAGTAGATCATGAACTTGACCGAGGCGTACTCGCGGTTGGGGCCGCCCCACTGGTTGATGAGGAAGTACATCGGCACCAAGCTGAGTTCCCAGAACAGGAAGAAGATCATCAGGTCCAGCGCCACGAACACGCCCATCAGCCCGGTCTGGAAGAATAGGATCAGAGCCATGTGGATGTTGACTCGATCCTCAATCTCCCAGCTGATCAGCACCGCCAGCGGCGTCAGGATGCCGGTGAGCAGCACCATGACCGCGCTCACGCCGTCAATGCCGACGTGCCACGAGGCCCCCAGCAGCTCGAACCAGGGCACCTTCGACTCGAATTGGTAGCCCATCAGCGCGCTGTCGTACTGCAAGAACACGTACACCGCCACCGCGCCAATGCCCAACGACAGCAGCAGCGCCGCCCAGCGCCCAATGAACTTCGGCGAACGGGGCAGCAGCAGCATGATCGCCGCCGCCACCGCTGGGGCCACCACCAGAAACGAGAGTGCGTCTATCCCCAAAATCGTCGTCATAACGCTCCGTCTCCCGCCGCGCTCAGCCGGCTGCCTGCAGCAGCCCGGTGGACACGACGAAGATGATGCCGATAACCAGGGCGGCAAGCGCCACAAACAACAGATACTGCTGCACCCGGCCCGTTTGAGCGCGGCGGATCCAATTGCCGAACTGCCCGATCAGGCGCGGGATGCCGTCGCCCACGCCGTCTATCAGCCAAGTGTTGAGCACTTTGAGCAGGTCGCCAATCCAGGTGAAGACGCGCGCGATCAGCGCCAGCACGCCGTCAATCACGCCGCGGTCCAGCGCCTCAGCTACTACCCGCGCCAGCCACTGCGACGGGACGATCAGCAGCGCATGGTACAGCTCGTCGAGGTAGTACTTGTTGCGCAGCGTGGTGTGCAGCGGGCGGCCCAGGATGCTGATCAGCGGGTCTTCCTGGCCAGCCTGCAGCGGTTTGCGCCAGTACATCAGGTAGCCGGCGTAGATGCCGCCCAGCGCCACCACGAACGACGTCAGCACCGGTATCCAGTTGAACGGCGGCTTGGCCGGCTGGAACTCCGGAAGCAGCGTGTATTTCACAAAGTCGAAGAACGGGTTGGTTTGCGGCGAGAAGATCGCCCCGAACAGCGGAAAATCCGGCGGCACGCCCACAAAACCTGCAGTGAGGGCGAAGAACGCCAGGACAATCAGCGGCAGCGTCATGGTGATGCTCACCGCGCCCTGCCCCAGGCTGGCGTGCTTGGCCTCTTCGGTGCGCGGCTCGCCCCAGAACGTCAGCCCAAGCTGGCGCATAGTGTAGAACGCAGTCAGGAAAGCGGCCAGCGCCAGCAGCACGAACACCAGCGCGTGCGGGCCGTAGCCGTGTGTCACGCCCAGCCAGGCGTCCGCCAGAATCTCGTCTTTCGACCAAAAGCCGGCAGTAATCAGCGGGAAGCCAGCCAGAGACAAGCCGCCGATCAGAAATGTGTAGAACGTGACCGGCATGGTCTTGCGCAGGCCGCCCATGTTCATCATGTCCTGCGGGTCGAAGTGCTTGTGGTGCGCCTCGTGGTCGTGTTCAGCGTGGGCGTCGTGCGCGTGGTGCGCCTTGTGATGGTGAGCGTGCTCGTGAACGTGGTGCTCGCCGTGCTCCATGCCGTGAATGACCGAGCCGGACGCCATGAACAGCAGCGCTTTGAAGAAAGCGTGTGTAATCAGGTGGAAAGCGGCGGCTACATATGCGCCGATGCCCAGCGCCGCCATCATGAAGCCGAGCTGCGAAATCGTCGAATAGGCCAGCACCCGCTTGACGTCGTTCTGCGCCACCGCGATCGTGGCGGAGAACAGCGCTGTCACCGCGCCGACAACCGCCATTAGCAGCAGCGGCGACGTGAACTCACCGTGGTGCGGGTCGCCCCCGGCCGCCAGCAGCGGGTACATGCGGATGATGGCGTAGATGCCGGCGGAGACCATCGCGGCGGCGTGGATCATCGCGCTGACCGGCGTCGGGCCTTCCATCGCGTCCGGCAGCCAGACGTGCAGCGGGAACTGGGCCGACTTGCCGATTGTGCCGATAATCAGAAAGATGCTGATCAGCCCGGCAGCGCTCACGCTGCCGAAGATGATCGCGGGCGCGCTTGCCAGCCTGTCCAGCACCTCGGCATTGTAAAGGATTTCGCGGAAGCTCAGCGTGCCGGTCTCAGCGTAGAGATAGGCGATGCCCAGCAGCATGATCACATCCGCCACGCGGGTGGTGGTGAATGCCTTGATCGCTGCCTTGTAGGCGCTCTCTTTCTCGAACCAAAAGCCGATGAGCATGTACGAACACAGGCCCATTACCTCCCAGCCGACGAACAGCAGCAGCAGGTTATCCGCCACCACCAGCGTGAGCATCGCGCCGGCAAACAGCGAGATGAGGGCAAAAAAACGCGCCTGACGGGGGTCATGTGCCATGTAGCCGATTGAGTAGATGAAGATACACAAGACGGCAATCGGAACCATGATGAGCATGATCGTCGTCAGCGGGTCTACTAACACGCCCATGCTGAACGCGCCGGCCCCCGTCGCCAGCCAGTCCACGCTGCTGGCGAACACGCCCTTGCCGAAGCGCTCTGGGTAAGCCGCCACTTGGGTCACCACTGCCAGCGCAAGCAGCAGGGCGGTCACCGCTCCGCTCATGCCCACAATGATGCTGGCTACGCGGCTGGAGGCGTGCACCACTGGCACCTCCATGCCCTCGTAATCCGGGTGATGACCGCCGTACTCCGGGCTGGTAGCAGGCAGCCACCGGGCGCGGTTGGTGAGCAGCACGATGATCACAAAGGCCAGCAGCGGGCCAGCCGGGATCAGCCAGGGCAGAATGTTCGGGTCATTTAGGTCAAACTGCATATCGCCCCCCGGCTACCATTTCAGCAGGTTCACGTCTTCCACCACCACCGACCGCCGGTTGCGGTACACGGCGATGATGATCGCCAGGCCGATAGCAGCCTCTGCCGCGGCCACCACGAACACGAAAGCGGCGAACGCCTGCCCGCTCATGTTCAGCGGGGTCAAATAGCGCCAGAAGGCCACCAGGTTGATGTTCACGGCGTTGAGCATCAGCTCTACGCCCATCAGGATGGCTATCGCGTTGCGCCGCGACAGCACACCGTAAGCCCCGATGCAGAACAAGGCCGCCGCCACCAGCAAAAACATCCACAGTGGAATCATGAGTGCGCCTCCGTCATTCGTCGTCGCGCGCCACGACGATTGCGCCAATCATCGCCGCTGTCAGCAGCACCGACGCCACCTCAAACGGCAGCACGTACTGATTGCCGTCCACCAGCGCCACGCCCAAGTCGGCGGTCGTGGCCACTATGTCCGAGACCGGCTCGCTGCCTATCAACCCCTCAGCGCCCCACACCGGCAGGATCACGCCCACCGCCAGCAGCGCAAACAGCAGCACAACCACCGGCAGCGCCAGCCACCACTGCTGGTTGCGCACTTGGCGCAGCGCCGTCATGCTGCGCGTGAGCATGACCGAGAAGATGATCAGGATAGCGATAGCGCCGATGTACACCAGCACCTGCACGGCTGCCAGGAAAGGCGCGCTCAGCAGCACGAAGAAGCCGGCCACGCCGAACAGGCTCAGGATGAGGTACAGCGCGCTGTGTATCAGGTTGTGGCTGGTCACCACGCCTAATGCGCCGCCCAGGATGAACACAGAAAACACGAAAAAAGCGATTGTCTGACCGTTAATCTCCAGCATGCGTCCCCCTGCGCTTTCTGCGTCAATCGCCAGCAGGCACGGACACAACCGGCCTGGTCTCTCCAACAACCGCCAGGTCAGCGGCGCGCTGGCGGCGTCCCTGCCGGCGCACCTGATTGAGGAACAGGAACACCAGCACGAGGTTCACGCCGAGCAGGATAACTGTCTGCGGCAGCGACTCAACAAAGCCGCCTCTCACCGGCGTTAGACCCAACGCGTCAATCACGCGCAGCGCCAGCGCCTGGGCCAGCAGCACCGCGATAGCGCCGGGCACCATAACCTTCCAGTTAAGGGCCATCACCTGATCCACACGGAAGCGCGGCAGCGTGTTGCGCACCCACAGCAGCGCCAGGTAAACCAGCGCGGTTTTCGCGCCCAGGTAGATAAAGCCCAGCGCCGGAGCCTGCTCTACGCCCGGCCCCCACCAGCCGCCCAGGAACAAAACCGAGAACAGCACCGCCACCGTGAACACGTGCAGAAATTCGCCGGCCATGAACATACCGAACTTGAAGCCGGAGTACTCGATGTTGTAGCCGGCGATCAGTTCAGATTCGGCTTCGATCAGGTCGAACGGCGCGCGCCCGGTCTCCGCCTGGTTGGCGATCAGAAAGATGAGCGCGGCCAGCGGCGCAGTGACGATAAACCACATGCCGCCCTGCGCAAACGTGATGTCCTGCAAGCTCATCGTGCCGGTCATCAGCACCGGCACGAGCAGCGCCAGAATCAGCGGCACTTCGTAGCTCAAGAGCAGCGCAATCGTGCGGAACGCCCCCAGCAGCGCGTACTTGTTGTTGCTAGACCACCCGCCAACCATCACCTTGACTGTGCCGATTGAGCCAAGCGCGATGAAATACAGGATGCCAATGCTCAGATCAGCGCCGACGTGCACGGGCGAAAACGGGATGACCGCCCACATCAGGATGATCATCGCAAAGGCGATGATCGGGGCCAGATTGTAGATAAAGCGGTCCGCGCCAGCCGGGGTAATGTCCTCCTTGGTCAGCATCTTGAGCGCGTCGGCCACCGGCTGCAGCAAACCATACGGCCCGACACGGTTCGGGCCGATACGATCCTGGATGCGGGCCGCCACCTTGCGCTCCACCCAGATGAGCAGGATTACGGTCACCAGCGGCAGCGTCGCCACCAGCACCACTCCCATCAGGATCGAAAGGAAGTTAGCCAAGTTGGGGTCAGCTCCCCCAGCCACCAGACACGCCGCCAGCGTGTTCACAATGTCAATGCACTGCGTTTCCATAAGTCTGTGTGTCGGCTCCTATGCACTCACCCCAGTCATTCCCCGCTTACATCCACTCCAGCGCGCCCTTGCGCCAGGCATAAATCAGCGCATCCACCAACAGGAAGATGAACAGGAAGCCAGCAGCAAAGGCGAACCAGTCAAGCTGGCGGTAGGCCACCGCCCACGGGAAAAGAAACACCATCTCGACATCGAACACCAGAAACACCAGGGCGTAGATGTAATACTGCACTTTGAACTGCACCCAGGTGTCGCCCACGGTTTCAACGCCGCACTCGTAGGTTGACTGCTTGACGGCGTTCGGCTTGCGCGGGCTGAAGAACCACGACGCAGCGATCGGCAGCACCGGGAACACCCAGGCGATGGCGAAAAAAACCCCAATAAAGGCCCACTCGTTGACAGCGTACATCGGCGCGATTATCCCTGTAACATTGGTGAACGTTGGTCAGTTCTGGCGCGCAGCAGCACACATGGCGGTTTGCTCTGGCAAACTGGCCGGTTTGTGCCAATTGGGACAAACGGCGCTAGTATAGCATCGTCACCAGCCGTCTGCAAAACCTGTCTGCTGTGTCCTGATAGAGCCGTCCCCTCCCGTTGAGCGCGGCCATTCTAACACAGCCTAGGCCATTCTCAAAAGATAGTGATGGCCCGGCGGAACGGCCTTGCTTTTGCTGAGGCCATGCTCTACAACAGGAACGATCTGCGCCCGGTCGTGAAAGCCAGCCATGCTCACCGTCATTGACCCACCCGACAGCCAGTGGGACGACTTCGTCAGCCGCCAGCCGCGCGCCCATGTGCTGCAGTTTGCCGCCTGGGGCGCGCTGAAAAGCGCTTACGGCTGGTCATGCGCGCGCGTCGCCCTGGCCGACCGAGACGGCGCGTTAATCGCCGGCGCGCAGCTCCTGTTCCGCGCCCTGCCGCTGGGGCTGGGGACGATGGCCTACCTGCCGATGGGGCCGTATGCCGCGCCCGATCACTGGCCGGCGCTGTGGGACGCGGTTCATCGCTGCGCTCGCCAGCGCCGCGCTGCCTTCTTGAAATGGGAGCCGGGCCTCTACCTCGGCGCGCTGCCGCCAGACTGCGCCGCCTGGGGCTTCGTGCCCAGCGCTCAGACGGTTCAGCCGCCGCGCACGATTGTGCTCGATATCGCTGCGGACGAGGACACGATTCTGGCGCGCATGAACCAGGGCACGCGCCGCAAGATTCGCCAGAGCCAGAAGAACGGCGTCCGCTGTTACGAAGGCGCAGCCGCCGACGCGGTGACGTTCGCGGCCATGATGCAGACAACCGGCACGCGTAATGCGTTTGGCGTTCACGAACCCGGCTACTACCGACTGGCGTATGATTTGTTCGTGCCGGCGGGCCGCGCCGCGCTCCTCATGGCCGAACACGACGGCGATCCGCTGGCCGGCGTGATGGCGTTCGCTGCTGGCGACACCGCCTGGTATTTTTACGGCGCGTCGGCCAACATCAAGCGCAGCCTGATGGCCACTTACGGCGTGCAGTGGGCCGCTGTCCAGTGGGCGCGCGCGCGCGGCTGCCGCTGGTACGATCTGTGGGGCGTGCCTGACGCCGACGAGAGCGCCCTCGAAGCGCAGTTCCAACAGCGCAGCGACGGCCTGTGGGGAGTCTACGGCTTCAAGCGCGGCTGGGGCGGGCGCGTTGTGCGCTCCATCGGCGCGTGGGATTACGTCTACAGACCGCTGGTTTATAATCTCTACAAAGCTGCGCTGCGGGTAAGAGGGCAAGGAGCGAAATGAACTCCGTACGGCTGGGACATTTCACACCGCCAGACCAACCCTGACACACTATGCTCACCGTTACTCCCATCACCGACTGCGCCGCCTGGAACGACGCGCTGCGCCGTTTCCCCAACGCGCACATTTTGCAGTCGTGGGAGTGGGGCGAGTTCAAGCGCGCCACCACTGGCTGGCAGCCGCTGCGTCTCGCCTTTACAAGGGACGGCGCAGTCGCGGCGCTGGCGTCAGTCGGCGCGCGGCGTGTTGGGCCGTTCAGCGTGATGTACGTCCCCAAAGGCCCAGCCTTCGATTACACGGATGCCGAGACTGCGGCCGCTGTCCTCGATCACCTGGAACGCCTGGCGCGGCAGCGCGGCGCGGTCTGGCTCAAGATTGACCCGGATGTGATCGTTTCAACCGGTGTCCCCGGCGAACCGGACGACATCCCCTACCTGCCCGGCCAGCAGTTCGCGCAGACGCTGCGGGCGCGCGGCTGGCGCTTCTCCGCCGACCAGCCTCAGTTCCGCAACACCATCGTGATTGACCTGGCGGTGAGCGAGGATGAGCTGCTGGCGCAGATGAGCCAGAACACCCGCCGCAAAATCCGCGCGGCGGAGAAAAAAGGCGTAACCGTCCGCCCCGGCACGCTCGCCGATCTGGACACACTCTACGCGCTGTACGACACTACGGCGCGGCGCGACAGCTTCATCATCCGCCCGCTGGCGTACTACCAGCAGGCCTGGGCCACGTTCATGGCGGCCGGGCTGGCCCACGCGCTGATCGCGGAAGTCGAGGGCGCGCCGGTAGCGCATGTCATCTTGTTCCGCTTTGGCCGCACCTGCTGGTATTTCTACGGCGCATCGGCTAACGAACACCGCGAACGCATGCCCAACTATTTGCTCCAGTGGGAGGCCCTGCGCTGGGCCAGATCACAGGGCTGCGCGCGCTACGACCTGTGGGGCGCGCCGGATGTGTTCGACGAGTCGGACCCGATGTGGGGCGTGTACGAGTTTAAGCGCGGCTTTCGCGGCACAGTCACACGGCATATCGGCGCGTGGGACTACGCGCCCGCGCCGCCGCTCTACCGCGCCTACACCCAAGCCTGGCCGCGCGTGCTGGCCTGGATGAAACGACGGGGTCAGCGCGTGGAGTAAGACTCCGGCATTAGCTACAGTCCGCCGCCAAGACGTTCGACCGAGACAAAGTACGCACCGCTGCTCTCGCCCTCCTTGCCGAAGATGCGCACTGTCCACGTCCCACTCTGGTTTGCCCGGCATGTGAAGATGATGCCAGAGCCGTCTTGCAGGATGGCGTCGCGCTGGCAGCGCCCGCGCGCGTCCTGTCCGCTGGCGTCGAGCACGGCTACGTTGCGGCGCACTGCTTTGGCTGTCAGGGACAGAAACTGCACGTAGATCGCCACCTCGCTGCCGGCTGACGCTTCGAAGCGGTATTCGTGCACATAGCCATCGTGCAGCACCTGCATCTCCTGCTGGCCCGCGCGCAGCGAGGTCGTCTGGTCTGCCGGAACGACCAGCGCCGGATCGGGCAGCTGATCCACCGGCACGCCGTCGTACTCGCGCACAGGTGGCACACCGCTCAGGAGCGCGGTCAAACGCCCGGCAATTCCCAGCCCCAGCACGCTGGCCACAAAGTAAGCCGCGGCCAGCGCGCTGAACAGCGCCAGCAGCAGGCAGCCGGGCTGGGCCAGCAGGCCGCGCCGGCGCCGCTTCCGCTCCTTCAGCGGCAGCGTGAGCGCCTCCAGCGGCGGCTGAGGCAGCGGCGGCATTAACTGAACTGCGCCCCCCCTCAACGCTGTCAGGCGGGTGCGCGCTTTGGCGTGCAGCGGGTCAAGCGCCAGTGCGCGCTGCAGACAGGCAGCTTCGTGCTCTGGCTGCTCGACCGCCTGCGACGCTACATACCACAGCTCAGCAGTTGGATTTTCCAGCAGCGGGCGCAGCAGCCGCCGCGCCCGCGCCTTGTCGCCTGCTTTGATGGCCGCCATCACCGGCATCAGCTCATCGAGCATGGTGTGTCCTTTCCGCGCTACTCTGCTGGCAGGATGGTGAACGCGCTGCCCGCGCCGCGTCCGTAGACCTCCGGCAGGTAGAACTGGTAGCCCACCGGCGGGATCACGTTGTAAACGCCAGGCAGGCCAGCCCGCATAGTGTAGACGTATTCGTAGGTGCCCGCCGGCAGATAAGTGCTGTAGAGCACCACCTTTTCGTCGCGGAACTCGGTGTTGCTGAACCACCACCAGCCCCAGCCCTGGCTGAGCGGGTTGCTGCTGTCCAGGCCAGGGCGCGTGCCGATCTGCTGCTCGGTGGTCAGGTTGGGGTCAACCGCCTGCGCGCCCGCTGGGATCGGGTCTTCGATCACAGCGTAGTGCAGCGCGTTGGGCGCGATGATCGTCAGGCGCACCTGCACCAGCTCGCCCACGCGCGCCTCGGTGATCGGCGTGTTGTCACCGGGGCGCGTGTAGCGCCGCTCGACAATGACACCCCGGTTCAGCGGTTCAATCTCCGGCACGGGCAGGAACACCCGCAGATACGCCGTGTAGTACAGCACGCCGGGGCCATCGGTGCGGGCAATCGCCAGCAGGTTGGCCTGATCCTTGAGCAGATCGCCCACCGCCACGACCAACCGCTGCGCCTCGCGCACGGTGTCTGGCGTGGCAGCGCCTTCGGCCAGCGTCTCACCGTTAAGCGCCGCCGTGTACGTGTAGTCCGGGTTGAGTTCGCCGGTCGTCTCCATCCAGTCGGTAAGCGCCATCACCGCCCAAGCTGTTTCCTGAGTAGTCTCCCAGGCGTCCGCTGTGCGCGCGATCATCAGCCAGCGCACCACGTTTGGCAGCAGGTCGCTCTGCGGGCGCAGCTTCACCAGCGCGCTCAGCGCGATCGCGGTCGTGCGCGTGTCGGTGTTCCAGTTCCAATAGTCGGTCTGCGCCTCGTCCCAGAACGCGCCGTTGGCGCTCAGCGCCGCGCCGCTGATCAGGTCCGACAGCAGCACATCGGTGCGCGTTGTGTCGGCCGGGTCAATCAGGTTAAACGTCAGCGCCAGAAAGGCCCGCGCATAGTAATCCAACCGCTCGCGGCTCTCGAACAGCGTAGCCGTGCGCGCCACATCCGGCGCGCCGGAACGCGCCAGCGCGTACAGTGTGAACGCCTGCCGGTTCAGCCGCCACGTCGGCTGGCTTGGGCCGGGCACAATGAAGGTCGTGCGCAGGTAGTCCTGCGCTTGTCTAATGACACCAGCCGGCACGGGGAAGCCTGCCGCCTGCGCCTCAGCCAGGCCGATAAGCGCATAAGCCGTGGTCAGTGGGTTGCTCGCATCCTGCACGAACCAACCCCAGCCGCCGTCCACTTTCTGCTGCGCGTACAGGCGCTGCAGCGCGAAGTTGACCGCCGTCTGTAGATTGGCCTCCAGCTCTGCATCGGCCACGCCCAGCCGGTCGAGCGCGCGGAATGTCATGATGTTGGGCAGGAAGCGGCTCACCGTCTGCTCAACACACTGGTGCGGGAAGTTTTCCAGGTAGTCCAGGCCGGCCAGCGTTGCCGCAGCCAGCGACGGCTCCAGGTTCACTGTAAGCTCGCCTTGCGTCACTTCAAACGCCGCCGGCAGCGCGATGGCCTCGGTGCGGCTGCCGCCCTCGCGCAGCAGACCGCCCGTGCCGACCGTTTCCGGCGCTTCATAGCGGTAAACAGGCAGCAGGCGCGCCTCGCCCTGTCCCAGCGGCGGCTTGCTGGCGTCGCTGTAGACGCCGTCAGCGCTGCTGACGAAGAACGTTAGGTCAACAGCGCGCGCGTCGTCCACCAGCACCGGCCACTCGACGCGCTGCCGCGCGCCCGCCGGAATCGTGAAGCGCTGAGACGCCTGGCCTTCAAACGTGAAACCTGTCCCCTGCATGGCCACGTCAACGGTCTGGGCTGTGCCGGTGTTGTTGTTGACGACAGCGGCCAGCACGATTTCGTCGCCCACGACGAAGAAGCGCGGCGTCACCGGGCGGATCAGCAGCGGCTTGGTGCTCAGCAGATCGAACGTGTTCTGCCCCACCAGCGTCAGGCCGCCAGCTCCGCTGGTGACCGCGCGGGCGTCCAGACGCCAGGTTGTCAGGTTATCCGGCAGCGTCACAGTGACTGTGGCCTGACCGTCTGCGCCGGTGACGACCGCCGCGTTCCAATAGGGCGTGTCCACGAACTCCTGGCGGATGTCGAAAATGCCGCCCTCACCCCCGCCGCCGCCGCCGCCCTTGATGGTGTCAATCACCGTCTGCATGATCTGGTCGGTGTTGATCGTCAGCGGCGTAGCTGTGCGCACGCCCAGGCCCTGCGCGCTGTAGAAGAAGTTCAGGATCGGCCCACTGTTGGGTTCAGCGATTGAGAGCACAGCCAGGTCGGTGAGGGCCACGCCCACTTCGGCCTGCACCGGCTCGCCGCGGTAGTCAGTTGTGGTAATGGTGTAAGTGACCGTCTCGCGCGGGCCGGCTTGTTCGCGGTCTGGCGCGATATCCACGCTGATCGCCTTGCGGCTGTTGTCTACACCAAGCTGCACCATGCCCATGCGGAAGGCCGCCACTGGGTTAGTTTCGTCTACACCCTTGACCAGCAGCACTGTCACAAACACGTTTGGCGCGAAGTCCTCAGTGATGGGCAGTTCGTAAACGTAGGAGTTGTTCGTCAAGGTGATGCGCTCCGCCTGGAGCACGCGGCCGCGCTCGACTGTCACCAGCGCCTCAACCGTCCCCTGGAACGGCGAAGTAATGAGAATCTGGGCAGCGTCGCCGATGGCGTAGTCTGTGCCGTCGGCGATTAGGTCAATGCGGTTGCTGTTCTGCTGCCGCCACGACACGTACTCCTCGCCGGCCACCCACAGCGTCGTCGCCGCGCTGACCGGGTTGCCGCGCGCGTCGCGCGTGGCGATCTTCACCTTGAAGATGCCGCCGTTGGGCGGGGTGAAGGCGAAGGTGGCCCTGCCGTTGGCCCCAGTGGTGACGCTGCCGCTTTCCACCGGAATTTCCTCCACGTCCCACGTCCAGGTGGTGCGCCCGGCTTCGTCCTGCTCCTGCACGCTGTACCAGCGGCGCTCCACCACCTCAACGGCAATCTCCTGGCCCGGCGCGGGCGCGCTGTCCCAGTCAACGGCAATCACCTCGATTTCAGACTCACGGCCCGCCGTTCCCACATAGCTGGTGGGCCGCGCGCCGATGTACACCAGGCCCTTGTGCACCACGACATCGGCCCGGCCCGACACCGTAAGGCCGCTCTCGTCGCGCACGGTAGCCTCCACCGTGTAAACAACGCTCTGCGCGCTGTCCTGCAGGTCAGCCGGCAGCTCGATCACAAAGCGGCCGGCAGCGTCAGTTGTGCCGCTGCCGCTGGCCACCTGCTGCGCGTAGAAACCGTACAGCTCCGGCGGGCCAGCGTCGAAGTCGTAGTCAACGAAGTCGTACCAGCCCTGGCCGGTGTAGTTGAAGAAATACGGCGAAGCCTGCACGCCGTAGTCTACATCAGCGCCCGAGAC
>Ga0308414_1001053_pt1 | contig 17968 bp, 21 predicted proteins | sample HotsprSampleOS50_FD_205667 | JGI IMG/M metagenome (GOLD analysis project Ga0308414, IMG submission 205667) | Hot spring phototrophic mat microbial communities from Octopus Spring, Yellowstone National Park, Wyoming, United States - 20090730_OS50 ...
TTGTTGCCATCGCAAGCTAATATATCAGTAGGCTTATAATGTTTGCTAATTATTGGGATGCGTTCGCCGAGATGAGCGACAAACTCAACACCGATTGCATAATGTCCGTATAGGCAAGTGTTAATTCGTGATGGGATTATTCTGTTGATGACCTTAGCAAGCCGTTTTTTTGCTTTTGAAGCGATTTCAGCGTCGGTTGTATCGTATGGGACGATATCCCAGTCCCACGAGGCAACTGCTGTGCGACGTGTGTTGATATGCCCTTTAATTCTGGAATTTTTGATAATAAACTTAGTGCAATGTTCGGCGAGCAGTCGACCGTCTGCTTCATCGAATTGCCTATCTGCAAGCAGGAATGCTTGCTCGAGCTCTGGTATTGTGGGATATTTCAAACTGCGCATAGGGACCTCAGAAAATAGTTTCTTTAATTATAGAGATCAGGCGAGAAGGCGAGCTTGTGCGAACGAGCTTGCGTTCGTGCAAAAGTTCGAAAGCACAAATGAGGGCGTCAGGAGCATCGTCTTGGAGATTTGCTTTTTTGCCGGCGAATGCGAAGATTTGCGTCAGGAATCTTTTGCCGTCATCGGTTGAGGTGATATTATCGGGCAAAAGAATGCGACCTTCGTTCCATACGCCTTGAATATTTTTCGCAAGTTCATCGGTATGATAGCGGCAATATGTTACGAAGGGATAAGGAATATTATGCAGGCGGCAGTAATTCCGAATATTGTTTGTCCAGGTGGATTCTTGGTTTACATGTCCATCGAAGCCGATAGCTCGATGGCGTTGTGATTTTATGTTCAGTACGCACGATAGCAAAGCATTGCTATCGGAGAAACTACGGCAAACAACAGAAGATACATAATATTTATCCGTCGATGGAGAATATAGTAATGAGATGATAGCAGTGGTGTCGCCTCTCCCCTTTTTTGCTAGGTTAGGATCGCAGTAGATAACTCCTTTGGCATCATCAGGTAGAATTGAATAAGTGGGCAAAGGCGAAAGACGTCGGAAAATGAATCCATCTGGTGGAGTTGGGGTCTGCTGGAATTCAGCATACCATTCGTGATCGTCGGATACTTTGAGCATTCTTCTAAGTTCATCTTCTGATTTAGCAGGAAAGCGCTCTGGCCAAAGAGGTTTATTTTCGAATGCTTTGAAGACGTGAACGTGGAAGTGATCGGGCAAGATTCCCTCATTATGTTCTACGAGCAGGCGATTGAGAGCGCATCTTTCGTCGAAGTTATTACCAAGCACGGCTAAGGTGGCGTTTTTGCTCATAGAATGGAATGCTTCGTTGATTATTCTCAGGCGTGCATAGGTATGTTCATCTCCAAGGGGTGATTGTGAAGATTCCAGGTCGTCGCATAGGATAAATTGCGGGCGATCGAATAGCATAGATGCGCCACGGACGCTTCTACCTTCGCTGAAAGCCATCAGGCGAATTTTGTTTTTCAATATGGGCGAAGAAAATGTAAGCTGATCGGCGCGTGCTTCTTCAAATACGGGTTTGAAGTCGTGCTCGATACGAGCATTTTCTGCTATTAGATGATAAATATCTGATAAGATGTTGCGAGAAGTGGTGAGAGTTTGGGATAGAGTACCGGCGAAGGATACTTTGCCTGTAAGTAGCAGCCAGACGAGATATTTTTTAGCAGTGGCGGTTTTACCGTGCTTACGAGGACCGAGAATGACTACAATACCTGGTTGGGTAAATAGTCTGACGATTTTTTTATGGAAAGCCGAAGGTATAGAGTAGCCATCGGAGTACATATCTTTTTTAAAATAAATCGCGTCGAAGAACCAGAAATCATTCATAGATCTTTCAACTCTTGCCGAAGATTTTTCTTGCGTAGCTTCGGTCGGTGGGAACGGAGCAACAGGAGCGAATCGCTTATTATCGAGCAATTCACTATGGAATTGCTGCATTACGTGTTCAATTCGTGAGAAATTATTTATTTGCTTTCTAATTTCCATTTCTCGACCGCCTCTAAGTATATTTTAATAACTTCATCATCGGTAACCTCGGGGTGGTATTTTTTAATTATAAGCTTAATTATTCCTGCATCGACGCGTTTGATATGGTTCTCGAGCTTGAGAGCTTGGAGGATTCTGCGCATTGAGAAGAGGCTTTCTAACAATTTGATACGTTCATCGACAGCGAGGTTATGATTAGATTCCAGTTCAGCGACAGATTTATGATATTGCATTTCGAGCAGCTCGTCTGCTGAATGAGATGTAACCAACTGGCTGACATCCTTTGGGCGAGGTTTTGGGCGCGACCGACGTAGAGCACCTGATTGCCACTGCATAATAGCGCGTCGGGCTTGCATATAGGTAACATTGAACCTTTGGGCGCATTCCCCGATGGTAGCTTTCGGATTTTTTTCTTTATATCGACCAATTTTCTGGCGCAAAGACAAAGCCAGCGTAGGAGCCTTAACCATATTCAATCCCTATAATACATACTAACAGTGAGAGAAGCGATTATATTATTCCCGTGAAGGGAGTCGAATTCTGGGATGCAGGAGATAATTTGGGGATAGTCGCGCACGAGCATATCTCCAATTTGTTCGGCAAGATCGACGGTGTGCTCGATGCCTGTGGCAAGGTCTTCGTTAGCAGTGGCAACAAAGATCACGATTTCCATCTTTTTCCGTTGTGCTTGGGCGCCTTCCCCGAAGGAGCGTGGCAAGGGATAGCCGAAGCATAGCACGAATGGTGTCTCTTGGGGTATGTAGCCAGGTTTGCCTTTGCTTACATTAGAAATGCCGAGTGAACGGGCATAAGAAGCAATGCTCGAATAGACATTATTCCAGGCGAGAAGAAAACTCATAATTCGTAAGCTCCATCTATTATACCAATGCTGGTGCGGCGACCTGTTTTGATTGGTGATGCGTGAGCTGCACATATATCGAGAGCTTCTTTGTATTTATACTTAGCGTATTCGAGATATTCGCCGCTGATGTTCTGGATATGAGCCAGAGCAATGTATTCGACGATCCAGGCGAATGGAGTAACCACCCAATCAAGCGACTGGGGACGATCGCCTGATGTAGTGAGATTGGTGCCAGTGATTGCATTGATGCGTTGCATTGCTTCTTTTTTTATAGCTTCAAAACGCGCACCACCGTCTCTGGCTAAGCCATCGTATATAGTCTTGCCCACAAGGTGGGATATTTCATCTAAAGTAACCATAATAAGCCCCTATTTTTAGGGGCAAATATATCGACGGAGGAGTAAAAAATCATTCTAAATACGCAAATGCACTGAATTTAAGGCATATAATTACGAGATTTGCACCAAGTGTTATATGTGGAGGAGGAAATATGCCTATAAATTGGAGCAAAATAAAGCAGCTGCTAACCAGGAACGAAGAGCTAACATACGAAGATGTGAGAGAGCTCGAGAACGAATTTCGAGCCGATAAGGATGATAAGGCAAGTAGCGGAGGGGTGAGCGAGGCGGAGATGCTGAGATCCTTGCTGGAGAAGAGCAATCAAGAAATAGATGCTCTTAGAAAGCTGATAGAGGATGAGAGGAAAGAGAAAGAGAAGAGAGAAAGCGAAATAAAAGAGCAGTTGAAGAAAGAATTGGAAAAGAAGAAAGCTGAAGCAATAGATAAATTGGTGAAAGCAACGGTGTTGGCACCATCGGATGAAGAAGGCAAGCGAAGCTGGGAAACATTATTGGATGCTGACTATGATGCGGCTATCAAATTGATTGAAAAGCAGGTTGAGAGCGCTAAGAGTATGGCAGCATCTAAAGAAGAGAGTAAGCCATCAGAGCGCCGAATACCGAATAGTATGGTTAGTCGTAGTGAGCTAATCAATATGGCTAAGAATGAATTTACAACTAATTAGGTTTTTTATATAAAAAGGAAAACTCTATGAAATTCAAGGAAATATCGCAAGGAGTAGCAGAGAAATCAGCGCAAGCATTACGTGCATTGGCTGAGAGTGAGTTGCTGAGCCAATTCCCCATAGGCAACTATGCGGAGTTCTATCGCATTACAGGCAATGCGGATGCACCACGAATGTCGCATTCGGTAATAGAAGCTGGGGCTCAGCGAGCAATTGGCGAAGATTACACACCGAAAGAAGGGACACCGCAATATGCATCGGTTGTGTTGAAAATGTATGGGGATAAGATTAAGACTGACGTCGCTTATGAGAGACGCGGGCAAGATATTGGATCGCAAAGAGCATTAGATCTGGCTAACGGTGCACGAGCAATAGGACGGATGTTGATGGATGCGTTTATTAATGATGATTCGAGTGCCAATCCGAAAAAATTCAACGGGCTACGTAAGCAGACTACTCAACTCAATAGAGTAGCTATATTCGACACCGAGAATGGTGGCGTGGTGCCCACAGGGAACGGAAATACTGAACGCAAGCAGCAAGATAAATTTATAGAGTTCTTGGACGAGCATTTTAACGATATTGCTGGTGGTCCGGATGTGTTGATATGCAATGGTTCGATGCTGGCAAGATTGGCATCTATTGGTCGAGGTTACACATCGTTCGAGAACGTGCAAGATATCTATGGCAAAGAGCAGCAGGTGCTGACATACAGAGGTGTGCCGTGTGTTAATGCTGGATTCAAATCATCCAATGTTGGACTGGTTATTCCAAATAATCTAACAGTAGGCACAAGTGAGGATTGCACATCCATTTATTTGGTAAAATTCGGTGAAGCGAGCGATGTAACGTTCGCAACTAATGTTGGGCTGGATGTAAAAGATCTTGGAGTAGTGGGAATGAGTTATGTAACTGCTGTGGAGATAGATCTTGATCTGGTTGTGCTTAATCCACTGGCAGTGAAGAGATTGGACGGGATCCGGTTGTAGCAAGCGAGGATGCTATGGGATCGATCGAATTCTGGGTATTGATAGTAGCAATAGCATCGCTATATTTTTCATTAAGGAGCGAAATGAAAAAAGAGAGCAAAGAAGATAAGGCGGAGGCATTGAAGCATGAAGCTCGGCATGTGGTAACAGAGCAGAGCATCAAGACGTTGGAAAACGCAGTAAAATCAATACAAAGCACGATGCAAGCTATGCAGATAAAATTAGATGCTAAAATAGACGAGATAATTGAACTATTGAGGGAGAGAAAATGAAGAAATCAATTAAAGATGCATATAAAAAGAGCATAGACTGGTTGTTGCGTAACGCTACTGCGATTATTGGGCTTGTTGGGGCATTGATGCTGGTTGGTGCCAGCAGATTCGTCGTTACGACAATAGCTGTTGGTGTAGCTATATGTTTTATTTCGATTACTCTCGCGCAAATCGTTTTGTTTTGCTTGACAAAATTGCGTTTCATCGAAGTGCTGATAATTAATGAAGGTGATGGCGATATAGTCAAGGCAGCCAAGATGTTGCATAATGGAATGATACGATTCGTACCAGTTATGATATACAGTGCGATAATGATAGGTATTGCCATATCGATATTCATTGCCCAGTGGAGAATAGATGTCGGCAATTAGGATTATAGTGTTAATTGTGATACTCACTACACCCCCGGTGAGCTCACAGGTGCGGCACATTTTGGGATGCCGCACCGATCTATTGTTAGAGAGCGAGAGAGTAATTAGCCAAGAGATGGGGAAAACCGAGCTGAACAACGATGCATCGCATGTTGCTCTGTATAACACAGTAGCCGGTGTGGACAGGCGTTCCCCATATTGTGCTTCGGGGCAATATTATGGATTTTACAAGGCATGCCAGATACTGGGAATACCGTATAAGTACATCCCGATACCGAGAACAGCACTAGCGTATAATGTATTTTTGCATGGGAAGAAATACGGTCTAAAAACTGAATATGAAGCACATCGGCACGATCTGATTGTATGGAAAACACCGGGGAAAATCACTGGGCATATAGAGAGAGTGCGTAATGTTATTGGTGGCGGCTGGGTTGATACTTATGCATTTAATACAACAAGAAACGTAGGTAATCCACGTGAGGGGGATTGCAACGCTATCAAGCGAAGAAACATATACAATCCACTGCATCGGATGCAGGTGCTTGGGTTGGTTGGTTTTAGAGAGGTCGAATAATGTCGGATGATATGAAGAATATAATTAGCTTGCTGGCTATAGTAGTTGTTGTGTTCCTACTGGGACGTTGCAGTGCGATCAATAGCAGCAATGACGATAGGACATCTCTTATGTTAGGCCAGATGGCTAAACGCATTGATTATCTAACAAAAGAGCTCGACAGCAGGATAATTACGAATGTGAAGACTGATACAATAGTCCGTGAGAAAATCATGCATCGCCGGATTGTGCAATGGCGGGACAGTGTGAGAGTGGTGTATTATGGCGATAGCATATATACGACCCAATCATTCGTAGCCAGGGTAGATACGGTATTGAACAGCTGCGACACACTGAATGTAAGCTACACATACCCACAGAATACATTGTCATTATTGCTGCGTCAATGTCCGGACACGATTAGGACTATTACAGTAAGCACAATACAATATCGGACTAAGATTGAAAAGCGTCCGCTGTGGTTGGATGTGCTGAGCCACATAGGCGCATTAGGGGCTGGGTTAGGGATTGGTTACATAATTGGGCGTTGACACATGCTTCTTGTGGAAGCATTATTGGCGAAATCTGACGGAGTGGTGCCTGTATTCGTGCGGGTGCCGCTCTATAAGGAGAAGTTGATAAATTGCGATAGCATCGGAAGGATATTTGATATCGGAGAGAAGATAATAGAGGATAGTTGCAGAGTGTATCTGAATGGGTTAAGGCTAGCATATGGAGCACATTATACAGCTACGAACAACGGGGTAATCACGCTGATGGATGATGCTATGCCAGGAGACATTATAATTATAGAATATATAAAAGGAGAATAAGATGGCTGTAACAAAAATTAGCTCGTCAAGGCAATTCAATGTGGATGATGATTTGTTTATGGCGAGCAAAAAGATAACCAATCTGGCGGCGGGGACTGATGCTTATGATGCGGTGAACAAGAGTCAGCTGGACGCCGTGGCATCGGGGATGGCGCAGGGGTTGCTCTCCCCTGTCCAAAATTTAGCAGCCTTGAAAGCGGTATCGGTATCGGCTGGGATAGACAAATACATGATACACGTCGAAGATATGGGTCTATTCAGGTACGATGCACAATCGGCTGCAACGGCTGACGATATTAATGTAGTAGCACCGAATAGTGGTAGCGGGCGATGGATTAAGATGTCAGACAAGATGAATGAGCATAACTCGCTGAGTGGATTGCAAGGTGGGACTACAACGGAGAGATTCCACCTGAGCTCAGCAGAGCGCGCAGCAGCCACACGCATTGCAAACTCATCCCAATCGGGCTTGCTATCGGCTGCAGACTGGAACACGTTCAATAGCAAGCAGAACTCACTTGGGTTCAATGCTTTTGTAGATAGAGAGACACCAAGTGGAGCTAAGAATGGCTCGAACACGACATTTACTTTATCTAGCGCCCCTGTCAGTGGGTCTGAGCATGTGTATTTGAATGGGGTGCTGCAGGAGCCAGGGACTGGGAATGATTATACGATATCTGGTAATACAATAACAATGGCGGTGGCGCCGCAAGCGAGCGATAAACTGGTGGTTTCATATAGAAGGTAAGGATAATGCCGCTAACACAGATACCTGGCAGACAGGCTGCCGACGGGACATATACTGAGGACGATCTATCGTTACGAGATGTAACCGATCATAATGTAACAACACAAAGGCATGGATTTATGCCAAAGCTGCCTGGTGATCCTAATCGTTTTTTTGCTGGCAACGGATTATGGGTGCCCGGGTGGCTGCTCCCTCAGCCAGGTAATTCTGGCGAGATAGCGTACTCAGCTGGGATGAGCTGGGCTAGGAGCGATCGCATCACGGCGATAGATTCGGCAAGCGAAGTGTCTATGCGATGCTTGTACGGGCAGAATTCCGCTAAAATGCTGGCAACTGGTTCATCGGCTGTATTGAATCTGACAAGGGGTGCCGGCCGATATTATGAGGCAACGGTCGGTGAGGCAAGAACAACATTGATGATGCGTAATAGTTCATCTAAGATTGAAATAATTAGCGACGCATATCCAACAGAAGATGCTATTAGAATAGTGCAAGCAGGCACCGAGACGGCAAAAATAACACAAGCGGGTGGTATATCGTGCAGAGCATTCAAGATGTCTAATGGGAGCGAAGGTAGCGGGAAGGTACTGACAAGCGATCAAGATGGCAATGCATATTGGGATTGGCCAGCGGCGGGGCAGACGGGGTGCGAAGCATTTCGTGTAACCATTAATAACTGCGAGGAAATGATCTTGAATGTGATAGAAATAGAGAATAATAACAATTATACAGAAGAATTGATGCTGCTCAGTAGTGGACTATGGAACGTGTTGCCACAGCAGCTTATAGTGGTATGTGATAATCCGGATGAAAGAAATAACTGGCTGTGGAGGTTCAATTGTTATATGGATATTAGGCTGCCCAACTGGAGATTGACACAGCACCAAGCACGGATCAGAATGTTTTTTCAAGTGCTCGATATGAACGACAACACAATAGAATATTTTGAGGTGGATAGAGCTTATCTGAAGTCCGAGTGGCAAGAGCTGTCGGCAGATGATCATTATATGGTAGCTACTGATAACACAGTGATAACCATTCCAACTGATAATTATAAGGGTGCAAAATTGCAGTTGCACGGCGATGCATTGGTAGTATTGGGTGGGGATATAGATAGAGGTCCGAGATTGTTCAGACCGGTGCTTGAGTATGCCGAATGGTGTCCTGGGTATCAGTCGCAGATAATCCGTGTGCATACTGGGTATTTAGAGGGGCATATGCTATGCAGGATATGATAGAGATGCTGGCTACCTATGGTGCCAGCAAGATAGTGCAGTTTGGCTCGTCGCTGTGGCACAAGAAATATAGGGATATAGATATATTTGTAGAGATGCCACGTAATGATCAACTAATAGAATTATTAAAGCATAAGTACCCAATAATCGACCTGCATATTGGGGATAATTGGGAGGAATTCAGACAATCATTAGGAATAACCACTTATAAAATATTACTAACAAATCAAGAGGAGGCGCAATGTCTGTAGGCGCAAGAGGATTGATTGATATTTTTGGTCTGAAACAAGACCACAGCGGGCTGGTGAAGGCGGACTTCACTACTGCAGCAGCGGCGATAACCGATAGAATTCATCGGTTAGGTGCGGATAGTGGCGACAAAATAGTCGAGCAAACTGATTGGTCGTACGATGAAAATGGAGTGCCGTCGCTTAAGATCTCGCAGACTGATTTCGGCGAGGAGTTTGAGGCGTTTGTGAACATTATGGCACCTAAGAAAGTAGGGGCAACGAGTGTTCAGGTGAGCGAGAAGACGGCGGAGAACGGACGGAAAATTGGTGGCAGTAACTCTGCTGGCGATGCTAAGAATGCGATCATAATTCATTATGGGAGCATCACAGAAGGTGGGAAGATACCTGTAACGGTCAATATCGTATATTTCAAGAAGACGACTGGGGGAAGGACGACGAAAGGTGGAGAGTATGTATCGCCAGGTGTAGAAGCAGTGGGAATAGCAGCTAAGGCGAATATTGTTATCCCGAAAGAACTGCTTGATGCTGATATAGTGCAAGCAAGCAACGATTTGAGCTTACCAAAAGATTATTACGAAAAAATATTCTTTTTAAATCCAAAACCTTAGAATAAAGCCGCATCGTAGGGGTGCGGCGTATATAATAACAAGGAGGGAAAATGGAAGACGTAAAGAAAATAGCAATCAATCTAGAATTCGAAGATGGTGAGATAGCGGTGCCATTGAGGGCGGCTAGCTATGCTGTGGTTACTGAGGTAATGAAAGCAGAATTGGAGGCTGTGCGTCAGCTGAATGAGCTGGATAAGCAATATGAAGCGGCATACGAGAGGATTGGCGGAGGTGAAGAATATGCGATCAAGGATCCTGTGGCGTTCCAAGAGAAAGTGTGCAAGATAGCAGATGTTATAATGAAGCGAGATATTAAGATAGCGTCGATAATAATCGATACAAAGAATTTAAGTACAAAAAACAAAGAAGAATTGCTGGATGAGGGATTTTGGCTACGTCAGAAGTATATAGAAGAGATAAAGCCGGCGGTAGATTCCTTTCGAGCGACTGCGACAGTTAAGCTGCGATAGGGCGCGCAGAATAACATCCTCTAAGGTGTTCCGAATAAAACGCACGAGCAAGGAGACGAAATTCACGGACCCGTTGAATTTGTTGACGGCGGACAATCCAGATGATGAATACAACATAATGATCAACAATGCAAAATATCTATGCCATGTTGTATCTGGCGGCGATTATGTAATATACAGTAGAATATGGAATGATATAGCGATAGATGAAGTGTGGGATTACTATAGAATAAAATTAGCGGATAGCTATGGCAAAAGTGCAATTAGTGATTGATCTGAGCCCGGAGCTCAATCGTGATAAGCTGACGAAAGCGGCAAGCGACCTAAGAAAAACACTGAGTGATGCTGCGAAAGATGTAAGTATCGACACACGAGGAGCTCTCGAAGCAGCTAAGAATATAGATGAATTAGCTGGGAGCGTGCGGATTGCGCATTCGCAGGCGCGAATGTTGGGGGCAGCCTTTTCGTTCAATCAGGCGATACAATCCATCAGAGAGATAAGCAATGCGATGGGCGAGCTGGTGGCGGTTGCGAGCCAATATGAGTCGAAGTTAGCTGCTGTCGGAGCTATCACTGGGATTACTGGCGATGCGCTGGAAGCCATAGGAGATCGGGCGCGAGAGTTAGCCAAGCAGTTTGGTGGGAGTGCAGCCAGTCAGCTGGAATCGTTTCAAGGGATACTGTCGAAGCTGGGACCGCAGGTGGCTAATAACGCTGATGCGTTGGCGATATTCGGGCGGAACGTGTCTGTGCTATCGGCGGCATCGGGAGACAATGCGGCAAGCTCGATGAGAGCGATTACAGACACTATGCTACAATTTGGGCTTGTAACAGGCGATGCGATGCGAGATGCGGAGACATCAACACAGGTGATCAACGCATTGGCTGCATCGGCACAGGTTGGCGCAGCCGAGATACCGCAGGTTGCCGCGGCGATAGTTCAGGCGGGTGTGGCGGCTAAGGGTGCCAGAATGGATTTCGTCGAAGCTAATGCAGCTATACAAGTGCTTGCGGTTGGTGGTAAGACTGGATCGGAGGCGGGAGTAGCATTGAGGAACGTATTGGGTCTGTTGCAGGATGCATCGGGTCCGGCTGCTGAGGCAATGCAAAGACTAGGGACATCATCCAAGGAGCTGGGGCGGCTGCTGACAGAAGAGGGATTGGATGCAGCGCTAGCGAAGATTAAGTCGGGGCTGGATAATGTCGGGACTGCATCTGAGAGAAATGCGCTAATGATTAAGATATTCGGGGCGGAGAACTCGGCGGCAGCTGGGATATTGATAGATAATCTTGATAAGTATAATAGTTTTGTCGAAGGGATTAGAGCTGGGCAAGAAGGTGTAGGCTCGGCGTTCGAGCAGGCGGCGCAGAGGATGGATACGTCCGAAGGCATAATGTCGAGGCTGAGGGCTACAGCTGAGGATGTGTTTATATCGTTTGGTCAGGCTATCGGGCGTGGAGCGCTCTCTCTAATAGGCTTCGGCAATGCAATAGCTCCGACAATGGCAGCATTGGCTGGGATAAAGAATGTATTGCCTGTGGAGCAAATAAGTCAGCTGGCGCTGACAATCACATCTCGATTGGTGCCATCGTTGGTCATGAGCGATGTTGCGACTAAATCGTTGATTTTGAATAAATCGGCATTATCATTGGCTAACATAAAAGAAGCGGCAACCAATGCGATAGCTATCGCAGGCAAGGTGGCACAGACATCGGCAACGTGGGCGCTCACTGTTGCGCAGAACGCATTGAATGCGTCGATGCTGGCAAATCCGATCGGTATGATAGCAGTTGCAGTAGTTGCAGCAGGTGCAGCAATATATGTATTGTATCAGAAATTTGAATCTGTAAGAGAAATAATCGATAGCGTGTTATCGGCTATCGGCAATGCGGTGAATTATATTGGCGATGTGTTTGGTGGTATTGGTGCGGCTTTGGGGGCAATATTTGGAGGAGCTGGCGAAGATGCAGGAGAAGCATTTTCGCAAGGATTCGCTAAATCTCGGATCGAGCGAAGCATAGAAGAGACCGCCAATAAGCTATCGGGCAAACTTAAAGAAGGAATAGAAATAAAAGCTAAGGTGGATGCCGAAAGCAATATGCCGCAATTGCTTGAAGAGTACGAAAAATTACAAAAGCGTCTTGTGGAACTGAGAACCAAAAAAGACAATGGCGGGCTAACTCAAGCCGAATTAGAAGAATTTAAAAAATTAGAGAAAGCAGCCGAGCAGGCATCTAAAAAAATACAGGATATTGCGCCACAGACCAAGGGAGCAGCTCGCACAATAGTAGATGAGATGGGCAATCTGAGAATTGTCTATGATGTGAATATCGAGAAAGCTAAAGAACTGTCCGCAGCACAAGGTGCTAGTGGGCAGCTAGCTAAGGTTCAAAAAGAATATTCGGTGGAGCTGATCAGGCAAGCTGAGAACATCGAGCGGCAAATCAAATTGCAGGAAAGCAATTTAGCTATAATCAACAAGATAGAAGATCCTAATAGAAAGCAGGAATATATTGACAAATATAATGCAGAAAACGCAGCAATAGAGAAGAACAGGCAGGCATTGGTGCAATCTTTCATTGAGGGTGCCAAAGCAGGATTGGTTACAGGCGATGCGATAGATAGAATGGCTAAGGTGCTGCGAATTAGCTCAGATGAAGCACGTAAGATGTTAGTGGCAAAATCGCTTGAAGATGCAGCGAAAACAGGCAAGCTGACCGAAGAGCAGGTGGCTAAGATAGCGGATAAATATGGATATTCACGCGAGAATGCTATTAAGCTATACGAGGAGCAACGCAAGAATACCGAAGAAGCTAAGAGGACAGCAGATGCTGCGAAGAATATCGGGGATTCATACGATGAGGTCAAGAAAAAGCTACAAGGGAACTATGACTACAATATGAAGCAAGTGGTGGCATTGAGGCAGATGAAAGCCGAAGGCAAGAAGCTGACCGAAGAGCAGGAGAAGCAACTGAGCCAATATGAGCAATGGCTTGCCGCCGATGCTGCGGCTCTGAGACAGAGGAATACCTTAGAGGCACAGATAGCCGATAAATATGGGACATCGGCTGCTGCTCGCACGAAGGGTGCTGCGGCGGGGCACTCTGCATACGAATTAGCTAAGAGAGAATTTGAAATAAACAAGCAAACAGCTGAGCAAGCTCGCCAGCTTGCGGAGATCAAAGAAAAAGATGCACAGTTGGATGAGGGAAGGTTCGAAACCAGCATTGAAAAGCGAGAGCGGGAACTCAATAGTCTGAAACTGCAGAATGTGGAACTAAGGAGGCAACAGCAAGAGCTAGCTAAATTGTACGAAATAGCTAATAGAGAAAAGGACTCTAAAAAGAGAGCCGAATATTTAGAAGAGCTGGAAAAATTGAGAAAACGGTTGGAAATAGATATTGCAAGCAATGAATATTCGCAGAAAGAGATAATATTGAACGCAAGAATAGACCAAGATAAAATGAAAGAGGAGATTGAAAAGATAAGAACGGATGCAAAGCGAGCCGAAATAAAATACTATGTTGAATTGGGTGTAAAAAGACAGTCTGAATTGATTGAATATGAATTAGAACAGCTGCAGAAAGAATATTCTAACGCAACGGCAAAACTAAGAGTAGAAATCGATCCGAAAGCAATAGCAGAATATAAAGCTAAATTAGAGCAGATAAGCAGGGATATGACGATTAAGAACCGAGAACTCGAAGAACAGAAAGAGCAAGAGAGAATAGAGCTCATCGAAGATTATGAAGAGCGGCAGTATAGGATGCATGTAGCCCAAGCGGAGAAAGCATATAAGCAGGAGCTTGCGTTAGCTGGGGCTAACGAACGAAAAAAGCTTGAAGCGTTCATAAGACTCCAATTAGAGAAGGAGCAAGCAGAGCAAGAATACCTAAGAAAACGGTCTGGATTGTATTCGGCGGTGGATAAGATAGCGCAAGGAATGCGGAACATTGATATAGAGGAGACAAAGAAAAAGAACAAAGATGAGATAAAAGAGATAGAGCGCCAGAGACGAGAGTTAGCAGATAAGCTGAGTAAGCGTGAAATAACAATAGCGGAATATTACGATAGAGAAAGGCAACTCGCAGATAAAGCAGAGAAGCTCAGAAACAAGCAAACGGCTATTAATATGAAAGAGGCATTGAGGATAGTATCGGAGGCATCGAGAGAATATGCCGATAGAGCAGCCCAGGCGATGTTAGAGATGGCGGAGAGAAGGAATGCTCTGATAGTGCGATCGTATGAGATAGAGGCAGAGATAGAGCGGCTGAAAACAGAGATGCAGGCTGCAGAATTGATGAAAAGATATGAACTATATGAGGAATATAGGAACAGAATAGAGGTGCTGGAGCGAGAGAGGGCGGCGGTGCAAGCAGAGGCGGCTAAGACTACAAGCGATGTATGGGCAAAGAGTGCTGAGCTGATGACTGCTAATTTTGCAATGTTCGCTGCAGAGTCGGAGAATTTAGGGAAAGCGTTGGTGAAATCATTGTTCGCAACAGCGCAGGCGATGGTACCGACTTTTATAGCGATAATATTCGGCAAATCCATTGCATCATTGGGACCGATTGCTGGACCGATTGCAGCGGCGGCGCTAACGGCTACGCTATATGGGTTGTTGGCGGCGGCACGCTCGGCTGCAGGTTATAAAAAAGGTGGTTATACAGGCGATGGACATCCGGATGAGGTGGCAGGAGTAGTGCACAGGGGCGAGTATGTGATGAACGCAGCGATTACAGCTAAGAATTACAAGGCGTTCCAAGAAATAGATAAAGGTGGTCTGACAGTAGAGAGATGGTATGAGCTGAAGTATGCCGATAGAATTAAGCAAAGAATAAGCGAAGAAGCCAGTATGATGGCAAACCAAGCGATGATTGCATATATTATGTCGGAGCAAGCCAGAAATAGAGAGGTCGTGAAAGCTATCGAAAGCAATACTGAAAAACTGGATATATTAGCTCAGGAGGTGAAGAAAGGGAATTATATAAGAAAAACAAAAGTGGAATATGACATAGATATAAAACTTGATCGAGATAAAATGATCGAAGCTATACATTATGACAGATACAAGCAATTGATGAGAGGCTGACATGTGGAAAATAGCTATATACGGCACGAATAATATGTATAAACCCGATTCTAATAGTATGTTGGAACTGACCGTGATTGATGGCACTACTAACCCAATGACTGACAATAGGTGGTTGAAATTAGATGTGTTAGCGATTAATCCGCATTGGGAGACAATTGGCGATATAGAAGTAGGTAATGGCGGGACAGCGATACATCCGCACATACAAGTAAGGACATTCAGGATAGAGCTGATGCCTTTCAAATTCCCTGACGATATGCATAAGATAGAAGCATTAGCTGGGGTATTGAACAAAAGAAGGGTGTTTGTGTATCAAGGAGAGTACCCGAGCACAGAACAGTGGTCGTTGCATCCGGCTGGGATGGCTTTGTGTGTGGCACTGAAAATTAAGACTGAAGACGTAGCAGAAGACGGGACAAAAGAGATACAGTTGGAGGGAAGATGTGTAAAGGTGATGAGATAGAATGAGCCAAAATGTGTACTATACTGAATGGCTAAGCGATCAAAATTACCGGCTGGAGCTATACGGTGCATCGACTGACGAACTAACGAGCCCTAATTATATTGAATTGCCCGAAGATGTGATAGTTGTCGAAAAATATAATGTTGAATTCGATAAGTATCCGATAGGGCTGGCGAAAGCGCCGGTGTTGAAATTTCGGGTAAAATTATCCAAGGCGATTAACTTGCCAGCAGAATTCATCGAACTATTCACCAAGCCGTTGAAGCCGATTGATTATAGCAATATATCGAGCATCAGCAAAATTGTATATGCTGGGACAGTGGTGCGATTGTTGGTGGGAGATAATCTTGAATATATGGTGGGAATAATTAGGAATGATACAGATATTGATATAGATATGGTTGCTGGGGAAATATCAGTTGAGGCGGTACATTGGATAAAAGTTGCATTAGATGCAATTGATTTTAGTATGTATGCCGCATTTATTCAAGTGAATGGATATATCGAATATACTGATAAAGGAATAATAGAGTATGAGTATTTGAATCAAAATGGATTGCGGAGAATATACAAACAAGATCGGAAAAAAACGTTGTTTGGGATGAGTAAGATGTATAGGATATTTGAATATATACAGTTTTATTTGGGGATACTAAAGAGAACATTGTTGAGAACAAGCTACTCGATGGTATGGGTGCCATATGCAGATATTCGATATTACCGACAAGATGGGAATAATGTATTGGGCATTGGAGCGCCAATAGATATTAACGAAGTATATGTAATTGCTATGATTACCAATATCGATAGAAGCAGAATATATGGCGGTATAGCGTATGATCCGGATGGATTGAGACGCTACAAATCAGCATGGGATTTTTTGGCTGACTATTATGAATATACATTATCGAGAGCATATATATCGACGCGGAATAATATAGCAGTGAGGATGCCGTGCGGGTCGTATGGAATAGACCAAGCAACGATAGGAATCGAATGTGAAGAGCTATATTCTTGCAAGATAACGATGAATTATATGCCGCTAACAACAGTAGTTGGATCGTCGATTGAAACGGTAGGCGATGATGTTGGAAAATATGAGAATGCACGAGCAGGCAGCAGGAATGTGGGCGAATACACGTTGCCGATTGTGTTTGGGAATGTGCCACCGGCGATAGAATATTCAAAGGTATCTAAGACGACTTGGGTTGGGTTTGCACCACATATATATGGAGTATATTATAAGGATGGCAATCAGTATCGCAAATGTCATCATTACGTGGATGTGCCGATATCGCGAAATAAGCGATCGAGCATGTACACGGAATGTCAGTACAATGTGGGCGAAATTAATGCGACGCAGTTAATGGAGCAATTCGAGGATAACCATAAGATAGCAATGATAATGATACAGAGGGTATCTGGGGCTGGCAGGTGGATATCGGCTGCATTGAGGAGGTTGTATGATAGGGCGGGACAGCAGATGCTGCGGATAGAATTGCCTGCGAGTGCAATTAATTGTGAAGATATGTTCGAAAATTACTATACCATTAATATGGGGACAGATGGCAGCATGTTTGGTGTATCTGGGCGAAAATACATACCGGTAGCATATGAGATAGATTATCTGAGTGAAAAAAGTGATGTATCATTAATAGATGTGGATAGCAATGCCATATAAATCATTAGAGGCGAGGAATAGGATAACGGAGGAACAGCTAGCGCCGCATATCAGGCGAAGATTGATGGGAGCTGCGGTAGTATATGGGGATTATGGCGCAGGAGAGGGATGCTATATAGAATTAGCCGAAACTGTACAAGTTGGGGATGCAATAGCGATAGATGAGAACGGTAAAGGTGTGAAGGCTGGGGCGCAAGAAGCGGTGGCGATAACATCGAGCGGCGGAGAGGTAGGTGAGTATGCGAAGTTAGAATTTTATAAGATCAGGAGTGAGAGGTATAATTTAGCCAAAGGGCATATAGTGTGGCTGAGCGAGGGCGAGGTAAATGTCACAACGGAGTTACCAGGGTTCAACGAAGGTGATATGGTGCAGAGGCTTGGAGTAGCAATATCTGAAAAAGAGATGATAATAATAATGACACATGGGCGGGTAGTGAAGTGAAAAGAGGCTTAAAGTGTTAATGAAAAATACGATAAAATAAAAATAAAAGTGTTAATCTGTGGAAAATAAAAGTGGTAATAGATAATATTG
>Ga0308414_1001057_pt1 | contig 17903 bp, 17 predicted proteins | sample HotsprSampleOS50_FD_205667 | JGI IMG/M metagenome (GOLD analysis project Ga0308414, IMG submission 205667) | Hot spring phototrophic mat microbial communities from Octopus Spring, Yellowstone National Park, Wyoming, United States - 20090730_OS50 ...
GGGGTTTTCCCGCCGGCCAGCGTCGGAAGCGCCGCGGATTGTCGCCGGCGGCCCGCGTCGGCGGGCACTGGCGCAGCCGCCAGCCGGCGGCGCGCGGCGAATGCGCTCAGGCGCCGCCGACCGTCATGCCGTCGACCAGCACCGAGCCGGCGACGCGGCCGCCGCGCTGGACGCGGTCGGCGCCCACCGCCACCACGTTGCGGAACATCTGCCGCAGGTTGCCGGCGATCGTGATCTCCTCGACCGGGTAGGCGATCTCGCCGCGGCTGACCCAGAAGCCGCTGGCGCCGCGCGAATAGTCGCCGGTGACGTAGTTGACGCCCTGCCCGATCAGCTCGGTGACCAGCAGCCCGGTGCCGAGCTTGCGCAGCATGGCCTCGAAGTCGTCGCCCGGCTGCGTCAGCTTCGAGCGCAGTTCGAGGTTGTAGGCGCCGCCGGCGTTGCCGGTGCTCTTCATGCCGAGCTTGCGCGCCGAGTAGGTCGACAGGAAGTAGCCGCGCAGCACGCCGTCGGCGACCACGTCGCGCTTGCAGCCGCGCACGCCCTCCTCGTCGAAGGCGCCGGAGCCGATGCCGCGCGGCACGTACGGGTCCTCGTGGATCGTGACGTGATCCGCGAACAGCGGCTTGTCCAGCGCGTCGACCAGGAACGACGCCTTGCGGTACAGCGAGCCGCCGCTGGCGGCCTGCACGAACGCCCCCAGCAGTCCGCAGGCCAGCGGCGCCTCGAACAGCACCGGAACCCGGCGCGTGCGCAGCCGCCGCGCCGACAGCCGCGACAGCGCCCGCCGCGCCGCGTAGTCGCCGATGGCCCGCGGCGAGGCCAGTTCGGAGGCCACCCGCGAGGCGCTGTACCAGTCGTCGCGCTGCATGCCGCGGCCGTCCTGCGCGATCGGCGAGACCGACAGCGAGTGGCGCGAGTACGGGAAGCCGGCGCAGAAGCCGCGCGTGTTGGCGAGGATGAAGTGGCCCGACGTGGTGTACACGTTGGCGCCCTCGGAGTTGACGATCTGCGGGCTGACGGCGAAGGCGGCCTCCTCGGCCTGCCGCGCCAGCTCGATCGCCTGCTCGACCTGCAGGTCCCAGGGATGGAACAGGTCGAGGTCGCGCGGTTCGCGCTCGAGGGTGTCGTCGTCGGGCAGGCCGGCGGCGGGGTCCTCGGCGGTGTAGCGGGCGATGTGGTAGGCCGCCTCGACCGCCTGTCGCACCGCCGCCGGCGAGAAATCGGAGGTCGAGGCGTTGCCGCGACGGGTGCCGAGGTAGACGGTGATGCCGAGGCCCTTGTCGCGCGTGTGCTCGATGGTCTCGACCTGCATCCGCCGCGTGCTCACCGACAGTCCGACCGACTCGCTGATGTCGGCCACCGCGTCGGTGGCGCCGAGGGCGCGCGCGATGTCCAGCGCCTCGCAGGCCGTGGCGCGCAGTTGATCGTCGGACAACGCGAACAGGGAGGTCATCGAGGCGGGGACTCGGGTCGATGCGGCGCGGCCGCGGGGCAGGTGCTGGCTATGATAGCCAGCGATGAATCGCACTCCGTCGCCAGCCATGGACGCCACCGCACAGCAGCGGCCGAGCAAGTCGCAGCGCAAGCGCGAGATGACGGCGCTGCAGGCGCTCGGCGAGTCGCTGCTCGAACTGCCGCCGGCGCTGCTGGCGCGCCTCGAACTGCCGGAGCGGCTGCGCGAGGCGCTGGCGGAGATGCGCCGCATCGGCAGCCACGAGGGACGGCGGCGGCAGGCGCAGTACATCGGCCGCCTGATGCGCGACGTCGATCCCGCGCCGCTGCAGGCGGCGATCGAGCTGGCGCGCGGCGACTCCCGCCGCGCGGTGGCGCTGATGCACCGCTGCGAGCAGCTGCGCGAGCGGCTGCTGGCCGACGATGCGGCGCTGGCCGCGGTGGTGGCGCAACTGCCCGGGGCGGACGTGCAAAGGCTGCGCACGATGATCCGCGCCGCCCGCCGCGAGCAGCGCGACGGGCGGCCGCCGAAGCACGCGCGGCAGCTGTATCGCTGGCTGCACGAGCACCTGTCGCTGCACGAGGAGGGCGCATGAAGGCGCATCGCAGTCACCCCGACGAGCTGATCGTCGGCCTGGTTTCGATCTCCGACCGCGCCTCGCAGGGCGCCTACGAGGACAAGGGCCTGCCCGGCCTGCGCGACTGGCTGTCGCGGGCGATGGCCTCGCCCTGGCAGCACCACGACCGGCTGATCCCGGACGAGCGCGGGGTGATCGAGACGACCCTCATCGAGCTGGTCGACGTGGTCGGCTGCGATCTGGTGCTGACCACCGGCGGCACCGGCCCGGCCCGTCGCGACGTGACGCCGGAAGCCACCCTGGCGGTGGCCACGCGCGAGATGCCCGGCTTCGGCGAGCAGATGCGGCGCATCTCGCTCGCTTTCGTGCCGACGGCGATCCTGTCGCGGCAGGTGGCGGTGCTGCGCGAGACCGCCGATCACGCGGCGCTGATCATCAACCTGCCGGGGCAGCCGAAAGCGATCGCCGAGACGCTGGAGGGACTGAAGGACGCCGACGGCAACACGCTCGCGCCCGGCATCTTCGCCGCGGTGCCTTACTGCATCGACCTCATCGGCGGGCCGTACATCGAGACGCACGAGGCGGTGGTCCGCAGCTTCCGGCCGAAGTCGGCGCTGCGGCCCGGCCGCTGACCGACGGGACCACCCGGTGCTCGAGTTCGTCGAATTGACCACCGGCACCGCGCCCGCCGGCTTGGTGATCTGGCTGCACGGCCTGGGCGCCGACGGCTGGGATTTCGTGCCGGTCGTCCGCGAGCTGGAGTCCTGCGGCGCGCCCCCGGCGCGCTACGTCTTCCCGCACGCGCCGATGATGCCGGTGACGATCAACAACGGCTTCGTGATGCGCGCCTGGTACGACATCCGCACCGCCGACCTCGGCCACCGCGAAGACGGCGCCGGCATCCGCGCCTCGCAGGCCGCCGTGCAGCAGCTGATCGCGCGCGAAACCGGCCGCGGCGTGGCGCCGGGGCGGATCGTGCTGGCCGGCTTCTCGCAGGGCGCGGCGATCACGCTGCAGACCGGTCTGCGGCAGGCGCAGCCGCTGGCGGGGCTGATCGCGCTGTCCGGCTACCTGCCGCTGGCCGAAACCCTGGCCGCCGAACGGGACCCGGCCAGCAACGGCGTGCCGATCTTCATGGCGCACGGCAGGGACGATCCGGTGGTGCCGATCGCGCGCGCGCAGCGCTCGCGCGAGCTGCTGGTCTCTCTGGGCTACCGCGTCGACTGGCACGAGTACCCGATGCAGCACGCGGTGTGCGCCGAGGAGATCGAGGCGATCGCCCGCTTCCTGCGCGGCCGTCTCGGCTGACTGCCGCCGGCGGCCGCTCGCTTCAGCCGCGGCGGCGTGCGTCCAGGCTCCAGCCGCCGGCGTTGAGCACCGCCACCATCAGCAGCCCGCCGGTGATGGCGAGATTCTTCATGAACATGAGCTGCTGCACCTGCTGCTGCTCGGCCGGCATGGCCCAGTAGTTGTGGAACAGCACGGTGGCCAGCACCGTGAAGGCGGCGAGCGCGGCGGCGGCCCAGCGAGCGCGGTAACCGATCAGCAGCGCCGCGCCGGCGACGATCTCCAGCACGATGGTGCCGACGGCGAGCAGTTGCGGCAGCGGCAGGCCCTTCGAGGCGATGTAGCCGACCGTGCCGCCAAAGCCGCCGATCTTCGAGAAGCCGGCGACGATGAAGATCAGCGCCAGAAGAAAGCGGCCGGCGAGCGCCGCGGCGTTGGAAGTGGTGCCTGACATGGGACGGTCCTTTCGGTTGCGTTGGGAGGAAGTCTGCGCGCCGCTCAACGTGTCGGCGGCAGGTCGAACAGCAGCAATTCGGCTTCGGCGTCGGCCCGCACGTCGACCTGGCTCTCGCCGACGATCTTCGCCGCGTCGCCGCCCGCCAGCCGCTGCCCGTTGACGGTCGCGCCGCCGCGGATCAGGTGCAGATAGCCGAGCCGGCCGTCCGCCAGAGCGGCGCGAACCGCCTGCCCCGGCGCCAGATGCGAGGCGTACAGCCTCGCGTCCTGGTGGATGCGCACCGAGCCTTCGGCGCCGTCGGGCGAGGCGATCAGCCGCAGCCGCCCCTGCTTCTCGGCGTCGTCGAAGCGCCTTTCCTCGTAGCTCGGCGCGATGCCGGTGACGTTCGGCTCGATCCAGATCTGCAGGAAGTGCGTCGTCCGGTCGCTGGCGTGGTTGAACTCCGAGTGCCGCACGCCGCTGCCGGCGCTGATCCGCTGCACGTCGCCGGGGCGGATCACCGAGCCATTGCCCAGGCTGTCGCGATGCGCGAGTTCGCCTTCCAGCACGTAGCTGATGATCTCCATGTCGCGGTGGCCATGCGTGGGGAACCCGCTGCCCGGGGCGATGCGGTCCTCGTTGATCACCCGCAACGGGCCGAAGCCCATGTGCGCCGGGTCGTAGTAGTCGGCGAAGGAAAAGCTGTGGAACGACTGCAGCCAGCCGTGGTCGGCGTAGCCGCGCTCGTCGCTGCGGCGCAGGATGATCATGGCAACTCCGCGCGTTGGGTGGATTCGAGTTACGGTTGCATCGAACGAGTCGAACGGACAGTGGCCGCTATGATGGTGGCAGCCACCCGGAAACACATCGGCACCGATTCCACGAACTCGTTCGATTTCATTCAACGGCGATGCCGGATCCGGTCCTGTCGCTCGATGCGCTGCTGCTGGTCGACGCTGTGGCCCGCCGCGGCAGCCTGGCCGGCGCTGCCGAGGAACTCGGGCGCACGCCGTCGTCGGTCACCTACGCCGCCCGCCGGCTCGAGGAAGACCTCGACGTGCTGTTGTTCGACCGCCGCGGCTATCGGGCGCGGCTCACGCCGGCGGGCGAGGAACTGCTGCGCGAGGGCCGGCAACTGCTCGCCGCCGCCGAAGAACTGCGCCGGCGCGTGCAGCGGGTGGCGCGCGGCTGGGAGACCGAGCTGCGCATCGCGCTCGACTCGGTGATCCCGTTTTACCGCCTGCTGCCGCTGATCGACCGCTTCTGCACCGAGGCGCCGACGCAGCTTCGCGTCAGCCACGAGGTCCTCGGCGGCACCTGGGACGCGCTAGCCAGCCACCGCAGCGATCTGGCCATCGGCGCCTCCGCCGGCGCCCCCAGCGGGCAGCCCGGCGTCGGCTGGCGCTCTCTGCGGCTGGGCGAAGCCCAGTTCGTCTTCGCGGTGGCCCGCGACCATCCGCTGGCGGCGGCCGCCTCGCCGCTCGCCGCGGCGCAGCTGCGCGCGCATCGGCAGATCGTCGTCGGCGACACCTCGCAGCGGCTGGCGCCGCGCACCGCGGGCCTGATCGGCGCGGCCACCATCACCGTGCCGAGCATGGCCGACAAGATCGCGGCGCAGGTGGCCGGGCTCGGCGTCGGCTATGTGCCGCTGCACCTGGTGCGCGAACACCTGGCGCGCGGCGAACTGGTGGTCAAGACCACCGAGGCCGAACGCGAACAGGGCGAGCGCGTGGCTCTGTACGCGGCGTGGCGCGCCGACGCGCGCGGCAAGGCGATCGACTGGTGGCGCACGCAACTGGCCGCGGCCGACGTGCAGGCGGCGCTGCTGGGCTGACGGCCTGCGCGGTGGAAAGCCGGCGCCGTGACGCGGCATCTTCTCGCGGCCCGCGTGCAGTCCCCGCCGCTGGGCTGGCGGACTGCCCGCTGGCGAGCGGGAAGCGCGGCGATGCACCGCCTTCCGGCTGCCGAACGATGCGCCGCGACGGCGCCGGCTGCCGCATCCTGAGGCGGGCTGATTCCGTGAGGGCTCGCCGGATCCTGCGCCGCTTCGGCGGCAGCCTCCGGGTCAAGACGCCGCCAGCCCACCTTCTGCCGCCGCGGGCGGAACCGGATTCCTTCCGCCCGTGACCGCGCCGACCTACCGGGGCCGTTTCGCCCCCTCACCCACCGGCGACCTGCATGCCGGCTCGCTGGTGGCCGCGCTGGCGAGCTGGCTCGACGCGCGCGCCCACGGCGGCACGTGGCTCGTGCGCATCGAGGACCTCGATCCACCGCGCGAGGTGCCTGGAGCCGCGCGGCGCATCCTCGCTGCGCTGGCAGCCTTCGGCATGACGAGCGACGAGAAGGTGCTGTGGCAAAGCGCCCGCGACGGGCGCTATCGCCAGGCGCTGGAGCGGCTCGCGGCCGCTGGCCTGATCTACGAGTGCAGCTGTTCGCGCAGCGACATCGCCGCCGCGCAGCAGCGCCTGGGCCTGCCGTCGCACCGGTATCCCGGCACCTGTCGCCAGGGCGCCCGCGGCCGCGCGGCGCGGGCGCTGCGCGTGCGCGTGCCCGACGAGACGCTGCGCTTCGACGACCGCGCCTGCGGCGGCTTCGCGCAGCATCTGGCGAACGATGTCGGCGACTTCGTCGTCCGCCGCGCCGATGGCCTGTGGGCCTACCAGCTGGCGGTGGTCGTCGACGACGGCGAGCAGCGCATCACCGACGTGGTGCGCGGCGCCGACCTGCTCGACAACACGCCGCGACAGATCTGGCTGCAGCGCGCGCTCGGGCTGCCCACACCGCGCTACCTGCACGTGCCGGTGGTGACCAACGCCGCCGGCGAGAAGCTGTCGAAGCAGACCGGAGCGGCCGCGCTCGACCTCGCCGATCCGCTCGGCGAACTGGAGCGCGCCTGGCGACACCTCGGCTTCCCGCCGCTGGGCGCGGCCAACGTCGCGGCGTTCCTGCGCCTGGCCACCGAGCTGTGGCGCGCGCGTTTCGCGCCGCGGTAGGACCGCCGAGGCCCGCTGGGCGACGAAACCCTGCTGGCCCGCCGAACGCTGCGAGGCCGCGCCGCGGGGCGTCGGCCGGCATAATCGGCGCCGGAGATTCGCCATGGCCGACGACACCGACGCCGCCACCCTGCGCCGCATCCTGAGCCGCTGCCGGCGCATCGCCGTGGTCGGCATCTCCGCCGAGTGGCACCGGCCGAGCTACTTCGTCGGCAAGTACCTGCTCGAGCACGGCTACACGATGATCCCGGTCAACCCGAAGTACGCCGAGGTGCTCGGCCGGCGCTGCTACCCCAGCGTCACCGCCGCCGCCGAGGCGGGCGAGGCGATCGATCTCGTCGACTGCTTTCGCCGCGCCGACGACATCGGCCCGATCGCGGAGGAGGCGATCGCCATCGGCGCCCGCTGCCTGTGGATGCAGCTCGGCGTCGTCAACGCCGCGGCCGCCGCCCGTGCGCGCGCGGCGGGGCTCGAGGTGGTGATGGACCGCTGCGTCAAGATCGAGCACGGCCGCCTGTTCGGCGGGCTAAATTGGGCCGGCGTCAATACCCGCGTCATCTCTTCCCGACGGCCGCGGCAGCTGCCGTACTGAACGCGCCGCAGCCCGCGCGGCGGCGCGGGCGTGCGGTCCACCGACGAGAGCACCGATGAGCGACCACCCCTACGGCATCGAAACGCTGTGCCTGCACGCCGGGCAGCTGCCCGACCCGGTGACCGGCAGCCGCGCCGCGCCCATTTACCAGACCACCAGCTACGTCTTCGACAGCGCCGATCACGCCGCGAGCCTATTTAACCTGCAGACCTTCGGCAACGTCTATTCGCGCATCAGCAACCCGACGGTGGCGGTGCTCGAGGAGCGCATCGCGGCGCTGGAAAGCGGCCGCGCCGCGCTGTGCGTGGCCAGCGGCATGGCGGCGCAGATGACGGCGATCGACACCCTCGTCGCGCCGGGCGATCACATCGTCGCCTCCAGCATGCTCTACGGCGGCACCTATTCGCAGTTCGACGTCACGCTGCGCCGCCGCGGCATCGAGATCACGTTCGTCGACCCGGACGATCCCGGCAACTTCGCCCGCGCGCTACGCCCGAACACGAAGCTCGTCTACGGCGAGACGCTCGGCAACCCGAAGATCAACGTCCTCGACATCGCCGCGGTGGCCGAAATCGCGCACGCGCACGGCGTGCCGCTGATGATCGACAACACGATGGCCTCGCCGTACCTGTGCCGCCCGTTCGACCACGGCGCCGACCTCGTCGTGCACTCGGTCACCAAGTACCTCGGCGGCCACGGCACCACGCTCGGCGGCGCGATCGTCGAGGCCGGCCGCTTCGACTGGGGCAACGGCAGGTTTCCGGACATGGTGGCGCCGTCGAAGGGCTACCACGGCGTGAAATTCTGGGAGACTTTCGGCGACTTCGCTTTCACGATGAAGGCGAGGATGGAAGTGCTGCGCATCAACGGCGCGGCGCTCGCGCCGCTGTCCGCCTTCCTGCTGCTGCAGGGCGTGGAGACGCTGCACCTGCGCATGGAACGGCACTGCGCCAACGCGCGCCGGGTGGCGCAGTTCCTGCATTCGCACCCGCAGGTGGCGTGGGTCAACTGGCCGGGGCTGCCGTCCAGCCCCTACCATGGCCTGGCGAGGAAATACCTGCGCCCGATCGACGGCGAGCCGGGCGCCGGCGGCGTGATGACCTTCGGCATCAAGGGCGGCGCGAAAGCGGGCGAAAAGTTCATCGACAGCGTGCAGTTCCTGTCGCACCTGGCCAACATCGGCGATGCCAAGTCGCTGGTGATCCACCCCGCCTCGACCACGCACCGGCAGCTCTCCGAGGCGGACCAGCTGAAGGCCGGCGTCTCGCCCGACATGATCCGGCTGTCGGTCGGCATCGAGTCGATCGACGACATCCTCTGGGACCTCGATCAGGCGCTGCGCGCCGCCGCTGGCTGAGGGGCTGCGAGTCCATCATCTGCGCGTTGCGATCCCGCGGCGGCGGCTGCCGGCCGCGGGCCTCTGTCGGGGTGCGCGGCTGGCCAGCGGCCTCCGGCCGCAGGCGACGGCCACTTTACGACCTGCGATCGCTGCCGGCGAACCAGCGCGCGACGCAGGCGCGCGCCAGCGCCAGGTTCGAGTCCACGCACCGCGCCCGCAGCGGCGAGCCGGTCGCAGCGAGCGCGAGCGGCGTCTCGGTGCAGGCGAGAATCACGGCCGCCGCGCCGCGGTCGAGCAGCGCCTGCACGGCGGGTTCGAGCCGCTCGCCGGCCAACCGCAACTGGCCTTCCTTCACCGCGCGGATCGACGGCAGCACAGCGTCGGCGAGTTCGTCCTCTCCCGGCCGCAGCACGCGCCGGCCCTGCGCCTCGAGCGCGGCATCGAAGATGCGCGCCGCCAGCGTGGCGCGGGTGGCGACCAAACCGATTGCGCTGCCCGCCGGCGCCATCGCCACGGCAGCCTCGACGCTCGCCTCGACGATGCTCACGATCGGCACCGGCGAGTCGCCCGCCAGCGCGTCGTACCACGCGTGCGCGGTGTTGCAAGGCATCGCCAGCAGCGTGGCGCCGGCCGCGATCAGCTTGTCCCGGACCGCGCGCAGGGCGGGCAGCGGCGAGGCGCCGCCGTCGAGGATCGCCGCGGTGCGGCTCGGCACGCGCGGGTCGGACGCGATCAGCGTCGGGATGTGGTCTTCGTCGCGCCCGGCCGGGGTGGCGGCGACCAGCTTGGCGAAAAAGTCGGCGGTGGCCGCCGGCCCCATGCCGCCGATGACACCGAGCATCGCCTCGCCCTACTCGCCCTCGAAGGCGTGCAGGTAACCGAACAGGCCGACCGCGCCGCCGGTGTGCAGGAACACGACGTTCTCGCCCGGGTGCAGTTCGCCCTTGCGGACGAGATCGATCAGGCCGGCCATCGCCTTGCCGGTGTACACCGGGTCGAGAACGATGCCCTCGGTGCGCGCCACCAGCCGCACCGCCTCGATCATGGCCGGCGTCGGCACGCCGTAGCCGGCGCCGACGTGGTCGCTGTTGGCCACGACCGCTTCGCGCCTGACCGCGCCGGCAACCCCCAACAAGTCGGCGGTCTGCTCGGCAAGGCGGAACACCTTTTCTTCCTGCACCGCCTTCGGCGCCCGCACGCTGATGCCGAGCACCGGGATTCCGGCTCGCGCGCCTTCCAGCCCGGCGACGAGCCCCGCCTGCGTGCCGGTGCTGCCGGTCGCCGTGACCAGCCGGTCGATGGCGAGACCGGCCTCGTTGGCCTGCGCGACGAGTTCGAGCGCGCAGGTGACGTAGCCCAGCGCGCCGATCGCGTTCGAGCCGCCGCCCGGGATCACGTACGGCTTGCGCCCCTCGGCACGCAGCCGCTCCGCCAGTTGCGCCATCGCCGCGTCCATGTCGGTGCCGGCCGGCACCTCGGACACCTGCGCCCCGAACAGGCGGTCGAGCATGACGTTGCCGGAGCGGCGGTAGTCGTCGTGCCGGTAGCCGGTGCGGTCCTCCAGGATCAGGTGGCAGGCCAGCCCGAGCTTGGCGCCGATGGCCGCGGTCTGGCGCGCATGGTTCGACTGCGTCGCGCCCTGCGTGATCACGGTGTCGGCGCCGCGCGCCAGTGCGTCGGCCAGCAGGTACTCGAGCTTGCGCGTCTTGTTGCCGCCGGTGGCAAGTCCCGTGCAGTCGTCGCGCTTGATCCACAGGTTGGGGCCGCCGAGGCACTCGCTGAGCCTTCGCATCGGCTCCAGCGGCGTCGGCGCATGGGTGATTCGCAGGCGGGGAAAGCGGGCGAGCTTCATGGGGAACGTCTCGGCGGTTGCGGCGTTGCGAAGCTGCGGCAGCCGTCCGGTCGCCGGGTGCGGCGCCGGCCGGAACAGTTCGTCAGGCACAGCGGGCAGGCGACAGGGCGGCGCGTCGATCGGCTGCGCGTCCGGATCCTTGCGGCCCAGCGGCTCGCCCGTCGCGGCTCGGAACTTTCGCCGCCCGCGGCCGCTGGCCACGATGCGATCTTCGCAGGTTCTGCCGGCGATGCCCGGCTCGTCGACACGGCAGCGCCGCGGTCCTCTCGCCGTCGCAAACCGCGCTCGGCGGCTGTCTTCGCCGCGCGTCCCGATTTCGCTCCCGCGTCTTGCCGCCGTCGAACCCTGAACGGTGCCGCTGCTCGCTGCGAGCCCGCCGCCGCCCGCCGCGCTTTACTCACCCCAATCAGCCTTGCGCCTTGTCAGCGCTTGCCGCCGCCAAGCAGGGTCGCCAACCGGGCCGGCTTCCTGTCGGCGGGCTGCCCCGCTTCTTCGACTTCCCGCTCCGCATCGACGCTGCCAGAGGCCGGTTCGTAGGGCTTGCTGAAGAAGTCGTCGGCGGCCGGCGGCGGCGCAGCGAGGCGCGTCTGCGGCCGCTCGGCCGGCGCCTGCCGCCCGTGCGCCGCGCGCTCGCGGAACCGCGGCGGCCGCTCGCCGCGGCCGGACTTCAGCTCGAGTGTCTTGACCTCGATGGGGCGCTTGATCAAGCGCTCGATCGCCGCCACGGCGCGGTCTTCGGCGCCGGTGGCCAGCGTCATCGCCAGGCCGCTGGCGCCGGCGCGACCGGTGCGGCCGATGCGGTGCACGTAGTCCTCGGGCGCGTACGGCACGTCGTAGTTGATCACTGCCGGCAGCTCGACGATGTCCAGGCCGCGGGCGGCAACGTCGGTGGCCACCAGCACGTCGATCGTGCCCTGCTTGAAGCCTTCGAGCGCCTTCATGCGCTCTTCCTGCGACTTGTCGCCGTGGATGGCGTCGGCATTGATGCCGCTTTTCACCAGCTCGCGCGCCAGACGGCGGCAGCCGATCTTGGTGTTGACGAACACCAGCACCTGCTTCAGGCCGCGGTTGCGCAGCAGCTGCAGCAGCGCCGCGGTCTTTTCCGACTCGTGCACGCGGTACAGCTCCTGCTGCACCAGTTCGGCCGGCGCGTTGCGCTGGGCGACCTCGACCAGCACCGGTTCGCGCAGGAAATTGGCGGCGAGCTTCTTGATCTCCTCGGAAAAGGTGGCCGAGAACATCAGGCTCTGGCGCTGCTTCGGCAGCAGGTTGAGGATGCGCGAGATGTCGGGCAGAAAGCCCATGTCGAGCATGCGATCGGCCTCGTCGAGCACGACCGCCTGCACCTGCGACAGCGAGGTGTTCTTCTGCTGCAGATGGTCGAGCAGCCGCCCCGGAGTGGCGACGACGATCTCGGCGCCGCTGCGCAGCGCCTGCGTCTGCGGCTCCATGTCGACGCCGCCGTAGACGGTGGCGCAGCGCAGCGGCGTGCCGGCGATGTACATCCTAACGTTCTCGGCCACCTGGTCCGCGAGTTCGCGCGTCGGCGCCAGGATCAGCGCTCGCACCGGGTGCCGCGCCGGCGACATGCTGGTGTTCGCCTGCGGCAGCAGGCGGTGGATGATCGGCAGCGCGAAGCCGGCCGTCTTGCCGGTACCGGTCTGCGCCGCACCCATCACGTCGCGGCCGGCCAGCACCAGCGGGATCGCCTTGCTCTGGATCGGCGTGGGCCGGGTGTAGCCCATGCGCTTGACCGCGGCGACGATGCGCGGGTCGAGCCCAAAGTGGTCGAAATCCTGATGCTCGGACATGCGTCAGCCGCGCCCGGCGCGGCCGCAGGTTGCGCTGGTGGGCCCCCTGGGAGTCGAACCCAGCACCAACGGATTATGAGTCCGCTGCTCTAACCAGGCATGAGCTAGAGGCCCTGAGACGATGACCATGCGCCGGCGGCGCATCCCGCGGCCCGCCGCGGCCGCGCCGTCACCGTGCCGCTGCGCACCGCGTCGCCCCCGGCCGCGCCCTCGCGCCGCGGCGGGCGACGGTTTCTTCGCCGCCGCCGCGGCGGATGCCGGCGCGCGCGTCTCGATCGCGGTCACTCCAGGAAGCTCTTCAGCTTGTCCGAGCGGCTCGGGTGGCGCAGCTTGCGCAGCGCCTTGGCCTCGATCTGCCGGATGCGCTCGCGGGTGACGTCGAACTGCTTGCCGACCTCCTCGAGCGTGTGGTCGGTCGACATCTCGATGCCGAAGCGCATGCGCAGCACCTTGGCTTCGCGCGGCGTCAGCGAGTCGAGCACGTCCTTGGTCACCTCGGCAAGGCTGGCGTACTGCGCCGCGTCGGTCGGCGCCACCGTGGTGGTGTCCTCGATGAAGTCGCCCAGATGCGAGTCGTCGTCGTCGCCGATCGGCGTCTCCATGGAGATCGGCTCCTTGGCGATCTTCATGATCTTGCGGATCTTGTCCTCCGGCATCTCCATCTTGGCGGCCAGTGTGGCCGGGTCCGGCTCCTGGCCGGTTTCCTGCAGCATCTGGCGGCTGATCCGGTTCATCTTGTTGATCGTCTCGATCATGTGCACCGGGATGCGGATCGTGCGCGCCTGGTCGGCGATCGAGCGCGTGATCGCCTGCCGGATCCACCAGGTGGCGTAGGTCGAGAACTTGTAGCCCCGCCGGTATTCGAACTTGTCCACCGCCTTCATCAGGCCGATGTTGCCTTCCTGGATCAGATCCAGGAACTGCAGGCCGCGGTTGGTGTACTTCTTGGCGATCGAGATGACCAGCCGCAAATTGGCCTCGGTCATCTCGCGCTTGGCCTTGCGCGCCTTGGCCTCGCCGGTGGCCATCTGCTTGTAGACCTCGCGCAGGTCCTTCAGCGGCAGGACGATGCGCTTCTGCAGGTCCGCCAGCTTGCCCTGCAGCTCGTGTACCGCCGGCAGGTTGCGCGCCAGCACCTCGGAGTACGGGTGGCCGGCCTCGGCCTCGCGTGTGACCCACCGCGGGTTGGTCTCGGCGCCGGGGAAGACCTTCAGGAAGTGCGGCCGCGGCATGCCGCACTTGTTGACCATGATCTCGTAGATCTGCTTTTCGATGCTGCGCACCTCCTCGACCTGCCGCCGCAGCGAGTCGCACAGCCGCTCGACCATCTTGGCGGTGAAGCGCAGCCCCATCAGCTCGTCGCGGATCTTCTGCTGCGCGCGCACGTAGCCGGGCGACTTGTAGCCCTCCTTCTCGTAGGCGACGCGCATTCTGTCGAACAGCTTGCGCACGGTCTCGAACTTCTCCAGCGCGCGCGCCTTCAGCTCCTCGAGCTGGCTGGCGGTCATGCCGCTGGCGCCGAGATCGGTCGTCTCCTCGCCGTCGTCTTCCTCGTCCTCGCCGGCGGCGCTGGCGGTCGGGAAGCCCTCGGTCTCGTCGACGATGCCGTCGACCACCTCGTCGATCGGCAGCGTGCCGGCGGCGATCCGGTCGGCGTGCTCGAGGATCTCGGCGATCGTCGTCGGACAGGCGGCGATGGCCATCACCATGTGCTTCAGGCCATCTTCGATGCGCTTGGCGATCTCGATCTCGCCCTCGCGCGTCAGCAGCTCGACCGAGCCCATCTCGCGCATGTACATGCGCACCGGGTCGGTGGTGCGGCCAAACTCGGTGTCGACGTTCGACAGCGCCGCCTCGGCCTCTTCCTCGGCGTCCTCGGACGAGGTCGCCGCGGGCGCGTTTTCGGCCATCAGCAGCGTCTCGGCATCCGGCGCCTGGTCGAAGACCTGGATGCCCATGTCGGAGAACGTGCTGATGATGGCGTCGATCGCCTCGGCGTCGACGAGGTTGTCGGGCAGGTGGTCGTTGATCTCCGAGTAGGTCAAAAAGCCCCGCTCCCTGCCCAGCTTGATCAGCGCCTTGAGCTTGTTGCGGCGGGCCTCGAAGTCCTCCTGGGGGCCCGGCGGCATGCGCTTCAGCGCCTCCTGCAGCGCCTTTTCCTTGGCGCGCCGGTCCTTGGCTCGCTGCCGCGGGGTCATCTTTTCCGCGACCTGCACCGACTCGTCGACCACGTCGTCGCCGGCCTCCGGCACGACGTCGGCCGGCTCGGCGGGCATCGGCTCGTCGCCCCCAGCCTTGCCCTTGCGGCCGGCCGGGCCCTTAGCGGGTGCAACCGGCTTGGCGGCGGCCGCGGCGGCAGGTTTGGTGGCCACCGGCGCAGGCGCCGCCTTGCCGGCGACCGCTTTGCGCTTCTCGACAAGCTCCTCGGCCACCTTGGCCGCCGGCCTGGCAGCAGCGGGTTTCTTGGCGGCCGCTGACACCGCAGCCTTGGGCCGGGTAGCCGCCTTGGTCGCCACACGCTTTGCCGGGGTCACCTTGTTTGCCATCCGCTCACCTGCTCTTGCTGAAACTGAAGACCTTGCGTGCTGCCGCCGCACCGATCACCCGGGCCGATCGCCGCAACGTTCGGATCCGCTGCCGTCACGACAACACGTAGCGTGAAATGGGGTCTGCACCGGCGAAGCTCAACCGCTCGATCGCGATCACCGCTGCGAACCTGGATCAGCGCGCCGCGCGCGCCGATTCGCGCCCGCGCGAACACGCGCCATCCGGCGTCGGAACGGCGGGAAACGGGCGCTGACTCACGGGCAAACGGAAAGGGGCGAAGTGTAACAGGCCAGCGCCGCACTATCGGCTCGGCTTGCCCGCCTCGCCGACGGCAGCAGCCATCAGCCGCGCCCGACGTTCGGAAAGCTGGCGGATCCTGCCCAGCGCCTCGGCATCCGGCTGCGGCTGCGCCGCCAGCGCCTCCAGTTCGCTGTTGACGCGCCGCAGTTCGAGCTTGGCGAAGGCCCCGCTGAGCTCCAGGCGGGTAGCCTCCAGGCCGGCATCAGCCAGCAGCGCCCTCGTGGCCGCCTTCCGGTACTCGTCCGCAAACTCGCTTTCGGCCAGCAGTTCCTGCACCACGCCGCTGCTCGGGCTGGACGTCGAGGCCGCAGCCTGGACGACCTCGATCACCTGGCGGTCGATTTTGGGCCCATCGCCCGAGAACTCTTCCGCGATCGCGTCGGCGAACTCGTGCGCCAGTTCCGGGTAGGCGAGCAGGCGCTGCAGGATGTGCTGCTTCAGGTCCGCCGTCTCCGCCGGTGACCGGCCGCCCGCTCGACGCGGCGGCTGCGGCAGCCGCCGCCAGGGCTGCAGGCCGAAGAGTTGCTCCACCTCGGCGGGCGCGCTGCGGGCCGCCTCGGCCAGCTCGTGCAGCAGCTGCAGCCGCAGCGCGCCCGCCGGCATCGCCGCCGCCAGCGGCTTGGCCTCCGCCAGCAGCGCCGCCCGCCCTTCGGCGGTACCCAGATCCTTGCCCTCGGCGAGCGCGCGGATGAACCAGCGCGACAGCGGCAGCGCCCGCGCCAGCTCGGCCTCGAACGCAGCGGCGCCGTGCGCCCGCACCAGGCTGTCGGGGTCCTCGCCCTCCGGCAGCAGGACGAAGTCGATCCGCGTCGTGTCGCCGAGGGCCGGCAGCGCCGCCTCCAGCGCCCGGCGCGCCGCCTTGCGCCCGGCGGCGTCGCCGTCGAAGGCGAAGACGACGTGGCTGGAAAGCCGCAGCAGCTCGGCGACGTGATGCGTCGTGACGGCGGTGCCGAGGGCGGCGACGGTCTCGTCGAAGCCGGCCTGCGCCAGCTGGATGACGTCCAGGTAGCCCTCGCAGACGATCACCCGCCGCCGGCGCCGGATCGCCTCCTGCGCCTCGAACAGGCCGTAGAGTTCCCGCCCCTTGCGATAAACGGGCGTTTCCGGCGAATTCAGGTATTTGGGCTCGTTGCCGTCGAGCGAGCGGGCGCCGAAGCCCAGCACGGCGCCGCGGCGATTGCGGATCGGAAACATCACCCGGCCGCGGAAGCGGTCGTAGCGCTTGCCTTCGGCTTCGATGACCAGCCCGGCCTCGACCAGCTGCGGATCGTCGTAACGCTCGAAGAGCGCCGCCAGCGGCGTCCACTCCGGGGGCGAATACCCAAGCGCAAAGCGGGCTGCGGTAGCGCCGGTCAGTCCCCGGCCTTTCAGATAGTCGATGGCGACTGCGCTTGCCTTCAGCTGCTGCCGGTAAAACTCCGCGGCGCGCAGCAACAGGTCGGTCAGCGCCCGCAAGCGGCTGCCCGCCTGCGCCATGCCGGCCGAGGACTCCGGCACCGCCAGACCCACCTGCTGCGCCAGTTCGCGCACGGCGTCGACGAAACCCAGGCCGCGGTGCTCCATGAGAAATCCGATGGCGGTGCCGTGGGCGCCGCAGCCGAAGCAGTGGAAGAACTGCTTGCTCGGGCTGACGGTGAAAGAAGGCGTTTTCTCGCCGTGGAAGGGGCACAGGCCGAGATAGTTCTGACCCGCCCGCTTCAGCGGCACGTAGCGGCCGATCACGTCGACGAGGTCGACGCGGGCGAGCAGGTCCTGGATGAATCCCGGCGGGATCACGGCGCGTGTGCAGCCGGCGCGAGGCCGCGCCGCATTGTGCACCCGCCCGCAGGCACGTCAGCCTTGCAGGCGCTTGCGCACGAGTGCCGAGACCTGGCCCATGTCGGCCCGGCCGGCCAGCCGAGGCTTCAGCACGGCCATCAGCTTGCCCATCGCCGCCGGCCCAAAAGCGCCGGTCTCGGCGATCGCGGCATCGATGGCGGCGGCGACCTCGGCCTCGCTCAGCTGCTGCGGCAGGTAGGCCGACAGGACGTTCAGTTCGGCCGTTTCCTTGGCGACGAGGTCGGCGCGGCCGCCGGCCTCGAACTGCGCGATCGCGTCGCGGCGCTGCTTGATCAGTTTTTCGACCGTGGACAGCACGAGGGCGTCGTCGGCCTGCACGCGCTCGTCGACCTCGCGCTGCTTGATCGCCGCCAGCAGCATGCGGATCGCCGACAGCCGCTCGGGTTCGCGCGCGCGCATCGCCGCCTTCATGTCCTCGGTGATCCGATCCTTCAGCGCCATGGAATGCCCGTCCGGTTTAGGGGCCAGAAATGCAGACGCGCCCGTTGGGCGCGCCGTGCAGGGGGTCGACGTGGCGACGACGCTAGTAGAGCTTTTTCGGCAGCATCTGGCTGCGCAGCCGCTTGAAGTGGCGCTTGATCGCCGCCGATTTCTTGCGCTTGCGCTCGGCGGTGGGCTTCTCGTAGAACTCGCGGGCGCGCAGCTCGGTCAGCAGGCCGCTTTTCTCGATGGTGCGCTTGAAGCGGCGCAGCGCCACCTCGAAAGGCTCGTTTTCCTTGACGCGGACGGTAGGCATTTCGCTCGGATAAAAAGGCGTATAAGGCGCCAGTCGGCTTGAAAGCAGCGCAATATATCATGCCGGCCGTCGGCGCCGGGCCAGCCGTGCCGTCAATGGGCGATTGCGGCCGGCCCGGTCCCTCGGCTGGCTAGACTG
>Ga0308414_1001061_pt1 | contig 17879 bp, 19 predicted proteins | sample HotsprSampleOS50_FD_205667 | JGI IMG/M metagenome (GOLD analysis project Ga0308414, IMG submission 205667) | Hot spring phototrophic mat microbial communities from Octopus Spring, Yellowstone National Park, Wyoming, United States - 20090730_OS50 ...
GTAGGGGTGGGGGATTCTGTCGGCGTGATGGTGGGCGTCAGAGTCTCGGTGGGGGTGGGCGTGGCGGTGGGCGTGGCGGTGGGCGGCAGCGTAGACGACGGCGTAAGCGTAGGAATCGTGACCGGTGTAGGCAGGTCAGCTATCGCTTGGGTTTCGACGCTGGGGCCGAGCAGACGGGAGATCACGAAAACAATCCACAGCAGCGTCAGCGCCAGAAAGATGATCGAAATGAGGTTGTAGATGCCTCCAGATTTCCCCATGCAGCTGCCCCCTTGTTCTCACCTGCTCATTTGCGCACTGGCACAGGATGTGGGTGTGCCGCTCTACTGCCGCTCGATAACCGCGTTGTACAGCAAACCTCGCAGCCAGCGTTCGAAGGCGGCCTGCGCCAGCACCGGCTTCCGGTCTTCCGGCACTGGGCGCGCGTCGCGCTCCAGCACCTGCACCACGTGATAGCCCAGGCGCGTAGCCACCGGGCCGGCGATCTGGCCGGGCTGCAGCGAGAAGGCCACCTGCATAAGCGCCGGTTCCAGCAGTTCGCCGTCGGCAAACCAGCCCAGGTCGCCGCCTTGCTCGCGCGTGGTTACATCGCGCGACAGCGCCGCAGCCAGCGCGCCGAAGTCCTCGCCTGCCTGCAGGCGGGCCAGCACGTTCATCGCTTCGCCCTCGGTCTCCACCAGAATGTGCCGGGCGTGCACCTGCGGCACGTTCTCCGGCAGGCTGCCGACAATGCGGTCGCGCACCAACCCCGCGATCAGCGCCGCGCGCAGGCTCTGGCGAAATTCCTCCTCGGTGTAGAGGTTGTCGGCCAGCCAGCGCTGCCAGGCCGCATCATCGGGGACGAGCGCGCGTGTGGCCTGGTACTCCGCCTCGACCATGTCGGCCGTGACGACGATGCCCTGCTCGGCAGCCGCCTGCTCAATCAGCGCCTGCTCGATGAGCATGTCGAGAACGGTGGCAGCCAGCGCGTCGCGGTCGGCCGCTTGGCTGTTCTGCAAGCTGCGCGCCAGCAGGCGCTCGTAGTCAGCCTGCGCAATAGCCACGCCGTTGACGCGCGCCGCCACCAGCTCGCCGCTGGCGGCTGCCCCTTGGGCGGCGGCTTCGGGCGTGGGTGTAGCGGGCGCGGCAGTCACCGGCAGCGGCGCGTCGGGCGCGGTCGGTTCAGGCTGAGGCGCGCCGCAGGCAGCGAGTCCCAGCAGCAGAGCTGTTGCAGCAAGACGGATAAAAGGCAACAAACGCTTCTCCTTGAGGTGCGGTGGGCGCCCGCGCCATCCACGTCGGGCGAACCGGTTCCATTATGCTATCACCGTCACAATGAGGCAAGTTGGAGCTTGCGGCGCGACACTCGCCCTGTGCCACCTGATCGGCTTCGGTGTATAATGCCGCCCACTGGAGAGGTGCCAGAGTGGTTGAATGGGCCTGTCTCGAAAACAGGTGTAGTCTTACGGCTACCGCGGGTTCGAATCCCGCCCTCTCCGCAGCAGGCAGCGCAGGCCATTACGGTCTGCGCTTTTTGCTGGCAGCAGTGTGAGCGGTTGTCTGCCGGACTGATGACAAACGGCATGCCGCGCGCCGCGCGGCCCGGTGTTATGATAGTGTGTGGTCACATCCGGGCAGCAAGCAGGAGTGCGTATGGCCCTTGAACCCCCTTTTCCCGAACTGGACGAACTATTAACCATGATAGGCGAGGCCGGCCAGCGGCTGTGCGAGATCGAGTCCACCGAGGGCGCAGCGGGCAATATATCGGTCTATGTTGGCTGGCCGATTGAGCCGCGGCGCCGCTTCCCCATTGCCGAGACGATCGCCACGCCCATCGCGGTGCCAGAGCTGGAAGGCAGGGCCGTCATTGTGACGGGGTCGGGGCGGCGGCTACGCGAAATCGCGCGCGATGCCGAGGGCAACGTGGGCATCGCCGTGATCGGGCCGGGCGGCACGGGCGCTGCTGTGTACACATCGCCGCGCCGCCATTTCGCCCGCCTGACCAGCGAGTTTAACTCGCACCTGGCCATTCACCGCGACCAAGTGGTGCGCACCAGCACCAACTTCAGCGCGGTTATTCACGCCCAGCCGCCGTACATCACGTTTCTCAGCCACATCCCCGAATACCGCGACCAGCGCTTTTTCAACCAGCGCATCATGCGCTGGGAGCCGGAAACGATCGTGTTTCTGCCTGAGGGCGTGGGGGTGACCCCGTTCTGCGTGCCGGGGTCGCCGGCGCTGATGGAGACCACGCTGGCGGCGATGCGCCACCACCGGGTGATCGTGTGGAGCAAGCACGGCGTGGTAGCCCGCTCGGATACGTCGGTGAAGCGGGCGGCGGACTACATCGAGTACGCCGAGATCGGCGCGCGCTATGAGTACATGAATCTGCGCTGCGGCGAGCGCGCCGAGGGCCTGTCGGCGGATGAAATCCACGCCATCTGCGCGCATCTGGGCATCCAGCAGACGATTTTCTGACCGGCTGATTGAGTCCAGCTTTTCGCGGCAGCAGTCAACAAGGAGAGAAGTATTCGTATGGCTGTGCAGGTAACATTCCCCAACGCCGGCAAGATCATCCGTCTTGGGCGCGTCCTCAACCCGCGCAACAACCGCGCCGCGGTGATCGCGTTCGACCACGGCGTGCACGTGGGTCACATCCCCGGCAACGCCAACCCCGGCGCAACGCTCGAAATGCTGGCCGAGGCCGGGGCCGACGCCTTCCTGGTGGGGCCGGGCGTGGCGCGCACCTACGCCAGCGTGTTCGCCGGTCGCGGCGCGCCAGGCTTGATCCTGCGCGTGGACTGGACCAACCGCTGGCTGGACGAGAACAAGCTGGGTTATAAAGAAGGGCGCGGGCGGCTGATCGCCTCTGTTGAGGACGCGGCCCGCCTGGGCGCGGACGCGGTGCTGGTGTATATGTTCATCGGCTATGAGGACCCAGACGCGGAGGCAGCGCAGGTGGAGGACGTGGCGCGCGTGGCCCAGGACTGCGACACGCTTGGACTGGGCTGCATCATCGAGCCGATGCCGCGCGGCCTGCTGGTGGGCGACAACCCCTACCGCGCCGATTACATTGCGCTGGGCGCGCGCATGGCCTGCGAGATCGGCGCAGACCTGCTCAAGACGGACTACAGCGGCAGCGCCGAAACCTTCCGCCAGGTCACCGAGGCGTCGTTCCGCCCGGTGCTGATCGCCGGCGGGCCGAAGACCGCCACCAACCGCGAGGCGCTGGAGATGGTGCACGGGGCGCTGGAGGCCGGCGCGTGCGGCATGTTCATCGGGCGCAACGTGTTTCAGGCGCCGGACCCAGCCCGGATGATGCGCGTGATGCGCGCCATGATTCACGACGATCTGCCGGTGGACGCTGCGCTGCAGCAGCTAGGAGAGGGGTGAGATGGGTGTCGTTTCCTGGGAGCGCGACGCGCTGGAAAAACACAGCGTGGATATGCGCCAGTTCATCGGGTTTCGCCAGTCCACGCTGACGGACGGCGGCCGGATTATCGAGGCCTACAACGGCAGCGGCCTGACCTTCACCGTGCTGCCAGACCGCGGCCTGGATATCTGGACAGCGCATTACAACGGTCTGCCGCTGACGTGGATCAGCCAGAACGCGCCTCAGCTGCCGGACAGCGCGCTGCCGTGGCTGCGCCAGTTCAACGGCGGGCTGCTGGTTACCTGCGGCCTAACGCACGCCGGGCCGCCCGAAACTGACGATCAAACCGGCGAAGTGCGCGACCTGCACGGGCGCTACAGCCGCCTGCGCGCCCACGACGTGAACGTCTCTGGCGGGTGGATTGGCCCCGGCGCAGACGCGCGCTACATCGCTGAGCTGACAGGAACGGTGAGCGAAGGGGCGCTGTTCGGCGAGCAGCTCCGGCTGCGGCGGCGCTGCGCGCTGGAGCTGGCCCGCCCGTCCGTCTCGATCAGCGACCAGGTCACCAATGTGGGCGACACGCCGGCGCCCCTGATGGTGCTCTACCACTTCAATTTCGGCTACCCGCTGGTGCGCGCTGGCACGGAGCTGGCCGTCGCCAGCCGGGTGTACCCGCGCGACGCCCGCGCCCGCGAGGGGCTGGCGTCGTGGGAGGTGTACGAGGGGCCAACGCCCGCTTACGCAGAACAGGTCTACTTCCATCATGTGTGGGCCGGCCGTGACCAGTACGCCCTGGCGGCGCTGCTCAACGCCGATTTCGGCTTCAAAGTGGAGTGGCACACGCCGACGCTGCCTTATCTCACACAGTGGAAGAACACGCGCCAGAACATCTACGTCAGCGGCATCGAGCCGGGCAACTGCATCCCTGAAGGGCTGAATGCCGCTCGCCGGTCTGGCCGGCTGGTGATACTCCAGCCGGGCGAGACACACCTGTTCCGCTGTGTGCTGACTGTGCTGCCAGATGCCGAAGCCGTGCGCGAGTGCCGCAGCGCGGTCGAAGTGATGCGGGAAACGGGCGAACCTGTGCCCAACTGCCGCCTGGACGATTTCGCCGGCTGACGCGCCTGTGCGTTTGGCGCTTTGCGTCTACAATAAGCGTATGTGCCCTAGCGCGAGGACCCAGCCATGCGTTCAAACCGACTGCTGGCGGCGCTGCTGGCCGCCGTCTTATTAGCAGCCTGCCAGCCGCAGCCGGAGCCGCCGCCGCTGCCCACGCTGGCCGTGCTGGACGAGACAGCGGCGCAGCCGACGCCAACTCAGGAAAGCGCGCCTGCCGCTGAAGCTGCCGCCGCCTCAGACACGCCCCAGGCCCCGCCTGCCCCGTCCGACACGCCGACGGCGCTGGCCTCTGCCACGCTGATCCCCAGCGCGACCTTCACGCCGCCCCCGCCCACTGCGCCGCCCCCCACCGCCACGCTCGACCTGCCGCCGACGCCAACGCTGCCAGCGGTGCGCATCTCCACCGTGACGCCGCCCCCTGGCGGGGCTGTTTCAACGCCGCTGGCCCTGGCCGATCTGGTGATCACCGAGCGCCAGTTCCAGAACGAGATTGACCGGCGCGTGCCCAGCATTGACACCATCCAGCGCGTGCGCATTGATTTCACGCCGCAGAGCATCAACGCCGAACTGACGGCGCTGGGCGGCGCTGCGTTCGTTACCGGGAACGTGCAGCTAAACATCCAAATTCAGGGCGGATTCGCCGTGATCACAATCGGCGATATCACGGTCAACGCGCCAGAGCCGCCGCCAACGTACATCGAAGTGGCCAGCCGTGAGTTTTTCTCGCTCCTCATTGACGCGCTGGACACGCTGCTCAACAGCCGGCTGGCGGGCGAGTTCGACCTGCAGGAGCTGACGCTGACCGACGACACCATCGAGGTGCGCCTGCTGATCCCGGCGCGGTGAGGCGGCAAACGCCCACGCTTTCAGGACGGCGGGCCGCGCTCGCCGTTTTTGTTTGCAGTATTTCGGGCGGCGCGCGCGTTTTATTAGATGGATTGGGTTCGCATTGGGAAGCAGGCCGCATGAGCTGGGAAGCTGCTGACGAACACGACCTAGTCGTGCGCGCGCGCTGCGGCGACACAGAGGCGTTCCGCACCTTGTACGCGCACTACTTTCCCCGCGTTTACGCTTACGTCGCCTACCGCGTGGGCCGCGCGCAGGACGCTGAAGACATCACCGCCGACGTGTTCATGAAAGCCGTTGCCGGGTTGGCGCAGTTTGAAGATCGCGGCGCGGGCGCGTTCGGCGGCTGGCTGTTCCGCATCGCGCACAATCAGGTTGCGCTGTTTTACCGCCGGCAGCGCCGCGCGGGGGAGCCTGTCGCGCTGGACGAACTGCCCGATGTGCCAAGCGGCGATCTGCTGCCGGAGCTGGCTGTGCAGCGCAAAGAGCGGTTCGCGCGGCTTCGGGCGCTCATTCTGGCGCTGGCCCCGCGCCGCCGCGAGGTGGTGCTGCTGCGCTTCTTTGGCGGCCTGCGCAACCAGGAAATCGCCGAGGCGCTGGGGCTGGACGAACGCACGGTCGCCGCGCATCTGTCGCGCGGGCTGGACGATCTGCGCCGGCGCGCTGCGCCGGAAAGAGAGGGAGAGCTGCTGTGACCGACAACCACAACCGCGACCGCGCGCTGCTGGACGAGCTGTCTGCCGTCGTGCCACAGGCCGATCCTGCTTTCCGCGACCGCCTGGAAGCCCAACTGCTGGCCCAACTCCAGGAACGAGCATTGCACACGCCAGAAGAGGAGATTAGCGCCATGCAGCATGCATTAATGTATCCACATTCCGTTCCGCAAGAGGCCAACCATTCGCTGCGCAGCGTCGCGGCGCCGCTGACGCTGGCCGCCGCCCTGCTGATGGTCATATTGGCGGGCAGCGCGCTGCTGTTTATGGGCCAGCCCGACAGCGGCGCTGACCCGCTCGCGGCGGCGCAGCAGCAGACCGCCACGCCAATACCAACTGCCTGCCCGCCGCTGCTGAATTGGACCGAGCGTTACACTGTTCAGCCAGGCGATACCTTGCTGGGCGTTATCGTGCGCCACGGCGTGGACGCCCGTCTTTTCCTGGAAGCCAACTGTTTAGATGAAAACAGCCGTCTGATCCCTGGGCAGACAGTATATCTGCCGCTCCCAATTGAAGAACCGTCTGCCATCAGCCCAGCGCCTGCTGTGTCGCTGCTCACACCCACGCCGATAGGCGCAGACGCTTTGCCGCTGCAGATTCCGCTGCCGCCAACGGTTCAAGCGCCATCGGCGAGCGCGGCCGTTACAGACGCGATTGTTGTGACGCTTGAAGCCACGATCGCTGCGCCCGCCGGCTATGTGCCGGTGGTTATCGCTGCGCAGGATATTGCGCGCGGGGCTGTCATCACGCCCGACATGCTGGCGGTGGTCTACTGGCCGCTCGATCTGTACCAGGCGGCGATCAGCTCTCTCGGCGCTGACGTTGAAGACCTTTACAGCGCGGTCGAACAGATTGCCGGCCTGTACGCGAACGCGGACATCCCACGCTTCCAGCCGGTGCTGGTCGCTGATCTAGCGCCCCAGCAGCCGTAGCGCAAGCGGCGGTCTGGCCGGCGCTGGTAGCAGCGCCGTCACATACGCTACACTAGACGGCAGGCGCGGCAGTGCCTGCCGCTTTTGTTCGCATGTGAGGAGAACGGTGCATGGCGAAGGACTACGATCTGCTGGTGCTGGGCGCGGGGCCAGGCGGCTACATTGCCGCCATCCGCGCCAGCCAGCTTGGCCTGAAGACCGCGATTGTTGAGAAGCAGTACTGGGGCGGCGTGTGCCTCAATGTGGGCTGCATCCCGTCGAAGGCGCTGCTGCGCAACGCCGAACTGGCGCACATCGTCAACCACGAGGCCAAGACGTTCGGGATGGTCATCGAGGGCAGGGTGACGTTCGACTACGAGGCAGCCTACAAGCGCAGCCGCCAGGTCTCGAACCGGCTGGTCAAGGGTGTGCAGTTCCTGATGAAGAAGAACAAGATTGACACCTACGACGGCTGGGGGACGTTCACGGACGCGCACACGCTTGAGGTGGCGCTCAACGACGACAAGCGCGAGACGCTGGCCTTCAAGTACGCTGTCATTGCCGTTGGCGCGACGACGCGGCTGATCCCTGGCACGTCGCTCAGCGCCAACGTCGTCACCTACGAGGAGCAAATCCTAGCAGACAAAGTGCCGGACAGCATGATTATCGCCGGGGCGGGCGCGATCGGCGTGGAGTTCGCCTACATCCTGAGCAATTACGGCTGCCAGGTGACGCTGGTCGAGTTCCTGGATCGCATCCTGCCGCTGGAGGACGAAGAAGTGAGCGCGGAGCTGGCGAAGCTGTACCAGAAGCGCGGCATCAAGCTCATGACCAGCACGAAGGTGGAGCGGATCGAGGACACCGGCAGCGGCGCGCGAGTCACTGTGACTGGGCCAGACGGCCAGCAGCAGACGCTGGAGGCCGAGCGCGTGATGCAGGCCATCGGTTTCCAGCCGCGCACCGAGGGCTATGGCTTGGAAAAGACCGGCGTGAAGCTGACAGAGCGCGGCGCGATTGAGATCAACGAGTGGATGCAAACCAGCGTGCCGCACATCTACGCCATCGGCGACGTGACGGCCAAGCTGATGCTGGCCCACGTGGCCGAGGCGATGGGCGTGGTGGCGGCGGAGCACATCGCCGGCGCGCACACCGAGCCGCTCAACTTCGACATGATGCCGCGCGCCACCTACTGCCAGCCGCAGGTAGCCAGCTTCGGCTACACCGAGGCGCAGGCGCGCGCGAAAGGCTACGACGTAAACGTGGCCAAGTTTCCCTTCCAGGCTAACGGCAAGGCGCTGGGGCTGGGCGACTCGTCCGGTTTCGTTAAAGTGATCGCTGACAAGAAGTACGGCGAAATTCTGGGTGCGCATATGATCGGCCCGGACGTGACCGAGCTGCTGCCAGAGCTGACGCTGGCGCAGCGCTGGGAGCTGACGCCCTACGAGATCGGGCGCAACGTGCACGCGCACCCCACGCTGAGCGAGGCGATCAAAGAGGCGGCGCACGGGCTAGAAGGCCACATGCTCAACCTGTAAAAGTCAGCACGACAGCAGCACGATGGTGGGGTACAGCCGCAGATAGTGGTAGGGGGACATGAAGCCGCGCCAGGGGGCGTAGCCGCTCGGCTGGCCGTCGGCGCTGAGGCTAACGGATGACACCGGCAGGCGCGGCGAGAGGCGCGGCGCGCAGCCGTCCTGCCGCAGCTTGACGCGCACCTGGCCGCCGCGAAAGCTGAACTGCAGCAGGCCCGGCTGGATGCCTTCCGGCGGCCCCAGCGCGGCCAGCACATCGCCCAGGCGCAGGCCGGGGCAGTTGGAGAGGCGCGTTTCGGTCACGATGGCGTTGTAGTGCTCGAGGCGCACGGTGCAGCCCTCGACATGTGGGCGCGGCGTGTAGTGCATGTGGGCGCGATCCTGGGCGTCGCTTGACGGGTCGTAGCCCTGGCTGACGAGGATCTGCGACGCGCGCGGCACGAGCATCTCGCCGGGGCGGATGCCGTTCCAGCAGGGCAGGGCGCAGCGCGGGCTGCCCGCCAGCGGGCCGGCCGGTGGATCAGCGAGCCGCCCCAGCAGGCCCGCTGCCAGCGCCAGCAGCGCCAGCGCCGCCGAACCGACCAGAGCCGCCGTCAGCGCCAGCCGCCTCACGGCCACCCCGCCTGCCGTCGTGCCTCGAACAGGATGACCGCCGCCGCTGCTGCCGCGTTGAGCGACTCGGTCGCGCTGGCCATGGGCACGGCGATGCGGGCCTGCGCCAGCCGCGCCGCCTCTTGGCCTGCGCCGCTGGCCTCGCCGCCGATGATCAGCGCCCAGGGACGTGACCAGTCAGCTTGGTCGTGGCGCAGGTTGGCGCGCGCGTCCGCCAGGTAGACCGTGAGCGGGGCGCAAAATGTCTCGATTTCGGGCCAGGCGCGCTCGGCCAGCGGCACGCGGAAGTGCGCGCCCATGCCGGCGCGCAGCACTTTGGGATTGAACGGGTCCACGCAGCCAGGGGCCAGCAGAACGGCGTCTACGCCGGCAGCGGCGGCTGTCCGCAGGATCGTGCCCAGGTTGCCGGGGTCGCGCAGCGCGTCCAGCAGCAGTGCGCGCTGCGGCAGGGCTGGCAGCGGCAGCTTTGGCGTGGAGAACACGCCTACGATGCCCTGCGGCTGCTGCGTGTCGCTGATACAGCGCATAACGCCTTCGGAGATGGCTAACGCCTCTAGGCGGCTCGCGTTTACGAAGGCGTCAATCTCGGCGCTGCCGGGGGTGTATAGGATAAAGTCGGGCTGGTGGCCGCTGGCTACCGCGTCGCGCACCAGGCGCAGCCCCTCCAGCGCCACACGGCCCTCGCGGCGGCGCGCCTTGGCCTGGGTTTGCAGCGCCCGCGCTAGGCGGACGCGCGCGTTGGCGGTGCTGGTGATCATCAGCAAAAAGCGGGGCCGTGATGACCCCGCCGCTGGGTAACTTGCCGGTCAGGCGCTACTGGTTCATCTGGCTGAGCGCAGCCAGCTTGTCGAACGTGGCGCGGTCGCGCACAGCGATATCGGCCAGCATCTTGCGGTCAATCTCGACATTGGCCTGTTTGAGGCCGTAGACGAAACGGCTGTAGCTGAGGCCGTTGAGGCGGGCTGCGGCGTTAATGCGGGTAATCCACAGCCGGCGCATGTCGCGGCGGCGGTTGCGCCGGTCGCGATAGGCGTACCACAGGCTCTTGAGCATGGCCTCGTTGGAGCGGCGGAACAGGCGGCCGCGCGTACCCCACTGGCCCCGGACCATCTTGAGCACTTTTTTATGGCGGCGGCGCCGCGTGAAGCCGGTTTTTGTCCTTGCCACGGTAACAGACTCCTGCAAGCAAATGCCCAGAGGCGTCGCCCTGGGCGGGTTCGGTCAGTGCAAAAAAGCGCAGCCTGCGTCAGGCGGGCGGGTTGGCTTTGTAGCGCGACAGATACGGCGCCAGCTTCTTCACCTTCTTCACGTCGCTGCTGGCGACCGGAATCATCGTTGTGAATTTGGCTTTGGTGCGTTTGGGGGTGCGCCGGCGCAGGTGACTCTTGCCGCCTTTGGTGCGCACAACTTTGCCAGTTCCGGTCACCCGAAAACGCTTGGCAGTGGCCTTATGCGTCTTGAGCTTGTATTTCTTTCCCACGTTGAGTGCTCCAGCGTTACTTTTTCTTGTCTGAGATAGGTGCCAAGACCATCAGCATGGTGCTGCCTTCGAGGCTGGGAGCCTGTTCAACGGTGGCGATCTCCTTCAGCTCTTTGGCGATTGCCTCCAGCCGCAGCCGAGCGATATCCGGATAGTCGCGCTCGCGCCCGCGGAAGCGCACGCGCACGCGCACCTTCATCCCGTCTTCAATCCATTTACGCGCGTCGCGCACCTTGAAGCCCAGGTGGTGGTCGTCCGTCTTGGGGCGCAGTTGGATTTCCTTGACCTCGATGATCTTCTGCTGTTTGCGCGCCTTGCGCTCGCGCCGCTGCCGCTCATATTGGAACTTGCCGAAGTCCATGATACGGCACACCGGCGGTTTGGCGTTGGGCGAGACCTCCACCAGGTCAAGCCCGCGCGACTCGGCCAGCGCCAGCGCCTCGCTCAGCGGCATGATACCGATGTTCTCATTGGTGTCCGAGATCAGGCGGACTTCCCGCGCGCGTATCTGGTCGTTGATGTGAAATTCCGGCGAACTGATAGCCTAATCACCCTCTCTATATCGTACAATCGCACAGTGCAACACAGGCGGGACTGCGATAAAAGCGCCGCACAGGGCTGGCAAGCAGCCTGTGAGTGTTTCGGTGCTGCGCGTCGTAATGTCTGGCAGACGATGGAGCGTAACGCCGAACAACCACGCCCGGCAGGGCGCGTACCCACCGGCATGATTATAGCATACACAATTACTGGCGTGCAAGATTAATGTGCGGCGAATGCGCGGAAGCGCGCTGCGCGCCGTCCGGCTGGGCCTCCAGCGCGGCGAGAATAGGGGGGCGGGCGGCGGCGAAGGCGCGCACGTTGGCCAGCGCGTCGTCGAAGGCGGCCAGCAGCTCCTCATCTGTGCCTTTGTAACGGCGCAGCGTCTGAGCGGCGCACGCCGCGCAGCCGCGCATTGCGCGGTAGCTGTCGGTCTCGCAGCCCAAACAGCCGTTGAGTCGAATCATCATCAGCATGAAAGCCAGTGTCTCTTCGTGCGTCTCTGGCAAACTGGCGACACGGTCTACCAGCGCCTGCCAGCGCGGGCCGCGCAGTCCGCGCAGGGTGGGTATCGCGCGGTGGGGAAAGAGCAGTTCGTTGTTAGTGTACATAAAAACGCTATCCCGCAGAACGTGTGCGAACTGGGTTGTAAAACGTCGGTCTCGCAGCCGAGTCAGCGGCTAAATACGCTGAAATGACACTGTTCATCATAGCATAGAAGCGCTGGCCCACGCAACAGGGTTAATGTACTGGTCAGGCGTGGGATATACTAGACGGATAGAGGACTGCTGAAGGAACGGAACATGCGGCGCGCTTTGCTTGTGCTCACACTGCTGCTGGCCGGCTGCGCAGGCGGCGCAGTGACGTTCGCGCCTACGCCCACCCCGCCTGACGCAACGCCTGTTCGCTACGACCACCCAGGCGGCGTTTTCTCGGCGCGGGTTCCACCGGCGTGGGTGGTCTATGAGCAGAACACGACCGCGCTGGCGGCAGCCTTCTTCTCGCTGCCGGGGTCGAACGACCCGGCCCTCACCGTGGCTGTCGCCAATTTAGGCCGCGCGCTGGACAGCGCGGCTTTTGCCGCCCTGCTCAACGACTATCAAACGCGCCTGCGGCCCGGGGCTGATGCCTATGTCGAGCACGACCGGCGCGCAATGGGCGACGGAAGCTGGCGTCTGACCGGCGTGCGCACGCTGCCCGGCGGCATGCCGCAGCCGCTCAATACATTTGTGCAGCAGGTCGGAACGCATCTGGTGGTCATTGAGGCGGTTGTTCCACCGGAGCCAGACCAACTGGCCGCCTTGCAGACCGCCGTCAACAGCGTGCGCGTGAACTCCGATTCGCATTTGGAGGCGGCGGACGCGGCTGTGCTGGCGGCGGCGTCCCTTCCGCTGGATGTGACCCGCCTCCACGCTTGGACGACGCCGGAGGGCGTGCTGTTCATCACCGGAGAGGTCGTTAACCGGGGCGCGGAGCTGGCGGCCCGGCTGCCGGCCCGCGCTGTGCTCTACACGGCCGACGGGCTGGCTGTGGCCGAGGCGGTGGACACAGTGATGGGCCACGCGCTGGCGCCAGGCGGTTTTGCGCCGTTCAGCCTGCGCTTTGGCCAAGGCGTGCCAGCGGGGGCAGTGCGTTACACGCTGACGCTGGGCGGAGACGGCTGGCAGCCGGGGCCGTCAGACATCGTCTACGGGCCGGATCGCTTGGACTGGATTGACGAGTCGCGTTTTGATGATTTCGGGCGGCTGGTGATCAGCGGCGTGGTGACCAACGTAGGGGCCGAGCCGGTGGGCGACCTGCGCGCTGCTGCCGCTGTTTTTGACGTGGCCGGCAGCGTAATCGCTGCCGGCTACAGCGACATCGCCGCTGCGCGGCTGGGGCCGAACGAATCGGCGCGCTTTGAAATCGTCATACCGGAAATGGGCGGCGCGCCGGCGCTGTACACTGTCAGCGTGCAGGGGCGGGCTGCTGCCGGCGGAGGTGAACCGTGATCGAGATTGATATTCCGGGCCGCGCGCCGCTGGCGCTGGCTCATCTGGTGCTGGACGTTAACGGCACGATCGCGCTGGACGGCGCGCTGCTGCCGGGCGTGAAGCTGCGCCTAGATCATCTGCGCCAGCAGCTTGAGGTGCATCTGCTGACGGCGAACACGCACGGCCAGCAGGCCGCCATTGACGCAGAGCTGGGCCTGCGCGCCAGGGTTATCACGCGCGGCACGCCGGAGAAAGGCGCGTATGTGCTGAGCCTGGGCGCCGATGCTGTCGCGGTGATGGGCAACGGTGCCAACGACACGGCCATGTTCAACGCCGCCGCCCTGCGCATCGCCGTGCTGGGGCCGGAGGGGCTGGCGGCCGAGCTGCTGCGCAGCGCCGACGTGCTGGTGCGCGACCCGTGCGAGGGCCTCGATCTGCTGCTGCACCCGCGCCGGCTGGCGGCCACGCTGCGGCGCTGAGGCGCGCAGGCGGTTGTAGAGGGCACTTCTTGAACTGAATTTAAACTCGTTTGTGCCGTGCGCAAGGCGTATTTGCGTATAATGCAGCTAAGCGTTGACTTTATCGGGAGAACAATGATGAACTATTCTACATTCAGTTCATGGCAGAGGCAGCGCGCGGCGGCGCTGTGTCTGCTGCTGGCCCTGCTGCTGGGCATTGGCGGGGCGGCGCTGGCGCAGGATCGGCTGCCCACCGACCAGGTCGAGGAGCTGGCCCGCAGCGTGGTGTTGATCGTCGGCTTAGTGAACGGCGAGGCGCTGCAGTTCGGCAGCGGTACGATTGTTGACCGCTTTGGCACGATCTACACCAACCGGCATGTGGTCGAAGGAGCCAACGACTACGCCATTTACATGCTGGATGACCTCAACGAGCTGCCCGTGCTGCGCTACTACGCGGCGCTCTACCTGATGTTCGACCAGATGGACTTTGCTATTCTTCAGATCAACCGCGATGCCGACGGGCGGGCTGTCCTGCCCGGTTCGCTCGACCTGCCGTTCATTGACGTGGCCAACAATTACCGTCTCAGCGACAGCGTGGTGCGCGGCGACCGCATTCACATCTTTGGCTACCCGTCTATTGCTGACGGCTATCTGGCGGTGATCCCCGGCAGCATCACCACCATCCGCAACGGCGACATCGGTGGTAAGCGCATGCCCGTGTGGCTGCAGACCGACGCCGAAGCTTCCCCCGGCAACAGCGGCGGCCTGGCCGTCAACGCGGACGGCAAGCCGATTGGCATCCCGACAGAGGTCACGGCTGAAGAGCGCACGGGCGGGCGCTTTGTCGGCATTCTGCCGCTGTCGGCTGTGTACGAGCTGTCGCAGCTCCCGGTTGGCCAGACAGCGCCGCAAACAACCACGCAGGACTCGCCCAGCAAACCGGACGGCGGCCAGCCGCCCCAAACACAGCAGACCAACGCCCCAGGCGGGCCAAACGAGAACTGGACGTGCGACACCGGCGAGGTGATCACCAACGGCACGCGCATAACGGTGGTGCTGATGCGCTCCGGTTTCACCTACAAACTGACGGCGCTGGGCGTGGGCAGCTTCGACCCGGTTATTATGGTGGCTGACTCCAGCGAGCGCAGCGGCTTCTGTAACGACGACAGCAGCGGCGCCAGCACCTACTGGGCCGACCTGCCCGGCGTGGGCCGCGTGAACGCCAACAGCACCTCTTCGCAGGTGCAGTTCAGCCAGCGCACCAGCGGCATGGACGACATGCACCTGATCGTCGGCGGCTACAACGGCATGGGCGGCGAGGTCATTCTGATCCTAGAGGGCATGGCTGTCACGCAGGCCGACGGCGCTGGCGACCCGTTCTCGGTGCGCATCACAGAGAGCATGGTGCGCTCCGGTGTGCCGCTGACAGTGTACATGTTCGCCCGCGATCGCCAGCTCGATCCGTTCATGCGCCTGGTAGAGCTGAATCGCACCGGCCGTGAGACATATGACATCTACGACATTCTGGACACCGACGACATTCCTATTACCTGCGACGACGCTGGCAACCCCAGCCTGTGCTGGGGTGAGTCGTCGGTGCTGGCGAACCAAGCTGACGCTATGCTGCGCATCTCGCCGCAGGCAGCCGCTAACGCCGGCTACGACACGCTCACCTACCTGATGACCAGCTACGAGCGCCGCTCAACCGGCAACTACTACATCGTGTTCCATCTGGGGCTGGCGCCGTCTAACTGACGCCGCGCCCCCTTGTGCCTCACCCCCGCGCGGCCAAGCGGGGGTGAGGGTTACGGTGTGCTGCCTCCTACCGCCGCAATCAGGGCGAACAGCTCTATTAGCTCCGGCGGCGTGTAGCCATCCTGGGCGTTGATGGTGCGGCCTGCGCCGTCCTGCTCCACGCTGAGGCGGTAGCGGTACTGCTCGCTGCCGGGGCCGCCGGCCACCGTGAACTGCCCGATGATGTTAAAAAAGTCAACCGACCGCAGCTTCTGGTTGATGGCAGCGATCTCCTCGGGCGTGATGGCGACTGGCGCGCCGTTGCGGCGCGCGCTGCCGTCGGCCTCGATCTCGATCAGCAGGTCGAGGTTGTTAGGGCCGCCGGTCTGCTGGTAGATGAGGCGCTCAAACGGCGCGTTGATGTCGAAACCGCGGCCATCAGGCGGTTCTTCGGTGACGGGCGCCGTCACGATGACGCCGGGCGGCGGCACGGTGATGCCCAGCGGGGGCAGCCGCGTGGCCTCGCCTTCGGGCGCGGCAGCAGCGCCAGCGTCTGCGGTCGGGATGTCCGTCGGCGCGTCAACCACCGCTGCCGTGGGCAGAGAGGACGGCGTTTCGCCGGCGCAGCCGGCCAGCAGCAGCGCTGTAATCAGCGCGAGTAGTGTGTAACGCATCGCAGTTCCTTCCGGTTGATGTGCGGCAACACCCTTCAGTGTGCGCGCAAATGCCCAGCGCGACAAGTGGGCATTTGTACCGCACCAGACGGCGCGCGGTACAATGGACGCCGCAGACGGCGCACACACCGGGGAGCAGCGGCTATGAGCGTGGTGAGCTTTGGCGAGGTGTTGATTGACTTCGTCGCGCTGGAAAGCGGCGTGACGGTGGGGGAGGCCTCGGGCTTTGTCAAAGCGCCGGGGGGCGCGCCCGCCAACGTGGCTGTGGCTGTGGCGCGGCTGGGCCGACCAGCCGGCTTCCTGGGGCAGGTGGGCGACGATCCGTTCGGCCACTTCCTAGCCGGCGTGCTGGCCGAGAACGGCGTAGATGTATCTGGCCTGCGCTTCTCTGCCGAGGCGCGCACGGCGCTGGCTTTCGTGTCGCTGGCCGACGGCGGCGAGCGCAGCTTCGTCTTTTACCGCCACCCCAGCGCCGACATGCTCATGCGTCCGGAAGACGTGGCGCTGGATGTGATTGACCGCTACCAGGTGTTTCACTTCGGCTCGATCACGATGATCAGCGAGCCGTCGCGCTCGGCCACGCTGCGGGCAGTCGAACACGCACTGGCCGCTGGCAAGCTGATCTCCTACGACCCCAACCTGCGCCTGGCGCTGTGGCCCGACGCGGCTGCTGCCCGCGCCGGCATGCTGGCCGGGCTGGACTACGCCCACATCGTCAAGGTGAGCGAGGAGGAGGTGGACTTCCTGGCCCCTGGCGTGGGCGCGCGCGCCCTGTGGCGCGACCGCACGCGCCTGATCGTGGTGACAGCGGGGGCCAATGGCGCGCGGCTCTACACGCGCAGCGCTGAGTACTACGTCCCTGGCCACCAAGTGACGCCAGTGGACACCACCGGCGCGGGCGACGGGTTTGTAGCCGGCCTGCTGGTGGGACTGCTGGATCACCCGGACGACTACGCTGACCGCTTCGACGAGCTGCTGCGCTTCGCCAACGCTGTCGGCGCGCTGACCACCACCAAAAAAGGCGCTATTCCCGCCTTGCCCACGGAAGCCGAGGCGCGCGCCCTGATGCAGTCTGCTGCCCCCCAATCTTGAGGGCAGCCCGATTCCTTGAGGCTGCTGTGCCCTGGGCGGGTATATACTGCGAGTAGAGCCGGTCAGCGCGAGGTGTGCGCGATGAAGCAGAATGAACTGACCTGTCCGAACTGCGGCCAGCGGATGCGCTACGACATGCGGCAAGGCAAGATCGTCTGCCCAACCTGCGGCCACGCGCCGCTCGATGCAGCGGCGGAGAAGGTGCGCGCTAAGCCGCGCCCGCACGTCAAAATCACCCACCGCGGCGAGGTGAACGGCCGCGCGTTCAGCGTTTTCCAGACTGGCCACGACCACCTGCACCGGGGCGACACCGCAGCGGCAGCGGCGGCGTTCCAGCGCGCGGCGGAGTACCAGCCGGATTTTGTGGACGCCTATTACTGGCTGGCCGAGATTGCGACCAGCGAGGCCGAGAAACGCAAGCACCTGAGCATGGTGCTGGCGCTGGACCCAGCGCATCCGCAGGCCCTGCGCGCCATGATGGTGCTCAACGGCCAGCTCACGCCGGAACAGGCGGCGCGCACTTACCATCACAACGATCAGCAAGTGCGTAAAGCTGAGTCGCCAGTAGACGCTGCTGCAAAAGCGCTGCTGTGCCCGGTTTGCTCCGGCAATCTCACCGTTAACGAGACGACCGGTCAGGTCACGTGCCGCTTCTGCGGCCACACCGAGCAGCGCGCGCCGCGCCGCGCCGCCGGGCCGGAGTCGCTGGCGATGGCGCTGATTAAGCGCAAGGCCGAGCCGGTGCGCTGGGCAGTGGGCGAACGCCTGCTGCACTGCAACCAGTGCGGCGCAGAGCGCATGCTGCCAGCCCACAAACTGTCGGACGACTGCCCGTTCTGCGGCTCG
>Ga0308414_1001062_pt1 | contig 17878 bp, 13 predicted proteins | sample HotsprSampleOS50_FD_205667 | JGI IMG/M metagenome (GOLD analysis project Ga0308414, IMG submission 205667) | Hot spring phototrophic mat microbial communities from Octopus Spring, Yellowstone National Park, Wyoming, United States - 20090730_OS50 ...
CGACCCTCCGGTTCGTCGTCTTCGGTTCGATCTCTTACACCCTGGCCAGTTTTCAAGGTTCCATCGAGGCATTGAAATCGGTCAATCAAACCACACATTTCACAGATTACACCGTCGGCCACGCTCATCTGGGCGTTTACGCTTTCTTCAGCATGATTATGTTCGGATCAGCTTACTACATTGTCCCACGCTTGACCGGGAGAGAGTGGGCTTCACCACGGCTGATTGCCTTGCATTTCTGGTCCAGTGCACTCGGAATCAGCATCTACTTCGTAGCTCTGACAATCGGCGGCTGGTTTCAAGGACAGATGTTGAATGATCCCGCAATCCTCTTTGCCGACATTATCCGCTATCTCGAGCCGTACCGCTTCGCCCGGACAATCGGTGGCTCGTTGATGACACTCGGTCACGTCTGCTTTGCAGTCTTGCTGTTGATTAATATTAGCGGCTGGAGCCGGCCAGCGATCGGCCGTCAGCAATTTACGGATACTCGGACTCACGAACTCGCGAGTGCCGGAGGAATGTCATGAATCGGGGGTTAATTGTCTTCCTCGGCTCGGTGCTGACATTTGCTTCCGCTTGGCTGGGGCTTGTCATTCTTCCGTATTGGCAACTGAACGCCGAGGAACCGTACCGTGACAGCGCAAGTCGCGAAGCTTACCCGCAACCGCTTTCAGAGCTAGCCCAAGCAGGCAAAGGGATTTACCAAGCTTACGGCTGCATGTATTGCCACAGCCAACAGGTTCGGAGTCAGCATTTTGCCTCGGGCGCAGACATCGCCCGAGGCTGGGGGCAACGCCGGACGGTCAGCCGTGACTACCTTTACGATCGGCCGATTTTGCTGGGAACGATGCGGACCGGCCCCGATCTCGCTGCGATTGCGGAACGGAATGCTTCCCCCTCTTGGCATCACGAACATCTCTTGAATCCTCGGGCGAAGAATGCGTGGTCGATCATGCCCAGTTTTGCATTCTTGTACGAACGCCGCCCAATCGTTGATGGCCAACGCTCCCCCGAGGCTTTGACCCTCGGTCGGGAATGGACCGTCATTCCTGGCCGTCGCTACCGGCCCACGGCCGCGCAGTGGACCGAGGTTCTTGCGAGGGAAGGAGACAAACTCCTGGCAAAATTCCGCGCTGCGAATCCTTCGACCGATCCACCCCAGTTGAACTCTCCAGAATCCTCCGAGGTGTTGTTGCGTTTCTGGCTAGCCAGCCCCGAAGATCAATATGAAGTTGTTCCGACTGAATCGGCACACCAACTCGTTGCTTACCTGCTGGAACTGCGTAAAACAGCCATGCCCTTGCCGGAGGCAATCGAAGAATGAACCCACCTGGATCCCCGGAGCTCCCCGGCGGATTGTCCCATGAACCCGATTCGATTCGCTATACCGAACCCGAGGTTCAACAACTTCACGAACAGGTGATTCAAGAGCACTTGGAACCGCGGGACGGTTTCGAGCCGGTGCCGATTTGGCTGCTGTTAATCTTTGGCGGCTTGCTGATGTGGGGAGGGTACTACATCGGGGTCAACAGTGGTGCCTTCAGTGCCAGCATCCAGGATCGTAGCAATCCGCCTCAGGTCGTGCCCCGCCAAACGCCACGAGGGCCGGCAATCACGCCACCGACACCACCCGCCCCTTCACCATGATCGGCACATTCACTCGCATGACGATGCGTGAATTTCGACACCGGTCTCGCCGTCTACAATGTCGCCGATTTTCCAGGCGGGTACATTCTGGCTTTCGAATTGTTCAATGATACTGGTCGCAAAGTGAGGCGAGCAGACGACGGCAAAGCCGATGCCGTTGTTGAAAACCCGATCCATCTCGGCTGGAGCAATATTGCCAAGCGATTGCAGCCAAGGGAAAATCGCTGGGGTCGGCCAGCGACTCCGTTTCAGGATTGCGCGTTTGCCATCCGGGAGAATCCGAGCGAGATTGTCGATCAGCCCGCCGCCCGTGATGTGTGCCAACCCGCGAATGACCCGTTTCTTGACTGGATAATGCTCGATGACTTTCCGTACAGCGCGAACGTAGATGCGGGTCGGTTCGAGTAATGCCGAGCCGAGGCGGGTTCTGAGCACAGGGATCTCCGCATCGACTGACAATTTCGCGATGTCAAAAACAATTTTGCGGACCAGGCTGTATCCGTTGGAATGCAGGCCGCTGGAGGCGAGGCCAAGCACCGCGTCGCCGGCTTGAATCCATCGACCGTCAATAATGCGATCGCGTTCGACGACGCCGGTGCAAAAGCCGGCCATGTCGAAATCGCCGGGGGCGTAAAAATCGGGGAGGATGGCGGTTTCGCCGCCGACGAACGAACAATTCGCAGCGATACAGCCATCACTGATGCCTTGCAGCAGATTCCGTGTCAATTCCGGGTCATCGCACGGCATTGCCAGGTAATCTAAGAAGATCAGCGGTTCGCCCCCGGTGCAAATCAAATCATTGACGGACATAGCCACGAGATCGATGCCGACCGTGTCAAACTTATTCATCATGCGTGCGATTTTCAGTTTGGAGCCGACCCCGTCTGTACAACTGACAAGGACAGGGTGCTTGTATTTGCGGCGAAAAAGCCAGGCATTCGGATCAAGGTCGAACAAACTGGCAAATCCTCCAGAACCTTTCCCACCTTTGCGACCCGGGAATGGCGGAGGCAAAACCCGAAGTTTATCCTGGGTCCGTGCCAGCAATGGCTGAATTTGCGAGACGGTCTCGGCGTAGGTTTCGAGATTCAGCCCGGCATCGGCGTACGTTAACGATTTCGACATCACCGTAGTCTCAAGCGATCCTTCAAGCCCGGATCAGCGGGGATACATCTGTCATACAGGATTATTGCCGGCTGGCTGGCCTCGGCTACAACCGGCTGCAATTGAGCCGAGCACAATTATCATTGCTTCAAAAGAAGGAACCGGCTGATGACTACCCCGCTGAGTTCGTCTGCCATCCGGGATGCGGTGGCCCGGCTTCCCCGGATCCGCCTGGCACACCTGCCCACACCGCTGGAGGAGTTGCCGCGTTTCTCCGAAGCCCTCGGCGGTCGGGTTCGGATTTTCATCAAACGAGACGACTGTACCGGCCTGTTCCTCGGTGGCAATAAAGCTCGACATAATGAATTCTTATTGGCGGACGCCCTTGATCTGGGCTGTGATCTGGTGGTCTGGGGTGCCGGGGTGCAGTCGAATAATTGCCGGCAAACGGCGGCCGGATGTGCTCGTCTGGGCCTGGAATGCCGCCTGTACCTTAGCCGGGGTCGCGAATCAACCGAGCCTCAAGGGAATTTACTGCTCGATTATCTAGCCGGGGCACAGGTGGAATTTACCGACGCTGCGATCGGGCCAGAGTTGAACGCGTATTTGGCAGCCCGTGCGGAAGAATTCCGGCAGGCTGGGCGAAGACCGTATGTCTGGGAGCCGCCTCGGGTGGTGCCACGAGCCGCGCTCAGTTATGTGCTCGCCATGACCGAGATTGCCGAACAACTCGGAGAACAGGGTCTGCACGCAGCGGGCATTTATGTCTCATCCTCCGGGGCAACCGGCGCTGGGGTGGCACTCGGTGCGAAACTGCTCGGGCTTTCCGCGGCCATCCGGCTGATTTGTCCGATGACGTGGCCCTGGGAGATTGCCCCCTCCCTCGCCGAGCATGCGAATCATGCCGCGGAACTCCTTGGCCTACCGCATCGACTGCAGGCCGCCGAGATCGACGCCGATGAACGCTTCATCGCACCGGGCTACGGTTACCCCTCCGCCGCGGGGCAAGAGGCACTGCACCTGCTCGCAAGAACCGAAGCAATCCTGCTCGACCCGACCTACTCGGCGAAAGCCATGGCCGGGTTGATCGCAGATGTTCGAGCCGGGTACTATTCGCCTGGGTCCATCATCGTGTTTATCCACACGGGCGGCATCCCCGCGATTTTCGCACAGCCACAGGCCGTGCTTGCACAATCCGTACAACCGGCGTAATCGTTCCACGGAATTTGAAATGTAGCGAGATTACGAATTTGAGCAGTCGTGTCGATCAATCACACTGCGTAAATTTTCCGGTGTCTGTTTGGGAAATCACCTGTTCCTCACGCGATGCCGTTGATCACACCATCATGCCAGCTTGCATCACTCGCTCGCGCTTGACGGCCGAAGAACTCGAAGAACGCAGTCAGCCCGCCGCTACCTTCACGGAGTATCCTGTAATTCCAGTGATAGACGGCGAAATGCAACAGCACTTGCAAGCGGTTGCCGCCCGAGGGAAGAGACTGGGCAACCGGGAAGATGTTTTTGCAAAAGTGGGCGACAGCATCACGTCACCGTGGTCGGAATCGTTTTTCCCTCTTGGCCATCCGAATTATCAGCCAGTCGCTTCGGGTCTGGCAAATTATCCCGATCTGCTTGCCACTTGGGCGGTCTATCGCCGGCCTGCGGGTCCGTTCGGGGAAAGTTCGTTTTCTCGGATCAGCAGCAGTGCATTTCCCGGGTATACCAGCTTTGACGCCGCCCGACTTGCTGGTCAAGAATTGTTGACGCTTCGCCCCGCCATCAGCCTGATCATGATCGGCACAAACGACGCGGTGCACATCAATCAGGGTGTTTATGAAGCGAATTTGCGACAGTTGCTTGTCACTCATTTGAATCTCGGCGTCATCCCGGTGTTATCGACGATTCCGCCGTTGACATTGCAGGGGGGTGCCTTTCAATCCTGGGTCGCGACTGCCAATCAGACGATCGTCAATCTGGCCGAAGAATATCAGGTGCCCGTCTGGAATTACTGGTCGGCCCTGGTCGGCTTGCCGATGCAAGGCCTGTCAGATCACGTGCACCCGACCACGTCGCCGCTGGGCGGGGGATATTTTGGCCCGGGCGGACTAGCCTTCGGATACAACGTTCGCAATTTTACTGCACTGCAGGCACTGACAAAGATCCGCCAGATCGTTTTTGAGGATCGACTCCCTGACGGATTTGCTTTACCCCCGCTGCAAGCCTGGAATCCCCTGCAACCTGGGCAGTCGATCATTGCCACCGGAGCAATGCCGGGTGCCGCGCCTGTTGTCAGCCTGCGTGATGTTCAAACCGGGGCTGTCTCGCACTCCTTCCTCGCCTACGAAGCAACATTTCGTGGGGGTGTTCAGGTGGCGGTCGCCGACATGAATGGCGATTCTGTGCTCGATATCATCACGGCTGCCGGACCGGGGGGTGGACCGGTTGTCAAAGCCTTTTCTGGCAGCGACGGTCGAGAACTGTTCAGCCTGTTTGCATTTGAACCTGATTTCACAGGCGGTGTCAGCATTGCTGTCGCCGACCTGGATCACGATGGGGTGCAAGAACTGATCATCGGCGCAGGGCCAGGTGGCGGCCCGCGTGTGCGGATTCTCGAGCCATTTTCCGGTGTTGTTCGCCAGGATTTTTACGCCTTCGAAGAATCGTTCCGAGGCGGTGTGCAAGTGGCCTGCGGATATTTCGGGCCAACGATCGGCACCGCGATTGCTGTGACCCCGGGTCCGGGGGGTGGAGGGGTCGTCGCTTTATTTGCAGCTCCAGATATCCACCTGATCACACTGCTGCCCGTCTTCGCTGACGATTATCGTGGCGGAGTCAATGTGACTGTGGGCGATCTGACAGGTGATCAATCCGATGAACTGATCCTCGGCACCGCCACGGAGCGAGCCCAAGTTCGCATCCTCGATCTTTCTCAAAATCGCGTGCTCAGAGAAACCATTCTCAGCGATTCCGTGAGGACTGGAGTCAGATTGTCGGTCGTTAACAACCGCATCCTTGCCAATGTCCGACGAGACCCGCACGGGTTGATTGCCATCCTCGACATGACCTCGCGGCGGATTGGCTCCTGGAATGATCCGCACGATCCTTTCACGCCGTACGGTGTCTGGCTGGGTGGTGCTCGCAGCAGTCGAGATTAAGAGCGATGGTGCGGAAAGAGCCGACGCAGGCGATTGCCTGATGCTGCCAGCCGTCAGTACCAGCCCGAGAAACCGCCTCCGATTCCCAGACTTTTTCCCTGTGTGCCTTTTGCCGCGTTGGCTTTCTGCAGGATAAACCGCGGTTCGCCGGGCGAGTTCTGACTGTTGCCAAGGAGTCGCCAAGCCCTGGCTCCTCAATGATGATGCCAGTTATTCCCCTCCTCATCGGGACATGACCGTTCCCGTTTTGTTTCCTGCTTATACATCAATCTTTGAGGAGTGTATATCCCCGTGGACGAGGGAGTGATGGATGGGGTTCCGTTGCGGGATCGTCGGGTTACCGAACGTTGGCAAATCGACCTTGTTTAATGCCTTGCTATCGACCATGCAGGCCGAGGCCGCAAATTATCCGTTCTGCACCATCGAACCGAATGTCGGCCGGGTGGAAGTCCCTGACGAGCGTTTAAGCAAGTTGGCGGCCATCGCACACTCGGCAAAAATCATCCCGACGCAACTGGAATTCGTCGATATTGCCGGACTGGTCCGAGGTGCCAGCAAAGGTGAAGGGCTCGGAAATAAATTTTTATCGCACATCCGTGAAGTCGATGCCATCATCTACGTGCTTCGCTGTTTCGACGACAGCGACATAACTCATGTCGAAGGCCGGATTGATCCGCTGCGAGATTCCGACATTGTCGAAACCGAATTATTGCTGGCGGACCTCGAAAGCTTGGAAAAACGGCTGCCCACGATCCAGAAAAAAGCCAAGAGCGGCGATCCCGAAGCCCTGGAACAGGCCCCTCTGATGGAACGGGTGCTTCAGGTCCTTAATCAGAATCAGCCTGCCCGTGCCGTAGAAATCAAGGATCCCAGCGAACGCGAGCTTCTCAAACGGATGCAACTGCTGACCGCAAAGCCAGTGCTGTATGTGTGCAACGTCGAGGAAGCGAGTGCCGCAACGGGAAATGCCTGGTCGGCCCAGGTCGCGGAACTGGCGGCCAGCCGGGGCAGCCCCTGCGTCGTGGTTTCCGCCCGCATCGAGGCTGAGATCAGTCTGTTACCGACACCGCAAGACAAGGCAGACTTCCTGGCCTCCCTCGGCTTGACCGAAACAGGACTGTCGCGAGTCATCCGAGCCGGATATCAGGTCCTCGGATTGCGAACATATTTCACCGTCGGGCCGAAAGAAGCCCGGGCCTGGACTATTCCGGCCGGAACCCTCGCCCCGCAGGCGGCGGGTGTGATCCACTCCGATTTCGAGCGGGGATTCATCCGCGCCGAAGTGATTTCCTACGACGATTACATTGCCTATCACGGAGAAGCTGGGGCCAAGAAAGCCGGGCGATTCCGGCTCGAAGGCAAAGAATACGAAGTCCAAGACGGCGATGTCATGCACTTCCGTTTCAATGTGTAACCGAACCCTGCTTGATTTGCACGATTCAAAATCGCATCGGGCAGCAACGTACAATTCAGAGGTTTCCTACCTTTTGAGAAAACGGTGCCCCAACCATTCAACCCCGCATCGCCAAGAATTTCACCGGACACATGCCCGATGAAACCCGAGAATTTCCCAGCGAAAAGCTGGCAGCCCCTCGAACGATTTGCTATCTTCATGACATCTTTGGCCATTCTGACTCGATGAGTAATCTTCAGATGCGTCGCTGGGTCATCTTTGTCATCATCTTGAGTTTTTGCCAAACCGAAGCGGCCGCGGAACCGCCAACGACCGGCTTCATCAAAAAACAGTTCAAAAACTTAGACGGCCACCTTTCCCCCTATGTACTGTTTGTTCCCCACAATTACGATGGGAAAAAACCGTTCCCGGTGATCCTCTTCCTGCATGGGGCCGGTGAGACGAAAGGGGGAGCAAAACAACCCGTTGAAGTCGGAATCGGTCCGGCCATCAAAAAGCGTGAGGCCACCTTCCCGTTCCTGGTCGTGATCCCACAAGCCGAGCACACGATGACCCCTGTCCGGGAACGCTGGTTTGCCGGTAAACCGGATGGCGACCGGGCGCTGGCCATCCTCGAGAGCGTGATCAAGGAATATCAGGTGGACCCACGACGAATTTATCTGACGGGTCTGAGCATGGGGGGCTACGGCACCTGGAATCTGGCTGCTGCCCACCCGGATCGCTGGGCGGCCATCATTCCGATCTGCGGCGGCGGTGATCCAGCCACGGCCGACAAAATTAAAGCCATCCCCTGCTGGTGTTTTCACGGTGACGCCGACAAAGCCGTACCCGTCGAACAATCACGGAAAATGATCGCTGCCATGAAAAACGCCGGCGGATCACCGAAATACACCGAATACCCCGGGGTCGGCCACAATTCCTGGGACAAAGCCTACACCACCGAAGAGCTTTATTCGTGGATGCTCGACCAAACGAAATAATCGATGGCGAGAATCATCAGCCCACAGCGACTTGCCCGCCTGTATGAGGTTTCCAAACGTTTCTCAGGAGTGCCGGTATGTCCGATCCATCGATCAGCCCGACTCGTCGCAGCTTCATCGCCACGACAGCGGCGGCTAGTGCTGCTATGACATTGCCTGCCGCCAGCTACGCCAAGGTCAAAGGCGCGAATGAAACCATCAATATCGCCTTCCTCGGTGTCGGCGGCCGCTGCCAACAGCACGTCGATGTCATCCTGCAAATGCAAAAAGAAGGTAAACACGTCGCCCCGATCGCCGTTAATGATGTCTGGGACGGCGACCCCACCCTCGGCAGTGGCAAAGGCCGTGGCCTTTATCCCACCGCCAAGCGTTGCGGCATCCCCGAAACGGCCGGAAAAAGCCAAGTCAGCAAAGATTACCGTCACATCCTCGATAACAAAGATGTCGATGTCGTCACCATTGCCACGCCCGATCACTGGCATGCCCGCATGGCCATCGACGCCATGGAAGCTGGCAAAGATGTCTACCTGGAAAAGCCGATGACCCGGACCATCGCCGAGGCCATTCTCCTCACCGACACAGCCAAGAAACTCAATCGCGTGGTCACCATCGGCGTGCAAAGCATGGCCGACCCTACTTGGCTCGCAGCCTACGACTACATTCGTGCCGGTAACCTCGGCCACATCTTCCAGGGGCAAACCAGCTACTACCGCAACTACATCGGCGGCCAGTGGCGGTACTACCCACTCAAAAAAGAGATGACCCCTCAAACCATTGACTGGAAAATGTGGCTCGGCAGCGACTTCGAATGCGCTGGGGAAAAAATCGGCCCCAGCCCCGAAGAACAGCCGTTTGACCGCGCCGTTTGGGCGCAATGGCGCTGCTACTGGCCCTTCGGCGGCGGCATGTTCACCGACCTCTTCGTCCACCAAACGACGCACCTCATCGCTGCCATGGGCGTCCGTTTCCCACGACGCGTCGTCGGTGCTGGCGGCATCTACCTCGAATACGATGGCCGTGATGTCCCCGACACCGCCACCGTCGTCGCCGACTACGATGAAGGCTGCCAACTGATCGTCTCGGCCACCATGTGCAATGACACTCAACTGGGGGAAATGATTCGTGGCCGACTCGGTACCATCCGCTTCACCGGCGGCGGCGATTACATGAGTGGCTTCGAGGTCTACGGCCAAAATGTCGCTGGCGGGCCCGCCAAACCAAAGGAAGGCTTCGGCAAACCTGTCCACGTCTACGAAAACCCCAAAGTCAAGGAAAAGGGGCCGAACGCCACCTACGCCCTCTGGGAAAACTTCCTCGACTGTGTCCGAGCACGCAATCGAGAAACTTTATCCACCCCAGAACTGGGGGCCGCTGCTTTCACCACCGTCAACATGGGCGTGCTCAGCTACCGCCAAGGAAAAGTCCTGTTCTGGGACAAGGAACTGCGAAAGACGACCGAAGCTGATGCCAGCTGGGCCGCTCAGTGGGAAGCCCGCAGCAAAAAACGTGGCAAACCGAACCAAATCATCGGCTGGCAAGGCGGTGACAAAGGAAGTGTGCTGCAGCCCCCCGACTATCAGAAGCTCGAAGGCCCCTGGATCGGCGGCAAAGACCCCGCCGGTGCCTGAGCCGAGTTCTCCCATCTACCCGAGCGACTCAGAATCGCTCGGGATCCTTTCCTCGCGGCCGATTGTCTGGCCATGCCCTCGGCGATGCAAGATTCTTGCCACGCTTCCCATGACCTACACTGCTCCTACAACCTTCACTGCACCTACACTGCCATGAACCCGATGCTCCCATACCGCTTGCTCGCGGTGGGTATTATCCTCTCCACCATGACCACCGCCCCTGCCGCGGAATCGCCACGACCCGCCAAGCCAAACATCATCATCATCACCATCGACGACCTCGGCTACGCTGATATCGGCCCCTTCGGTTCCAACAAAAATCGCACACCCGCACTCGACCGGATGGCCAAGGAAGGCTGCAAACTGACCTCGTTCTACGCGGCACCAGTCTGTTCACCGTCTCGGGCAATGCTGCTCACCGGTTGTTACCCCAAGCGGGCGTTGCCGATCCCGCACGTTCTCTTCCCCGCTGATAATGTCGGACTGTCGCCAAATGAGGTGACCATCGCGGAAATCTTGAAACCGCTCGGCTACGCCACCGGCATCATCGGAAAATGGCATCTCGGTGATCAACCCGAATGGCTGCCGACCCGACAAGGCTTCGATGAATATTACGGCCTTCCATACTCCAACGACATGGGACCGGCCGAGGACGGCGTCAAGTCCGACCTCGGCAAACCGTTGCCGAAAACGACAGCTGGCCGCGGTCAGCCCCCCTTACCGCTTCTTCGCGGAATGCAGGTACTCAAACGAGTACTGCCGGATGATCAACAAGCCCTCGTCGAACGTTACACCTCCGAGGCGATCGCCTTTATCAACCGTCACAAACACCAGCCGTTTTTCTTATATTTACCTCATAACGCCGTTCACTTTCCCATCTACCCCGGGAAAGCCTGGGCCGGTAAATCCCCCCACGGCTACTACTCCGACTGGGTCGAAGAAGTGGACAACAGTGTCGGCACGATTCTCAATGCCCTACGAACAAACGGGCTCTCGGAAAAAACACTCGTCATCTTCAGTAGTGACAACGGCGGCACCATGCGTGGTTCCAATGCACCGCTTCGTGGCTATAAGGGCAGCACTCTGGAGGGCGGCATCCGCGTTCCCACCATCGCTTGGTGGCCCGGACAAATCCCCGCCGGCAGCCAAACCGACGCCATCACCGGCATGTTCGACCTGCTCCCAACCGTGGCTGCCCTCTGTAGTGCCAAATTACCCACCGACCGCAAACTCGACGGTGTCAATATCTGGCCCCAGCTTGTCGGTGATTCCACGGCTCAGCCGGCGCACGAGCACTTTTACTACTTTCGCGGCTTGCAACTGGAAGCTGTCCGTCAGGGCGACTGGAAGTTGCAAATCGTCGTCGGAAAAGAGACTCTAAAGAAGCCAAAGCTGTTCAATCTCAAGAACGATATTGGCGAATCAATGGATGTTGCTGGCAACTACCCCGAAATTGTCGTCAAACTCCAGACCCTCGCCGAAACCATCAACGCCGACCTCGGAACGACCGGAATCGGGCCCGGTTGCCGAGCGCTCGGCCGAGTTGCGAAAGCTCGACCGATCCTCGACTTCGACGGTACCGTGGCACCCGGATTCACTCACGCTCAGCCGTGACACGCCACCCGCGACCGCCGCTGCCAGTCCGGAAAGTCCGTACCCGATCCGCAGAAAGCAGGTCAACCACGAGAGTACAGTTCCAGAATCCACGGGAGCACGAAGATGAATCTTCGCGAACCTCGATTTTCTTTGGCCAGCATTTTGCTCCTGGCGGCAATCAGCGGATGGCCCGCCCCGGCCGATGAGCGATTCACCTTCCCCGTTCAATCGAATCTGCGGGCCGCAGTGGCAAAAATCGATATTTCGCCACCGAGCGGAACCCCGGCCACGGGTCACGTCCGGCCGACCAACGGTTTTCGCGATCGACTCCACGCCGTGATCTTGCTGCTCGACGATAGCCGCACGAAAGCTGCCATCGTCACTCATGATCTGATCGCCAGCACTCCCGCCGTCACCGAAGGATTTCGGAGCGCCGTCAGCGAAGCGGTCGGCATTCCGGCAGATCATATCCTCGTCGCCGCCTCGCACAACCACTCCGGGCCAAAGTGGGAAGCACTCCCGGAGTGGAATCGGAACGTTGTTGCCGAGGTGACTAAAGCCGTTCAAGAAGCCGCCAACCAGCTACGACCCGTCACCCTCGGTTACAGTGAAGACCGCATCGACTTCGGCATCAATCGCCGGCAAAACATCGGTGGTCGCAATGTCGTTCGCCTCAACCCGCATGGCCCGAACGATCCCCGGGTTAAGGTGCTGCGTGTCGATGACGGCCGCAGTCTCGAACCGGTCGCCGTTCTCATGCATGCGGTCTGTCACCCCTGCGTATACACCTGGGGCGATAAGTGGTCGGAACCGTATCCGAACGGTTACCCGAAACTGAGCGCCGACTTTCCCGGCGAGGCAAAATCATTCGTGGAAAAAGTCTACGGTCCAGACACAAAGGCACTGTTTCTGCAAGGGTGTGCTGGCGACATTCGCCCGAACTTGCCCGGTTTCCCCTACCGCTGTGGCGACGAAGCCGACATCCGCTGGTGCGGCCGCAGCTTGGGGTGCGCCGCGGTCCGAGCCGCCGATCGCACCGTGGTTCGGGAACAGCTCGCCAAGCGACCGACGATTTATCCCATCAAGTCTGCCACGAAGATCGTCGAACTGCCGCCTTATCAAGGCGAAACCAGGATTCGCTGTGAATTACAAGCCCTGAAAGTCGGACCGTTCCTGTTTTTGACACTGCCTGGCGAGCCGATGGTCGAATTCGGTTTCCGAATCGAAAAAATCATTGCTGATCGGGCCGTGCCCTTCATCGTCGGTTACGCCAACGGCAACATCGGCTATATTTGTACCGATCAAGCCCACCAAGAAGGCGGCTACGAACCCAGTCACTCGGCCACAGGTCCCGGAACGGAAGCCGTGCTGATCGAAGAGTGTGTCAAATTAGCCGATCGCGTGATTGCCGATGTGTTTGAGCACTTTGCCCCGACGAGGTCGAAAAAATAACGACACTCCTTGGGAAAACTAGAAATTCGCCTGGGAAGCACAACAGCCAAGCCCATTTCCAAGCAAAAAACCATCCGATTCCACTTGTGGATCGGATGGGTCATTCGCCATTGCTGAATTTTCAACAAATCAACTAACAACGACCCGATTGATCAATCGACGACCACCAATCACGCCTCGAACGGCTTCTTGAGCAAGTTGTTTCAGATAATAACTGGGAACTGTACCGGTGATGATCACTTCCTTGTCGGAGGTAATCACCCGAAGCCGCCGCAACTGCTGAATCGGGCTGGCGGAAAGAATCGCTTCAGGACTGGGGGGGGGTGGTGTTAAAACTGTTGCACTCATGGTTCCCTCCGTTGCCGATCGTTTGAGTCGAATGCAAATTGATCCAAGAATTTGCATTCCTTAACATGGGCTGCGGAACAGGCTCAGAAGTGCGGTCAGAGCAACGTGACGATACGGGCGACTCCGTCCACACGGTACTCACGCAGGAATATCCTATCCCGCAGCTAGGATCGTAAAGGACGATTTTCCGGATTGCAACGAAAATATTTCATCAATCGATTTTTTCTCGCCTAAGCCCACAATGATCGATCAGAGTATCCTCGGTTGTTCTGCCCGAGAAATGCGTTCCAGAAACGAAAAGAGAGCCCCGGACTATGCCAACGCCTGTTTGTCAAACTCCCAGCGATGTGGTGTCCCACCTCCAATCCGGGATGTCCGTCTTCGTTCACGGGGCGGCAGCGACACCGACCGCACTGATTGCAGCCCTGGCGGCACGGCGGGATCTGCGAGATCTCCGCTTGATCCATCTGCACACGGAAGGGCCAGCTCCCTTTGCCGAGCCGGACCGTCAGGCGGAGTTTCGCTCGATCTCGCTGTTTACGGGGAGCCCTTTACGCGAAGCGGTAGCCGAGGGTCGGGCCGATTTCATTCCGATCTTTCTGTCCGATGTACCCGGTTTATTTACCTCAGGAGCGCTTCACCTGGATGCTGCGTTACTGCAATTGTCTCCTCCCGATCGTCACGGTTATTGCACGCTGGGCACCTCCTGCGACGCCGCCCGAGCCGCGGCCGATTCCGCACCGATGCTGCTTGCGGAAATCAACCAGCAGATGCCGCGAACTCACGGCCACACTGCCGTACCGTTCTCTCGACTGACAGCATATTGTCAGACCGATCGGCCTCTCCCCGAGCGGCTGCCAGAACCGGCTTCTTCTGCCATCGACCAGATTGGCCAGTTAATCGCCGATTTGATCGACGATGGCAGTTGCTTGCAGATGGGGATCGGGGCCATCCCGGATGCCGTCCTGGCCCGCCTCGGCCACAAGCAAGATCTTGGCATCCACACCGAGATGTTCTCGGACCGACTTGTCGATCTTTTTGAAACAGGTGCCATCAGCAACCGACACAAAGCGATTCACCCCGGAAGGATTGTTACTTCGTTCGTCAATGGCAGCCGCAGAGTCTTTGACTTCGTTCATGACAACCCGCTGGTTGAATTCCACCCCTGCGACCGGACGAATGACACCGCTGCCATCCGCAAAAACGACAAGGTTGTGGCGATCAACTCGGCCATCCAGGTCGATTTAACGGGGCAAGTCTGTGCCGACTCGATCGGACATCGGATTTATTCCGGAATCGGCGGGCAAATGGATTTCATCCGCGGTGCCGCCATGTCCCGCGGCGGAAAACCGATCATCGCTCTTCCGTCCACCGCTCGAGGCGGAACCGTCTCTCGAATCACCGCGGAACTCAGCCCGGGAGCCGGTGTCGTTACCACTCGGGGCCATGTCCACTGGGTCGTGACCGAATACGGTGCGGTCAATCTTCATGGCCAGACGCTGCGGGAGCGTGCCAGCCGACTGATCAGCATTGCCCACCCGGATTTCCGCAGCGAACTGCGACAAGCAGTCGCCAGGCTGCGGCATTATCACCTGTCGTAAGCGATTGCGAACTGGGCTCACGCCGGCTGGCCAAGGTGAAGCACGACGCTTCCCCTCCGAGATGTGTCGTTACCGAGCCGGGTCACCTTGTGAATCTGCTTCACCGTAAACAGGCAACGCAGGTGCCTTTTCCCTGGCCCTACTCCGGTAGTTGATCGACCGTCATGAAAAAGTTGCCGGCCCGGCAACTGTAATTCCGATTGTACTTTTTACTAAAAGCACTCCCCGGAGTGTTCCGAAAGCCGCAAGAGAATGTTCCGGCAGGATAAAAAACGGCGGCTCATCCGGGGAAATCGCCATGAACAATCGGTGGACCGTCGGCAACTCGGTATTTGGCACGCGAAATGCTCCGCATTCTCTTGTCGGGCCCGGCGGCGGAAATAACCGGAACAGAGCACTCCCCGCCGGCCCCGATTCATGTGTGCCACCGGGCACGCCCTCTTCAGCAGCCGATTGATTTCCCGATGGAATTCCCCCCCGTCGGGCCTGTCCCACGGACACTCCCCCAAGCTGATCCCCCGCAACCGATGCCACCCCCCAGGCATCGGTTCGTGTCATTGCTGCCGGTTATTCCCGAGCTCTTTTGGCGTTGCGATCACCACTCCCGCGACGCCTAGCGGATCAGCCCGTCATAATCCGCCCCTTCGACAGGCTCGTCATCTCAGGCATGCCAGGAACTCGATTCCGGGTGAAATCGGTTGGCGGAGTGCAACAGGTTACGCGGGGGGAAACGGGCATTCCGATAAAGTTGCCAGACAGCATCGGAGTGGCTCGCGGCGCGTGTCGCGGACGGCTGCTCGTTCTGTCACTCAGGGCCAAATCCCCTGAGATTGCAAGGATCAGGGCGGGTCTGGCTTCGGCGTTCCATTCTTAGGACGCCGCTCCGCCAGCGGGGAGTTACTGCTGGCGTGTCATTCCCCCCGGTGAGGAGGCGCATCATGAGGATTCAGTGGGCACTGCCCGCGGCGATTCTGGCGGCGGTCCTCGGGACGGCCAACTCCGCCTACGCGGGACACTGCGGAGCCGACAAATACTCCGCCTGCTGCCAGCCAATCAGCGAACATCAGTGGGGCTTCGGAGCAATCTTCCGAGCACTCCGGCCAAATCAACAAGTCGTTTACGACACCGTGACCGAAACTCGGTATCAAACCGTTTATCGGACCGTGGAAGAAACGGTCATGCGGCCCGTCACCCGCACCTACTATCGCGATGAAGAACGAACCGTCTACAACACCGTTCAAGAAACCGTCATGAAGCCGACGGTTGTCGAAGTCTGGAAAACCGTCCCCTGCACCATCTACAAACCTGTCTACGAGTGCGTCAACAAGGAAGTGACCGAAACCGTCATGAAGCCGGTGACCGAAATCGTCATGAAAGAATGCACCTATACCGTGTGCAAAAAGGTCACGGAAACCCACTACAAGGATTGCACCTTCACGGTGTGCAAACCTGTCTGCGAAATTGTCATGAAACCGTGTCAGAAAACCGTCAAGAAAGAAGTCTGCGTCACCGAAATGAAACCAGTGACGAAGACCGTCTGCGAACCGTGCACCACCGTAAAGACCGTCTGCAAGAAAGTTCCAGTCAAAACCTGCGAAACTTACTGTGTGCGTGGCGGCTTGAAACTGGTGAAACTCGGTGATCCTTGCGATCCGTGCCTGAAAGCCGGTTGCACCACGGCCTGCAAACCCGCGTGCGATCCCTGCAAACCCGGGTGCAACCCCTGCGACCCCTGCAAGCCGGTCTGTGATCCTTGCGATCCTTGTGCCACGAGCAGTGGCAAGCTCGGGCTCGGTGGCCGACTCGGCAGCGGCGGCTTGTTTAGCGGCCGATCCGGCGGGCTGTTCAGCGGCGGCGGCTTGCTGGCCGGAAGCAGCGGCGGCGGGCTGATCGGCAACGGCTTGTTCAACCGCGGCATCCTCGGCAGCGGATACACCCTCGTCCGCGAGCCGAATGAACTCCGCACCCGCCAAGTCACCCGCTACGAAACCCGCACCGAACAAGTTCCGGTGACCACCATCGTCCGACGCACCGTCACCGAGCAAGTGCCGGTCGTGGTTCGCCGCCAAATTGAAGAGCAGGTGACTGAGATGGTGCCGGTCCGTGTCACCCGCATGGTGCCCGAAACCGTGACCAAGAAGGTGCCTTACACCGTCACCAAGATGGTTCCAGAAATCGTCACCAAACAAGTGCCGACAAAAGTGACGAAGATGGTTCCCTGCTCGGTCACCAAGATCGTGCCGACGAAGGTCTGCAAGATGGTGGCCTGCGAAACCACCAAGAAAGTGCTCTGCAAAGAAACGGTCATGAAGCCCTGCGTGGTGACGAAGAAAGTTCCCTGCAAAACACTCGTGAAAGTTCCGTTCACCGTCTGCGAACAGGAACCGGTCAAGGTTTGCAAGAAAGTCGCCGTGAAGGTGCCGGTGCAAGTTTGTGTCAAGAAGGCTCGGTATGTACCGATTGACCCCTGCTGTCCGAGCACCTGCGATCCTGCTTGCGACAAAGGTTGCGTTAAAGCGGGCGAAAACTGCTGCCCCGCGGATTGCACCCCCGCCTGCCCGCCGGCTTGCGGCATCGCCGAGGTCTGCTGCCCGACGAAGAAGACGCCGCTGCGGGATTTTGTCAGCAAGCTGTTCAAGAGCCGGCTGTGCTGCGATCCCTGCGCACCGATTTGCTGTGATACCCCGACGCCCTGCAGCGAGCCAGCCAAGGTTGAACCGGTTGCTCCGCCGGAGTCGCCGAAGCAACTGCCGGCCACTCACTAAGGTCGCCCCCGGCTGATCGCACACTCTGCCGGGTCAGGCTCCCGAGCGGTGAGTTCCCTTACGGGGAATTCTCCGCTCGAATGCATTTTGGAAGCATTTCCAGCACCGATCCATCCTCGCCAATTCCTTCAGAATGTGACACGTTGCACCCGGTGATTTTCCGTATCAACGACATGAACTCGGCC
>Ga0308414_1001068_pt1 | contig 17834 bp, 16 predicted proteins | sample HotsprSampleOS50_FD_205667 | JGI IMG/M metagenome (GOLD analysis project Ga0308414, IMG submission 205667) | Hot spring phototrophic mat microbial communities from Octopus Spring, Yellowstone National Park, Wyoming, United States - 20090730_OS50 ...
GATTTTCGATTCGCGGCGTTCAATCGTTGGTTGTCACAATTGTCTCGATTCCGTTCCCGCCCGACGCTGGCGACACCAGTTGATCAACGCGTTCGTCGAGGAGTCATGCCCGCTGGCCGGCTCGGCGGCGCTCAGCTCGGGCAGGATGGTCCTGGCCAGTTGCTTGCCCAGCTCCACGCCCCACTGGTCGAAGCTGTTGACGTTCCAGATGATGCCCTGCACGAAGATCTTGTGCTCGTACATCGCGATCAGGCGCCCCAGCGTGCGCGGCGTCAGCTTCTGAAACACGATCGAGTTGCTGGGACGGTTGCCCTCGAAAACCTTGTGCGGCAGCAGCGCCTCGATCTGCCCGGGCGTGTGGCCCTCGGCGGCCAGCTCTTCCCGGACCTCCTGCGGTGTCTTGCCCTTCATCAGCGCCTCGGTCTGGGCCAGAAAGTTGGACAGCAGAATCAGGTGATGCTGGCCGATGGGATTGTGGCTCTCAACCGGCGCCAAAAAGTCGCAGGGAATCAGCTTCGTACCCTGGTGGATGAGCTGATAGAAAGCGTGCTGCCCGTTGGTCCCGCTCTCGCCCCAGAGGATCGGGCCCGTCTGGTAGTCGACTCTCCGGCCGTCGCGGTCCACCCCCTTGCCGTTGGACTCCATGTCGGCCTGCTGAAGATAGGCAGGCAGGCGGTGCAGGTACTGGTCGTAGGGCAGGATGGCGTGGCTCTGGGCCCCGAAGAAGTTGTTGTACCAGATGCCCAGCAGCGCCAGCACCACCGGCAGGTTCTCTCTCAGCGGCGCCGTGCGGAAATGCTCGTCCATGTCGTGCGCGCCGTCCAGCAGTTCCTCGAAGCGGTCCATCCCGATGAACAGCGCGATGCTCAGCCCGATGGCCGACCACAGCGAATAACGCCCCCCCACCCAGTCCCAGAACTCGAACATGTTGGCCGGATCGATGCCGAACCGCATCACCTGCTCCCTGTTGGTCGAGACAGCGACGAAATGGCGGGCGATGGCCGCCGGGTCGCGCGCCCGCTCCAGGAACCATTGCCTGGCCGTGTGAGCATTGGTCATGGTCTCCTGAGTCGTGAACGTCTTGGAGGAGACGATGAACAGCGTCGACTGGGCATCGAGCCGCCGCAGCGCCTCGGCCACGTGCGTGCCGTCGACGTTGGAAACGAAGTGGACGCGCAGAGCGTCGCTGCCATAGGGGCGCAGCGCCTCGGTAACCATCACCGGGCCAAGGTCCGAGCCGCCGATGCCGATGTTCACCACGTCGCTGATCGGCCTGCCGTTGTACCCCTTCCACTGCCCGCTGCGCACCAGCTCCGTGAACCTTCTCATCCGTGCCAGCACCGCCCGCACATCGACCATGACGTCCCGGCCGTCCACGAGGATCGGCCGGTTTGAGCGGTTGCGCAGAGCCACGTGCAGCACCGCGCGGTTCTCGGTGGTATTGATCCTCTCGCCCGCAAACATGCGGCCGATCCACCCGCGCACGTCCGCCTCCTCGGCCAGCGCCACCAGCAGCCGCATTGTCTCGTCGGTGATGCGGTTCTTGGAATAGTCCAGCAGCATGTCGTCGAAGCGGAGGGAGAACCGCTCGAATCGGTTTGGGTCGGCCGCGAACATGTCGCGCATGTGCAGGGGAGCGATCTGACGGTGGTGCGCTTCCAGCGCTTTCCAGGCGGAGGATTCAGTGAGTCTGCTCATAGTTCGGTGTCCTGTGAAGCGGCAGAAGCTACGCCAAGGCCGCTGGCGCCGCAACCCGCCGTCCGGTATCCTTAACCAGATGGCCACCGTCTATGTCAACCGATTTGGCCGCAAGGGCGGGCGGGGCATCCGCCCCTGGCTGCTGATTCCCAAGGTTCTGGCCGTGTGCGGCTACCTAGGCGCTCTGATCGCGATGCTGAGCATCTGGTTTGGCAGCGACTACGCGAATGTGCCGCATGGCACCCAGCGCCTCTGGGTGCTCCAGACCATCAGCATTCTCGTGCGCTGGGTGATGATCCCGAGCCTGCTGGCGGCCATGGCCCTTGGGCTGGGGCTGTTGCTGCAGATCCCTCGCCAACTGTTGCGCATGCGATGGATGCTGGTGAAGCTTGCGCTGTTGGCGATTATGGTGCCCACGGCGCACCTGGTCTGTTCCTCGGCGTGGCGCGCTCTGCGCGACGCGGCCGTGGAGCTGCGCCACGACCGGGCGGCCGAGCGGCGTTTCTCCGTGGCCTTGAGCCTGACCCTTGTCGGCTCCTGCCTGGTCGTGGTGCTCGGCCGGCTCAAACCCCGGCTGGGCCAGAGCCCCTTCGTCGCCCGCCCTACGCCCAGGTCCGGCCGGTGAGCCACTTCGGGAAGAATCGCAGCATCGGCACACTCGGCACACCGCTTGAAATGCCGCCCGCCAGCCACTATGCTTCTGAACCGATGCGAGGCGCATGTTGCGCCCCGTACCTGCAATGACCGGCTGACCGGCCCCGCTGTTGACGGGCTGGCGGCCTGGTGTCCAGGTGGAGCAGTCATCGATGTCGATTACAGCGGAAGCCAAGAGCCAAATCCTTCAGGAGTATCGCCTTCACGAAAAGGACACCGGTTCCCCGGAGGTGCAGATCGCAATCCTCACCAGGCGGATTACCGAGTTGACCGAGCACCTTCAGACTCATAAGAAGGATCACGCATCCCGGCGCGGGCTTCTCAAGATGGTCGGAAAGCGCAACAGCCTTCTGAAGTATCTGACGCGCACCGACCGCAGCCGTTATCAGCAGGTGATTGCCCGGCTCGGACTCCGCAAGTAGTCCGGGCCGGTTTCGTTTTGAGTACCAGGGATGCGCGCTGGTCGGCGGTGTCGCCGGCCGGCCTGGAACGCTGAATCCGCCGGGCTGGATCCCGCGCGGGCGTTCCCGGCTCTCCATCGCGATTGTCGATCTGGCCTCCAGCCAATCCGCGGGGAGAGACGATTCAGTCAGCCACAGATGCACACACGCGGGCATTTGGGATTATCAGGTTTCGATGTTCGACCGGCGGCCTGCGATTGTCGATCGCCCACGACCTGCCGCCCAATCGAAAATCAGAAATCGAAAATCGAAAATGCCGAGTGCCCGGGTCTGTCCATCTGTGGCGGATGTTTCCATGCCTTCCGGAGGCCACAGAAGGAACATCATGCAAGCAGTTCGAGTTGAACGGGAAATCGGGGGCAAGGTACTGTCCATCGAAACGGGCACGCTGGCAAAACTGGCCCACGGCGCCGTCACCGTGCAGTACGCCGACACGGTGGTCTTCGCGGCCGTCGTCCGCGCCCAGCCGCGCGAAGGCATCGACTTTTTCCCTCTCCAGGTTGATTATCGCGAGCGCCGCGCCGCCGCCGGCAAGTTCCCCGGCGGCTTCATCAAACGCGAGGGCCGTCCCACTACCAAGGAAATCCTTACGGCACGGCTGATCGACCGACCCCTGCGGCCGCTTTTTCCCAAAGGCTTCATGGACGAGGTGCAGATTCACCTCAACGTGCTGGCCGCCGACGCTCAAAACGACCCCGACGTCCTGGCGGGAATCGGCGCCAGCGCCGCCGTGGCCATCAGCGACATCCCATTCCTGTATCCCATCGCCCACGTCCGCGTGGGACGCATCGACGGACAACTGGTCCTGTTCCCCACAGCCGATCAGCTTGAAAACAGCGATTTCGACCTGGTGGTCGCCGGCACACGCCATTACGTCAACATGATCGAGGTGGGCGCCCGGCAGGTCGCCGAGGATATCATCGCCGACGCCATCGAGTTCGGCCACCGCGCCGTCATCCAGATCGTCGAGATGATCGAGGAGCTGGTCGCCAAGGCCGGCCGGCCCAAGGTTGGCGATATCCAGCAGCACGATCCGGCCCTGGTCGATCAGGTGCGCCGGCTCGTCACCGACCGCATCCGCGAAGTCAAGGGCAAGCCCGGCAAGCAGGACCGCGCCCAGGCCGTCCAGCAGATCATGGAGGATGTGGTCAACCAGATTGCCCCCCTGCCCGGCGATCCCAATGCTCCGTATCTGAGCATCGTCGCCGCCAAGGACCTTCAGAAACGCGTTCGCAGCATCTTCGTCGACATCGAGGAGGAGGTGACACGGCAGGCCATCCTCGGCGGCGTGCGCCCCGACGGCCGCGACTACACCACCATCCGCCCCATCACCTGCGAAGTGGGCGTATTGCCGCGCGTGCACGGGTCGGCCATCTTCAGCCGAGGCGAGACGCAGGCGCTGTGCACCGTCACGCTGGGCACCGCCAGTGACGAGCAGCTCGTCGACGGCCTCATGGAGGAGTATGCCCAGAAGTTCATGCTCCACTACAACTTCCCCAGCTACAGCGTCGGCGAGGTCCGCCCCATTCGCGGGCCCGGTCGCCGCGAGATCGGCCACGGCGCCCTGGCCGAGCGCAGCCTTGTGCCGGTGATGCCCAATATCGAGCAGTTCCCCTACACCGTGCGCGTCATCAGCGACATTCTGGAGTCCAACGGCTCCAGCTCCATGGCCAGCTCCTGCGGCGGGTGCCTGGCCCTGATGGATGCGGGGGTGCCCATCACCGATCACGTGGCCGGTATCTCCATCGGTATGGTGAAGGAGGGCGACCGGCACGTTCTGCTCACCGACATCATCGGCGAGGAGGACCGCTTCGGCGACATGGACTTCAAGGTCTGCGGCACCGCCAGGGGCATCACTGCCATCCAGCTTGACATCAAGATCGAGGGGCTCGACCACGGCATCATCCGTGAGACACTGCATCGCGCCCGCGAGGCGCGCCTCGTCATCCTGGATCATATGAAACGGACGATTGCCGCGCCGCGACCTGAGATCAGCCCCTGGGCGCCGCGGCTGCTGACGATCAAGATCGACCCGGAGAAGATTGGCAAGCTCATCGGCCCCGGCGGCAAGAACATCAAGAAAATCCAGGACGACACCGGCACCCAGATCGACATCGAGGACGACGGTACCGTCTACATCAGCTCGGTCGACGGCGCGGCCGCCGAAAAGGCCCGCAGCATCGTCGAGGCCATGACCGCCGAGGTGAAGATCGGCAGCGTCTACATCGGCAAGGTGGTCAGCATCCGCGATTTCGGCGCTTTCCTCGAGATCGCCCCGGAAACCGACGGCCTCTGTCACGTCAGCGAACTGTCCGACCGCTACGTCGACCGGCCCGAGGACGTCGTCAAGATCGGCGATGAACTGAAGGTCAAAGTCATCCAGATCGACGACCAGGGACGCATCAAGCTCAGTCGAAAGGCCGTCATGAAGGATGAGGGCATCACCAGCCCCGAGCCTGAGCCGGCGGCCGTCGGCGCAGAGTCGCACCCGCATCGCGGCGGCGAATCGCGCGCACGCGGCGGACGCGAGGGCGATCGCGGCGGTCGCGGCGGCGAGCATGGTGGTCGCGGCGGAGGCGGCGGTCGCGGCGGCGGTCGCGGCGGCGACCACGGCGGCCGCGGCGGTCGCGGCGGCCGCGGCGGAGGAGGTGGCGGCGGCGGCGGCGGTCGCGCCAGTCGCGGCGGTGGACGCGGCGGCGACGATCACTTCTGATTCATCGGAGCAGATCCCATGAGCAGGACCTGGAGTCTGGCCATGATCGGTCTGGGCGGATTCTCCACCGCCCACGCCAAAGCCTATTCCCTGCTGCCGGAGGTGCGCATCGTTGCGGCCTGTGACAACAACCCCGACAAGCATGCGTAGTGGTCCGAGCGCGTGCGCGAGTTCCTGCCCCTGGATCAGATCAGTTTCCACGACGATGCCGCCCGCATGCTTCAGGAGCACAAGCCCGACCTGGTCTGTGTCACCACCAAGCACGACCAGCACGCCCCCCTCACCATCCTCGCCGCACGGGCGGGCGCCAAGGGCGTCATCTGCGAAAAGCCCATCGCCATGGACCTGGCCCAGGCCGACGCCGCCCTCGACGCCTGCCGCCGTCACGGCACGAAGCTGGCCATCGGACACCAGCGGCGATTCGACCTGGAGTGGGAGGCCGGCCGCAAGCTCATCAGCGACGGTCTGATTGGCAAGGTGCTCCTGGCCGTGAGCCGCTGGCCGGACGCCAACCCTCAGTACCGCTTCGACCTGATCGGCGGCGGGCCGCTGATGTGGCTGTCGGTGCATTCGCTGGACCTGCTGCGCTACTGCCTGGGCGACATCGCCTGGGTGACGGCGCAGGTGGACATGGCCAACCCCCAGGTGGACACCGAGACCCGCGCCTATGCCTTTATGCAGTTCCGCAACGGCGCCCATGCGGTGCTCGACAGCGGGCAGGGAATCGGCCCCGAGGCAAGCCTCGGACACTCGATCGTGTTCTATGGCGAGCAGGGGACGGTTCACGTGGCGGACGGCTACGGCACGCGCTACAAGACACGGGATGAGCCGCGCTGGCGCGAAGTGCCGTTGCCCAAAGAGGACCTGCCCTGGCCGCGCCGGGCGCACCTCTCCTGCGGCAAGGCCCTGCGCGACCTCATCCATTGCATCGAGCATGGCGGCCAGCCGCGCTGCTCCGGCGAGGAAGGCCGCGCCGATCTGGAGGCGATCATGGCCATGTACGAATCCGAGCGCACTGGCGGGCGGGTGATGCTCCCGCTGACAAGCGGTCCCTCGCCCCTGGCCCTGATGAATCAGCAAGGCGGCTTCGGCGCCATCACCTGGCGGCGGCCCGCCTGACGCCGCCGGTCAATCTTCATCGCTGCCAGCATCACGGCGCGCAGGATGATCATCCCACCGGCCGAACTGGACGTCCCACGGCGATCGTGTACTGCCCGATCGACCCATACGCCCCATCGCTGGCGATGCGCAGGAAATAGTTGCCAGCGCGAAGATTCAGCGTGAACGTGGCGCTGGAAATCCCGGCCACGCGCCGCAGCGTGGCGCCTGCTGCGTTCAGCAGCTCGATGCGGGCCGCCAGCATCGCGCCCAGCGGCGCGGCCGAGACGGTGATCTGGATCTGACCACCGGGGTGCTTGAAGCGGAAGGTGTCGCGGTCGGAGATGCTGTGGATAATGCCGCCGGCCGGATCGGCGCCGAAGCGCAGGAGCGTGGCGCCGGCCAGGCCGTTGGCATGGTCGTCCTTGCGCAGGCCAAAGCCGTTGCGCGCTCCCGCGAGGATGGCCAGATCGTCCTGGATGCGCGTGGGTCCCAGGACGCTGGGGCCTTTCCACCAGCGGTGGCGCTGGGCGGTGTAGTTGGCGCCCATGAACGGGGCGAGAGCGCGCGTGCCGGGGCTGTATTCGTTCACCAGCCGCGAGCCCGACCAGACGCTCTGATGCGCCAGCCCGAAGCCGTGGCCGGCCTCGTGGATCGCGACCAGGGCGATGCTCTTGGGGTCGCCGTCGAACTGCTCGGAGAAGACGAACACCACGTTGGGCTGGTTGTTGTAAAAGGCGCCCACGGGGGCCACGCCCCCCCCGATTCCACCCGTGCCGGCGTACCAGCGACCGTCGCCTCCGATCACCACCGACAGCGAACGCAGGTTTTCGCGATCGCCGGGGTCCCGCGTGGTCACATCCACGTTGAACGGCGAGAACGCCTCGGCCACCCGCGCCCAGATTTCGTGGATGGCGTCAACCTCGGCCGAATTGAAGGATGCCGGGTTACCGTCCAGGTCGAACGCGGGCGTCGTCATCGGCCTATAGCCCAGCCAGCGGCGGGTGAAGTCGCCGTCGAAGTCGAGGTAGATTCTGACGGCCGCCTGGGGGTTGCTGCTGAGAATCGGGACGCGGCTGACGGGATAGGGAAACAGCTCCGAGGCGTCGGCCGCCATCTGAAACGCCTGCGGCTGTGCCGGCGCGGATGCGGGCGCGGTGGTATACGGCGGCAGGTGCAGCGCTCCCGCGGGCACCGTCCCGCTCAGCAGCACCCGCGACTCCAACGCGTCGACCTGGAACAGGATCACGTTCACGTCACCTTCCGCCTTGGCTCTATCCGAGCGCCTTGAGGATCGACTCGACATCCAACCCCAGATACCTCAGCAGATCGTCAGCGCTGCGGCCGGACTTTGCCATGCCGCGCACGTGAAGGCTCGTGAGCTTCACGGCCGCCCCCGTTGAGGCGATGGCGGCCGCGATCTCCGCATCAAGCCCGCCGGCGTAGTTGTCCTCGACGGTGACGATCCGGCCGCCGCCGCGCCGGGCGATGTCGAGGATTTGATCGGCGCGGGCGATGGGCAGCGAGTAGGCGTCGATGACCGTTGCACGCCTGCCGGCCTTGGCCAGCTCGTCGGCCGCGCGGAGGCACTCATGGACCATGTAGCCGGCCGAGACGAAGGTCAGGTCCCTGCCCTCGCGCAGAACTTTGAAGCCGCCGGCTTCGAAGCTCTCGCCCGGCCTGTAGAGCACGCCCACATCAGACCGCAGCAGCCGCAGATAGCAGAAGCCGTCGAGGTTGGCCATCAACTCGGCAATCGCGTAGGTGCTCACCGCGTCGGCGGGGAAGAAGCACGTGGCCGCCGGCCGGCCATTGTAGCTCTTCACATGCGCGAACCCCCGGAAAAAGGGAACGTCCGCAACGGCCATCTGGCTGGGCCCGTCGGCGGCGAGCGTCACGCCCGCGTGCGAGGCGGCGATCTTGAAATTGGCCCCGCTGATCATCGCCATCTCGATCTGGTCGTAGGCGCGGACGAGGAACTTGCCGTAGCTCGAGCAGAAGGGGATTCGCCCGGCTGCCGCCAGCCCCACGGCTGTGGAGATCATGTTCTGCTCGGCGATGCGGCACTCGATGAACTGCTGGGGGAGCCGCTGGGCGAACCACTCCGTAAACGTCGAGTTCTTCATGTCCGCATCCAACACGACGATGCGTGGACTCGCCCTGCCCAGAGCGACGATAGCGGCGCTGTAAGCCTTGCGCGTGGCGATGGGCTTGCCGGCCGAGTATTCGCGGTCAAGCCCTACCATGGCCAGGCCCTGGAGGAAAGGCGCGGCCTTGATGGGCGAGGGGTCGATGGGCTTGGCTTTGGCTGCGACCGGGGGAATCGACAGCTCGTCGGTAACGTGCAGGTCCGCAACGCCCAGGGCCGCCGCGGTCCGCTCGAGCTGAGCGAGCACGCGCTGCATGTGTTCCTTTTTCACGGCCGCGCCGTGCTTGCCCATGCCCTGCTCATCAGGCGCGCCCCAGCCCTTGATCGTTCTGGCAACAATAGCCAGCGGTTTCGAGCCGTTCTTGACGACGTTGAGCTTCTGAAACGCGCCGAGGATTTGCCGTGGATCGTGCCCGTCGATGACGGTCACGAAAAAGCCGAAGGCCTCGAGCTTTCGCGTGAGAACCTCGGCCGACTGCTGCGGCGAAACCCAGTCGCTCTGCGCCAGGTCGTTGCAGTTGAAGATGCTGACGACGTTGGTGAGGCGCTGGTCGACGAGGAAATCGGCCGCCTCCCATATCTGCCCCTCGCGGCTCTCGCCGTCGCCGATGATGCAGTAGAAGTTGCGGTCCAGGTCGTCCATGCGCGCGGCCAGCGCCAGTCCGGCGGCCACGGAAAGCCCCTGCCCCAGCGACCCCGTGGCCGCGTCGGCAAAGGGAAACCCCACGCGTGGGTGGGGGTGGCCGTCGATGGGCGAGTGGATGGCGCGCAGATCGAGCGCATCCTGGCGCGTCATGGGGCGCGCGTCGGCCGGGGATTGGCCCAGCATCGCTCCCAGGTCTGCGTACGCTGCATACACGAAGGGCACGGCGTGGCCTTCGGAGAGAACCAGCCGATCGGAGGCACGGTTCCAGGGGTCTTTCGGATCCCATCGCATCTGGCAATACATCAGGACGGTGATGATGTGTGCCAGCGACAGACCAGTGGACGGATGGCCAGAACCGGCCGCCGTTGTGGATTCGATGCAGAGTCTGGCCAGGTCGATGGCCTTGCGGTGGATGGCAGATTCGAGAGTCATGGGATCGGGGTTCAGAGTTCAGGGTTCGGGGCTCAGGGCTGAGCCTGCCAAGTCCCATCGCGCCGGGACTTGGGGGGTAGTGTGTCGGAGGGCGAGAACGGGTGCAAGGGCAGCGACTCCAGCGACTGCGCTGGGCGCGTGACAGTCCATGCGCCCCGCGTCTGGGATCGCGAGACTCGTCGGCGTTGATATGCCGCCGCCGACCTCGTAGTTCTGCCAGCGCACGCCGTTGTATACGCTCACGCCGTGGTTTAGGTGCCCAACCCACACGCGGCCCTTGCGATCCACGGCCACGGCGTAGGCGTAGTCATCGCCCAACCCGTCGGCCGTGGTGAATTGAGTCCATTGGCCGGTGGATGGTGTGTAGCGATAGACTCCCTGCATCTCCGAGCCAATCCACAGGTGGCCGTGCGCGGATGAGAGCGGCGGAGCGCCGTTGGGCACGGGCGAGACGCGCGAGACGCCCGTGCTACAAGGTGCGCCGGGCGCGATCCCACAGCGCCGGTCGCAGAGAGTGTCACGCGCCGGCGCCGCACGTCAGGCCGCCATCTCCCTGGCTCTCTCTCTGGCTTCCTCGATGGCCCCGACGTACAGGAAAGCGTGCTCGGGCAGGTCGTCGGCCTTGCCCTGGCAGATTTCGTCGAAGCTCCGCAGGGTGTCGGCGATCCTGGTGTAGTTGCCCTTCTTGCCGGTGAACGCCTCGGCCACGAAGAACGGCTGACTGAAGAAGCGCTCGATCTTGCGGGCGCGGCTGACGATCAGCTTGTCCTCCTCGCTCAGCTCGTCGATGCCCAGAATCGCGATGATGTCCTGCAGGTCGCGATAGCGCTGGAGCATCCCCTGCACCTGCCGCGCAATTCGATAGTGTTCCTCTCCCACGATCTGCGGATCCAGTGCCCGGCTGGCCGACGCCAGCGGGTCAATCGCCGGGTAGATGCCCTTGGCCGCGATCGAGCGCTCCAGGTAGATGAAGGCGTCCAGATGTGCGAAGGCGTTGGCCGGGGCGGGGTCGGTCGGGTCGTCGGCCGGCACGTACACGGCCTGCACCGACGTGATGGCGCCTTTCTTCGTTGAGGTGATCCGCTCCTGCAGTTCGCCCATTTCCGTGGCCAGGGTCGGCTGATACCCCACGGCCGACGGCATGCGCCCCAGCAGCGCCGAGACTTCGGAGCCGGCCTGTGTGAAGCGGAATATGTTGTCGATGAACAGCAGCGTGTCGGCGCCGGTCTCATCGCGGAAATACTCGGCCATTGTCAGCGCACTCAGGGCCACGCGGAGGCGCGCCCCCGGCGGCTCGTTCATCTGGCCGAAGACCATCACCGTCTGATCGATGACGCTCTTGCCGGTGTTGCCGATCTTGGCGTGCTGCATTTCCAGCCACAGGTCGTTGCCCTCGCGCGTCCGCTCGCCGACTCCCGCGAACACCGAATACCCGCCGTGCTGCTGGGCGATCCGTGCGATCAGCTCCTGAATGACCACCGTCTTGCCCAGGCCCGCCCCGCCGAAGAGGCCCGCCTTGCCTCCGCGGACGAAGGGTGTCAGCAGGTCGATGACCTTGATACCGGTCTCGAAGATTTCAGTCTTGGGGGTCAGATCCACAAACTCGGGCGGGTCGCGGTGAATCGGCCGCCGCTGCGCAACCTGGATGGGGCCACGGTTGTCGATGGGTTCTCCCAGAAGGTTAAAGACGCGCCCGAGGGTCTCCTTGCCGACGGGAACCGTGACAGGTCCGCCCGTGTCCCGCACTTCCATCCCGCGTTGAAGTCCGTCGGTGGAGCCAAGAGCGACCGCGCGGACGCGGCCGCCGCCAAGGTGCTGCTGCACCTCGCCGGTCAGTCGTGTGGTGGTCCCGTCGTGCTGAAAGTGAACTTCCACGGCGTTGTAGATCGCCGGGAGCTGGTCTTCGGGGAACTCGGCGTCGAAGGTAGAGCCGATCACCTGGCTGATTCTTCCGGATGCTGCCATTAATTCCTCTCGCGCGGTCTGAAGATTCGGATGCCCGAGCGACCCTGCTGCGGTCGCCGAGCAGCGGGATTGTATTCGTCCTTCGCAGAGTGACAAGTGGCCAGCTGGCGTGTCCGACGCCGCGGGCGCGTGACCGTTTCTGCGGCCGGCGGTCCGAGATCGCGCTGGCGCACGACGTAGCACGGCCGTTCTCGCCCGTGCTGGCCAGCGGGGCAGAGTCTCCACACTATGAAAATGCCAAACTCCAGGGCACGGGCAAGATGCGCAAGATGCCCGTGCTACGCGTGCTACGGTGTGCGCCGGCGCGATTCCGGACCGCCGGGTGCAGAAAGTGTCACAGCCTCGACGCCGCTCAAAGCCACGCCGCCACCGAGTGGCATCCGCGGCTCATCGCCCCGCCCCATCCGTCCACTTGGTGCCGGTGATGCGCTCGTAGGCCTCCACGTAGCGGCTCCGCGTCCCCTGCACCACCTCCTCCGGCAGCGGGGGCGCGGGCGGGGTCTTATCCCACGGCTGAGACTCCAGCCAGTTCCGCACGTATTGCTTGTCGAAACTCGGCTGGTCGCGACCGGGGGCGTACTGGTCGGCCGGCCAGAAACGGCTCGAATCGGGGGTCAGCACCTCGTCGATCAGGATCAGCCGTCCGTCCGGGAGCAGCCCGAACTCGAACTTCGTGTCGGCGATGATGACTCCCCGGCCGGCGGCATAGTCGGCCGCGGCGCTGTACAGTGCCAGCGTGCGGTCGCGCAGGGTCTGGCTCAGTTCGCGCCCCACGCGCTGGACCATCTCGTCGAAGCTGATGTTGATGTCGTGTCCGCTTTCTTCCTTGGTGGCGGGCGTGAAGATCGGCTCGGGCAGCTTTTCGCACTGGCGCAGCCCGGCCGGCAGGCCGATCCCGCAGACTGTCTGCGAGGAGCGGTATTCCTTCCATCCCGAGCCGGCCAGATAGCCGCGGGCCACGCACTCGATCGGCACGACCTTCGCTTTGCGGACGAGCATCGAGCGGCCGGCCAACTGCGCGCGGTGCTCCCGCAATGGTGCCGGATACCGCTCCACATCGGCCGAAATCAGATGATGCTCGAACTGGCGGCCGAACTTCTCAAACCAGAAGAGGCTCAGCGCCGTGAGCAGTCGTCCCTTGTCGGGGATGCCGTTGGGCATGACGACGTCGAAGGCGCTGATGCGGTCGGTGGCGACAATCAGCAGCGAATCGCCCAAATCATACACGTCGCGGACCTTGCCTCGCCGCACGGGCAGAGGAAGGTTGCTTTGCAGGAGTGCGTCCGTCATGGCGGCGTATCATAGCCGCCAAGCCCGCGCCGACGCCAATCCGCGCCCGCACGCCAACAGCCCGGCAGGACTGTGGGTGTATCCGCACCGGCGTGGCGGCATCCGTTCGTCATTGATTGGGGCTTGGGGCTTCTGAGTTCGTCATGCCTCCGCACTGAACCCCGAACCCCGAACCCTGAACCCTCAATCCCCCCTTATTCCTTCACCCGCTCGATGTCGGCGCCGACGGCCGCCAGTTTCTCCTCGATCTTCTCGTAGCCGCGGTCGATGTGATACACGCGATCCAGCCGCGTGGTGCCGCGAGCCACAAGCCCCGCCAGAACCAGCGCCGCCGACGCGCGCAGATCGCTGGCCATCACGTTGGCGCCCTGGAGTTCCTTCACACCCTGGATGACGGCGGTAGCGCCCTCCTTGCGGATGCGGGCGCCCATCCGGTTCAGCTCGCCCACGTGCAGAAAGCGGTCGGGGAAGATGCGCTCGGTTATGACGCTCATGCCGTCCGCCAGGCACAGCAGGGCCATGAGCTGGGCCTGAAGGTCGGTGGGGAAGCCGGGATAGGGCTGCGTGGTCATCTCAACGGGATTGAGCCGCCGGGCGCTGGAGACGAAGACGGTGCCGTTCTCGCGTTCAACACGGACGCCCACCTCCTCCAGCCGGTCGGTCACGGCGATCAGATGATCGAGGTTGCAGCGCTTCAGCTCCAGCTCGCCGTTGGTGATGGCGGCCGCCAGCATGAACGTGCCGCACTCGATGCGGTCGGGGATGACGCGGTGTTCGCAGCCAACGAGCGACTCGACGCCCTCGATGTGGATTTCGGGCGTCCCCTGCCCGCGAATGCGCGCGCCCATCTTGTTGAGCATGTTGGCGCAGTCGACCACCTCCGGCTCGCACGCCGCCCCCACCAGTACCGTTTCGCCTTCGGCCAGCGTGGCTGCGCTCATGACATTGATGGTGCCCAGCACGGTGGGTCCCTGGGCGCCGCCCAGATACATGCGGCAGCCCCTGAGGCGCCCGTGCACTTCGCCGACAATGTTGCCGTTCTCGGTCCGGAAGGTGGCGCCCAGCTTCTGGAGACCGCGCACGTGCAGATCCACCGGGCGGTCGCCGATGGCGCAGCCGCCGGGGATCGACACGATCGCCCGCTTGCGCTTGGCCAGCAGCGGCCCCAACACGCAGATGCTGGCCCGCATGGTGCGCACGATCTCGTAGCGGGCTTCGCACATGCGCTCGTCGGTGACGACGATATCCAGCGGGCCGTTCAGCGCCGGCCCGTCGCCGTCGCGATCGTCGGCCGGTTCGTGACGGTAGACGTGGCAGCCCAGCTCGCCCAAAAGCTTGCTCATCGAGTCGATGTCCGAGAGGCGCGGCACACCCTTCAGCGTGCTCTTGCCTTCGGCCATCAGGCACGCGGCCATGATGGGCAAAGCGCTGTTCTTGCTGCCACTGATCTGCACTGTTCCCTTGAGGCGGTTGCCGCCGCGGATGAGAAAGCTGTCCATGGGGCCCTTCCTTGGCCATCTGCTGGCCCGAAACCTGTCCCGGCTGGACCGGAACTGGCGGCGCCGGACGCGCGCCGCCGGGATTTGGGGTCTATCGGCCAGTCCATTGGCCGACGATCAATCAATGCTGATTGATTGGCATCTCGCAGTTTATCGGCCGATGCACGCCCCGGCGCACACCTGCCGAACGTTGGCTATTGTCCCCTGGGCCGGCGGCTATTGCAAGTCAATCAGTCAACCAATATGTGCCCAAGTCGTGCGACCGTGTATGCGGCGGCCGGCGTCTGGGATCGCGCCGCCGCGCGATGCAGCACGGGCGTCCTCGCCCGTGCCGAATGCTGTTGAGAGTCAGCTCCATCGGCCGGACGGCGTGCTGTCGTGCTAGCGGGAGACGCTGCGGAGCAGCTCCTGGTCGGCACCGGCCGCGGTCGTATTGGCGCCGTTCTGTTCGAGCAGCGCCGTCATGGTGCGGCGGACGTCCTCCAGCCGCAGGTTGCGCCCGGGACAGTCGGTTGGCTTGGTTTCGCCGTGGCCCAGCACTCGCGCCGGGGGAATGCGGTAAGTCTGCATCAGGTACAGCAGCAGTCTGTTCAGCGACTGGAGCTGGGCGGGAGTCGGCTGTCCGATCTCAAAGTTGCCCACCAGACAGATGCCGATGCCGTAGTCATTGAAGCGGTTGTCGGGGGTCTTGGCGTGCGCGCCCCATTTCTGCCTGGTCCATCGAGAGCCAACCTCAATCTGGCCGTCGGCCGATCCCGTGCCATTGCCAATGACGAAGTGGTAGCCCAGCTCGTCCCAGCCCTTGTTGCGGTGTTCGCGGTCGAAGATGGCGGCGCTGCCGGTGACGGTGGCGCTGTGGTGGATCACGATCCAGCGCCAGGCGTTGGGAGCCACCGGCGGCACCCAGTCGGCGGGAACCTGAGGGGGCGACGGTCTGACGGCCGGCGGCGCCGACGGCGCGGGCGCATCAGGAATGGCCGGCGGCAGCAGCACCAGTGGCCCGTCGAAATTCGGAGCTGGCAGTGGGACTCGTCGAAGTTGTTGCTGCTGGCAACCGGCCGGCAGCAGGGCGAGTACGATCAGCAGGAAGGGGCTTGACCTGGCCATCCGTGGCTCCTTATCTGGTTCGGGCTTCCGCCCGGTACGCCAGAGGCAGTCTCAGCACTGGTACACTACCACGAGCGGTCGTTCAATGCCAGCCTTCACAGTACTCAGGGCGTGGGACGGGCGCGTGAGCGTTTCTGCGGCCAGCGGTCCGGGGTCGCGCTGCCGCACAACTACGTTGTGCGCCGGCGCGATTTCAGACGCCGGACGCCCGTGCTGCGTCGTGCGCCGGCGTTATTCCAGACCGCGGCCCGTAGAAACTGTCACGCCCCCGAGCCTTCATCGGTGCGCTCAACCCCTGCCCGTCGCTGCGGTATCGTAGCATAGGAGGTTCTAGCATGAACGCGTGCCGCGCTCTGGTCCGTGTCGTCGTTGTCTGTGTCGCGGTCGCGGGGCTGGCCCTTTGCGCAAGTCCGTGGACGCTGGCATCCGATTCCTCCGCGCCGCCCGTTGAGGAAGGCTTTGTCAGCCTCTTCAACGGCAAGGACCTGACTGGATGGGATGGCGATCAGCGTTACTGGTCGGTGCGCAACGGCGCCATCACCGCCCAGACCACTGCCGACGGTCCGCCACTGACCGTCAACAACTTCCTGATCTGGCAGGGCGGCCAGCCGCGCGAGTTCGAGCTGCGCCTCCAGTTTCGCATCGAAAACGGCAACTCCGGCATCTATTTTCACAGCGAGAAGCAGACAACCGATCCCAGGCGCGATCCGCGCATCGGGCTTCAGGCCGACATTTCCGGCGGCGATCAGCGCTGGACGGGTGTGATCATGGAGTATCTCAAGCGCGATGTTCTCGCCGAGCGCGGCCAGCGCGTTGTCATCGACGAGCAGGGCAGGAAGCAGGTCAGCTCCCTGGGCGACCCCGGTGAGCTGCTCAAGGCTGTGAAGGAGAAGGACTGGAACGACTACACGGTGATCGTCCGTGGCGAGCGGACCGTTCTCCAGATTAATGGCGTTACCATGTGCGAGTTGACCGACAGGGACCCGCGCCGAACCCGCGCCGGTTACCTGGCTCTTCAGGTCCACGTCGGGCCGCCCATGCTCGTGCAGTTCCGCAACATCCGCATGCGGCAGTTCTGACACAGCCCCCGGGCTGGGGTGTCGCTCGACCGAACGTCGGCCGAGCGACACGGCCCGTGGGAACCAACCGCGCTCCAAGATGTCGATGCCGGCCGCTTCCGGCCGACAGTGCCATCAACACGACGGACACGGCCGAGCAATAACAAAGCGGGTGCCAGGGCGGAGGAAGCGCCGTCTCCGGTGCCCATGAGAGGTCCAGGCGTGCCAGGGAGGGGGTGGCGCGCTGGACAGAAGCGATGACGGCGGGCCGGGCCGCTTGTTTATTGACCGCCGCGAGTGCAGACTGCTCAGCAAATGAGCAGTCAGCAGACGTTCGAGGAACTGCTGGAGCTGGCGCGGCGCGTCGGGGTGACGGTGCGCCATGTGCGCCTTGGCGGGGCCGGCGGCGGCATGGCCAGCGTCCGCGGCGCGCGGCAGTTGTTCATTGACCTGGACGCCGACCCCGAGGACCAGCTCCAGTGCGTTGCCCACGCGCTGGGCAATCTGCCGGAAATCGACACAGTGTTCATTCGGCCGGATGTGCGCGACATTCTCGATCGCTACCGGTAGCATCACCGCCGGGCACGATAGATCAGCAGCCGCAGCGAGTTGAGCACCACCAGCACCGTCGATCCCTCGTGAAACAGCACGGCCACGCCCAGGTACGCGAAGCCCAGGGCGGCGGCCGGGGCCAGCAGGGCGATCACGCCCAGGGCGATGGCCAGGTTCTGCGCGATGATGCGCCGGCTGAAGCGGGAGAGGCCGATGGCGTCGGGGAGCTTGGCCAGGTCGTCGGCCATGAGAGCCACGTCGGCCGTCTCGATGGCCACGTCCGAGCCTGCGCCGCCCATGGCGATGCCGACGGTGGCGCTGGCCATGGCCGGGGCGTCGTTGACACCGTCGCCGACCATCGCGACCTGCCCGAATCGGCGCATCAGGGCCTGCAGCGCGGCGACCTTGTCTTCGGGCAGAAGCCCCGCAACATACTCGTCAACGCCCAGTTCGGCGGCCATGGCGCCGGCCACCTGCTCGTTGTCGCCGGTGAGCATGACCGTGCGCTGGAT
>Ga0308414_1001070_pt1 | contig 17822 bp, 15 predicted proteins | sample HotsprSampleOS50_FD_205667 | JGI IMG/M metagenome (GOLD analysis project Ga0308414, IMG submission 205667) | Hot spring phototrophic mat microbial communities from Octopus Spring, Yellowstone National Park, Wyoming, United States - 20090730_OS50 ...
TTAAACAATAACTTTGTAGCTTTCGATGCGGCATTGGATAATATCGAGGCTGGCAGTGCTGCGATTGCGACATATGCGCAAGCCGTAAGTACGGCAGCCAATGCTGTTGCAACTGAGCTGGGTAATATATCAGCCGCAAGCAGTGCAACTCAATCCGCTATCTCAAATATTAGTGCGTCATTGAGCAGCACGAACGCCGGAGCAAACGCTCTGAACGAGATGGCGACATCAATCGGTGATCGAATTGCCGCCGGCGAAAATGCGCTCAATAACATTCCGTCATATAGGTTGCCGGTCGATTTGATAGTATATCAGGATTCCGGACAGTACATCGTCGCTGATGGCGTAACCGGCAATACCACAGCTTATAGTACTGCGCAGGCCGCGCTTGATGCTGCAGTAAAAAGCATACTTAACAACAGCGGCTCGCTTTATATCCGTGGAGGGACATACGAGGTCTCAGGAGCTCTCGGAAATGGTTGTGACTGGTTTGGCGGGCGCGCGCTAATATATGGCGATAACGATACGGTTATCAAAGTAAGCGATCCAAATAACTCAATATTCTACTTGGGTTACTGGCTGTGGGATATCGAATTTCGCAATATTACGCTGGATGGTAACTACACAGGCACTGGCAACCACAACACGGCGCTAGTGTACTGGTTCTCGTCGTTTAATATCAGGTTTGTAAATGTCAAATTTAGAAATGCAAAAGGTCATGGCGTCCAGTTTATATCATCGGCCTATACAACGAAAACCAGCGATCTAGTGTTTAGTGGTTGCGTATTTGAACATATCTCACGCTCTCCAATATCAGTCGCCGAGCATACTCGGCTGCTAGTTACGAACTGCCAGTTTTACAATTGCTGTAAAAATCCAGCAGTCGGCGGCACTGCCGTACACGGAGACGTGTTCGCGGACGTTTCGTCGTATATAGCATGTTTTGCGAATCGCCACCGGATTGGCGCAGTGAACAAGATTCCGGAAAACTATAATGTAGCCGCTGTACATACTAGAGCCAGCATGTCGCTGGTAATCTACGGCTGCATCAGCGAAGATCATCAATCGCAAGGATTTTTGCCGAGCCAGACGCCATTTTCCACGCTTTACGGCAATATTATTACTAAAGGCGCGGATGCAAACGGTAAATATCACGGATACGCCGGCGTGTATATAGAGTCTTCGCGCGGTGCGACATTAGTTGGCAATATCGTGTCAGGCTGTGTAACCCCTGTCATTCTGAGCAGTGAAACGTTGAAGAACTGGGAGGGCGTAGACGCGCCGCATCCAAGCGACAGCGCGATAGTATTTGGCAATATATTTGACGACAACCAAGGAGCTTTTGTCAGTGCAGGTCGCAGAACGATCATAGGCGATAACTTGTTTTATGATTGTGGATATTATCCTGGTGTTGCCGGGACGGTTACGGAAGTCACCGAAACAACTTTCACAGTAATGTTACCGGCAATTCCTGGTGAACCCGATACTCATTGCGCTTATGGATACTATCAGTATGGCGACATAGTGGATACATATTGGAAAGCGGGAGGAACGCCGTACCATTATCGCGGAGCAACAGTTCAGGCGTGCAGCGCGCCGGGAAATGGTCCTCGTCCGAGTTACGTGGTGTTGAATCGCAACGGAACCGGAACCGTGCCCGGTGTTAACACGAATGTCGAAATATCCAACCGCCAGCGCGCTGCGGCGGTTGCGATATTTCAAGGCTGTACGCTGTTCCACCATAACAGAGTATATTTTCGATGGCTCGCGGGAGAAGAACCGTATTTTACCTGTTTGCACATTACGAATAAGCTTAATATTGGTAACTATGGACGGTATATAAAATACGCAGACAATGATTTCATCCGCGGAGAAGGCGAATCTCAAGTGTTTGTATTGAACGGCGTAGAATACGGCGCGGGTTCTAATAACATTTTCGTTAACAATCGCCCAAATACTATCAGCTGAGCGCGGGTATGACTGCTGTCAGAATAGAGCCGGATGTTCCAGTACTGTTTGGCGAAACGCTAAAACAGAAGCGCCGCAGCTTTTTGTGCAAGAGCGGATCTGCGGTTGAGCTGTTGATTCCGATGCTTGATAGCAATGGCGATGCGATAAATTTCAGTCAACTGCCATATCTCGAAAATGCAACGTGGAAGGCCAGATTTGTCGAGGCCGTATTGCGACAGACACCATCGGGCGATGCAACGCCCGTGGTATTGAATAGCAACGAAGGGACGTTAACGGTTGCAGTACCGGATACTATCACAACTACTCCAGCTGTCTACGAATTCGGCGTAGGCGCGTTTAATGCGGATGATAAACTATTGTTGTCCAATGAATTCTATCTATACGTAGAGCCGTCGGTGTGGGCATCTGGATCGTCTAATGGCGCATCTAACCTCCCCACAGTGGATGCGGTACGTCTAGTTTTGAGAGATAGCGATGTATTAGAAAATGAGCTTTTGCATGCGCGGCAGTTTTCGCTTACTGATATCGCAATGGCCGTAATACAGGCCGTGCATGCGTTCAACTGTGCACCGCCGAATATCCCGCGGCTTGATTGCAGCTCTGCAACCTATCCGGACTACGATACGTTCTTGCAGGGCATCAAAACAATTCTATTTGAAGTATTGCTAGAGCACTATCGCAAGAACAGTCTACCATATCAGGCTGCAGGTATAACGATTAATGACAACAAACTCAACGAATATACGCAAGCATATCAATATTACGTGCAGCAGTACACGCAAGCTTGCACACGTATCAAGGTTATGGCAAATCTTTCGTTTGGTATTGGTATGACGCGCGGTGCGTGGTGGCCGCGGCGGATCTGATATGACTAACTACTGGCCAACATATCCGGATATCTGGCCGTTTCGCGCCGTATACGCTGCGCTGTTATCGCCAACACAGCTCCGCTTGTCGTGGGAGCTGCACACCGATCTTAAAGACGCGCCGGCATGGCGCACATATGTGCAACTGAATTACCACGAAGAACAGCCAGATCAGTGGCAAACTATAGTTGGGCCGTTGCATGATACCATATATGCGGATATTACTGTTCCGCGTCCGCGTGGCAAAGTACTAGGGCCGTACGTGCGGATCAAGCTCGAAACCGGCAATAATACATACTACAGCAAACCGCGGACGCTTGCAGCAATTACTAGCAGGAAGCTAGGAATATATAGTCAGGCAGTAATCCGACGCATGTCATTGCAGCGCACATGGATGCCGCGCACGCGCGGGTGGCTGTTGAAGCGCAGGACTGTCGGACAGGCATGCACTTGTACCGATCCGCTGACAGGAATGTCGACTACCGCTACGTGTATGACCTGCCTCGGCACGGGCATCGTTGGCGGATATTGGCAAGCCATAAAATCATCTATGTTGCTATTAGGCGAGCAGCAGAGGGACGATCAATGGCAGGCCGGGCAGATGGTAGTTGCGCGCCGCAGCGGTTTGATTCTTGGCATTCCCACAGCTATCCAGGGCGATATCTGGGTAGACGAGCCGCGCAATGATCGATATGTAATTCAGAAAAGCGACCCGATAGAGTTATATGGCATACCCGTGGCGTGCAATGTTGCATTGGAAATGATACAGCATTCTGATATTATCTATCAGTTCCAAATCAATGACTAATATCGCGCCATACCGAGAACATTTTAACGTATGCGCCGTCGGTTTTAACGGGCTGCGCATCGATGGATTGTTGCGGCATGTGCTGACTACATATTTTAGCGACGATCAAAATATAAAAACTCTGCAGCTCAAAGGCTATGTATTCAGGGACGATCCGACTACAACGCGCATCCGTATCGAGCCTGTCTATAAATGGGACCCGCAACTAGCAGACAAGACTCCGGCGATTATTATTAAACGCGGGCAAATAGCTACTGCTCCGGCAGCGATAAATGTTGGTGAGATAACAACTTATGGTATAAAAGTGGCCGGACGTATATGGCAAGGATCGTCGGAGTTGATATGCATTTCGCGCAATCCTGCCGAGGCGGAACTGCTTGCAGAGGAGGTTGCAAGTATATTCTGGGTACACGGAAGCAATATAGCCAGGTATCTGAGAGCACAGCAGTTGATGGTTACGAATATTAGTCCGCTGCAGCTTATTACCGGATCGCCGGTTTCATTAACCGCGTGCGTAGTCGGGTTACAATACACATTTATGGATGCGGCGCATACAACGTCCGCCGGCAGTGCAAGAGTTAAGTTGAATATTTCTTACGTAAGGAGTTAGACATGCAAGACAAAGTTATTACGACTGAGTTTTCGCCGGAGTACATGCGTGCCGTGATGATCGGCGGAGTGAGGGACAGTGTTTCGTCTGATGTTGGGCAGTATGATGGGCAGATGGAAGCTTATCCTCTGCCAGATACCAATGGCACCGTGATTACAGATAGTATTGCTGTTACAGCAAAACAAGCGTTCGCAAGATACTGGGGAGGAGCGGCCTCGGTACTGTCTGCTAGCGTTGTTGATATTAACAAACGGATAAAGACAAATATCTTTAGAAATACAGAATATCCGCGCGATCCGTCGTTCTGCAAAGATTGCGAAATAGGCGATGGAATTATCGTATCGAATGCCGGCGGCAGCTTTCGTACAAAGATTGCTGGATTAAGCGGCAATGTGGTTCCGGCTGATGCAGACTGGTATCCATCATCTGGCAATCAGCGATCGCAGACCGAATATGTCGAAATAACGCGGATTAGCGGCACCAATAATAGCGTTACGCCTACTGCTAATATTGCTAATTATGACGGACCACGCTATGGCGCTGTAAATGCTGTTTACTATTTGCGCGTGACTGTTGGCGGACCTCCGGGCACAGCCAAGTTGCGCATACGTAATGAAGATGAAGGCTCATATACACTAACAACAGTCAACTGGGGAGAGCCGCTTACAATTACACCGCGCGGCGCAAAGGTAACGTTTACTAGCAATGGCGACAATTTTGTTGTCGGCCAGGAATGGCGGCTGACGATTCGGCAGGCATTTACCGCACCGGCATTAAGCGTTTCATATACCGGGACGGTCGATGCTATGTATACAATTTCGGTCGCGACGGGCGGAAACCCTGCGACTATTGAATATGCGTGCGATGATCCTGCAGAGCGTGGGACAATAGTTATCAGCAATACGTCGCCTGTTAGTGTGGGGTCATACGGGTTGCAGATCGCGTTTGATCGTCTGCCGCTGTGCAAGGGCGACGTATATCAAGTTCGGGTATATAGGCCGGGAATTGCAGAGATCACGCGTATTATCACTACCGACCCAATTCCGTCGGCACTGTTTGGTGAAGTAACAGCCAAGATACATATCGTCAAGGATAAGACCGTAGACCGGATTCGCATATCTGCGCCGGGCGTGTTTAATTACACGGCATCATCTGCTGCTGTGGTAATGAATGACGGAGTGATTGTATACGATGATAGCTGCAAATCCGGCAATAATCCGATTCCGTTGCGAGTTGATTATTGTACTGTGAATGTGGCGTATGATATATGGCGCGTCGGCGACAATGCGCTGCACTATGTAAACAGCCTGGCAGAAATCGACCAGATACCAGGCAAATACTGGACGTGCCCTGTCAAGACAGCGACGTGGCTGGCATACTTGATGTCACAGAACAATCCAGTCGGGTATGTTCCGCTGTCAGATCCGCATAACGGAAACGCATGGGTGCAGGCGCTGCGGGCACTAGATAGACATTCTTACATTGTCGTGCCGATTATCGAAGATTCGTATTTTGTGTCTGATATTATCTCGATCATCTTATCTGCGCGCTCAGAGGGCCAGCTTATATCTGTATACGTGCCGGCTATTATTGACGAGTACTATGTTAAAATCCCGAAGGATCGTATTAGGGCGTCGTTCTCTGAAGGCGCAGGCGGAAGATATAACATCGTTACACTGCACGGCACCACGACGTCGGAAATCAGCGTAGGTGATGTTATACGGTACAATTTTTCGCGAGACCCGTGGGGGCGCGAGCTTTACGACGAGGATAGAGTAACAGCGATTATCGACTATCAGACGTTAAAGGTGGAAAATGGTCCGCCCGGCCCGTTGTCGATGGTGGATATCGCGGTTCTTATTCATGCAGTCGGCGAAGGTCGGATCAGGATTGCTAAAGATGCAGCTGCGAACTGCAACAGTCAGGCAGTATGCATAGTGCTAGGATGTCATACGGAGGGATTCTGGGCGGCAACAGCAGCATCGCTAGCCGGCATGCGCTCCGGAAATATGCCTACATATGCATTGCAAGGCCGGTTGGAAGCTATCGACGTCGATGATGATTTAGACAGCGAAACAGTTGCAGACCTCAATGCAAACGGCGTAACCTGCATCAATACGCATCAGAATGGTGCCGGCGCGGCGATTGCTGGAACTGTCGTAACAAGCGACGGGCGTCCAGAGCAACCATATGCTGCAATGGATTATGCCGGTAGGCGCTTGTTGCAGCGCATCGACAGCCTGGCACAGCAGGTCGGTAGCTGGGAGGTATTCGCCCAATCACTGTACAGCGTAGCTACTGATGAACTATCGCAGCTTTGTCGGCAACAGCCATATGGCACCGTTCTTCGTAGCTACAATCTGCGAAAAATCTCATATGACGAGAATACCGGCAAGACGAATGTAGATATGGACATGACACCGAATTAACCGATTTAGTTAATATTAACTAAACGGAGACGCGCATGGCTGTACAGCTTTTTGATAATAGAGAGATCGGGGTACTGAGCGCAGCCGGTCCGAGCGTAGTGACCGTCACGTTTAGCCTCGTCCCCGGCGCGGTAGCGTTTGTAAACGGCGTAAGCTATGAATATAGTCGCAGCGTGGCACATATACCGAATATGCTCTCTCCGCATGTTATAACTGTAAGCGGCTTTCCACAGGGCAAGCTTACGCTGTTGACGCTGGTTACACTGCGCGACAATCTTGAGCGCATAATTCGCGCCTATAGTAACCTGTGTGGCGGCGGTTCAATAACGATTGCGGCGTATGATCCTTGCACTGGAAAAATCGCATCTGTTAGCTGCATGAATTGCGTGTTGGCGGCAATCGGCGGTAAGCTGTCAGTAACCGAGCCAGTAATAAGTTGTGGGTTATCGTTTATATTCACACACCTGATATTTAACAATGTCTAACGACCAAGCTCAAAATCAAGCGTCTGCGCAGCCACAACCGGCAGCTCCGGTATTGCCAGGACATCTAATTCAAAGGCTGACATCTGTTATACGCGATATCGGAAATCGTGTCGTACAGGTATGGCAGACTATTGGGGCAGCCCGCCCATCAGAAGCCGCTGGCGTGCCTGCTCCATTCCCGCCAGCTAGTGGATCGCCTGTACCATTTTCGCTGCAGGTAATGTGCGGCATCGTTGTAGACGCCATCCCGCATGCTGGCGTATACAAGGTGCAATTAGAAGCGCCAAACCCGTTGATGTGGGCGACTGCGCTGCGCAATACTACATGCGGACCCAGCGGCGCAACTAGTCATACAGGGTATGCAGTGGGCGATACGGTGGTTATGCTGTTTCGCCCAGGATTTCCTATCGGACTTATAGTGGGCGCTATACCGTCGCCCAATAGCGCGCTACGCCTGTCTTATCCACTATCCCAGGTATCCGGAGTAGATTTCGGGCTATCGGCAGCGGCACGATATGGTAAATCGCACGGAATGCCATATTATGCGAACGGCATTCCTGTTGACGGTACGAGCGTTGGCGAGTTCGGTTGCATTACGGATACAGGCATGGCGCTGCATGTAGATCCATTTATGGCAGCGCTCAAACTAAACGAGATTACTGGACTATTTTTGTTTTATTGGGATGAGCTTGTCAGGCTAGCTGGTCGTAATTTTCAGCTGTGGGGCGGCCCAATAACGATTGAAGGGCTTAATGATGATGGAGAGCTAATAATATATAGCGGTGATGCTGTATATCCGTGGGAGTTGCTCGGCGCTATAGAGCCGGACGCCGAGGCATGGAGGCGGGTAAACGATAAAGATATGGCCGACGCGCCGTGGCTGAATCCGTTGGAACCAAAATACCCGGATCAAAAGGCATTTCATCGTGTAGTCAACTATCGAGGATATCTCGGATTTGGATCAAAGCTCTTTGTAGTTGCGCCTAACTGGGAGAATAGGTCTATAAATCGATACGATCGCCAGATAACCGATATAGGGCTTATTGATGCCGCAGCTACATTAGGCGGTCCGGTCGGTGTGCGGTCTATCAGTACAATGATGCTGGTGAAAACCCCGATAATCGTTCCGCCCCACCGTAAAAAACAACCGAATGATCCTACTGGCGATACGAAAGAGCATTACAAACCATCAGGACTAGGCGCTGCAAATGTCGATACTACGATGCCCTGGTCTGATGAAACATACCGCAGCCTGGCTGCATCTGGTAAGGGGCTAGACGCTGCAGCGCATCTGTTTAATAACTACAGCACGACGCCATTCGCTGAGCATATGGAGGATTTTGTTTATCCAGACGAATGGCGGTATGCAGACGACGCCGGAATAGAGCGCTCCGTATATGCTCCCGATTTCAGCGAACTGCAATACGGTGGAGCGGTATCGTTGCCACCAAAGACGACGATTAAAATCGACCATCGTCAGACGGCAGATATATATCAAAGCACCGCGTATATACATATTACAGAGGATGGTTCTATAGCTATTTGTGATGGGTATGGTGGCGAGATCAGGCTGGGCGGCGGCAAAATATTCATTAACGCTCCTGGCGGTATATTTTTGCAATCAGGGCGCGAGGTTGCACTGCTAGCCGGACATGATGTTATTGCTACGGCGCGCAATTCGGTCGATATAATTGCCAAGAAAGATGCAAGGTTAGCCGCCAACAACAATCTGCATCTGGCGGGGGCATTAGGCGGCGGAACACATGGCGTACTGATCGAGAGCAGATCTACTGGCGATGATCCGTCGTGGTATCTTTCCGGACAGAAAGGCGAAGATGTCAGAATTGGCGGCATTCGTATTGCATGCCCACAAAGCGACCTGGCCGTGTGTACGAGGAACACACACGTCGTCGCGCACGGACAAGGGAGCGACGCCGGTACTATAAAGCTTGAGGCGACGAGTCTTAACGCCAACGCCAAACAGGGCAATGTCGTAATGTCGGGTCACAGCGTATTTCATAATGTAGATTGCGCGGTGGTCAACTGCTTTACTGACGGACAAGGCGCTGGACGCGGCGGACAGCCGCATCAGGTGTTTACAGCAACTGCGGTCACAATAGATGCGACAACCAGATTCGGTAATGATATAGTTGTAAATAATAAAGCGTACGTTAAACAGGGCGTGCAACCAGGTCCGGCGGCAATAATTGATGATACTAACAAATGGCGAGATAGTGCCGTTACATATGCAGAAACGACCGTGGATGTTCGTCCGTGTATGAAGTCTGGAATAGTACCGACGGACGCGCTTTGCTTTACTGCCAGAACAGTAGAGCAATACAAGACTGGTGATCTGCGATTGCCCGAGACGCGCTTTGCAGAGCTGGTGCGCGCCCACGGCGCTAGCGGAATGACGCAATGGACGCCCATGTTCGAGATTTCATCTAGCGTTGGATACACATATGTGTATCCTGGTGACCCATATGCCAAAATGCTACAGAATACATACGGTTACTTTGCGCCCGATCAGGGGCTTGCACGTCCAAGAGATGCTGTTGATTCGACTGGTTATACAGAGGTCGAACTAGTTCTTCACGCCGTTCAGTGAGGTAAAGAGTCATGGTTTATACAGTTCCAGTAAAGTTTGCAACTGCGCCGAACGTAGCGCAGGATAAGCCTGCAGATGTGCCGCCCGTACTCGCGCCGGAGCCTGCCGCGCCGCAAATACATGTACAGGAAACCGTTCCTGATCCACTGGCGGCCAAGTCATTTGTGCAGGATTTGTTTCGCAGCGCGCAACAGGATATTGTCACGCAACAAGACACTGCTGATTTTATCAAGGCGCTGTACGAAGGTACGCAATTTACAAAAATGTATCAGCTGGTTCCGGGCGTTTACATTACATTTCGTGAGCTGACGCCGCAGGATAATATAATCTGTCAGCGCGAGAAGTCCGTTGAGCCAAACGTTGCGCGCATGGTTGCGGCGATTAGCAAATACGAAAATAATCATACAAATTCAACGTTTAGTTTGCGTACAGTTTCCGAGCTGGAATATGACAGGTCGAGATTCGAGACGCCAATTCCGGAGCTGATCGAGTGGCTTAGCGCGCGTGTATTGAAAACGCAAGGATTATTCAATATGGCGCTACAACTGTATGAGCAGTTCTCTGCGCTGCTACAGCAGTTGTACGATAAGGCAAAGAATCCCGATTTTTTTACTCATACCCAAACCGCTGCGTCGTCAGAGCCTTGCTCAGAAACCAGTGCAGAACACCAATCCAGTTCCGCCTAGCTGTATGTGATCAGATAGTGCAAGAGCGGATTGTCGCTGCGGCTTTGGGGATGCTAGCAACTATAACAGATGCTATTTGCGGATCGAATATAGCTAAAGAAATTGCAAAGGACGTACTGCGGGATTCGTCGATTGACAGGATGATAAATCGTTTCAAACAAGAGGTGCTAAAATGGAAAGGCGAAACGACATCTTAGAGATCGGCCAGGTAATGGTTATGCCGCTTCCGCAATTTGATATGGCGGTGCCGCAGACGGCTATGCAAACAGTTTCGCGCATAATGGAAATGCCGCAGCAGAATCTGCCGAGCTCTGGCGTCTTTAATACTGCACCTATGTCGGTACCACAAACTACAACTCCAGCTATATTTGACATGATAATCTAACTACTATGCTTAGCATATTTAGCATAGATCAAAATTATGTAGGCTACGCGCCCGGTATGATCCCGGCTGTGGCGTACATTGCGCCCCGATATACATCTCCTGCTGCTGGGCTGGCCGTAGATAGGATCGCAATAAAGCGCATGGCCGGCGCAGGATTTATACATACTGCCGGCTGGCGCGCGTATGCGGCGATATTCGGAGAAAGACTCGGCGCCGCAACTATTACTGGACTGCTATATGCGCCGCGGGCATGCACAGGGCTACCGTTCCCGATCATGTCCCCAACGCATGTAGCTAACTCTTTTTATTACAGACACGGGCTATCGCAGGGCGCAATGCCGCTTTATTTAAGCGTATTGGGCGGCACGGTCTGCGGCTACTTGACCGATATGCAAGTATCGAGCAGTCATGCCCAGCTTCCACAGATTTGGCAGTTTACTATGAATCTGCGGGTCCAATGAGATGGTTGAAGTACGCGGCGGACGGTACTTTGCAACACTGTATGTTGGCGGGCTGGAACTGCCCGTACAACAGATTAAATGTACTTATCAAATCAACTCTATTCCTACTGCCGAAGTAACTGTTGCTGCCGGGCGAGAGCTAGTATATCAGCTGGGCAATCCGTCTAATATTTATTACTTTCAGCCGACCGTCGACGCAATGATCCCGGCGGCTATCACTATAAATAACAAAATAGTTTTTTGCGGATATGTCGGCAGCGTCGGTTTTGCACAGTCAACTGCGAGCGATAATGCGCAAGTAGTTGCATCGCTGTCACTGGTACACTGGCTGAATCTTCTCAATTTTGCGACGCTGTTTGGCCCGCATACCCACGCTGGCAGTCCGGCAAGATTCGTGCTCGATCCGATAATGTTGGGCAACAATGGTGATATTGCCGGCGCGGTTAGCATGTTGGGGACGTTAGTGACTAATGTACATAAGAATGTATGGGAGAATATGAAACCGCTGCTGCGTGAGATTTGTAAAAAGGCGGCAGTGTTTGATACGCGCGGCGCGGGTAAGCAGTTAAATATAAACCTTGTTGATAGCGACAAGCCGAGCAAGCGTAAAAGTAGTGATATTCTGGACTTGATTAGAAGCCCATTGCCGCTGTCTCTGGAGGCGTATCCAGAGATCCTGCCCTTTTTGCCGGAACGTATCGTGCAGGACCTCATAGGGAGCTATTTGCATCCCAATGGGCCATCAACAACTCTGTGGGAAAGAATAGAGCGGTATATAATTCCCGCATTCTTGCTGACGCTGATCCCGCTGCCTATGAGTGCGTTGGTGGTTCCATATACGCCGACAACTACACCTTACGGCAGCATTACGGCCAACGATCAATCATTCATACAGGCCAGCGCGACGATGGTGGCACCTATATCGGCAATAGGGCTATATCCGCCGAGTCATCAGAGCGCACAGTTTTTGGATGGGAACGTTGCCAATAATCTGCTCGGAGCGTTTGTAAGCGGGCGTCCCGGGCGCATAATGTTCCTGGGTGCGCCGTCCCATCTCGGCATGTCGTCGTCAGCTATAATTGACAGCTTGCGCAATATATCTGGTGTGTGGCCTAGCACTATCCGCGGATACAAACAGTGGGCATCTGCGGTTAAGGAGGTGATTAAACAGATAAACGAAAGATACTCTGACGCTAAGCTGGCGAATGCCTATGCTGCTGCGTATTACGATCAACTACTGTTTTCGCAGCGGGAAGCGATAGTTATAACTCCGCTTGATATAGTTTATGCGCCAGGCACTTCGATATATGTGCAATCGGCTGTGGGTGCGTGGCCGTGGCTGGCTTATGTACACGGTGTGCGCATTATGCTGGATGCAGAAGCGGCAACGGCTACGGCCCAGTACGTGCTGAAATACTGTCGTAGTCAGATAGAACAGGATTCTTTCGGATTTCCGTATTCCCCGGTATACAAGGTTGCATGGACTGGCGGCGTATTGTTTTAGTTAATATTAACTAAAGGCCGACGAGTATGAGTCGTACAAACTGTCGTGTGTTTACCGGCACGCTGGCCGAAACGTTCACTGGAAAAATTATTGATGTAACGGATATCAAAGAATCCGATATAGACTGGGCGGATATCGCGCACAGCCTCGCGCTTACATGCAGATTCAGTGGGCATTGCAGACACTTTTATAGCGTTGCCGCCCACAGCTTGCACTGTTATCGTGAGGCACTACGTCAAGGACATGAATATAAAACGGCCGTTGCAGCGTTGCTTCATGACGCAGCAGAGGCGTATTGGCATGATCTAGGATCGCCGCATAAAGCAGCGAAAGGGTTATCAACATATAATCGGTATTTAGATAAAACACAGCGAGTTATTTATCGTGCCGCAAAGTTGCGTGTTACAAAAGCAGACTTGGATATTGTAAAATCTATAGATGTAGCGGTGTTAAAAGCAGAAGCGGCGAAATTGATGACGTCTGGCGGGAAGTGGTGGTTTGATCCAAACGATAATATAGCTGCTGCCAATATCCCACCAGCGCAATGGCTGGGATGGATCGACCCAAAGAAGGCAGAGCACGATTTCCTGGCAGCAGTGCGGCAATGGTTGGAACAAGATGGCTGACTACAAACTATCTGACGAAAAGCTAGTGCCGCTGTGGCAGAAATGGCGACAAACGCGATCGCCTAAAGACCTTTCTGCATTTATAGATGCGACGACGCCTGTATTGAACTACGCAGTCGCGCATTATGTTCCAGACGCCGAACGTAATCCGATATTGCTTGCGCACGCGCGCATGTTAGCGATAGATGCAGCTAAAAAATATGATCCGCGACGTGGATCGCTGGTTAATTATCTCCTGGTCAACTTGCAGCGGCTGCAGCGGCGAGGAGCGGAGCAGCGTCAAATTATTAGACAGCCTGAACGACAGGCGATGGGCATTATGCAACTTACAGAGGCAGAAAAAGAGCTGGAAGCCCGGCTAGGTCGTCCTCCGTCTGCCGCCGAGCTGGCCGACACTACTGGACTATCATTAAAAAAGATTGAAAAGTTACGTAAACAAAAATTTGCCGCCATACCCGAAGCAGCTACAACAGCTGCCGGCGCGCGGCAACTGGGTACAGAGACGCAGTATAGCGACGAACTGCTGGAGTACGCATATATTGACGCCGATCCGCAAGATAAGATCATAATGGAACATCATTTTGGACTACACGGCGCACCAGTAGTATCAAATACCGAAATTGCCAAAAAATTAAAAGTAAGCCCGGCCGCGATAACGCAACGACTCGACAAGATATACAAGAACCTGTCGCAGTGGCACGAGCTGCTGTGACTTTTGTTAATATTAACAAAATGCCGACAGCGAAGAAGTTTAACGAGCTGAATACGACAATGCGCCAGGCGGCGCGGCAGCATGCCGATCTGCACAATCATGGTGCATGGATGCTGCCGCCGGGCATGGCGTGCAATTTACAGGATTACAGCGAGATCAATAAATGTTTCGACGTAAGCGATGCTAACGCGGCGTATTTGGAAGCGAAGCGTATAGGACAACAGATGACGGCCGTGCCGCAGATTGCACGACTAGACGCTGCTAAGCGCAGCTATATGACACGAATACTCGACAGTGCGCGCGCACACATTATAACAGCAGCAAGGTACGATAGCATTGATGTCATATTGACACATATGACGCAGTATATCCAGTCGTTTGAGCAACGCAAATGAGCGATCTGGCTATCTGGGATATTGCCGAGGACGGAACGCTGACAGGCATTCCGGTCCCATATACGCTGATAAGCGGCATCGACGAGGTGGTCCAGAACTTTCTGATCGAGCTGCTTACGCCGCGCGGATCGGCAAACAGCGATACTGGACTAGGTACGTCATTTATTCCATTGATAGCAGAGCTGGGCATACAGCCGCTCTCTGTACAGCACGCATTTGGAGTTGCCGAGTTAGAGGTTCGCGGCAAATCTCTTGGCCAAAGCACGTATCCGCAATCACAGCAATATATGCGGGCAGATCTGGTATCTATCGATATCCAGTCAGGCTATACTGCGTTAGAAATTGTCGTGTATAACAAACTAGAAGAATCGAAATCCGTCATTCTGCGAATAGTCGGGGGATCGTGATATTATGGCGCTAAGCGATTTTAGTTTATCGTCTGTAACCGACGATCAAATATCCGCGGCGCGGAGTTGGTTGCTCGCAGAGCTTGCGACACACATACCTAATACTGATTTCTCGCGCGGCGCGATTTATGGTAGCGTAATATTGCCGCTGACAACAGTGCTCGCAGCTATCAGCAACGCTATCGACGCCGTGCGGAACTCGCATGATATTACTCGAATGCTATCTGGCGCCATCGATGACGACGAGCTGGCAGCGTTTCTACAGAATTACAAACTTGTGCGCAGGCCGGCGACATCAGCTACCGGAGATATTTATCTAGTACTGTCGAGCAACAACACGATCGTTATACCCAAAGGATTTACGTTTAAAACATCGGATAATCTAAGCTTCAGTACGACCGAAGCGGTCACAGGCGTTTCTGGAACACCGGGGCCGGGCCAGCAGCGCTTCGAGCCGTTTGGAACCAAGTGGCGGCTCACGTTGCCTGCGATGGCCGACTTTACCGGCACAGCCGGCAATATTCCGGCCGGCACGCAACTTACGCCGGTAGATCCGCCTCCCGCGTTCGTATCTTCTATGGCTGCGACCACATTCAGCGGAGGCGCTGCTGCAGAAACTGTGCAATCGCTGGCACACAGGCTACTTACCGGAATTGCCGCTGGGACATTCAGTAGCCCTACACAGCTATTGGCGTTATTGCATTCTGCGGCAGCTAATAGACTCGTGGATGAAGACTTCGCCAATATAAGAGGGGTAAGCGTCGTTGGAAGTGGCGCACCAGAGATGATGCGCGACAAACGCGGGCTGTTTCCGGTCAGTCTGGGCGGACGCTGCGATATATATTGCAAGTCGTCTGATGCGCCGTCGCTGGTGTATAAGCAGTATACCGCGGCACTTATTGGGCGCACGCCGGTAGCGGGCGACGGAATCTGGCAATTCAGCATTAGACGCGATGATGCACCGGGGTTTTATCGTGTATATAAAATTACGCGCCCTGGTGAATCCAATGAATACGAGATTAGCGGCGATAACCGTAATTTCGACCTGACTGACGATGGTCGTTATTTGCCGGATATTACTAGCGCATACGAGGCGGTATATAGTCCATTCCAGACTGCGACGATCTCGTTTATAGACACGGATACTATAGTCGAAGACAGCGATATCGGCGTAAGAACCAAGGTGTATGATGTATATATTCTGGCAATGCCGTTGCTAGCTGATATCCAGCAATTCTTATCGAACAACTTTATTCGCCCGCCCGGTCTAGATGTGCTGGTCAGGGCGCCAGTGCCGATGTCGGTATCTGTGAGCATTACCGTGTCCGCTGCGCTTACAAGTGAGCAGATTACAGTGGTTAAAGACGCAGTATACGAGCTTATTGCCACCAGGCCGACTGGACACAACCTGTCCCAGTCGGAGGTTGCCGGCGCTGTTAGCAGCGTGTTGCCAAGTACTATTCGTGTAGTATCAGTGATATTGAGCGGAACAGTTCGCGCGATCACCGGTTCTAACGTGAACGTGTCAGTTAATAACGAAGGCGTATTGGAAATACCAAATCGACCCGAGGATGGAATAACGTCGCGGACTGTGATGTTGCTAACGCAACCTAATCTGATAACGGTTAGTTGAAAGTCGAGTAGTCATGATTGGAATAAGTATTACAGCCGTTAATATTCCGGAGAAAGTTATAAAGCGGTGTTATAAATCCATTGTTGATGCCAACATAAAAATACCGTACCGGGTAAATATACAGACGACGTGCGAAGGCAGATTTTCTATATCTGCGGCGCGTAATCAAGGCGTTTGTGCATTAGTGCCGTATTGTGAGAAGATAATTACGCTGGATGTAGATTGTCTGGTTCCGCCCGGTCTTATTGAATGCGTTGACGGTATTCTGGCACCAAGAACCGCAGTTTGCACGTTGGCCAGGCATGTATCTGATTTCGACGGCACCTACCAATGGGACAAGTGGTCGTCTCTCGACACTATACCAGATGGTCGCGGCGCATTTGTGGCAATGACTACCGAAGACTGGTATCTAACCGGCGGGTTTGATGAGCGACAGCGCGGATGGGGCGGCGAGGATACAGTTATGTTTGAGCGACAGAGATCGCTCGGCATAAAGACCATCCAGATAAGAAATTTCCCACTAGTTCATATAGAGCATCCGCTGCATTGGGGAAATACTGACGAATTTCATTTGGATAATATCAGAATCGGCAAGACTACTCCACCATGTAATTATCTCGCCGGAAAGATACGCATTCCGCCACAAACGCTGTATTTATGGACTAATGCTGCATGTACCCATAGCTGCAAGTTTTGTATGCAGCAGCGACTAATGCGGCTTAATCCGGCATATGAAATGTCGATGAAAGATTTGGAGATGCTGATCGATGCAATAAAGCAATCAAAATATCCACAGTTTCCATTCGTGGATATAACCGGCGGCGAGCCGATGCTTTGGTCTAATGTGGAGGACGGGTTGCGGCTGCTATACGAGGCAGATATCGGCCCTATTCATGTATTTACCAATGCAACTCGTCTGGAGACGATGATGCGCGTAGATAAGTATGTATCCATGTGGCGGATATCTGTATATGAGTGGAATAAGGAGGAAGCAAAGAGGGCAAAAGCGACATTTCCTGGCAAGATATGGCCGCAGCCAGATGTGACCCATATGCCAATGCCTGATGGTCCGTTTGGTGTAGAAGTTTTACCGGCTGACTGTGGTGGTCCTGGTTGGTTGGTATACGACGGGTATATATATCCGTGCTGTAACTTGCCAGGAGTGCCTCTGTGGTATGGCTATAAACTGGAAGATATGCCGCGATGTCCAATACAGCCAGGTTTTATAGAAGTGTT
>Ga0308414_1001074_pt1 | contig 17779 bp, 11 predicted proteins | sample HotsprSampleOS50_FD_205667 | JGI IMG/M metagenome (GOLD analysis project Ga0308414, IMG submission 205667) | Hot spring phototrophic mat microbial communities from Octopus Spring, Yellowstone National Park, Wyoming, United States - 20090730_OS50 ...
GAATCAACCATTAATTTTTTTTAACTGATTCTTACAATAGCTATCATATTCTTTGCTACTATCACAGCTTCCAGCCTGCTGAAAAAATAGACATCGATGACATCTGTCTTAAAACCGTACTTTCGTACCAGGCTGCCTTTTGCATTTATAAAATAAACTTCTCTTGTAGTATTTACAGCTATGATATCCTCATAAGCCCGGATATTCCTTATTTCTCCCTCAATGGGGCCGGACACGGCACGGTCGCCTTTCACGCCGAAGATTTGTATTTCCGGCGCACTGCCTGATGAGCTCTTACTGCCGCTTACCGCTGCAACGACATATTTCCCGAGCAATGTTTCCAGGCTGCAAATCCTGTCAAATTCCTTCCTCCACACCTCATTTCTTCCGCCGTCATAGCACACTATCAAGGAATCGCTTGCCGCCGCCAGGAAATCGTTGCGCAAATACAATGCAACCGGGAAAATTGTTCCGGACTCCGGAATCTTGGCCGCAATGAGGTTTCCTCTCATGTCGAAAAATTCCAAAACCGGGCTTGCAACAGCGCCGGATGCATCCAGGCTGCTTATCAGGAACTGCTCCCCCGACGGGGAAACGCATGCCGCGAGGACAAAGTTTTTCTGTATACTCCGGGAAAACATTTCTATTCCCCTGGGGTCGAACACCCTCACCCTGTTCCTGCAATCCCTTCCCTCCTGTACAACCGTCACATAACCGTCTTCGTTTATACCGGCATTTATTATGCGTTCATTGGCGCGTTCTTCCCATTTGACGCTTTTTCCTGACATAACAAGTATGTCGTTTCCCCCTATATCTACAACAAGCAGCAGTAAGCCGTTCGTTTTAACAAGGGGGTTCCGCATGGAAACAGACTTTGTCCATATTTCACCGCCTTTTTTGTCAAAGGCCTTTATATAATCCTTTGTACACTTTATTACGGAGTCTTTATATGCGCAGAACACCGGGCGCTCACTCAAATCATATTCCATCTCAAATATTTTCCCGTCAGGCATCTCTTCATTTACCCCGGGCATCAAGTCTGACGTCAAGAACCTTTCGGCCAGTTCTTTGATGTTTGCCTCGTTCAAATCAACGCCCATGCTTTTTAAATACATTGCAAAAGCTATTGCCGCAACCATTGAGAAGAGCAACAAAAACGAAACAATGCCCGCTGCTCCCCTTGAACGTGCTCCCCCTGTTCCGCTCCGCTCCCTTCCGGCATCAATCAATCGCGCATCCCTCCGTGATTATCATTGGCACAAGTTTTTCAAAACCCATATACATTGTAGCATAAAATTCAAGGCAATCAAAGACCGTCAAAGATGTTAAAAAGGGACGGCCATAGACCGCCCCTTGCCTGCATCGCCCGTTTTCCGGCTTGCGCCGGTTCGCGCGCCTACTTATTCAACGCTTCCGTCAGCTTCCTGTACATATCCCTTACACCCTCGGGCTCGTCAAACTTCTTCTTGGCGACAATGATGCCGGTGTATTGCCCATTCCTGCGGACATAATAGTAGCTGCCGTCCTTGGGGACAAACTCGACCTTCATCGTGCCGGGCTCCTTCTTTAGATAATACGTAAAAGTTATTTCCGGAGCGCCCGTCGGAACCGCGCCTACTTCAACGTCGGAAAGCGTCACGCCTATAAGCGCCTGGTAGTATTTTCGGAAGAGCTGGCTGTCCTTGTCGTCTTTAAGCTCCGTCACTTCCTTGCCGTTAACCCAGAACCTGTCTTTATCCTTGTCTTCCTTGTCAGTCTCAAGCTTGCATTCTGCCGTATAGCCATCCATCTCAACAGTAATCTTGTCAACGTCATTTATGTTGACTATATACGCGAACACCTCGATAATCTCCTTAAGCGGCTTATCAAGGAAGGTGAACGAGCTTAAGGAGATTGTAAATACTTCGTTGCTGTCCGCAAGCTTTGCATAAATTTCCGAATTCTTTTCCTTTTCGTATCCCAGCAAAAGCTTATTTTTGCCGGCGGAAGTCCTGAATTCAAAAGAGTAAGGAGGACTCGCCAAACCATATTTCCCAAGATCGGCCGGGTTTTCCTCTATAAAATTCATAACGCTTGCCTGCGATATGGCATCCAGCATGGGAGCCACGGCGGACGAGTTTACATTTCCCTGTATGGGCGAAAGCATGGTCCATTCGTATTCGCCCGTTTTTTCGGCGGCAAAAATTTCACTCGAACCCCTGTGCATCGACAAGCCTGTTATATCATCCGAGGCGAACGAAAACAGCTTTTTGTCCCTTATGTCGTTCTTGCGGGCTTTAAGCCTTTCACCCGTATAAGAACCTATTGTATACACCTTGGCGCCGCCTTTCTCCTTGACGTAATAGGCTCCCCCCGTAGGCGTCTTGTCGCCGATTTCCAATGCCTTCACAGTGCCGTCGTCCATCCTCACGGATACGGTTACAGGCTTGTCAAGCCCGTATTTCGCCAAATCCGCGGCTTCTTCCTCGATAATCTTGTCGGCGATAAGCGAGGAAAAATTGATGGCAATGCTGTTGACCCTGCTTTCATCTATTTTTAAATCAGAAGGAGACTTTATTACCCATACCTTTCTTTCGACTTCCTTTCCGTCGTCATTTTTTTCCTTTACCGTCTCCTTCTCAAAAACAAAGGTGCCGTCCTCATTTTCAAGTATCATGCCGGTCATCTTGTCCGTGCTTAAATCGAAAATCCTTATAATGTCGCCGCGATCTGAAGTAAACGAGCTTTGCTTTTTGTCCTTAAAGTAGAAATACGCACCCGCAAGCAGCCCTACTATAACTGCAAGAATGACGGCATTCCGGTACAGCTTCATAGATGTCGCCTCCTTAAGAACACATACAGGCCGGCGCCGAGAATAATCAGCGGAAGAACAATAAGAACGAAAAGCCCCATTATGCTGGCCTGCTGTGCGCTGATGTTTATTGTCGGGTTTTCGTAAGTCTTTGGCGCAATAATGGTATCGTCTTTCTTGCCGAGCATCCAGTCAAGCGAATACAGGAAGAAGTACATTCCGTTATTGAAATACGGGCCGTATCGCTTTTCGGCATCATCCGTTATGAAGAAGCCGTTGCCCATGACAATTATCTTTGCAGGCTTCATACCGCCTTTATATTCCACGGCGGCAGCCACATCAAGCGGCCCTTGAATATCTTCGCCCCTGGATTTGTCAACAAGCTCGCCGACTGCCTCTTTGCTGGTCTTCATTAGAGAAGTGACCGTTATATATTCTTTAACGTTTTTCAGTAACCTGACGCTCCTTGAATTTTCAAGGACCAGCTTGAAGCTCTGGGGAATTATCGAATTGCTGTTAACGTCCATTAAAATGGCATACTGGTTATTCGGGAAATGCCTGTTGGAGTCGTTTTCCTTGACCCTGTCGTAATTGATTTCAACATTGTAATCTTTCAATATATCGTTAAACTGGGAAAAATCAGGATCAGCCGGAAGGTAATCAAACATGAATATGGCTTTCCCTCCGTCCTTAATATATTCCTTAATCATATCCCTTTCCGCAACCGACAGATCGTTTTTGGGAGACGCCACAATCAGAAGCTCAGCGTCTTCAGGCATTTTAGACTGCGTCAGCAGATTTATGGTCTTGACGTCATAATTGTTTCTTTCAAGGCTTTCTTTTACAGATTTCATATCCCTTTCAATGCCGAACTCGCCGTGGCCTTCGGCAAAATAAACCACGGGGGTCACATCCGCAGTGACGTACTTGATTGCTCCTGTAAATCCCTGCTCGGCTTTAGTTCCTGTTTTATACATCTGAAAGCTCCGCTGATCGAACTGTGTGCTGAAAAGGTCGTAGTAATCAAGCTTCTTGACCTTATTCCCGCATTTCACAACGAAATCGTTCTTCCCCAAATCCCTTATATTGTCGGGATCCATTTCTTTTATAAATCCGGGATTCCTGTCCGGATCGATATACTCGACCCTGACGCGCGGATATTTTTCATAATGGCTCAAAAGCTCAACGACTTCCTTGTAATCGTCGCTTGCCCCAATCTTTCCTTCATCAAACAAACCGTATATGACCACATCTTTCTCCAATTTTGAAAGAATCTCTTTTGTGGTGCCGCTAATGGAGTACAGCTTGTTTGGCGTCAAATCCCATTTCACATCGGCCATGCCCACAAGCACGTTAATCAGCACCGCGATTGCCACCACGGCAGCTATCAATATAAATGCGTTTGTGCCGTATTTCAGGTTCCTGCTCCTCAATATTTTCTTTAAAGCTCTAGTTATATTTCCCAAAATTTTATCCATTCGCCATCACCCCTGACTCCAGCGTCTTTTTTCTATTACCCTTACAGTTAGGAAAATAAATACGGAAACAAAACTTATATAGTAAACTACAGGGCTTAACCCCAGTATCCCCTTGTTGAAATCCTCATACCTCGAGAGCAGCGAGAACCAGTTCAGCACCTTTGAGACAAACCCTCCCGCCAGGCCGCTTATATAATCCGTAATCCACATTATAAGGAGGCTTACAAAGCTTATGACAACCGCCACCACCTGGTTCTCCGTCAGTGAGGACGCGAAAACGCCCACCGAAATGAAGGATGCCCCAAGAAGGATAAATCCTGCATACCCGCCCACCAGCTGGGTGGTAAAGGGAGCCCCGAAAGCGATCAGGATTATTGGATATATAAATGTAATCGCGGTCATCACAAGAAAAACGAAAAGCGAAGCCAGGTACTTGCCCAGCACAATGCCCGTCAGGTTGACCGGAGACGTTATGAGCAGGACTTCGGTGCCGTTTTTCCTGTCTTCGGCGAGTATCCTCATTGTCAGAACGGGTACTATAAAAAGGAGAATGAATCCCATAGTGCCCAGTACCCCGTTGAAATCAGCGCTCCGGTAAATAAGGCGCGGCCAGAAAAATATGGAAGTCAGCAGTATGAACAGGCCTATCAGAATATAGGCAATCGGAGAATAAAAATATGATTTTACTTCTTTCCAGAATATTGCCGACATGCTTACCCAACCTCCTTTTCCTCGGTTACTATTTGCAGGAATATCTCTTCGAGCGACATGCTGACAGGCCTTAGCTCCAAAATAGGGTATCCCGCTTTGGCCATGGCGAAAAACAATGGCCGCCTTATGTCAACATCCTTATCGGATTCCACAATGTAGCTGGTTACTTCTTTTTCCTTTTCCGCGGCAGGCTCTACATATTTGACGCCGTATATTTCTCTTATGTGGCCGACTACGGAGTTCCTCGGGCCGGCAATCGATACCGAAAGCCTGGATGCCGCGCCGAAGTTTTTGGAAAGGTTTTCGGGAGTGTCTACGGCCGCAATCTCCCCCTTGTTTATTATAACCACCCTTTCGCACACCGCGCTGACCTCAGGCAGTATATGGGAGCTTAGTATAACCGTATGATGCTTCCCGAGGGCTTTGATAAGCTTTCTTATTTCGATTATTTGCTTAGGGTCAAGCCCTATTGTGGGCTCGTCCAGAATAAGGACCTCCGGATTGCCTATAAGCGCCTGCGCAAGTCCAACCCTTTGCCTGTATCCTTTTGAAAGGTTTTTCACCAGCCTGTTCCGGTGGTCGGTAATTTTTACCAGTTCCATAACATCCTTAATCTGGCTTTTCTTCACTTTCTTCGGAACCATCTTTAAATCCGCCACGAAACTCAAGTAGTCGATGACGGTCATGTCCAGATACAGCGGCGGATTCTCGGGCAAATATCCGATGCGTTTCTTCACTTCCCTTGGATTTTCCATGATGTCATAGCCGCACACCTTCACAGTCCCTTCGGTGGAAGGTATATAGCCCGTTATGATGTTCATCGTGGTGGATTTGCCCGCGCCGTTCGGACCGAGAAATCCAAGAATTTCGCCTTTCTCGACTGTAAAATTCAGATTCTTCACAGCTTTGATTTGCCCGTAATTCTTAGTGAGATTTTTTATCTCTATCATCCTTTTCCCCCCTTCATTCTATGCGGTAAGCGCAGTTACAATTATGAGCGATACATTTTAATAAATTATGAACAATTTGTAACAAAACAACGCCTTCATTCATAACGAAGGCTTAATGTCCGAAACAATTATATATTTTCCGGGTGGGATTTTCAATGAAAATTTATTAATTTAAACTTTGCTAACGGCTTCTCCAGCGCCTGAAAACGCTTGATGCGGCAGGCCCGAGCCCCGTAAATCCGAGAACCAGGAGCCATTCGTTCAATGCGAGCGGAGATGTTTTGAAAACCGGCTGCAGGAACGGCGCATATATCGCCGCAAGTATCATGGCAAGAGAGCAGAGTACGGCCAGAACAAGAAACATGTTGTTAAAGAGCGGTATCTCGAATATGCTCATCTTTTCGGATTTGCATTCAAAAACATGCGTAAGCTGCGTCAGAACCAGGGTGACAAAAGCTCCGCTCCTGGCAAGCACAATGTCCCGCGTGAAGTAAAGTATGCCTGAAAAAACGGCAAGCGTGCTGACGCCAAGGAGTATGCCCCTTAAAACAATCAGGCTTAAAAGACCGCCCGAAAATATATTATCCTTTGAGCTTCGCGGCCGCCGGGCCATTATGTCTTTCTCGGGCGGTTCAAGCCCCAGCGCAATGGCAGGCAGCCCGTCGGTAACAAGGTTTACCCACAATATCTGGATGGGAAGCAGCGGAATCGGCATACCCGCAAGCATTCCAAGGAACATGGTTAAAACTTCGCCGATGTTGCAGGCAAGAAGGTACCGGATGAATTTCCTGATATTGCTGTATACAACCCTTCCCTCCTCCACTGCGGCTACAATTGTGGCAAAATTGTCATCCATCAGTATCATCGAGGAGGCTTCCTTTGTGACATCGGTTCCCGTTATCCCCATTGAAATGCCTATGTCCGCTTCCTTTACGGCAGGAGCGTCGTTTACGCCGTCTCCCGTCATAGCCACAACATGGCCAAGTTTTTTCAGCGCTTTCACTATCGCAAGTTTATGTCCGGGGGAAACCCTCGCAAACACGGAAGCGTTTTTTGCCGCTTTTTCAAGCCTGCTTTCGTCCATCGCGTCAATTTCCGCACCCGTTATTACCTTCTCGCCGGCCGAAATGATTTTGAGCTCTTTTGCGATGGCCTCAGCCGTCATTTTATGGTCTCCGGTAATCATAACAGGCTTTATTCCGGCCATCCTGCATTTGCGGACAGCCTCGAAAGCCTCCCTCCTCGGAGTATCGATCATTCCCTGGAGCCCAACAAATACAAGGTCTTCTTCCAGCCTGCCCCGTTCATAAAGCCTGGAATCAAGCTTCCTGAAAGCAGTTCCTATAACTCTCAGAGCCTCTCCTGCCATATTGTCGTTTATCTTCAGTATTTCAGCCCTCATGGAGGGGGTTAAGGATGCAATTCCCCGGGAAGTATATATCTTGCCGCACTTTTTTATGATTACATCGGGAGCTCCTTTTGTAAATACAAAGGTTTCGCCCCTGTGGTTATCGCATACGACGGACATGCATTTCCTTTCAGAGTCAAAGGGTAATTCGTCAATCCTGAAATACGTTTTGTCAAGCACATCCTGCGTCAATCCCGCTTTAGCCGCCGCCACCATAAGCGCCCCCTCCGTGGGGTCGCCTTCTATCCGCCATTCCCCGGCGCCCGAAAACATGGTTTTAACCCTTCCCGGAAGTCCTATGTTATGCCGCCCGGGCGGAACGATTTTTGCATTGCCGCATATCGCCCCTATTTCAAGCGCAAGTTTAAGCGCGTTAAGCTTTAAAGGATTAACCTTGGCGCCGCCGGCAAGAAATTGCCCTTCCGGCTTGAATCCGGCGCCCTCCACATTTATAAGGCTTTCACCCGCATATATCTTTCTTACCGTCATTTTGTTCTCGGTCAGCGTCCCTGTCTTGTCGGAACAAATTACGTCCGCGCATCCTAATGTTTCAACGGCGGGGAGCTTGCGCACAAGCGCGTTCCTTTCAAGCATGCGCCTTACGCCTAAAGCCAGAGCAATAGTCACAATAGCCGGCAGTCCTTCGGGAACTGCCGCCACCGCGAGGCTTATACCCGCCAGCAGCATGGCGAAAAGCCTCTCCCCTCTTAATATTCCTGTAACCGACACGACTGCGCATATGCCAAGGCACGCAATCACAATGTATTTCCCGAGATGTTCCAGGCGCTTCTGCAAAGGGGTTTCGTCGTCCCGGATATTCCGGATCATATCCGCAATCCGGCCCATTTCGGTATTCATTCCGGTTGCGTGCACAATTGCCTTGCCTCTTCCCGTCGCAATGACGGCCCCCATGTAAACATGGTTTTTCCTGCCATCCGGGCCGGAGAGATTTTCTCTCTCGAAGCAGGCGTTCTTTTCCACAGGCGTCGATTCGCCTGTAAGAATCGACTCGTCGGCCTGCATGCCGACAGCTTCTATAAGGGTCGCATCCGCGGGAACCCTGTCGCCTGCCTCAAGCAGTATAAGGTCGCCCGGCACTACGGATTCGGCGAGAATGGAAAGCTGTTTTCCGTCCCTTATTACTTTTGCGGCGGGAGCGGCAAGCCCTTTTAAAGCTTCAAGGGTTTTCTCGGTCCTGTATTCCTGGATAAAACCTAAAATCGCATTCAGAACGACAATGGCGATTATGGTGACGGCTTCGACCATTTCGCCCATGAAAGCGGAGACGGCTGTTGACGCAAGAAGCACAAGAATCATAAAGTCTTTAAACTGATCTAGCAAAACTTTGAAAGCGGATACGCCGCTCTTTTCAGCAATGGTATTCGGGCCATGCTCCTTAAGCTTCCGGGCGGCCTCTCTTTCGCTTAAGCCCGTTTTGTCCGGTTTTGAGCCGGTTCCGGCATGCTTTGCCGCATGTTTAATCAGGCTGGCGGAATTCAATGCGCATCACCCCGTTGTTTTTCATGTCCTGTGTCTATTCAAATTTCTATTCATAACGTGGCGCGTTTATGCAGGGACTTCCATGCCGATGTCTTTTATGGTAAAATGATTTTAACACATTGACATCCCATGTTTACATACTAAATTCTGTGGCTTCTCTAAGCATAGAGAAAACCATTAATGCGCGGGGAAAGAGAAAGAGAAATGGAATCTAAAAAAACGGTTTTGGTTACCGGGGCTTCAAGAGGAATTGGAAAAGAAACGGCAAAGCTCTTTGCCCATAATGGCTATAATGTTGCGATAAATTACCGCAGAAGCGCAGAAGAGGCGGAGAAGCTGCATGAACAGCTGCTTTCCGAAGGCTGCCGCGTTATAAAGGCGCGTGCGGATGTCAGCCGCAGGGACCAGGTTGACGACATGGTAAGCGAAATATTAGAACGTTTCGGCGGCATAGACGTTTTGGTTAATAATGCGGGCGTTGCCCAGCAAAAACTGTTTCAGGACATTTCCGCCGACGATTGGGATTTGATTTTTGATGTAAATGCAAGGGGTACTTTTAATTGCTGTCAAAGCGTGCTGCCGTCGATGATTAGAAACAAACGGGGAAAAATCATCAACATATCATCGGTATGGGGATTAACGGGAGCATCATGCGAGGTGCATTATTCTGCCGCCAAAGCCGCTGTCATCGGCTTGACGAAGGCCTTGGCAAAAGAGCTTGGACCATCGAACATCCAGGTCAACTGTGTTGCTCCCGGCATTATACGGACCGATATGAATTCAAATCTCGACGCGTTGACAATAGAAGAGCTGAAAAGCGCTACGCCGCTCGGCGTGCTGGGCACACCGAGAGATGCCGCGGAACTGATTTTTTTTCTTGCGTCGGATAGGGCGAATTTCATAACCGGGCAGGTTATAAGCCCAAACGGCGGTTTTGTCATCTGATGCGTCATTTTTGTTTCTCACCCATATGGGCGATGTTCAATAAATTGCTGTTAATATATTATGTTATCGGTGAGATTATTTTTGAATTCATGTTTGAACTATTTCTGTTTTGCGAACAAAATAACAAGCAAGCGCTCAAGCGCCGGAACAAGCAAGCATTGGAACAAGCAAACACCGGAAGGATGCAAAGATGTAAATAAGGCAAGCTTAATGGAAGGAGATAGGATAATGGGAAAACAGGACATGATTAATCAGATCGCTTCAAGGTTCAGCCAGATGGGAATATCGTTTCAGGTGGGCAACGGGGCTGATATAACGGTCGCTGCTGAATTTCTTGATGCAGGCTGGAGCACAGGGGGCAAAAAAATAAGCTACGAGGCTTCGATTTTTGCCGATGAGTCTTCAAACACCGTTTTTATGTGGGAGATGACGAAGGAAACTGGATTCGGGCTGTCTTTCGGCGGCGAAGGCTCGTCGTCTTTTCAAAGCGGGAAATCGCTGTTCAGAAAGGTGAAAAGCGTTCAGTACGGGCCGGACGGCAAGGCTTACGAGTATACTCTTGACCTGGGCGCCATACCGAAGGCGGTAAAGGAGGCGGCGAAGCTTTCCGGGTGGAAATTCAAAACCGTTATTAACAAGAATAAGGCGGTATACCCGGCGGGTTACATGCCGGCTTTTACAGCGGCAGGCGCATTCTCAGCCGGACAGGCTCAGGACGCGCAGATCGGGGCGCAGCCAAGCACGCAGCAAGGCGCACAGCCCATAAGCGGCCGACAGGGCGGCGAGGCGGCCGGGAGATTTTGTATGAACTGTGGGGCGCCACTGCCGCCAGGCGCCAAATTCTGTGAAAAATGCGGAAGCGCTGTGGGCTCAGCGCCTTTGCAGGGCGGCTTCGCGGCTTTCGGACCTCATGCCTCCGGCCAGCCTCAATATCAGCCTCAAATGGCGCCTGCCGGTCCGTTCAAGGCGGAAGCCATGAAGAAAAGCGGGCGCAAGGGCGGGGCCTTCGGTCTTATAGGCTTTCTCATTCTTGGCGCGCTGCTTGTCTTCCTGCTCATCGAGCAAAAAGCGGCTCCCACAGGATGGGCGGTGTCGCTGGGAATATTCCTGATTGCTTTCATTATGCAGCGGCTGCTTTCGAAAAGGGGCTGTCTGCTTCATTTCATACTGTGGATTTTGACGGCGTTGGCTCTTTTGATTGCCATGTCTTATTGGAACGGCGGCGAAATAAGTTTTACAACCGCGAGGCTAAAAAATGCATGCATGACAACTGCAACAGATTCAAGCGGCAGGCCTGTAGATAAGGTAAGCGCATACGCGCCAAGCGCGCCCCAATTTGTGGCGGCGGCAGAGCTTCGAAATGCTCCGCCAAATACTAGAATAAAATATGTTTGGAAATATGTAACAAGCGACGTCCTGATTGCCGAATACGTGCTTGACAGCGGCAGCAGCGACGCTAACGTATATGTGTTCGGCACCCTTACGAACAACGCCCCATGGCCCGAAGGGAAATACAAGGTGGAAATGTATATCGAGGGCAGAACAAATCCGGACGCAGCGGTTGAATTTGAAGTTAAATCAAGCGCCGGAAATTCATCCGGGAACAAAGCGCAATCTCAAGTGCTGCCGGCATCTGCTAATGCCGGCGGCGCTCCGGCATTCAAAATAGACTATCTTTTTTATGAATTGTGGCCAAGCTTCAGATTCGGGTCTGCGACAGGAGCTCTAAAAGATGTATGGCTTGCCGTTGACGGCGATATTACTTTTTCTCTCAAAGCAAACCCTGCGGGATTTTCTACCCCGTCTGACGAAGTTTCAAAAATATCGGCAAAAATCATCGTGCTGAAACCCCCTACTGTAGGGGCTGTAAAGCTGTATCGATTTCAAATAGACAAGGTGTGCTCTCCGAACACTCCTGACGAGATGAAAAAATACAGCCTGCCAATGGAGTTTGACATTCCGGTTGTAGAAAACTATAAGGAAGCAGAAAAACCCGAAAACTACTTGATAAGCTTTTCTAAAAGCATAAACTTTTCTCAAATCAGGATATTTTACTGCATTGAAAACCTGATGAAAATTGACCCTAAGCTGATTAATACTGCGGTATCGGTTGCAAAATCGAAAGGCATTACGTCAAATGAGCTAAGGAGCAAGATTGGCGTTGAGCTTATTATAGTCATGAAAAGCGGAGAAAAGCACCGCGTTTATTTCGAGCGGGAGATGATGCCTGGCGACTTTTACGGCGAGAAAAGGCTCTCTGTCGAAGAGAATTATCAGGGCGAGGACACGCCGATATTCTCGCAGAAGGTTGATTGAAAATCCCGTTAGGGCTTTTATCAATATCCCAAAATGAGTTTTTACGCGCAGATTGGTGAAGATGACAATTTTAAAGGAGGGCGGGGGCTGTCTGCCCCGTCCTTACCTGCTCAATACCTCAACGGCTTTCGCGTACTGCTTGTCTATCTTCACAATCAATCCATCAAGTACCTCGTTGAGCTTTTTCTGCGTTGTAAAATCAAGCACGCCTCCGGCCCATAGCCCGGAGTCCACCCTGAATTTCCATATGGCGTCATATGTCTTCCGGTCAAGCTCAAAGTCAGGAGTATCTACATCATAACCCAGCATTTTCAATATTTTTTCCGCATTAAGCACGTCCGGCCCTTCACTTCCCAAGTCGGGCTTCCATGTTACCGTAAGCTTGCTTATGCCGCGCACGTCAATTCCGTTTACCGGCGCCGGGTCTTCGACCCGGATATCCGGCTCAAGCCCTTTCCCGTTAATCATCCTGCCGTGCGGCGTCGTGTATATCCCTGTCGTCATTTTTGTCCAGCCCATTATTTCGTCATTTGAAGGCATTATCCCATGTTTTTCAATTAAATCGTGTGCGTCCACAACTTTAACGCCAAGCATCTCTTCATATTTTTTATATGCGTCAGCCGTTAGAAGCGGCACAAGGCTTTGCACCAAGGCTTTCCCGAAAGTCCTGGAGCCGATTAGCGTTCCCGCGCCCGTGTCCTGCACCGCCCCGGCTACAATCTCCGCAGCGCTGGCCGTTGCCCCATTGACAAGCACTGCAAGTTTGTATTTTGTCCTTGCAAGGTATGACAAATATTCAATGTCCGCTTTGGCTTCCGATTTGAAATCCAGTTTGGCAATAAGCCCTTTCGGCACAAACTTCCGCGCTACCTTGACAGCTTCCGCCACATCGCCGCCGGGATTGTCCCTGAGGTCAAGAATAATTTTCTTTATTTTTTTTGCGTTCATCTCTTTAAGAGCTTTTGTCATGTAATCGCCTGCATTGGAATTAAAAGATTCAAGCTTTATATACCCGATATCGCCCCGTATTTCATATGAAACGGGATTAATCCTTATTTCCGCGCGCTCCACTTCAATGCTGAGCATAGCGTCAAGCCCGCTCCTGACAATGCCGAGCACAACTTTTGTGCCGGCGGGACCCCTTATCATGCGTACGGCTTCTTCGACGGAAGCGCCTGCAACACTCACGCCTCCAACCGTGGCGATTTTGTCCCCCGAAAGGATTCCGGCCCTTTCCGCCGGCGATGACGGGAAAACCTTTATTACGACTATGTATTCTCCTTTTTTCTCAAGCGCCGCTCCAATGCCTTCATAAGTTCCTCCCAAATCGGTGAGAAACTCATTGGCCTCATCAGGAGTAAAGTAAGTCGTATACGGGTCCATTACTCGGAACATGCCCTTCAGCGCGCCTTCTATCAGCTGCTCGTCGCTGATTTGGCCGCCGTATCGTTCTTTTATCATGTCCATGACGCTTTTAAGATACTCGATATTGTCTTTGCTTCCGGACGCATAGGCCGCCGGCGCGTAAAAAAGGCCTGAAAATATCACGCCCAATATTACGGCAAGCGCTATAATCCTTTTAAAATTACCCGCTCTCATCTTTTCCTTCTTCATATAACAATTTCTCCCGTTTCATAAATTTAACGCCGCAATTATATTTTATAATATAATGCGGCATAACCGCAAGTATTCAGGTGTTAAAGACGGCCGAACGCGGTCCGGTCACAAGAAACGCAAAGAAAGACAATGCTTATTTCATTGAGCTTTCCTCGGAATGAATCCTAGTATAAATTTCAGCATCAAAATTATTATCATTATTATCTCAAAGTCGTTATCTATAGTTTACAAAATTGTCCCTATAGTCCTTCATGATGCCGTCGCGCATATAATCCACAAACCGTCTTATAAGCGTCGCGGCCCTTCCTTTGGTGAGGATTTCGTTAGGCTTCAGGTACCCCCTGCCGTCTCCTTTTACAAGTCCTATTTTCTCGGCTGCGCAAACCGCGTCCCTGGCAAAATCCGGTATGCTGCCGTCGTCCTTGAACATTGTCGCGGCATGCGGCGCCGGCGCAAGCGATTCGAGTCCCAACGCGCGCATGAACACCGTTAAGGCCTCGGCTAACGTCAATGCGCCGTTTGGCATGAATCTGCCGCTGCTTATTCCGACAACGAGGCCCCTTTTATAGGCGCTTTCTATTTGGGTGAAATACGCATGCCCTGCAGAAACGTCGGAAAAAGGCGACACCACAACTGTCTTCTTCCCTGCCGAGGACGTCCTGCCCCTGCTTGCCGCCGTCTTTTTCAGAAGCGACGGGTCCGCCGGGACCTCTTTCGCCGCTTCCACAAAAGCCGCTATAAATTCCGCGCGCGTGATATACTGCTCCGGGTCGAAAGTATCGCTGCCGCCCTTGAATATTTCCAGGCTGTACAGGGCTCTTACGTCATTCTCGCACCAATGGCCTCTCAATTGTCTCACATCCGGCACCGGAAGCCTGGTTTGCACCGGAAACGTTTCTATTTGCATGCTGCCTTTCCTTGTTATCATTCTGTCCGTGGAAATCCCCTTTGAATCGAACTCAGGCAGACTGCAGCTGAATTCAAGCACGCTGCAGTTGTTCTGTGTCTGTACATAACCTCCCTCAAAGCTTATCTGTAACGGCTCGTTTTCCACAAACTTCATGCGTTTTGCAGTTGTTGACGAAAGAGACACTTCCGCGGCGCCGCCCCATTTATCGGTATTGCCTGCCGCCGTCTTTTTCTCGCTTTCAATGATATATTTAAGCGCTATGGCCTCGGCTGTTCCCCAATACTGGTCATATCCGTAAAAATTCCCGGAAACCTCTACGGTAACAGTTCCTTTGCTTGCTCCCGCACCGGTCTGATAAGTCTTTTTCCCCCATGTGTTGCCCGCAAAATATTTTACGGCAGGTTTTGGATCAATAATGCATGAGCGTGTGAAATCATAATTTTTCAACACATAGCTTTCATTGCCGATTTTTATTACTTCCGAAGGTGTTTTCGCAAGCGACGTCTCTTCTATTTTCTGCCCGTTCTCCTTTTCAACAAGCCTGGTCGTATATGTCAGCGCCCTCACAAGAGTTGCGTTTCTGTCGGCATTCTTCAAGTTGTATGTATATGTTGCGACAATATCTTCTTTCTTCTGGGATTTCTTAATGACAAGAGTGCCCTTGAACACAATAGGCTCGCCTGTTATAAAAACCGCTTCCTGGTACTCGAAAGAAGTTTTTCCTTGGACTTCCCCGGACGATATGCCGCCCTCGTAGCCGCAATCGCCCTCTCTGGCAGCCGCAGCCGAAGGGAACAGCGCCAGCAGGATTGCGGCCGCTCCCGCTATTAAACCCAAAAGCCTTTTAAATTTAAATGCCTCCGCCATTCAAATCCCCCGTTTCCCTCTCTGAAGCCCGCTTTTTCCTTCGCCGGCATCTCATTCTTCCACCAGTATAATGTAAGCGTCGCTTGATCCGCCGTCTTCTTTCCCGATCGCCCTGATTATGTCGCCTTCCCTTAACTCCGACGGACTAACGATGCTGTTATTCCTAAGAACGGCGGTGTTCTTCAGTATGTTCAGGGACGTTTCCCCGCAGTCTGTCCACATATGCGAGGTCTGGTCATATTTTTTCGCATCCCGCAGAACAATACCGTCAGGTTCTTCAAGCCGCCCGCCTTCTTCCCCAACGCTGCCGCCCGACAACCCCCGGATTTCCCCCCTTACCATGTAAATTCCGTAAGGAGCCGTGCTTATCAGCATAGCTTCAATTCCTTCCTGGACCGCCACGTAAACAGTTCTGCCGATAAAGCTGTTTTCTCCATAGCCTCTGAAATCTCTAAGGCCTACAATGCCGTCGCCGTCAAGTATCATGGTGTTGGGACCCAAACCGAACGTCTTTGGCGTGTTGCAATATTCCCAGCCGGTTCCGTTGAATTCCGAGAAAGACTCCACCATGAAATCCCTGTTCTCATTTATTTGCTTGATTCTACCGCGGTAAATGCCCGCAAAACCGGGACCGGACCTCTCCTTTATCTGCACGACGCCGGCGAAATACCCGCCGCTGTCATAACTCCTGTTTGCAGCCACATAAGCAAGGTCGTCCTTTGAAATGCTGTTTCCTGAAACAAGCCGCCCATACTTGACAATAATACTTCCGCCGCCGTATTTTATAGTCTTGTATTCTCTCGCAAGCTCAAAACTTCCGTCGCCTGCTCTTATATTCGAGATGCTGTCGTCAAAAAGAACCTCCGGGTCGTCCCTTTCACGGAAAGATACAACGACGGCCTTCTCCCCGTTTCCGTAATCTTTCTCCGCCGCAATGTACGCTTCCGCGTTTTTCAAGAGCTTATTCGCAGTTTTTATGTCTACCGGCCTTTCTTCAAAAAACAGGGCGCAGTTTTCAGCCATCTTGATTGAAGTGAATCCCTTTCTTTCGGGCATACGCCATCTGCCCCTGTCAAAAGCTTCAAGATTAAGAACGGTCAGTTTCCTCGACATTTCATCGATATATGCCACGGAGCCTTTATATATATTCGCAATAAAATACCCGCCGCCTTCTACGGTAATCTCTTTCAAGTGTGTAAACCGTTCTGTTATATTGAGAAGAAGCCTTACCCTGTCCCCGTCCCGCAAACGGTTTATTCCGGCCACTTGGCTGTTTTCAACCACAAGCACGCCGTCATTCAGCGCCAGTGCCTGCTGCGTGCCGTCGTCATATTCCACCGCAATCCTTGAAGATGATCTGGAAATTATCCTTCCGTACCTGACCGTGTAATTGCTTACGGCGCTTATTGCCAGAACATTGCCGCCGTCGTCCGTTTTGATGTAAGCGGTGTCCCCTGCCTCCACATCTTCTATCGCTGCCTTTTTGTGATTTTTAAAAACCTCGATGGCGTTTGGGTCAAGATAACCGTATGTTTTCAACGAATATGGCTGCCCGCCAACGGACCTGTTTTTGCTGTAAAGCGTTATGTAACCTAGGGCCGTGTTGTTTTCTTCAACTATCCCCCTCGCAACATTTCCAGACTTTCCGTTTGCCGAAGCCGCCAAAGCATGCTTTATCCCATACGGTAAAAAATTAAAGCCTGATATAATGACAGCAAGCGCTATAAGAAGCGGAACTCCTTTGTTCAATCCGCAAATGAAAAACGGTTTTTTCTTAAGCATAAATTTACCCCATCAAACCAATCTACTCGGCTTGCACGCTTGTGCGTCAAAACAGCCGAAACAATCTCTTATATTATTTCGGCTGTTTTATGCGGTTGGTTAACACATTTCCATATTCTATTATTTATCTCCTACTTATAATCCAGCACCAATATTTCGGGCATTCCGGCAAGATTCCCGCGCGTTATCTCAACCTCCTGCGCTCCCGCCCTCCTTGCCGGCGTCCCGGCTGCCGCCGCCAGGAACTTGTCCACGCCGTCAATCGGGAAATTGATTTCCGGGGTTTTATAATGCATGGGAATTGTCACCGCGGGCTTAAGCAGCCTCATCACCCGGCGGGCTTCCTCCGCGTCAATCGTATACGTGCCTCCTACCGGTACCAGAAGCACATCCACGTTTCCTATCTTTCCAACCTGCTCCGGGGTCAAGGTATGCCCTAGGTCGCCGCAATGACATATCCTCAAACCGTCTATATCGAATACAAAAACAATATTGGGCCCTCTT
>Ga0308414_1001075_pt1 | contig 17776 bp, 13 predicted proteins | sample HotsprSampleOS50_FD_205667 | JGI IMG/M metagenome (GOLD analysis project Ga0308414, IMG submission 205667) | Hot spring phototrophic mat microbial communities from Octopus Spring, Yellowstone National Park, Wyoming, United States - 20090730_OS50 ...
AAATGGGTCTCCAGCGCCTCCACGCCAGCACCAATGATGGTTTCGCCTTTAAAGTCCTCGCTTCCCTGCTTGCACTGGCTTTTCATAATGCACTCAAATAGCAATCAAGGTATGTTTGGTATTGAAAGCTCTCCGTTAAGTAAAGCGGGAAGACGCCAACGGATGCGCTCAAGAGCGGTTCTGTGTTACTTCGCGATCATATACCCGACGCCGTGAATCGTACGGATGTACTGTCGGTCATCGCGTTCGATCTTGGCGCGCAGATTGCGCACGTGCGCGCGCACCAGGTCTGGATCGCCGGTGTTTGGCGGATATTCCCACACAGCCTGGAGCAAATGCGATGGTGACAGCGCCTGATTGGCGTGTTCCATCAAGTAGCGCAGAAGCCGATGCTCTGTTGAAGTAAGCTGAATGCTTTCGTTATCAACGGTAACTTGATATGTATCGGAGTCCAGGCGCAGATCGCGAATCTGGATGACAGCGCTGCTGGCTGAGGCCTCGCGCATGCCGCGCCGCAGCAGCGCGTGAATTCGCGCGCGCAGCTCAGCCAGCTCAAACGGCTTAATCACATAGTCATCGGCCCCTGCATCTAGGCCTGCCACAACATCGTCTGTGCTTCCCTTGGCCGTCAGGAACAGAATAGGGAGGGATACATAGCGCGGGTCGGCCCGCAGCCGCTGGCAAATGGTAATCCCATCCATACCAGGCATGATGATGTCCAGGATCATCAGATTAGGAACGCGCTGTTCAAGCAGTCGCAGCGCGTCCTTGCCAGAGCTTGCCAAGGACACTTCTAGGTTCTCGCGCTGCAGCACGCGCCCCAGTGTCTCTAGAACTTCCAGATCGTCGTCAACAGCGATGATATAATGCGACATACGCTTTACCCTTTCTTGACTGGCAAGCGGACTAGAAAGCGCGCTCCGCCCTCATGCGAGCTGTCCACCGATATGCTGCCGCCAACGCGGTCAACCACCTGCCGGCAGATATGCAGTCCCAGACCGGTTCCTTCGCCAACCGGCTTGGTGGTGAAAAACGGCTGAAAAATGTCCTGGCGAATCGCCTCTGGCACGCCGGGGCCGTTATCCCAAACGACAACGTCCAGGTATGGGCTGTCAGGAGCATAGAGAACTTCTATACCGATACGAGCATCCTCGCAGCCTGCCAGCGCATCATGAGCGTTAAGTAGCAGATTCAGCCAGATATCATCTAACTGCCCCTGCACTGCCATCACCGGCGGCAGTTTCTCGGCCGGCAGGCGCGTGCTGATGCGGATACCATCTTGCTCAATGTGCGATTTGACCAGCGATAGAATCCCCTCAATTGTGTCAACGACGTCAATGGGTTCGATTGGCGCGTTTTCCTCAATCGGCCGAGCAGTTGCGAGCAGCCGCCGCACGACACTGGCCGCGCGCTTCCCTGCGCGCGAAATGGCCACCAAAGATGGATAGTTGCGCGAGTCCTCTGGTTCATCCAGCAGCATCAACTCGGTATCAACCAGAATAGTTGTCAGAGGGTTGTTGATTTGATGGGCCACCGCTGCAGCCAGCTCACCCATCGCTGACAGCCGCGCGGCCTGCACCAGCCGTTCCTGGGCATCCTTGAGGTCCTGCAGGCTCTGCTCAAGATCATGCACCAGGCGCGCGTTTTCCAGTGCGGTGGCGGCCTGCCCAACAATGGCGCGCCCCAGATTGACATCGCGATCGCTGAATGGACGATTGGCGCGCGTGTTTCCCAACAACACCAAACCGTATGACTGGCCGCGCTGCACAAGCGGCAGCGCAAGCAGCGCGCTGCTGTGCCTGTCGTCGAGCAGCGCGCGCACACCCGGCGATAGACTCGGCTGGTCGCCTGCACAAACCAGGGCCGTTTGGGCTGTTACAACCTGCTGCAATTCGGGCGCAGTTTCCAGGCTTAGAAACGGGTGCGGGGGGCGCAGCCACAGGCCGCTGCCAAACGCAAGCTGTGTTTCCAGTTCGTCGCTTGCCAGCAGGAGTGCCAGATCGCACCAATCCGCTTCTAGATTGCGGCGAATATCCTCCGCCATCCTGAACATCTGTCCGCTGCGCTCATATCTGCCGTTTTCAACCAGGCCAGCTAGCAGTTCCACGGCAGTGTTGTGGACGCGCTGGGCTGCACCCCTAGTATCGTGTTCTGGTGGGTGAACGTAATATGCGCGCACTGCTCCAAGTAGTTGGCGGCCGGCGCGCACTGGTATCAACACGACGGCTGCGACTGCCAGGCGTTCGAACTCTGCCTGTTCGGCGGGGTGCAGCGCCATTCCGCGCTGAGCCACGAACAGACGGTTCGCTTCCAGCGCAGCCCGCAGCGCCGGACGCTCATGCAGGCGGAGCAAAGGCCCGTGTCCGGGCCGCCACGTCATGCGCTGGTCGCTGGCCACCGTGCGCAGGCCGCCTTTTCCTCGATCCCACTCGCATACAGCAGCCCAATTAGCGTGCAGCATGGTCCGAAGCTGCTCGCACACGTTGGGAAGCGTGACCTCCAGCGAAACAGATGCATTGATAACAGCGCTGGCGTCTACCAGGCTTTGCAGCTCGCGCGTCTGATCCAGGAGCTGCTCATGAATCCGCGCGTTCTCGATCGCTATGGCGGCATAAGACGCCAAGCTGATCAGAAGCTGCTGGTGGTGGGGTGTGAACACCGCGTCGTTGACTTTGTTGTTGACGCCCAGAACGCCGATTGGCCGACCTTTCAGCAAAATCGGAACGTACAGCAGCGAATTGACAAAGTACTGCGTTTTGACTTTCTGCGGCCCCTGCGCCCCCACCAGCGACGGCTGGCCTGTGCTGAACACCTGGCCAGCCAGTGTATCTTCTGTCTTGATGCGGAAATTCCGCGCCACTTCTTCGTCAATGCCCACCTTCGCCCGCAGGTATAGGCCGCCTGCCTCGTCGTCGGGCAGCAGGATCATGCCCTCCTCAGCGCCGGTCAGATGGCGCGCAGCGGCGACCACGCGATTGAGCACCTCGCTCAAATCCAGCACCTCTGTCAGCGATTTGCCCAGGGCCGACAGCGCCTCGACCTCCCCAGCCTGGCTGTCGCCGCAGTGCGCGGTCGGGCTGCCGTTCAGCACAGCGCGAAAACACCGGCGCAGCGTTCGTTCATCCAGCGCGCCAATCACCATCTCCACCGGCGGTTGAGGATAATCGTATAAGAGATCAGACTGCGCCAACAAAACCACAGGCACACCGGAAAAGCGTTCCAGCGCGCGAACCAGCGGTTCACCAGTCTGATGACTGCGCAACCTCACGTCAGCCAGCACCGCATCACAGCTATCGTGCTCCACCGCAAACAGCGCATCACGAAAACTGTAGGCTGTGTGAATAGAAAAACCCTGGCCGCTTAGGGCGGCTCGCGCACGCTGACCAACTGAATAATCGCCCGACGCCACCAGAATCGTTGGGTCCCGCTGCGTCTGAACCATATCACCCGTTATTTCTTGCTTAGCCGGTCACGGCGGCGAGCAAGGTCGTCCTCCACCTCTTGGCTGTCTGCTGTGCCGCCAGCTGCTTGCTCGGCTGAGTGCGGAGGCGCCGCGGCGCGACCGCTGACCAGCTCGCTCATATCGGCTACTTTCTCGCGCACATCGCGCAGCACATCAGCCACCAGTCGGCCAGTGTTCTGAGCCGCAGTCTCAATTGGACGGTTTGGCTCGCTGCTCTCGCGCTGGCGCGCATCGGCCACCGCTGCCTCCAGTTCGTTCACGCGCAGTATCAGCTCCTGCGTGACAAGCTGATGCTCGCGCAGGTCTGACTCCGCCAGCGAAACCCGCTGCCGAACAAGCTGAAGCTGCTCAGCGGCGCGGCGCGCGGCGTCATCATCGCCGCGCAGGATCAAAGCGTCCACCTGCTCATCCCAGCGCGCCGCCTGCGCTTGCAAATCGCTGACCCGCGCCCGCAGCTCATCTTCGTAGTCCAGCGCCTGGTTGATGCGCGCCCGCAGCGCCGCAATCTCGCGATCTACGTCTTTGCCCAGCGCGTCCAGACGCAGCGCCCTTGAACGGCGACCACCTTCGCGTTCATCGCCCAGCAGATCGTTGATACCGGCCCGCACAAGTACGTTGAGCTTCTTGAAGAAATCGTCCATGTCTCTATTTTACGCTTTTCACAAATTTACCGTTCATGCAACATCTTAATGCTAGTGCGCTATTCCGGGCAAGTTCCGTCCCAGGTGAGAGCGTAGACCGTCATATTGTCGTATCCAGCCGCAACGGCCGCTTGGCCGCCGGTGGTGAAGACAGGACACAGACGCTCATCAGTCACGTCCTCACCAGGTGTCTGATCCGGAAAAGCCAGGAGATAGCGGGCATCTCGCTGGCGCATCAGGGCGTAGAGCGCTTCGCGGTCGTGGTAAATTGGGATAACTTCAGGGCTGATCAAACCAGCAATGTCCAGAATTGGCCGCGGCGCAAAATACCCCACCGCGCCAATGTCGTGAGCAGCGAGCAGGTTCTGCAGCGGGACGTTCGCGGCTATCCAGCGCGCCGCCGCGACCATTTCCTCATCTATGATCTGCACATCGCGCCGGTAGACAGCCGGCCCAGCGATCAGGCCAAAGTGTAGAAAGACCAACACCGCAGCCAATGCCAGCGCCCGCGTCACCACGCGCCCTCCAGCAGATTGGCGGGCGCGCTCCAGCAGCCAATAGGTGCCCACCACACCGCACACAATGAACGCGGGCAGCGCTGGCATTACATAGCGCCCGTGCTGGTACGGCGCGGGCAGCCAGGCAGCATACAGCAGAACCAACCATAAGGCCCAGGTCGGCAGCAGCAGGTCCAGCGCCGCCCGTCGTCCGCGCCTCAGTCGAGCAACAGTCACTGCTGTGTACCACACGGCGCCTGGCAGCAGCAGCGCCTGGCCGCCAGCTAGCGCTGGCAAAACCATATCGCGCACGCGCTCTGGGTAGCTGACTAACGTCAGGATCACTAAAGCCTGTGCGCGTTTGGCGGAAGCTGTGTTGGGCAGCAGGCCGCCAGTCAGGTTGAGATTGAGGAGGAGGTACGGCGCAATCACTGCCCCAAATGCCGCCGCTGCTGCTGCTGTCCAGATTAACGTGCCGCGCCAGCCGTGAGGTCGAACCACCACCAGAGCTGCGCCAACCATCGCTGCAAGCGTTACCCCTTCAGGCCGCGCCAGCGCCGCCAGCGCCGCTGCCGCGCCGAAAACCGCGCCGCGCGCTGCAATGGCCGCGGGCTGGCTGTTAGCAGCGTCAGCTTCACCCCAGGCCCGCGCGATCAGAACCAGGGTCAGCAGCGAAAACAGCATTGTTTCCATACCGGCAGCGGCTGCCCACAACAGGTGCCACGCCAGCACAAGCGCCAGCCCAGCAGCCCAGGCCACGCGCCTGTTCTGTGTCAGACTCTCCGCCATGCGCGCGCCCAGGAGGCTGGTCAGCGCCAGCGCGGCGGCACCCATGGCGTGTGTCCACACGGCATGCGGCACGCCAAGCGCATAGCCTGCTGCCAGAACAACTGTGTACAGCGGCGAAGTGGAAGCGGCGCTCGGCTGGCCAGGCACAAACGCCCATTCGCCGCTAAGCGCGAGATTGCGGGCGTACACCTGGTGAATCCAACTGTCGTCCAGCGGAAAGCCGCCGCCCGCGCCGCTGACATACAGCGCCACCAGCGCAAACGCCAGAAGCGTCAGCGGCAGGTCGTAAGGCTTGATCCACTTAGTAGTTGATTGCATACAGCCGTTTGTCTCGGAAGCCTTCAAGCGGAATTGGCGTGAGGTAAGCGGGCGGGTCTGACAGCAGAAACCAGAGACTGCGCGGCGCGCCCAGGGCTGCGCGGCCATCTGGCGTGACTTCTTCAAGCAGCAAATACCGCACACCGTATCGCCGGGCAACCTCAGGGATCACGGACGCTTGTTCGTTGGGAATGACCACGCCGCCCAAACCCGTGAAATAATAAAGCTGCGCGGGGTCGTTCACCATGACACGCGCATCGGGCGGCAGCAGTCCTGCGAGATAAGGAAAAAACGGCGGTATGTCGTCTGTCACACGGCGCGGCAGGGCCAGATACAGGCTGAAAACAACCACAAAGACCACCAGCGCCGCGCTGAACACGCGCCGTGCCAGCGCTGGATGCCAGGACCGCCGCCGGCGCGCGGCCCAGTCCACAGCATCGTCGAGACCGGTTGCGGCCAGCGCCGCCCACCAGGGCAGCAGGGCTGCCGCAGAATGCAGCAGACCGCCGCGCATTCCTGGGAACGGGAAAAGCAGCGTCATCGCTAGGTGGAGACCGATCGCGTACAGCCAAAAAGCGCGCAGGAAAGGCGCGCGCCGCCGCCGCCACAGCGCAACTAGCATCAGCGGCCCCAGCGCCACCATTCCCTCTACTGCAATGAATGTGCCCAGATTCTGTACCAATGCCTGCCAGCGTGCTGCTAACAGCGCGCCAGCGCTGCCCTCAGCCAGCGCATGCAGACCAGCGTCTGCTGGATAGTTGAAGATGTCGTCGTAGCTGGTGAACCAGATCGCCTGTGTCCCACCTGTAGGCAGGGGCGCGCCGATGACGGCGATGTTGCGCGCAAACCAGGGCAGCATCACCAGGGCATAGGCTGCGCTGAACAACGCCAGCGCTGCCAGCGTCCGGCGCGCAGGCCAGCGCGCCCACACAACCACAACCCAACCCACAAACAGCAGCAGGAGGCCGTCAGCGCGTGTCAGATGCGCCAGGCCAGTCATTGCCCCCGCCAGCGCAAGCCATCCCATTCTGCTCCGCACTGTACCTAGCGCCATAAACGTCAGCGCCAGCGAGCCGACCGCCGCATAAGGCGCGAATGTGTCAGTTGCCCCCCAGAAGCGCAGATAATAGCCGCCCATCAGCGTGATGATGCCGGCGCTCCACGCATGGCGCTGCCCGCCGCCGATGAATCTCCCCAGCCAGTAAGCGTTGCATGCTGCGATCACCAGCAGCAGCGCCAGCGGGACCTGAGCCGCGGCGTAACTGCCAGGCAGTTCAAACAGCCACATACCGGCAGCAGCAGCCAGCGAAGTCAGGGGCATCCAGTACAAATGTGAGGGCGCTGGCAGTGTCTCCGGCAAGTAAATGTAATTCCATAAATACATATCTGTGAGACCGCTGCCTGCAACAAGGCGGTTAGCAGCGTTGAAGTGATAGAAGGCATCGGTGAAACCAGGTTGCGCAGTGAGGAAGGTGGACAGCGTTAACGCAGTGGCCAGCGCCAATAGGACAAACAGCGCCTGCCCATAGCCGGGCTTCTCTGCTGCAGTGGCTGTGGAGCTGCTGGCTCGCATACGTGTGCCCTACGTTCACTGATGCCGCCGCACGGCGGTCACATATCTGCAGGCCAGTGCAAATGTCTCCCAGCGGTTCAGCTGCGGCGCGCTGGCCGCTTGAACAGCAGTCGCACGAAGTCGCCGCCCTGAAGCGTCTCAGAAACCAACTCCCAGCCGGCTGCTCCGTACTGGTTCAACAGGCGCGTGTAGGCGTGGTCAGCAGTGGTCGCCTGCTGTTCACTCAGCACAGCGCTTAAGTCAGCCGGCGGACAGTACTCGCTGGCGCGCACATAGACCTCGAGATACTCCCACGCGCTCACGCTGCCCGTCTCCTCCGGAGCCAACTCATCTAGTTTGGCCAGCCACCGCCGTGCAGTAGGGCTAGCTTTCATGGTTGCCAGAATAGCCCGCGCCACATCGTAGCGCTCGGCCAGGATGAACGCGCGCGCGGCTTCCAGCTTGACGTTCAAAATCGAACCTCCTGCGGGTGTGCCATCTCGGCAGTCAGGCCTAGCAGAGGCCTGTGCTGTTTGCAGGGTCATTTCACTCTCATTTCACTCTCCATGAGGGTGGCATCTTGAGACCCTGGCGTTTGAGCGCAGCAAGTTCCTTTTCCTTGGCCTGCAACAAATTCGACAAGCGCTGCAGCTCGTCTTCTAATTCGCGAATCCGCCGGTGAAGCGCTTCGTTCTCGCGAACCATCAGCTCTGTTTCAAGCGCGCTGTCAGCCTGCACTGTCAGCAGCCGTTTCAACCGTTCGAGTTCCCGTGCCTGTGCCTCGTGGCTTTCGAGCACACGCAGCGTGATTTCAGCAAACAGGTTGTAGTTGGTCTGCGTCAGCCGGCGGCTGGCGTGCCGCCGGTAGTCGTTTAGCTGCGCGTCGCTGAGCCAACCGCTACCCAGGCTTTTTTCCGGCATAGGCTGTCCAGGTTTATGTACGCCAACCCGCTAGTAGCATAGCACAACCTGGCGGACGGGAAAAATCACCGTGCGAGATTACGTCGCGGCGGCGCGAGCCGGGCGTTTAAACACGTACAGTTTACCCTCTGCTCCTGCAACGCTTACCAGCTCCCAACCCTGCTGGCCGAGCAGTGAAAGGGCTGCGTGCAGCGCGGTGTTCTTGAGCCGCGTTTCCTTTTCTCCGTTCAGTTCGTAGGTTGTCGAACCGTAGGAGTAGTTGTAGGTCAGTGTCAGGTACTCCCACTGTGTTACTCGCCGTTCCAGCGTCTGTGGCTGGGCGCTGCCGTTTCCGTTCGTGATTGAAATCGCCATGCAGAACCTCCCCTTGCGGCCTGTCGGCCCTTAACGATCGTTCTCAGACGCGGTTCTCAGGTAAGTAGAGGCGCTCCTTCCTGTCTCAGCTTTCTGTAAAGCGCGGCGCACAGCCCAACGAGCAGCGCCGTGCGGGCCAGCACCAGCGCGACAAACGGCGGCATCAAGGCGCCGCTGATGTAGCCGCCGGTGCTGCCAGTGCGGATGAAAAGCAGCGGATACTCAGCGAAAGTCACCAGCGTAAGCATAACCAGCACCATCACGCCGGTGCGGTTCGGGAAAACCAAGAGAATCAGCGGTATGATTTGAACCAGCCACTGAGGACTCCAGCCCTGCGCCTGCAGGAAAAAAATCAGCAGCGTAATCGCAGCGAAAGCAACCAAACCGGTGTCGTCGAACCGCCGCGTGCGTGCAAAAACCAGCGCTCCAACGAACAGCGCGGCGCCCAGGCGCAGCCAACCAGGCACGCGCGCCGGATTGCCCTGTAGTTCGCCGGCCTGGGCGGGATCGAGATGGCTCTCCAGCGAGCCAAAATTGCCAGTGGTGTAATTGCCATCAATGAGCGCCCACACAGTCTGATACGATGCCTTGCCGAACTGCGCTGTGAGCGAAGGCAGAGTCATAGCGGCGTTCTGCGCCAGCAGCGGCAGGTAAGCCAAAGCGAACAGCCCGAACGCGACTGCCGTGAAACGCAGCGCTGTTCCTGCTGACCGGAAGCGCCAGGCAGCGCCCAGCAGCAGCGCCGGCGTGAACTTGGTCAGCGCACCAAGCGCAATAGCAGCGCCCGAACGGATCACGCGGCCCTCCAGCAGCCACCACAGCCCCAGCAGCAGAAAAAACGCCACCAACACCTCAAAATTCCACCACACGAAAACCAGCGGCGCAGCCAGCAGCGCATAGACCCAGGCGAGCGCCATGCCGACGCCAGCGCTGTGCAAGCGCCCACCGATTCGCCGGATCAGCAGCAGGTTACCAGCGTCAGCCAGCAGCAGCAGCAGGCCGATTAGCGTTGCAAACGCCCCATAAGCCGGCTGCACGGCGTACACGCCGGCAATCACAAACGACCACACCGGCGGAAACTCGCTCCACCAGTCGCGGAAGGGCAGCAGCCCGCGCCCGGTGAGCTGTGCCAGCGCATGGTAATAAGCGTAGTCGCCCTGTGCAGTTAGGCCGCGCTCGATCTCGTTGACGATCAGGGGTTCGTAGGCTAACAGCAGCGCCACCCGAAACCCCACAAACAGGACTAGCAGCAGTCGCAGATCGCCCAGCAGGGCTGCCAGCCTGATAGCATCGTTCGAGCGGCTCATGGCTGCACCTCGCGTGTGAACACTACGGCCAGCGCGTCCTCATAGGCCAGCGTCCAGGACGGGGTTTCCCGCAGCGCGCGCGCCAGTCCGCTGGTCGATTCGATCAGCACCAGCTGAATGCTGAAGCGATCCAGAATCTCGCGCCAGCGCGCGCCGCCTGTGGCCGCTGCAAGATACTCGGTAAGGAAGGCGTCGCCGTACAGGTCAGTACGCCCGTCAGTGAACACCGGATAGTCGGGGAGTGCGAAAATCAAATAGCCGCCCCAGTTGTAACTGTTGAAAATCGGGCCGGCAGGCTGCGCGATTTGAATATACCCAACCGCATCCAGCGGCAGGAACTGCGCTTGCGCGTCACGCACCGCTTTTGCATCTAGCACAAGCACAATTTTGAGGAGCGATCCGGCAGCCACGAGGATCAGAATCAGCAGGTTGAGGCGAGCCATGCGCGGCGTCGCCCGCTGAACTGATCGCAGCGCCCAGCCGCGCTCGGCCAGCGCTGTGTCCAGGTGATCCGTCAGAACAGGTGTCGCGGCCACCGCGAACAGCGCGATATTCCGCCCAGCGGTCAGGCTCATGAAGATCGTCACCGACAGGAGAGCGTAGTCGGTCCAGCGCAGGCGGCGGCTGCCCGCCCCAACAGCCCCCAATACTGCCAGCAGCAGGGCAATAAACGGCCACGTGTGGCGCTCGTGAAAGTTGGGCGAGTTCCACTCCTGAATGTATTCCTGCAGCGCGCCAATCCCCAATGTCTGAAACGGAACGGCGTAAATCTGCAGCCCATACGGGTTGATTGCCAGCGCGGGAACAGCCGCCAGCGCCACCAGTGCCAGCCGCCGCACCCGTCCCCAATGCAGCGAACGGCTCTCCCCAGCGAACACAGCTGCCGCGGCCTCGCCGGCGATATACACGCTTAGTAGAATAAATCCAATGCTGAACCCTGCGTGCAGGTTGACCCACACGACCATCAGCGGCACGATCCACCAAAGGCGGTCTTTGCCGCGCAGCGTGTAATCCCGCAGCAGATACAGGACGAAAGCGCTGAACACGAACGAGAACATCTGCGGACGCGGCGACCAGAACACCGCGGCTGTGGATGCGCCCAGAACGAGCGCAAATGCCCGCAGGTACACGCTGCCAGAAGATGTTCGATACACAAAGTACATGCCCGCAGTCGCCAGCGCTGCGGTGTACAGCGCTAGTCCAGCACTGCCGGCAGCAGTCCAGACAATGTAGAGCACAAGCTGCGCGCCCCAGCTGTGGTTAATCCAGGCCGCACCCGCTTTCGTAAACGAGAAAGGATCGGCGCGGATGAAACCCTGGGTGAGAGTGTACTCGCCGCTGGCGATGTGCCAGTACATGTCCGAGTCGGCTGGAATTCGCACTGCCAGCGCAAACAGCAGCAGGAAAACGACAACAGCGGCGGTGCGTTCAATCGTTAGCTGACGCATGGCTGCCCTGAATGCATGCTATGCAGTCTATCATGCCCTAACTTCACAGCAATTTCATTGAGACACAATTAAGAAAATGCGCTTCGTAATCTCGACCTGTAATGGTTGAGCAGATAGACGAGCGCAGGATCGGCAGTCGGGTAGTAGAGCTGCGGCAGGAAATAGCGCTCGAGCGCCTGCCGGTGGAACTGGGCGTAAGCTACGCTTCCCGCAAAAGGGTCATCAGGGGCAAGCGGGCCGGGGCGCAGCGCTTCCTGCGCTTGTGTCAGCAGCGCTTCAGCGCGGCTTACGTCGCCGTCAAACCGGGCTAGCTGCGCTGTGCCCAGCAGCACCCAGGGGTCGTCTTGTCGCGCGAGTGCCGCAGCCTGTTCCAGCCAGCTAACTGCCGCGTCACGGTCGCCCGTTGTCAGCTCCAGCAGCGCCCGCAGGATCAGCGCCCCTGGCGCATTCACGCCGAGAAGTTCGCGGAACTGGCGCTCCCACATGCCCAAAGCTTCATTGATGTGCCCCCGGTTGAGCAGCAGCGCCGCTTGCGTCAGAGGGGCGCGGCGCTCAAATCGGCTGCCGCGCGCCGCCTGCAAGTCAGTTGCGCCCCAGGCAGGGTACAGGTCTGCGTCCGGATTGGCCAGCAGCGCTTGGTCGTAAGCAGCAGCCGCCACATCGGGCAGGCCGAGCGCCTCGGCGTATAGGCCCAGCGTGTACTGGAGCTGCCACGAGTCAGGCGCGAGCGCTGCCGCCTGCTGCATCGCTGTCAGGGCGACGTCAAGCTGACCGGTGCTCCACAGCAGCACAGCTAGGTTGGCGTGGTACGGCGCGTGATACGGCTCTAACGCTGCTGCCTGTTGATATGCATCAACGGCCTGGGCCAGCGCTTCGCGGTCGCCAGTGCGCGCTGCCAGGCCCAGTATGTATCCACGCTGGCCATGATACAGACTGAGATTTGGCTCGGCAGCTGTCACCTGCGCCAGGCGGTCAGCGGCACCGCGATAGTCGCCTGTGCAAACTGCCTCGCGCATGGCCTCAAGATACGCGCCGTATACCAGACTGGCCCATGTTCCGGCCACCAGCAAAGCCGCCCACAGCAGCACCAACCCTGCCGCGAGCCCCAACCGCCGCAACCGCCAGCCGATCAGAGACGGCTGCGCTGGAGCGGTCAGTCCCGCCAGGCTGACCAGCCCCACCAGCGCAACCGCTGGAACCAGGCCTGGAAAATCGGTCAGGTGGTGCACAGCAAAGGCGGCGACAGCCCCGCCCGCGCCTGCCAGCGTCAGGCGCGCCTGGCCGCTGGACTGCTCCCAGCCGCGCCGCGCAGCTCCTACAATCAGCCCGACACTGACAGCCGCCGCCAGAACCCCGGCCAGGCCCAGCTCAGCAAACACCTGCAGCGGCGCGCTGTGAGCATGGGCATGCGGCTGGCGCGGCGGAATTGAGTCAAACCGTGACAGGTTGTGGCCGAATGCAAACAGCCCTTGCCCAGTCAGCGGCTGTTCGCTGCCCATTGTCAGCGCCGCCTCCCACAGATACGTGCGCAAACCCAGATCACGGCCCGGCTCGCTCAGAGAGCGCAGCAGGTACACCCCCACGCCTGCGGCGATCAGCAGACCAGCCGCTGCGCCAAGCGCGAGCGCTGTCCGAGCTGGAGAACTCAAGGCCGCCCAGCGCGAGCGCAGCTCGTGAAGTGAAAGCAGCCTGTAATGTGCCAACAGTATGACGCCCAGCACAACCAAGCCCGCGCCGGCGCCAATCCACGCGCCGCGCGACCGCGTTAGAACAAGCAGCAGGCCTGCTGCCAGCGCGTATAGGGCATACACGACACGCGCTAGCGTCAGCGGCGCGTTGGCTGCGCGGGCCAGCGCCAGCGGCAGCAGCGCCACCAGCACAGCGGCCAGCGAATTGGGGTTGCCTAGCGTGCTTACCGGGCGCGGCAGTCCCGCGCCTGCGCCCAGCGCTGTGACAACCTGAAGGTATCCAAAAACCAGCGTGGTTGCACCGGCGAGCAGCAGGGCGTCGAGCAGGCCGGCCCGCGTGAGATGCCGGCTGGCCAGGGCATCCAGCAGCATGTACCACAGGCCAGCATATAGGCCCATGTACCACAAACCAACAGCGCTGCGCCGCCAAACATCCTGATTAGCCAGCAGCGACAGGCCAAACGCCAGCGCCCACAAAGCAGCCGCCACATCCAACGGTGTGTGAGTCCAGGCCCAGCGGCCGCGCCAGCGGGCAGCCAGCCACATCACGAGCAGTATCGCCAAACCGGCGAGCGACAGCAGGCGGAAGCGCGGGTCTGTCAGCCCGTTGTACGTGCCGCCCACAGCCAGCGCGTAGACCAGCGCCACAGCGGTCAGCGCGCGCCCGATCAAATCAGATCGCATCGCCCCTTGCTCCTTAGGCCGGGCGCTCACACGCCGCTCATGCGCAGGATTTTGCCAGCCGTGCGCACCATGATGTTCACATCGAGCGCTAGAGACTGGTGACGGATGTAGTACAGGTCATACTGCAGCTTTATCAAAGCATCCTCGTCGTCTGCGCCGTAGCCATACCGCACCTGCGCCCACCCCGTCAGGCCAGGCCGGATCACCAGGCGTGTCCGATAAAAAGGTATCTTCCTCACAAGCCGCTCGATGTGTTCGGGTCGTTCAGGTCGTGGGCCAACCAGGCTCATCTCGCCGCGCAGCACATTGATGAGCTGCGGCAGCTCGTCCAGGCGCGTTTTGCGCAGGAAACGGCCAACCCGTGTTACGCGCGGGTCGCCGCGGCGGCTGAACACCGCGCCGCTGTGCGCCTCTGCGTCTTGTATCATGGTGCGGAACTTGTAAATGTGGAACAAACGTCCGTTTAAGCCCACACGCTGCTGGCTGTAAAAAATCGGCCCCGGCGAATCGAGCCGCAAAGCCAACGCAATCGGTGGCAGCAGCGCCGCAAACACCAGCAGCCCAAGCGAGGCCAGCACAATATCCAGCGCGCGTTTGAGAAATGGATACGGCCGGAACAGCGATTGGCTGTCGAGGGGGAGAACTACAGCCCAGTGCTTGTTCACGTGCTCCACCGGCACACGCCCTGTCACACGCTCGTACAGCAGCGGCATGGGCACTACTGTCAAACCGCGCACATAGGCATCCATTACACCCTGGAAAATCTGTCCGCTCAGCTCGCGCGTAGATGTCACAACCAGCTCGGTCACCCGGTTGTGCAGCGCGGCCGTCAGCAGATCGCGGCCGCCGCCAATCACAGGCACACCGCAGATGGTCAAACCCACCTCGTCTGCCTCGCCGATAATGCCAACAATCTCATACTCATCGTAAGCATAGCGCCCGATCGCACCGATAATCGCCTCCGCAGCCCAGTCTGTGCCGACAATCAACACACGGCGCGGCTCGCTGGCCCACCCCGTGATTGTTGGGTAGATAAAACGCCACAGACCGATAAGGCCAAAAGACAGCAGACCATAATACAAGGAGAAAAGCCGCGGCAGCGCGTCGCGCTCGGATAGAAAGAAGATAATCAGATACACCACCAGCATTTGCAGCGTGATGATGAGCAGGCGTTGGAACGCTGCGCCGCGCTGCGCTACCAGGCGTAGGTCATAGAAATCGTTGGCGCTGGCCAGCAGCACCCACACCAGCACAAAAACCACAAACCACGCGCCTTGGCTGGCAACAAAGGCAGGCGTGAATGGTATCTGGCCAACAACAGCCCAGATGCGCAGCGCGAGGAACACCGCTGCCACCACCGCTGCCACATCGCCAGCCATCAACAGCAGGCGGCGCTCAGATAGGCGCAGCTGCAGCCGGCGTTGAGGTGCGGGTGAAAAGAGCATGAGCGCTGTGCGTCCTCGCGCGAGCGTCGCGCCTGTCCTATCGCTATTCTACAGAGGATTGCCGCCTGGATGCGTTAGGGTCGCTGACACGAAACAGCAGCAGCGTGAGCAGCAGCGCAGCCGCGCTCAAGATCGCCCCCGGCAGCAGCCAAGCAGGGCGGTATTCAAAGCGCACCAGCCGCGCCCCAGCGGGCACTTCCACAGCTCGAAACGCGCCGTTTACCCGCAGGATGCGCGTGGGCTGCCCGTCTATTGCGGCCGTCCAGCCAGGATAGTCGGTGTCAGCGAGCACCAGCAGCCCGCCGGTGTCAGTCACAACCGCAATCTCAACCTCTGTGCCGCTGCTGCTGCGATACACTCGTTCAACGCTGCCCGGCGCTGAGGTGTCGGGCGCTGGCTGGGGGCAGCCGCCCGGCCCCAGCAGGTGAGCCTGCAGCTCTGGAACCCATGCAGGATCAGCCAGCGCGGTCTGAAGACTTGTCGAATCTGCGTGCCAGCAGAGCGAAACGGGGAACCATGCCGCCAGCGCAGGCTGCGCCAGCGGCCGCAGCAAGCCGCTTTCGTCGTAGACTCCATCCACGGCAGCGGCCCGCAGCAGCGCCTCAGGTTGAGCGCTGGACTCGATCAGATTGACATACGCTACATGGTGGCTGGGCAGCAGCGGGTCAAAGTCGTTCAGCAGCGCGCGCCGATCCAGGAGATTCAGGTTAGGCAGCCCGCTGGCGCGAAAAGCCTGCCAGTTGTCCAAAGCCACACGATAGTCTTTGAACGGCAGAAACTTCTGAAACATGACGGTGTCTGCGCTGGCCGCCGGCCAGTAAGCGCGGTTGGTGCGCTCTTCATGCGCAGCCAAACGGTCGTAAAAGACGGCCGGCGCGGTTGGATTGAGGTCGCGGGCCGCCCAGCCCAGATCGGCTGCGACCACCGCGAGAACAGCCAAATTCCACAACGCGTGGCGCACCGTGCCGGTATCTGGCTGCAGCAGCGTGAGCGCTCCTGCTGCCGCTGCGACAATGCCTGTGTAAGCTACGGCGTCAATCAGCACTACGACACCGGACATGTTATACAAATCCGCCGGCAGCAGCCGCGGAGCCAGCAGCAGCGCCAGCGCGACCGCGCCCAAGCTGCCCGCCGTCGCCAGCCGTGTCCAGAAAAACAGCCAGCGCCCTCTGCCCCAGGCCTGCGTGCCGATGCCCGCCAGCGCGCTGAGGGCAAACACAGTCCAGATGTGCCAGCGCACAGGCGCTTGAAACAGGTTGAACGTGGGGACGTGTTCAAACAGGAATGGAAAGACCGGCGTGTAATCGCCCAGCGCCAGAACAAAAGCAACGGCTGCCACGCCAACCCACAGCGGAACCGTGCCCCAGCAGCCAGCAGCGGAAGCCTGGCTGCCGCGTCGCCTGAGCCAGCCGATAACTGCCGCAGCCGCTGCCACCAGCGGTATAAGGCCGATGTAGACCGCATCCTCGAAGAACGCCCCCTGCGTGACATACGTCCCGCGCCCAGGATTGCCAAACACATCTGGCGACAGCAGATTCAATACACGTGCTGGGGCGTAGCTGAAATTCATTGCTCTGGCTGTGTCCACACCGTTGGCGCGCTGCGAGACGCTCATCAGTTCAGCTGTCGGCAGAAGCTGAACAGCTGCAATACCCGCTCCCAGCGCTGCGCCGCCGGCCAGCGTCGCCAGCCGGACATACCACCGAGATGGGCGCGCGCGCGCAGCCTCGTATAGCGCAAACAGCGCGGCCAGCAGCAGCCCGTACCACGCCGTCTGCGCGTGCCCAGCCAGCAGCAGCAGACCGCTGAACAAAGCTGTCCACGCGCTATCGCGCGGACGCCCCCAGCGAACGCCGCCCAGGACAGCCCACATCAACCAGGGAATCCAGGCAGCAGCCGTCACAATTGGAAAAGTGCCCAGCCGCGCCACCAGATAGCTGGAAAGGCCAAACGCCAACGCGCTCACACCCCGCCCCAGCGTTGGCAATCCGGCCCGGCCGGTGAACATCCACATGCCCCAGCCGGCCAGAAACAGGTGCAGCACGGCCGTAACACTCAGGGCAAAACCTACAGGCAGGATTAGCCCGGCCCACGATGCCGGGTACACTAAAGCTGATTGATAGTTTGCCAGCAGCGGCGCGCCAGCGCCGTTATACGGGTTCCACAGCGGCAGGTGACCGTCTCGCAGCAGCGCCAGCGCGTACTCCCGCCAGGGGCCAAACTGGAGCGCAGGCAGCCCCCAAAAGAACACCTCGCCGGCCAGCAGGCGGTGGTAGAGCGTCAACAGCAGCACGGCCATCACAAGAAGCGGCGCGCGCGCTGGCAGTCGGTCACGACTCATGGGCAAACCTCCACACCAGAGCGATCAAACAGACAAGAAGCGCTGCGCTGGAAAGCACGGCTGCGCCAACTGTCAAGTGGTTGAGGTCTTCGACAGCAGACGAGTTGGGCAGCCCAGGCCAGTTCACTGGCCAGCCAGCTGCGTTCAAGTCAGCAGTTCCTGTGTATGCTGGGTTGTTGTAGACATACGTGTGATTGACTACACGAAGAGAAGCGGGCGCGGCTTCCAGCGCTACCAGCGGACAGCGCGAGACAATATGGCTCACGCGCCACTGCGCCAACAGGCCAAGATCAGGCGCTGCGCCGCAGTTAGCTGTTTCCAGCGCCCC
>Ga0308414_1001077_pt1 | contig 17772 bp, 11 predicted proteins | sample HotsprSampleOS50_FD_205667 | JGI IMG/M metagenome (GOLD analysis project Ga0308414, IMG submission 205667) | Hot spring phototrophic mat microbial communities from Octopus Spring, Yellowstone National Park, Wyoming, United States - 20090730_OS50 ...
CCGCCAGGGGCGGTTGCTCGGGTTGGCTGGCATCCAGCGGGCTGTGGACGGATTCCAGATCCTCGGGTGTGATCCAGGCCGGCGGCTCGAGCCAGAGGGCAGACGCCGGAAGGCGGACCGTCCCGGGCGCCGCCAGAGCCGCCGGGAGCGCCGAAACCGGGTGGCAGGCCGGGGCTGCCGGACGGAGGGAAGGCGTCCAGGAGAGGGGGTGCGCGAGAGCGGGATCGCCGACGGCCGGGGCGAGGCGGGATTCGGGAACGATCACGACGAGCTTGCGGCGATGGTGGGGCCTGGGGGCGGCGCGAAGTTCCGGGGCGGGCGAGCAAGCGGACGCCGCCAGTGCAAGCAAGGGCTGCATGGGGGCGGCCGGTTCCTCGGAAGGCTGCGGAGGACCGGCGGGGGCGACCACCGGCTCCGGAAGGATCGGCGGCGGAGGCAGAAGGTCCGGGCTGGCAGGCTGCGGCCGGGGCTGGACTGCGGGCTGCCACAGGGCGGCCTTCGAGGTGGGCAATCCGCGGGGCGTGACGCGAAGGCCGGAATCTGGCAAAAAGTGCCCGCAAACGAAAGGTGCAGACTGGAGGCGGACAGGGAGAATCCTGCGGAAGTCGCTCCACACGGCCCCTTGGGGCAGCAGCGGAGCGAAGGGCGGGATGCCGGGGACAGGCCGTCTGGCTTTGCCTTTGGAGGGCGCCTTGGCGGGGCTGCCGCCGCGGGTGTGGCCGAGGCGGGTGAGAGCGAGTTCGTCCTGAAGGCGGAGGTGGGCTTCGCGGTGCTCGTCGCAGCAGAAGTTTTTATCAGCCAGCTTGCGGAGAAGCGACAGTTTTTTCCCGCAATACAGACACTGCATTCCGCCAGTCTGATCCTTCCACTGATATCTTCGGCCACGCAAGGAGGAATTACTATGCGGAAATCCACCGAATTCATGGCCCTATGCGGTGGGAAGTACTAAGGTGTTTGGCGGAGCGCGCTGAGGCGGAGGAAGCAGTGAGTTGGCGGGCCGAAAGAGGAATGCGCGCGGCTGAGGCAGTGCAAGCGCGCACAAAAGGCGGCCGGGCGGCCAAGGCCGCGTTGACGGAGAGCGCTCAGAGCGGCTCCGGGAACCTCAGGCTGGCCCTGGAGAGCGAGCGCGACAGCAGATCGACGGCCTCGCGCTCGGAGACGCCTCGGGAGGTGGCCAATTCCGAGACCAGCATGAGGCGGGCGCGCTCCAGCATCTTCTTTTCGCGGAAGGAGAGCGGTTTCTGCGCCTGAATTTCGACCAGGCATTTGAGAACCTCGGCGATTTCCAGGAGACTGCCGCTCTGCATTTTGGCGGAGTTTTCCTTGAACCGGTCCTTCCAGTCCTGACAAGTCTGGCTCCGGCCTTCGGCGAGATACAAGAGAACCTTGTTGATGTCGCCGTTCTTGGTCACCTTCCGCAGGCCGACCTGCTCGACGTGGGAAAAGGGAACCATGACGGTCATGTTGTTTGCGGAGAGGCGGAGGAGATAGAATTTCTCGGTTTGATTGCCGAAGGTGCGGGAACTGATGTTCTCGATCGTGCCTACCCCATGGTTCGGGTAGACAACCTTCTCACCGATCTGAAAGGTCATTCCGGGACCTCGCTGCCACTGAAACAAAGTAGTATCTGCTTCTACATTCGCGTGTTGTCCAAGGGTAACCTGAAATCGGCGCAGTGTCAACCCGTCCGTAGCGGCAACATCATGATGCCGTTGCATTTAGTGTCTTTAATGGGAGCGGGGCAAAGGGGCGGGAGAGTTCTTGTATCAGACAGAAATATCTGATTCTGGCAGGCTTGCCACCTGCCGATGGTGGGTTCCACCTGACTGATTTGGCAAAGGTTGCCCGCGCGGTGCAGGCGGCGTGAACGCAGCCCGGGGGCGCAACGGGCGGGCGGCCGGGAAGGGATCAGGGGGCTGTGAGCTACCAATCGACGACGCTGGAGTCGTCCTCGTCGTAGCTTTCGGGATTGCGCCAGTTGTGGCCGATCTTGCCGGCGAGGGCGTTTTCGTCGAGTTCGATGCCAAGGCCGGGGCCGGCAGGGAGGTCGACGAAGCCGTTGCGGACGGTGAAGGGTTGCTTGAGGTATCCTTCGCCGAGGGTCACCTGCTCCTGAATAAGGAAGTTTGGAATCGAAGCGGCGAGCTGGATGCCGGCGGCGAGCGAGATGGGGCCCAGGGGATTATGAGGGGCGATGGCGGCGTACCAGGCTTCCGCCATGCCGGCGATGAGGCGGACTTCGGTGATTCCGCCGGCGTGGCACAGGTCGGGCTGGAGGATGGTGGCGGCTTTCTTCTCGAGGACTTCGCGGAACCCCCATTTGGTGAAGACGCGTTCGCCGGTGGCGATGGGGATGTGGGTGGAGCGGGCGATTTCGGCCATGACATCGTGGTTTTGGGCTTGGCAGGGCTCCTCGATGAACATGGGGTGGTGGGGCTCGAGGGCGCGGATGAGGACTTTGGCCAAGGCGGGTGAGATGGCGCCATGAAAATCGACGCCGATGTCGATGTCAGGACCGACCAACTGGCGGAATTCGGCGAATTTCTCGGCGGCGAATTCGACCTCGGCCCGGGATTCGACGTAGCGGGGGTATTTGCGCCGGCGAGCCGGGCCCGTTTTGAAGGCGGTGAAGCCCTGGCGGAGGGCTTCGCGGATGCGGTCCGGGTTGTTGATGCCGGCGTGGGCGTAGACGCGGACGCGGGAGCGGGTGGGGCCGCCGAGGAGCTCGTAGACGGGAACGCCGAGGGCCTTGCCCTTGATGTCCCATAGCGCTATATCGATGCCGCTGAGGGCGGAGGTGAGGATGGGGCCGCCGCGGTAGAAGGCGTGGCGGTAGATGGCCTGCCAGTGGTGGACGACGGCCCGGGGGTCTTTTCCGACGAGGTAGGGTTCGATCTCCTTGACGGCAGCAGCGCAGGTTTCGGCGCGGCCTTCGAGGATGGGTTCGCCGAGGCCGACGATGCCGGCGTTGGTGTGGATCTTGAGGAACAGCCATCGGGGCTGGACGGGGAAGGTTTCGAGCCGGGTGATTTTGAGGGGGTCGCGCGGGCGGACGGGAGCGTTCTGTTCGATGCGTTGAAGGGCTTCGCTGCGTTGGGCAGTCAGAGCCGGAGAGGCAGCGGCGAGCAGGGCGCGGCGGGAGAGGCGGGGCATGGCGGGTCCTTTCGGCGTCATTCTATCGCCGGGGCCGCCTGTTATCATCAAGGATTGCCATGCAGACAACCAGCCGACCGGCGCCGGCATGGGCGGCGAAAGCCGCCGTGGGGGTGCTGGCCGCGGTCGCAATTTACAACAGCCTGATTCAGTTCGGGGTGACGGACCAATTCTCTTCGCTGTATCCCGACCCCTACCAGGTGATGGGCCTGCAGGCGCGGCTCAGACCGGTGCAGGAGCGGGTCCCGTGGACGGAGAGGGTCGGGTATTTCTCGGACGTGCCGTTCACCGAACCGGCGGGGCAGGCGGCTTTTTCTGCCACGCAGTATGCGCTGGCGCCGCGGATCGTGTTGAAGGACGATGCGAAGACAGCGGGGCAGGCGAAGTACTGGCTGGGCGTGTTTGCCAAGCAGGAGAACTTTGCAGAAAAGGGGAAGGAACGGGGGCTGGTGTTGGAACAGGATCTGGGCGGGTACGTGGTGTTGTACCGCAAGGCGGAGCCTTCGCAATGAACACGCTCGCGTGGGTGACGGCGGCCGTGGCGGGATGGTTTTGGGTGCGGGCGTTGTTGCCGCGGCCGGGCGGAGCGGCGGGATGGGCGCGTGCGGGAATGGAGGCAGGCCTGGCGTTCGCATTCGGCGCCGGGGCGGCGTCGGCGCTGTTTTTCGCGCTGTTGTGGGGCGGGATGAAGCCGGGAAGCGCCGCGTGGACAGCGGACGGGGCGGTGCTGGCGGCAGGGGTGGGGCTGTGGTGGCTGATGCGGGGGCGGATCCGCGAGCAGGCGCCGCCGCCCGGCGGCGGGAAGATGCCGTTGGCGTGGCTGGCGGGGTTGGCGGCTACGGGGAGTCTGATTGCGATTCTGGCGGCGGCCGCGATCTACCTGAGGGCGAATCCGCAAGGGGATTGGGACGCGTGGTCGGTCTGGAACACGCGGGCGAAGTTCCTCGCCTGTGACGGGATGTGGCGCAACGCCGTCTCGCCGGAGCTGGCGGAGGCGCACCCGGAGCAACCGTTGCTGTGGCCGGCGGCCGTGGCGAGGGTCTGGTCGGAGAGCGGCGCGATGGGGCAGCAGGCGCCGCAGGCGGGGGCTTTTTTGGCAGGGATGGGGTTTTTGCTGGTGTTTGGATGCGGAATCGCGGCGCGCGCGGGGTGGCCCTGGGCGGCGGCGGCCACGGCCGTGTTGCTGATGTTGCTACCGCTCTGGCGGGGCGTGCCCGGGCAGTCTGCGGATGTGCCGCTGGCCTTGTTCCTGTTCGGGGCTGTGGCGGCGGCGGAGGCTGCGCAGCGCGCGGGATGGTGCTGGCCGGGGCTGGCGCTGAGCGGGGCGCTGGCGTCGATGGCGGCATTCACCCGGAATGAAGGGCTGCTGTTTTGCGCTTTGTTGGGCGCGGCCCTGGCGGTGGCAGGGCGCGCAAGGGCGCTGTGGTGGCTGGCCGGAGCCGCGCCGGTGCTCGTGCTTACGGGGCTGTTCCACGCCTTGCTGGCGCCCGAGACGAAGGCGTTCAGTTGGGAGAGCCTGGGGCAAGCAGGGCGGCTGGCCGCGGTGATCCAGGCGATGGCGGCGAGGATATGGAAGATAGGCGAATGGCCGGCACATCCGCTGCTTTTTTTGGCATTGCTAATCCTGGTGTTCCGGCCGGGGCGTCCCTGGCGCCCGCTGTGGCCGGCGGCGGCGGCGCTGTTGATGCTGGCTGCGGGAGCCCTGGCGCTATGGGCTTCGGGGGACGACGGCTCCACTGAGGTGGGCGCGGCGGCCGACCGGCTCTTGCTGCTGCTCATGCCCATCCTGATTTGGAATGCGTTGCTTTGGCTGTCGAGCGCTGCTGCGGCTGCTGCCGCAGCGGAGCCTCTGCCGGATGCGCCGCGCCGCGGCGCCGCGAAAGGCCGGAAGGGCTGAGCCGGAGGCGGGAGAGGCGGCGGCCGCCAAGACTTTGCAGGGCGGACCCCGCAGTGCGCGCACCGAGGCCGTGCGAACGGAATCAGAGTCAGTCCATGCACATGAGCCAGCGGCAGGAGGCGTGAGGGAGCCGCCCCGGCGCAGCCGCCGCCGGGCCAGAAGGGCAGCCCGGTCCGGCATTCCGCTGTTCCGTTGCGGGAAAATCGGGGCCATGCCCGGTTTGCTCCGCGTTCTCTTCGGCTTGCTTTGGGCCGCTGCCTGGCCAGCCTTGGCACAGCGCTACACGTGGGTGGCCGACAACGGCAACGGCACGTACACCAATCCGCTGTTTTTCGATGAATTCTCCGATCCCGACCTGATCCGCGCAGGGGCGGATTTCTACATGACCGGCACCACCATGCACAGCATGCCGGGGCTGCCGGTCCTGCACTCGCGGGATCTGGTGAACTGGCGCTTCCTCGGCTACGCCATGGACCGGCTGGATCTGGGGCCGTCGTTCCGCCTGGAGGGCGGGAAGAACGAATACGGCCGCGGCATCTGGGCGCCGTGCCTGCGCTATCACAAGGGCGTGTTCCACATCTTCAGCAACGTCAACGGGCAGACGGCGCAACTGTTCCGCGCGCGCGATCCGCGCGGCCCGTGGACGCGCACGCCCATGAAGCGCTCGCTGCACGATCTTTCCGTGCTGTTCGACGACGACGGCAAAGCGTATGTGGCGTGGGGCTACCGGGGCATCCGGCTGGCCGAGCTGACCGAAGATCTCGCCGACATCGTCCCGGGAACGGAACGCGAGATCATCCCGCCCTCGGCCGGCATGGGCGAGGGGCTGCACTTCTACAAAATCGGGGGGCGGTACTTTCTGACGAGCGCCTGGTATCTGGGCGAGATGCGCATGCCCGTGGCGCGCGCGGAGAGGCTCGACGGGCCATGGGAGGTGAACCAGGACGTCAGCCGCGGCGAGGACTTCGGGCTAGCCGTGGGCCACCGCGTCGCCTCGCGCACGCCGCCATTCCGCATTCTGCCCCCGGACCCGGCGCAACAGGGGCGGTGCGCCATCCATCAGGGGGGCATCGTCGACACGCCGTCGGGCCAGTGGTGGGGCTTCTCGATGATGGACGCCAATTCGGTGGGGCGCCTCACGGCGCTGTCGCCTGTCACCTGGAAAGACGGCTGGCCGTACTTCGGGCTGCCGGGGAATCTGGGGCGAACGCCCCGGACCTGGGTGAAGCCGAACACCGGACGTTCGGAAAAGCCCCGCGCCCCATACCGGCGCAGCGACGGTTTTCGCGCCGCACGCTTGCAGCCCGTCTGGCAGTGGAACCACGTGCAGGCGGACGGGCAGTGGTCGCTGCGCGAGAGGCCCGGTTTTCTCCGCCTGCGCGCGCTGGCCGCGCCGGATCTCTGGCAGGCGCGCAACACGCTGACGCAGCGGGCCATGGGGCCGCAGTCCACCGCCACCGTGGCGCTGGATGCGGCAGGGCTAAAGCCCGGTGACACGGCCGGCTTCGCGCTGTTCAACCGGCCTTACGCCTGGCTGGGCGCCGAGCGCTCCGGCAGCGGCCTGACCCTCGTTCACTTCGACGAGGCCAGCGGCGAGACAAACCGCGTGCCCCTCGAAAGCCCGCGCCTGTGGCTGCGCGCCAGTTGCGATTTCATCCGCGATACGGCGCGCTTCTTCTACAGCGTGGACGGGCGCAACTTCAAGCCCGTCGGCGGCCCGCACACGATGGCTTACGGCCTGATCACGTTTCAGGGCGTGCGCTACGCGCTGTTCGCCTATCACGCCGGCGCCGGGGAAGGCGGCCATGCGGATTTCGATTCACTCACCGTGGAGGAGACGCCGCGCCGGCAGCCGCCTGCCAGAGGACGGATCGAGCTGGCGGTCCACGGCGGCGGGGGCGTGCTGCGGGTTGGCGGCCGGGGCGAATTCACCATCGAAGCGCGCGGGCTTGGCCGCGTGGCGCTGAAGACGCCGGACGGGTATCTCTCGGCAGCCGCCGGCCGGGAGGCGGTGTTACGGCCCGGCCCGCCGGGCGCGGCGGAAACCTTCCAGTGGATGGAGACGTTCAGCGGCGAAACGATCCTGATGTCGCTGGCCACGCACCGCTACTTGCGGGTAGATCCCGTCACGGGCAAGGCGTTTGCCGACAGCCCCGGCCCGCGGCCGGACGGGCGCGACGGAGTCCGCTTCCACGTGCGGATCCGCTAGCTGTTGAGGTGGCGGTTGAGGCGCTCGATGGCCTCGTCGATCTCCTCCGGGCTCTTGTAGCCGATGGTCATAGAATCCACCGTGCCGAGCCTGGCCACGAAGCGGATGGAAGCGTCGCGCTGTTCGGGTGTCTTGAAAGCGCCCTCGCCGATGATCTTCATGCCGATGACGCCGGTGCCCTGCTGGTGCACGGAGGCGATGCGCTCGACCACCTCGTTGACGTCGCCGCGGCCGTATTCCGTGCCTTCGATGTTGTCCATGCGCGTGCCGTCGTGGTTGACCCGCAGCAATGCCACGTCCAGCCACTGGTTGCCCGGGAACCGGCGCAGCGGCAGAAGGCCGTGGCAGGAGGCGCCGTGGGCCAGAAGCACCTTCTTCACTTTGGCTTCCGACATCGAATCGCGCAAGCGCTCGAGGTCCTCGGGCCAGGACTCGCGCCGCACGCAATGGATGAGCAGGATATCGAGATACTCGGTTTGCAGCTCGCGGCGGAACCGGTCGAACGCTTCCTGGAAGTTGCCCGCGTCGGCCAGGCGGATCTTGGTCATGAGGCGGTAGGAGTCGCGCGGCAGCCCCTTCAGCGCCTCGCCCAGCATGGCGGGCATGCCGCGGTAGTTGTCGGCGGTCTCGAAAAAGCGGATGCCGCGGTCGTATGCGTGGCGGACCAGCCGCGTGAATTGCTCCTGGCCGAGCTCGCGCTGCACACGCCCGCCGAAGGTGCCGGTCCCGAAGGCGAGGCGGGTGACCTTCACGCCGGAGCGGCCGAGCTCCACCCAATCGGTGCCGGATCGCTTTGCAGGCGCAGCGGAGGCGGGGATGGCGGCGCCGGCGGCCAGAGAGCCGATGGTCTTCAGGAAATCGCGGCGGTTGGGCGTCCAAGCCATGGGTATGTTCTCCTTTTTGTCCAGTTACCGGGAACGATATCACAGCCGCGCGCGGCAGGAAAGGGCTTGGGTGCTTTTCCGTGCCGCCGGACTCGTCTTGCCGGGTGCCTCGGGCCGGCAGCGCTGCCCGGCGGGTGGCCGGCGGCGGGGCGAGTCCGGGAAAGGCGCAGGAAATCTGAGTCCCGAACGGGGGCGGCAGGATCATAATGGGAGGGCCGGCATAACCTTTTGCCGCCTCCCGTCGTCATAGCTAACTGAAAGATTTCAGCCCTCCGGACTGAAGGGGCGGCATCTGTTCCCCCAGAACCGAGGAGTCGCTTATGCAGCCTCAGTTGAATCCCAATCCTCTCAGCCAGCCTGCGCAGCCGGCCGCTGCGCCGCGCACGGCGGCGCGCCGCCGCCGGGGCAAGCCGTGGATGGCGCTGGTGGCGTTGGCCGCGATGGCAGTCCTCGGGTGGCTGGCTTGGCGGCAGTTGAACCCGGCGGCGCGAAGCGGGGCGCAAGCTCTGGCGCGGGTGCGGACGGCGGCGGTGATGCAGGGCACGTTGCAGAAGACGATCCGTGTGGCCGGCACGACGACGGCGGAGAAGTACGCCAGTCTGATCGCGCCTCAGCTCCGTGGCGGGCGGGGCGGCGGAGTGAGCGTGAATGTGTCTCGCGGCGGCGGCGGCATGGTGGTGACAATTGACGTCGGCAGCGGCATGGGCGGCATGGGCGGCGGCGGCATGGGCGGCGGCGGGCGCTCCTCTGGCGGCGGGTCCTCCGCATCGAGCGCCGCTAGCGTGGCTTCAGTTGGCGGGGCAAGCGGGATGAGCGGCATGGGGTCGTCCGGCGGCATGAGCAGCGGGATGTCGTCGAGTTTCCGCGGAGCGACCAACCGGTTCTCGGCTTCCTCGTCGAGGACCACGACTTCGAGCGCAGCCTCTTCGGCCTCGCGCTCGTCTTCTGCGAGCGGCGCCTCCGGAAGCTCGGCCGCTTCTTCTTCCTCGGGCGGTGGCGGTGGCGGCGGTGGCGGCGGCGACAGGCTCAGCGGCGGCATGAGCGACTTCATGCAAGTGATCCAGTCCATGGCGCAGCCGGGCTCGATGGTGAAAAAGGGCGACGTGGTGGCCGAGTTCGATACGCAGTTTCAGCTCCTGCGGCTGGATGATTTCCGCGCCACGGTGGAGCAGAGCGAGCGCACGCTGCGCTCGATCGACGCGCAGATCGACGTCGCTCGCAAGTCGTATCAGCAGACTCTGGAGCAGGCCAAGGCGGCGGTGGAGAAAGCCAGGCTCGACATCCAGACGATTCCGGTGCGGTCGGTGATCGACTCCGAGATTCTGCGGCTGAGCCTGGAACAGGCGGAAGCGAACCTGCGCATGGTGCAGGCAGCCATCCCGCAGCAGGAAATCAGCCTGCGCAGCCAGCGGAGGCAGGCGGAGCTGGATCTGCAACAGGCCAAGCTGGAACTGGAGCGGGCCGAGCGCAACGTGGAGCGGATGTTGATCCGCGCGCCGATGGACGGGATGTTCGTGGCGGAGACGACGAGACGGGGCTCGGAGTTCGGCCAGATCCAGGCGGGTGACCAGGTGTTTCCGGGGCAGATGTTCGGACGCATCGTCGACCCTTCGTCGATGCTGGTTTCGGCGACGGTGAACCAGGCGGACGTGGAACTGTTGCGGATCGGCGCGAAGGCGTGGCTGCGCTTTGACGCTTTCCCCGGGCTGGAGTTGCCCGGGCATGTCGTCGGCCTTGGGGCGATGAGCCAGCCGGGACGGGCGCGCGCGGAGTATGTGCGGGAAGTGCCGGTGATGATCAAGATCGACAAGATGGATCCCCGCGTGATCCCGGATCTGAGCGTGAGCGCTGACGTTCTGATCGAGCAGGCCGAAGATGCGCTGGTGGTGCCGCGGGAATCGGTGTTCCGGGAGCCCGGCAGCGAGACGCCCTTCGTGTACGTGAAGAGGGGCGAGACTTTCGAGAAGCGGCCCGTCGAGATCCGCCTGGCGAACTTTGTGCAGGCGGCGGTGGCGTCGGGCTTGAAGAAGGGCGAGATGGTGGCGCTGGAGCGCCCGCCCTTCGAGAAGCAGGGCGCGGAGGCCGTGCCCACGGTGATTTTGTGGGGCGCGCTGCCGGCGGCGTTGTTCCGCCGCAACCCGAGGCAGGAGTGAGGCATGTCGAAGGAAGTCAAGTCGAAGCGTCTGGGGCAGAAGAACGGCAAGGGCCGCATCGCCGGCACGGCGGTGCTGCTGCTGGTGCTGGCGGGCGGCGGCTACGCCGCTTACCATTACACGGCCGCCAAGCCCGTGGAAGTGCCGACGGTGGCCGTGCGCAAGGGTGAATTCGTGCTGACGGTGCGCGCCCGCGGCGAGATCCGGTCCGTGCGCTCGACGGTGCTGATGGCGCCGCAGGTGCCCAACCCGAAGATTGTGCGGCTGGCCGAGTCGGGCAAGCCTATCAAGAAGGGCGATGTCGTGGTCGAGTTCGACACCGCGCAGTATGAGAATTACTACCTGAACTTCGTCACCAGCGCGCGCACGGTGGAAAGCGAAATCGTGCAGACCAAGGCCAGCCACAAGATCACGGATGAAGCCGACGCGATGAGCCTGATGACGAGCGAATACGACGTCGAGCGGGCCGAGCTGGAGGCTTCCAAGGCCGAGATCCTTTCCGAGATCGAAGGGGCCAAGACGCGCATCGACGTCGGCCTGGCCAAGGGCTCGCTGCAGCAGGTGAAGGCGACCGTGAAGAGCCACGACGTGACCCAGCGGGCGGATCTCGAGCGGCTGGAATCGCGCAAGAACAAGACCCAGCGCGACATGGACCGGGTGAAGCAATACCTCTCGATGATGATCATCCGCGCGCCGGCCGACGGCATTCTGAACATCCTGCCGAATTTCCGCGCCCAGGGCAGTTGGGGTTCCACGCCGCCGCCCTTCAAGGAAGGGGACACAGCGTGGACGGGGGCGCCCATCGCGGAGATTCCCGACCTGAGCGAAATGCGCATCGAACTGAAATTCGAGGAAGTGGACCGGGGCAAGATCCAGCTTGGGCAGACCGTGAAAGTGCGCGTGGATGCGGTTCAGGACAAGGAATTCGACGCCGTGCTGGACTGGGTGAGTCCGATCGCCTCGCTGAACTTCCGCGGCTTCGGCACGGCGAGCGAGAAGCAGTTTCCGGCGCGCGCCACGTTGAAGCAAACCGACCCGCGGCTGCGTCCCGGCATGAGCGCCACCGGCGTGGTGCTGCTGGAGAGCCAGCCTGACGTGCTGCTGATCCCGGCCAAGGCGAGCTTCCTGCAGGGAGGCAAGCCGCATGTGTGGATCCAGAAGGGCACGGGCGCCTGGGAAGCGCGGCCCATCGAGGTCGGCAAGCGGAACGACAACGACATCGTGGTCCTCAAGGGGCTGCGGGAGGGCGAGCGCATTGCGCTCGAGAACCCCGCGGAGGTCGCCAAGCGGGCCAAGAAGCTGTAAGGAAGAGCGGCGGCCGGAGGGCGTTGCCGGGAGATGGCGCGCGCGGCCTGCATAGAGACGGAAGAGCATGAAAAAGGCGTTTTACAGAATCCTGTTGGTGGTAGCGATCGCCGGGGCCGGCTACGGCATCTACCGCTTCGTTCAAAAGCTGCCCTCGCGGCAGGAAACCGTGCCCACCACGCGCGTCCGCATGGGCGATGTGGTGGTGAGGAGCTTCGCGCGCGGCGAGCTGCGCGCGGTGCGCTCCGCCACGCTCACGGCGCCGAACCTGTTCGGCAACGTGCAGGTGACCAAGCTGGCGCCCATGGGGGCGTTCGCGCGCGAGAAGGACCTGATCGTCGAGTTCGACGACTCCGAAGTGCTCTCCCGTCTGGAGCAGCGCGAGCTCGAACTGGAGCAGGTGGACGAGCAGATCAAGAAGGCGCAGGCCGACCTCGCCATCCGCAACAACCAGGACCAGGTGGATCTGCTGCGCGCCCGCTACTCGGTGCGCCGGGCGGAGCTGGAAGTGAAGAAGAACCCGCTGCTGCCAGCCATCGACCAGAAGAAAAACCTGCTCAACCTCGAAGAGGCCCAGCGCCGCCTGCGGCAGTTGGAAAGCGACATCAAGTCGAAGCAGGAGCAGGCGCTGGCGGAGCTGAACGTGCTGCGGGAGCGGCGCAACCGCAACCTGCTGGACATCAACCGCGAGAAGCAGCGCCTGCTGCAGGTGAAGCTGCTCAGCCCCATCAGCGGGCTGGTGGCGATCAAGCAGAACCGCTCGGGCTTTTCCGGCATGTTCGGCATGCAGATTCCCGACATCCGCGAGGGCGACCAGGTGCAGCCGGGCATGCCGGTGGCCGAGATTCTCGACCTCTCCGAGCTGGAAGTGATCGCCCGCATCGGCGAGTTGGACCGCGCCAACCTCCACGAAGGGCAGGACGTGCTGATCCGGCTGGACGCCCTGGCGGGGAAGACGTTCCACGGCAAGATCAAGTCGATGAGCGGCACGGCCAGCGCCAACATCTTCAGCTCGGACCCGGGCAAGAAGTTCGACGTGGTCTTCTCGATCGACATGCGCGAGCTGCTGAAAGAGCTCGGCGCGAAGCCTGAGCAGATTGCGCGCATCATGGCGACGGCGGAAGAGAACCGGAAGAAGCCGATCGCCCAGCCCACGTTCTCGATGTTCGGCGGGATGCCGGACCTGTCGGCGCTGGCTGCGGCGGCGGGCGGCGGCATGCCGGGCATGGCCGGAGGGGGCGGCGCCACCGTGTCGCTGCCGTTCGCCGGGGGGCAGATGCCGGGCATGGCGGGCGCCGCAGGGGCCATGCAGGGCATGGCCGGAGGCCAGGGCGGCGAGCAGGGACAGCGCCGCATGATGTTTGGCGGCATGGGCGGCGCGGGCGGCATGATGTTCGGCGGCGCCAATCTCACGCCCGAGCAGCAAAAGCAGATGCAGGAAGTGATGAAAAAGGTGCTCGGCGGCAAGAACCTGATGGAGATGTCGCCCGAGGACCGGCGCGCCGTGTTCGAAAAACTGCGCGATGAGGCCAAGAAGGCGGGCATCGAGATGCCGCAGCGCGGGCAGCGCCGCGAGGGCGGCGAAGGGCAGCCGGGCGCGGCCGGACCCTCCGGCGCGCCGGGCGCTGCCACGGCCCAGGCCGGCGGTCCCGGTCAACCCCGCGAAGGCGGAGATCGTGGCGGCAGGAATGGCGCCGGCGGCATGGGAGCGCCCGCGCCCACGGGGCCGTTCACACAGAAGGATCTGGAGAACGCGAAGCTGCCGCCCCCGCCGGAAGCGAACGACAACACGGAGATCCTGCTCCGGCCCGGCCTGCTGGCCGACGTCGAGATCATCGTGGAGAAGGTGACCAATGCCGTCTACGTGCCCAACCAGAGCATCTTCGAGAAAGACGGCAAGCCGCTGGTCTACGTCAAGGTGAAGGACCGCTTCGAGCCGCGGCAGATCCGGATCGCCAAGCGGAGCGAAACCCTGTCCGTGATCGCCTCGGGCGTCAAGCCCGGCGACGTGATCGCGCTGCAGGACCCGACCATTTCGCCCGAGGAGCGCAAGAAGCGGCAGGAGCAGAAGAAGGGCGGAGGAGGCGGCGCCGCCGCCGTGATGCCCATGGGCACGAAGGGGGGCCAGTAAGCCATGACCGCCCTGCTGGAAGCCTATCTGCCCGAAATTTACATGGGGCTTTCGAGCCTCCTCGTGCACAAGCTTCGCACGCTGCTGACCATGCTCGGCATGATCTTCGGCGTGGGCGCGGTGGTGGCGATGCTGGCCATCACCGCGGGCGTCGAAAAGGAGATGCTCTCCTACATCGATCTGCTCGGCGTCAACAACATCATCATCGAAGCCAAGGAAGCGGCCGACCGCACCGAGCTGCAGGCGCGCCGCGCCATCAGCCCGGGCATGACGTTCCGCGACTACCGCGCGATTCTCGAAAACACCCAAGGCATCGACAAGGCCACGCCGCGCAAGCGGTTCAAGCCCGCCAAGGTGCTGCCGAAGACCACCGCCGAGCCGCCCATGCTGATCGGGGTCGAACCCTCCTACATGGACATCCAGAGCATCCGGCTGGTGGAAGGGCGTTTCTTCACTGAGGAAGAAAACGCCACCGCGGCGCCGGTGTGCGTGCTGGGCGAATCGGCCAAGGTGAACCTGCTCGGCTATGAGTCCGCCGTGGGCAAATACGTGAAGATCAACGACGTCTGGCTGCAGGTGATCGGCGTGATGGCGCAGCAGGCCGGCGGCGACACGGACGTGGAAGGCGTCGAGATCCTCTCCCGCAACAACCTCGTGGTCAGCCCGTTGCGCACGGTGATGTTCCGTTTTGAAGACCAGAACAGTTATCTGAAAGACGAAATCGACGGCATTTATCTGAAGGTGAAAAACGGCGTCGACTCCATCGAGACCGCCGCCGTGATCAACGCCATCCTCGCCGCCACGCACAAGGACGCGGGCGACTACAGCGTCACCGTGCCCGCGGGGCTGCTGGAGCAGAAGAAGCGCACCAGCGACATCTTCAAGGTCGTCATGATCTGCATCGCCGGCATCAGCCTGCTGGTGGGCGGCATCGGCATCATGAACATCATGCTCGCCACCGTGCTCGAGCGGACGCGCGAGATCGGCATCCGGCGCGCCATCGGCGCGCGGCAGGCCGACATCGTGCGGCAATTCCTCACGGAAGCCGTCATGATCTCCATGATCGGCGGTCTGCTTGGCATTTTGTTCGGCGTCACTCTGGCCCAGATCATTGCCGCCGCCGCCGGCTGGTCCACGGTGGTGACGTTCACCTCCATCGCCGTGGCTTTCGGCGTCTCCGTCGGCATTGGGTTGCTGTTTGGCATTTATCCGGCCGTGCAGGCCGCCAAGCTCGACCCGATCGAAGCCATCCGTTATGAGTAGTTCCGCAAATCCTCAGGTCAAACCCATGCGCAGTCTTGCTGTCTTGCTTGCCACCGCTCTTGTTGTGCCTGCGCAGCAGGCGCCTTTTTCGAGCGCGCTGCCGGCGCCGAAAGCCGCTGTCCAACAGCCCGGCGCGCCGGCGCAGCCCGCTCCCGGGCCTTCCACCACCGCCCAGCCGCCTGTGGGCGCGGGCGCGGAGGCCCGCATGAACTTCGCCGTCCAGGACGCCTCCGCCCCCTGGGCCGGCTCCGGCGCGTGGATGCGCCGCGTCTTCTCGCCCGGCGACACGCGCGTCACCATCCAGCCGCCGGTGAGGCTCAAAGACTATGTCGTCGACGGCAAGCTTGTGCTTTCGCTCAAAGGCTATCTCGACCTCGTGCTGGCGAACAACACCGACATCGCCATCCAGCGTCTCTCGATCGAAGTGCCGAAGAACGCCATCCAGCGCGCGTTCGCCATCTTTGATCCGCTGTTGACGTCCAACTTCAACGCCACGCGCTCCAACCAGCCCGCCATCAACCAGCTCCAGGGCGCCAATGTGGTCAGCCAGTTGAACCAGCCCCTGAACTCCCGCTTCCAGCAATTGCTGCCCACCTCCACCACCGTGTTCACGCAGCTCAACTGGTCCAAGCTCTCCACCAACGACCAGTTCGCCATCTACAACCCCGCCTACACCACCACCTGGCAGATGGGCTTCACGCAGCCGCTGTGGCGCGGCCGCGGGCCATACATCACCAAGCTTCCCGTCACCATCGCCCGCGCCACCCGACGCCAGCAGGAGTTTAATGTGCGCGACGCGATCCTGCGCCTGCTGGTCACCGCCGAGCAGGCCTATTGGGACGTGATCAGCGCGCGGGAGAACCTCAAGGTCAACATGGAGGCGCTGAAGCTGGCCGAGGCGGCGCTCGAGCGCACCAACCGCGAAATCGAGCTCGGCGCCACGAGCGAGCTCGAACGGTTCCAGCCCGAGCAGAACGCCGCCACCGCGCGCATCAACGTCACCCGCACCGAGTTTCAGCTGCGGCAGTTTGAAGACACCCTGCGCCGCCAGATCGGCGCGGATCTCGACCCCGATGTGCGCGACCTGCCGATCGTGCTCACCGAGGACGTCTCCAAGGCGCCTGACCCGGAGAAATACGACCGCGAGAGGCTGGTGCGGCTCGCCCTCGAAAACCGCCCCGACCTGAAGGCGCAGCGGACGGCCCTGGACGTCAACGACCTGCAGATCCAGAACGCGCTGAACTCGATCAAGCCGGTTCTCAATCTGAACGGCTCCTACCAGACCTTCGGCCGCGGCGGCCCCGGATTCATCCGCTCCGGAGGCGTGCCGGTGTTCGTGCCCGGCGGCCCCACCGACGCCTGGAGCATGATGTTCGGCTTCAACTACAACACGTTCGCCTTCGGGCTGCAGCTCCAGCTTCCTCTGCGCGACCGCTCGGCGGCGGCCAACCTGGCCGACGCCGTGGTCAACAAGAAACTCACGGCGCTGCGCGAGCGCTCGCTCGAGCAGCAGGTCCGCCAGGAAGTGCTGAATGCGATCACCAACGTCGAGAGCAGCCGCGAGGGCGTGAGGCTGGCGCAGATCGCCGTCGATTACGCGCAGAAGCGCGTCGAGGCCGACCAGAAGCGCTACGACCTCGGCGTGATCAATATCTTCTTCCTGCTGTCGGCGCAGAACGATCTGGCCACGGCGCAGTCGAACCTGGTCAACCAGACCGTGAACTACAAGCGCAACCTGCTCATCCTGCAGCAGCGGCTGGGGACGCTGCTCGAAGACCGCGGCATCGTCATCGATTAGCCGCCCCCGAACCCCTAAGATAGGAAGGCGGGCCGGCGCGGCCCGCCTTTCCCGCATGGGCCGCATCCACGTTCTCAGCGATCAGGTCGCCAACAAGATCGCCGCCGGCGAAGTCGTCGAGCGCCCCGCGTCCGTGGTGAAAGAACTGCTCGAGAACTCGCTCGACGCGGGCGCAACCGGCATTCGCGTGGAAGCGGAAGCCGGCGGGCGGCGGCTGATCCGCGTCGCCGACGACGGCTGCGGGATGATCCGCGATGATGCGCTGCTGGCGCTCGAGCGCCACGCCACGTCGAAGATTTCGAGCGTGGAAGAACTGGAATCGATCGCCACGCTCGGCTTTCGCGGGGAGGCGCTGCCCTCCATTGCGTCTGTGTCGCGGATGGTGCTGGAGACGCGCGCGGCGGAAGAAGCCGCGGGCGCGCGCATCGAGGTGGCTGGCGGCCGCATTCTCTCCGTGGGCGAGTGCGTGCGCCCGCCGGGCACCTCCATCACCGTGCGCGACCTGTTCTTCAACGTCCCCGCGCGCCGCAAGTTCCTCCGCAGCGAGCAGACCGAGCTGGCCCACATCGCCTCGCTCGTCACCCACTACTCTCTCGCCCACCCGTCGAAAAGCTTCGAGCTTGCCCACGAAGGGCGGAAGCTGCTGGACGCGCCGCCCGTGCTCACCGCCGCCGAGCGCGTTTTCCAGGTCTTCGGCGCGGAGACGCTCGAGGAGCTGATCGAACTCGAGCCGCGCGCGGCGCAGGAAGGCCGTTTCACGCTCTCCGGCTTCATCTCGCGCCCGCAGGTGCAGAAGTCGAACCGCAACTCGATCTACCTGTTCGTCAACCGCCGCCTGATCCGCGACCGGCTGTTGCTGCACGCCATCTCGGCGGCGTACGCCAACCTGATGCCCCCGTCCGCGTTCCCGTTCGCGCTGTTGTTCATCGATTGCGACCCGGGCGAAGTCGACGTGAACGTGCATCCGTCGAAAACAGAA
>Ga0308414_1001078_pt1 | contig 17762 bp, 18 predicted proteins | sample HotsprSampleOS50_FD_205667 | JGI IMG/M metagenome (GOLD analysis project Ga0308414, IMG submission 205667) | Hot spring phototrophic mat microbial communities from Octopus Spring, Yellowstone National Park, Wyoming, United States - 20090730_OS50 ...
GAGAACCTACTGCAGGGCTACCTGTAAAAAAAATATGATCAAAAGGCTTTGTCAATAAATAATTGCTTAAATCTTTATCTCCTAAAATTACAGCTACTTCATTTTCAGAAAAAATTTCTTGAATAAGAGATTGGATAAACTGACTAGTATAAGGTGTGTTTTCGGGAGGTTTGATAATCACTACATTTCCAGCAGCAACTGCAGCTACTAGTGGAGCTATAACTAACTGAAAAGGATAGTTCCAAGGACCAATAATTAATACTTGCCCTTTAGGTTCATAAATTAATTTACTAGATGAGCCAAACAGAGTAATAGGAGTAGATACTGAAATTGGCTTTATCCAAGAGTGAAGATGTCTACAAGTGTATTTAATTTCTTGAATGACTGGAAAAATTTCTGTAATATCTACTTCATGTGAAGATTTTTTGAAGTCTTTATATAAAGCTGCTTTTAGTTCTTCTGCCCTAGATTCAATGACACTACGAAGTTTTTTAAGTTTTGCTTTTCTTTCTTCTGAAGTTGTGTTGGCAATTTTCCAACGATTTTCTTTTTGAGCTAAAAAAATTCTTTCTACTTCTGCTACATAACTAGGTTGTTGTTTGGGAATTTCTATTTTTAAATTATTTTCCAAAACTTTAGTTTGCTTTTGAGAAGACTTTTTACGAACAATTGTCTTTTGAGTAGTGGTTTTTGCCATTTTTATATCCCCGATGAAAATTAATTTTTAATTTTTGAAACGTAAGATTTTCTTCAAGTATTTTATTCTTCTAGTTCTTTAAGCTTTTTTAAAAGAGAGAGATATTGCCACTCACCTACTCCATATTGTTTATGGTATACTCTACCATCTGGATCTAAAATAATGAGAGCTGGAAGACCTTCAATTTTTAAAGCATCGGAAAGTTCCATATTTGGATCTAAAAGGCTATTATATTTCATCCCAAAATTTTTAGCAGCTAGCTTTAACTCTTCTAAAGTTTTACCTTGGTCGGTATTTACTCCCCAAAAGATAGTAGTTTTTTTATTTGATTTTTTTCTAAGTCGGTCTATAATAGGAGCAGCTTGTTTACAAGGTTCACACCAAGTAGCCCAAAATTCTAAAACTACAATTTTTCCAGAGTAATCGTTTAATGAATGCATACCCCCATCCCAATCATAAAGCTTTACACTTAAATATTGCTTTGAGTCTATTCTTTTACAAGAAAAAGTATAAGACAAAAAAAGTAAAAAAATTATTGCTAAATATTTATACATTTAATCTCCTTGGTAAAAACTGTAGATGAGTAGTGTTATTCCATTGGGCTATTCTATAATATTCCCCACTCCAAAATAAATAACTAAAACCTGTATTTTCTAGATAAATTCTCATAGCAACAGTTGTATGTAATCCCGTAGCAGCAGCTGTAAAGGCACGAATAAAATTTCCATGTGAGACAATTAAAACAGACTCTCCTTCTAGTTCTTTTAGTTTTTTTAAAAATTGCTCAGCTCTCTTACGGACTTCTTCTACACATTCTCCCCCAGGATATTTTTCTAAAGGGTCTATTCGTAAACGACGTAATTTTTCTGTATCAACAGTAGAGATAAGTTTTCCTTCATACTCCCCACAGTCAATTTCTTTCAGTATAGGGTCTTGATAGATTTCTAAATTTAAAAACTTATTTAAAATTTTTGCTGTTTGCACTGCTCGACCTAAAGGACTAGAAAAGATATGATTTACTTGAAAGTTAGAAGATTTTAAAGCCTCTGCTAATTTATAAGTTTGTTCTTCTCCGTTTTTTGTGAGAGCTGAATCTAAACCTCCTCCTTGAATTCTTCCTTCTTGATTGTAGATAGTTTCTCCATGTCGAACTAAATAGACGTGTTTAATCACGAGTTTTCTCCTGAAATAAACTTTTGGTGTTTACACTTGTTCCACAAAAAGAGCAAATTGTATAGTGAATGGGAAGTTTTGTCCCACAATTAGAACATACAAGGAAAAAATCTTGAGTTAAATTAAAACCACATTTTTTACAAGTTTTATCTTCTGGCGTATTTTCGTATCCACAGTTTGTACAAGTTCCAGCTGATAAAAATGGAGTTTGACCAAGTAGATATTTTAGTTTTTTATCAGAATATTGGACAAGTAAATAAGCAATTGCAAGGCTTGTCACTAAACTCAATAAAGGAATTTGAAAGTAGAATACAAAAAAATCATAGATACCATGAATGAGAGCAGCTAAAAAAACAGCTCCTCTCATTTCCTCGAAGTAAGAAAGTTTCATAAAAAAACGTACTCTTGCTATTGGCACTCCCCAAAGTACTGCTAAACCAATATGAAGGGGTATAGCAGTGATAGTTCTTAAACCTATATTAAGTAATCCATATTGAAACCCATATTCAAAGTTTTCTATTACTGCAAATCCAAGTCCTACAGCAGTAGAGTAAATGACAGCATCGATAGGCTCATCTAACTCCATAAGTTTTTTAGTAAGATAGACAGTTGCAAAAGCTTTACAAACTTCTTCATTGATTCCAACAGCTAAAGCAAAAAATGCAGTAGAAAAAAGAGAAGATTTAGTTTGTATTTCATAACCAGTAATAGCTTGAGCAATGTTGTTTAAAATACTAGCAGGTATGGCACTTAAAATTCCGCCCCAAAATAGTACTTTTAAAACAACCCAAATAGGTTCAGGCTCAACTTTATCATATTTATATAAAAACCTTAACCAGAGTCCACCACTGACAATAATTGAAAGAATTATCAATAAAGCATTCATACTGAAAAAATAAGTCTTTTATTTATCTCGTCAACAGTTATTTCTTATAAAATTAAAAATCAAAATTATTTAAATTATAAGATAAATTATAAAAATTTTTACAGAAAATCAAAATAAACTCTTATGAAAATATTTATTGATAAATTGAAAAAATTTTTTTTAATAGATATAAACCAAATATAATAAAAAATTTAACTTAAAAGTATAGTTTTTTATTGACGAAAAATTTAAAAATTGAATTTCTAGCTTATGTCTTTTTTTCAGAGAAACTTATTTTTCATTTTATATTTCTTTCTTTATTTTTCTCTTTTTTCGCAGTCTACAACAGAACAAGTAAAACCATGGATGGGGGTTGCCATAGAAAATCATCCCAATGGGGTTTTAGTAAAATCAGTGATACCAGATACCCCTGCTTTTCGTGTAGGACTCAAAACAGGAGATATAATTACAAAAATTGATTTACAGAGCGTTAAGTCTAGTCCACAACTTATTGAATATATTTTAACTAAAGGCGTAGGAAATGAAGTAAAAGTAGAATTTTTAAGAGAAAAAAAACTTCAAACTCTCACTTTGACTTTAGAAGCTAGACCTGAGGATTTGAGTTTTTTAAATCAAAAATTACTTAACTCTAAGCTTCCAAATTTTAAACTTAAGCAAGTTAAAGACGGGAAATATTTTACAAATGGTGATTTCCAAGGAAAGGTACTTATTATAGAATTTTGGGAAACTTGGTGTATTCCATGTCGGGAGAGTCACAAAGATTTATCTAAGTTTGCAGAAGAAGAACCAAATATAGTTGTGCTAGCTGTGTCTAGTGAGCCTATAAAAATCTTAAAAGAGTATACCACAAAAAATAAATATAAATTTCTTACATTACAAGATGAAAATTCCCTTTTAAAGAAAGAATTATTTGTATATGCAGTTCCTACTACTTTTGTCGTTGACACAAGTAGAACTATAAAGCATGTAGCAATAGGTTCAGGTAAATATCAAAAAGAAGCTTTCCAAAAAGCTAAAGATTTACTTTTGGGACAAAAATAAAAAAATTTTTGTTGTCTTTTTTTAATATTTTAAAAATCCTTATAGAGAAAATTTTATCCAAGGAGATAAAAATGAAAGCACAAATTGATGGCTCTCCTTCTTTTGCTCATATTCATATAGATTTAGATCCGGGCGAAAGTATTCTTGTAGAACCAGATGCTATGGCCAGTATGTCAGCTGAGATAGAGATGACTACTCGTTTTAATGGCGGGTTTGTTAAAGGGCTTATCAAGAAATTTCTAGGCGGAGAGTCTTTATTTATAAATGAATTTAAAAACCCTACTAATACCACTCAAAGACTTACTCTTACTCAACCTACGCCAGGCAATATAGTAGAGCTAGATTTAAATAACTCTTCTTTATGTCTACAGCCTGGAGCTTTTATTGCAGCTACTTCCGGTTTAAATTTAGGTGTGAGGTATGCGGGGATTTCTTCTTTTCTTGCCAGAGAAGGGCTTTTTAAGATCGAAATAAGTGGAACTGGAAAGCTTTTTTATGGGGCATATGGTGGGATCTTAGAAAAGCAAGTCAACGGTGAATACATTGTAGACTCAGGACATTTGGTAGGATATGACCCACATATGAAGTTAAAAGTCAAGTTAGCAGGTGGGCTTATTTCTAGTTTTACTAGTGGGGAAGGGATTGTCACTAAAGTAGAAGGAACAGGGAAAATTATTCTTCAAACCCGTAGCATTGAGGGGCTTGCAGATTGGATTAATCCATACTTATACTAGGAGAAATTATGAAAGTTGAAATTTTACACAGACCTACTAACTCTGCTGCTAAGTGTATACTTGGCCCGAATGAAGAAGTTACAGCAGAGGCAGGGGCTATGATTGCTATGTCAGCAGATACAAGTATTACTACATCTACTTATAAGAAGGAAGGTGGTGGAGTTCTCAAAGCTCTCAAGAGGATGTTGGCTGGAGAATCTTTTTTCTTAAACCACTTTCAAGCAGGTCCCAGAGGGGGAGAGGTTTATTTAGCTACTACTCTTTTAGGAGATATGATGGAATTTGAAACCAGAGGAGAAACTCTCATTGTTCAAGCAGGTTCATATGTAGCTTCTGAAAAAGGGGTTAATATTGATGTTGGTTGGCAAGGTTTTAAAAATCTCTTCTCTGGTGAGAGCTTATTTTGGTTAAAAATTAGTGGACAAGGTAAGTTCATTTTAAGTTCTTTTGGGATGATTTATCCTGTAGAAGTAAATGGAGCTTATGTAGTAGATACAGGACATATTGTAGCTTTTGAAGAAACTTTAAATTTTACTATAGCTAAGTCTGCTAAAGGTTGGATCAGTAGTTTTTTAAGTGGAGAAGGTTTAGTTTGTAAGTTTGAGGGAAAAGGTAGGATTTATTGTCAATCTCACAATCCTAATTCTTTTGGTTACAAGCTTGGTCCACATTTACGTCCTAGGAGATAAATTATGATAGAAAAAGAAAAATCTGACTATACTTATAAAATTCTTTTTAAGCCTGACTTTGGTTTTTTAAATGTTCAAATTCCAGCTGGTAAAACACTTAAGGTTGAAGCTTCTTCTATGGCTTCTATGGATACAAATATTTCCATGAAGACAAAAATGAAAGGTGGACTCTCTCGACTTTTAACTGGAGAATCGATCTTTATCAATGAGTTTACTGCAGAAAATGGCGATGGAGAAATCAACATAGCTCCTGGTTCTCCCGGAGATATAGAGCATCTGTACCTAAATGGGGATATAATTTATTTACAAGGTTCTGCGTTTTTAGCTTCTGGAGTAAACGTCACTACAGAAAGTAAATTTCAAGGTCTTATAAAAGGCTTTTTTTCCGGACAGTCTATGTTTTTAATTAAATGCTCTGGAACAGGAGATCTTTGGTTTAATTCTTATGGTGGGATCATTGAAATTGATGTCAAGGGAGATTATGTAGTTGACACAGGTTACATATTAGCTTTTACAGAAGGGCTTAACTATGAGGTAACCAAAGTAGGTGGTTACAAATCTCTTTTCTTTAGTGGAGAAGGTTTGGTTTGTAGGTTTCAAGGTCAAGGAAAAGTCTGGATCCAAACTAGGCAAATCCCACCTTTTGCTAGTTTCTTGTATCCTTTTAGACCAGTAGAGAGAACTAATGATTAAAAATTTTTTGAGCCACTTAAGAAAGTGGCTCTTAGGGTTTTCAATTATCCAAAAACTTTTTTAAATTCTTTGGTTACTGCAGGGACTACTTCAAATAAATCTGCTACAATTCCAAAAGTTGCTACTTTAAAGATGGGGGCATCGGGATCTTTGTTGATAGCTACAATGTACTTAGAAGACCCCATTCCAGCCATATGCTGGATAGAACCAGAAATTCCACAAGCTATGTAACAATTAGGGGAGACTGTTTTTCCTGTCTGACCTACTTGGTGACTATGTGGAATCCAACCAGCATCTACAGCTGCACGAGATGCTCCTAGTGCTGCTCCAATTGTATCACAGAGTTCTTGTAAAATAGCAAAATTTTCAGGACCTTTCATTCCACGCCCACCTGATACAATAATAGAAGCCTCAGTTAGTTGAATTTTAGCTCCACCTGAAAGATTTGTAGAGACAATTTTAGTTTTTACCTCACCTGCTGAAACATTGACTTGTTCTACTGTGCCAGATCCTGCTTTTTCAATAATTTCTTGAGAATTGGGACGTACAGTAAAAACTTGAATAGGAGTATTGACTTTTATATTTGCATAAGCTTTCCCAGAGTAAATAGGTTTTTTAGCAATAACCTTTCCAGCATCTATAGAAATACCTACCGCATCTGCTACAATTCCAGCTTTTAGTTTAATAGCAACTCTTGGAGAGTAATCCTTTCCTTGTCCTGTGTGAGGCATAAGAATTACAGAACTTGCTTTTTCCTTAGCTATAGTCGCAATAATATTTGCATAAGCTTCAGGATGAAACTCACTAGCTTGAGCTACTAAAACTTTATCTGCTCCTACGGCAGCTAGCTCACTAGCAAATTTTTCTACTCCTTCTCCTATGAGTAAAACTTCAACTTGTGTACCTATGGCTTCAGCAATTTTTTTCCCAGCAGAGGTAATTTCTTTTGAGATTTTTTTTAAAACTCCATCTTTAATTTCTGCAACTACTAATACATTTCCCATTTTTTTCTCCTTTATATAACTTTTGCTTCTTCACGTAAAGCTTTTACAAGCTGAACTGCAAAGCCTTCAGCATCAGCTGCTTCTAATTTGCGACCTGGAATACGGGGAGGAGGAGGCTCTAAAGAAACAATTTCTATACTAGCAGCTGGGTTTCCTAAATCAGCTGGGGTTTTTGTCTCAATAGGTTTTTTCTTTGCTGTCATGATCCCTTTTAAAGAAGGGTATCTAGGTTCATTGAGCCCCTTTTGAGCTGTGAGAACTAAAGGTAAAGCAGCTTCTACTTCTGCATTTCCCCCTTCTATTTCTTTGACTATTTTTGCAGTAGAACCATTGATTTCTAACTTGGTAGCTAAAGCTACATGTCCCCATCCAAGAAATTCAGCTACTTGGACTCCTACTTGAGAACTATCTGTATCAATGGACTGTTTTCCAGAAATAACCAAATCTGCCCCAACAGACTTTACAAAATTCGCAATTAATTCTGAAGTAAATACAGAATCAAAAGTATTATAATTATCTACCTTGATATGTACAGCCTTATCCACCCCCATAGCATAGGCAGTCCTAAGAGCTTCTTGGGTTCTATCAGGACCTACAGTGACAGCAATTACTTCTCCACCATTTTTTTCTCTAAGTTTAATTCCTTCTTCAATAGCAAATTCATCATAGGGAGAGATAATCCACTTGATACCTGCTTCATTTATAGATTTATCACCTAGTTTGATACTGGTTTCCGTGTCGGGAACCTGTTTTACGAGCACGACTACTTTCATAGTTTGGTTGCCTCTTTTTACTTAAATTTACATCTTAAAGACACCAAAATTTAACTAGGCTTATAGGAAAAGCAATTTTCCTATTTTTCCAAAAATAAAATCTTTTTTTAAAAGAGATTTTGTAAATTAAAATATGATTTGTAATTAAAGAGAAGTTTAAAAGATTTGTCTTAGAAAACCTATTTTAGATTTTGCTAGTTAGTTGTAAATTTTTTTAAGACTCAAAACATTAGGAACTATAATATGAAGTTTTCCTATTATTTAACTATTCTTTTTATTACTTGGGGAGTAGTAAACTGTTTGGTTTCTTCCCCTACCCCCGTTAAACCAGTAGTTCCTCAAAAAGATATAAGTTTAAATCGCAAGCCTAGTTTAAAACTATATGCTTCTGAGAAAATGCGTAACTACTTTCCTATCTTAAGTAAAGATTATGAAGGACAAGAAGTTTTTGAAGGATTATCTTCTATTCGAGAGATAGGGGACCTTACTTGTGAGATGATCTATTCGATGCGAAAATATGACAAAGACGAAATAAAAAAATTTACAAACATTGAGTTAGGTAGTCCTATCACTTCTAAATTTTATTTACATACTTTTCGTAGAATGATAGCAGGGTGTTGGAACTTTTACCAGATGAATGACATTTCTCCAGACAAGGATTTTGAGTATTTAAAAAAGCAATATCCCAATCAAAAGTTTAATTGCTATAGTGTTGGTTTTTTACAGCCCTATATTATGCATTCTATTTTAGACTGTGACACTCTTACCCTTTTAGATATAGACATAAGAATTATTGAAGCACATGCTCAATTAGTTAAGTTTTTTCACGAAGGAAAAATGGCTACTCCAGAAGAAGTAAAGAAGAATCTAGAAAGTTTAAAAATAAGTTGGATTGCACAGTATAGGAATTTTCAAGCTCAAACTCCCGTTAATATCAGAGTTTTATGCCCTAGAAATATGGAAATGTGTTTAGAAAAATTAGTTATTTTTCAAGAAAAATACAATCATTTAAAAGAACTCAATCTCTATGCAAGTGCAATCCACGAAGCAAACTTAATTCCAAAAAAGGATCATATCTCTGTAGTTTTTGTGAGTAATGCTTTTGAAGATTATTATACACGTAGGAAAGAATTTGACTACCTCATGAAGAATTTAGAACAAAACTTAGAAGTAGGTCAAAAAGTTATTTTTATATATCACAATGGAGGTCGTCATCTTTTTGGTGTTTACGAAGTAATGAAAAAATTAGATGAAGACGAAAGTCTAGAGGTCACTGTTCTTTGTAGAGATAAATATCTTTTTTACCCAGAAGAAGAAGATAGGACTTATTACAATATTCATTTTGATAGATTGCGAGGACTAAAAACTACTGAGAAATACTGTTCTAGTCAACAAGCTATTTCGCAAATAACAAAAAAAACTGAAAACTCCGATAATCAACAGTAGTAAAAATATGAAATTAAAAATCTCTTATTTCATTTTATTAGTACTTTTAAACTTAGGAAATTTCTTAACTGCTCAAGAACTCCAGCCCATCCCTACTTTAAAAGAACGTGTAACTGATTTAAGTGGGATTTTATCTTTTGAGGAAAAAAATATTCTAGTAGAAAAACTCAAATTACATGAAGAACAAACTAGCAATCAAATTGCTATTTTAATTATACCTACTACAGAACCGGAAGCTATAGAGCAGTATAGTATTAGAGTAGCAGAAGCATGGAAATTAGGTCAAAAGGAAAAAGACAATGGAGTACTTTTGTTGTTTGCGATGAAAGATAGGAAAGTGCGAATTGAAGTAGGGTACGGCTTAGAGGCTATGCTTCCAGATGCAGTTTGTAGTAGAATTATACGTGAAGTTATTGTCCCAAAATTTAAGGAAAAAAAATATTTTGAAGGAATCCAAGACGGGGTAGATACTATTTTAAAAATTTTAAATGGAGAAGAGCTTATTTTAGATTCAAAAAAAAATCCTTCAAAATCTTCTAACGAACAAGATATTTTAAAAAATATTTTTATAAATTTTTTAATTTCTTTTTTATCAGCAACTTGGATTCGACGTGGTTTTGGAGGTAGCTGGGTAAGTGAGATTTTTCTTTTACTTCTTATTTCAGGACTCATTGGATATTTTTTCTTTAGTGCAATTGTAATTTATTTAGTAGCTAGTTTTATATTATATTTATTTATCTTACTTGTTTCAAAGTTTAATTCTAGTTCAGGTTACTATTCTTCTGGAGGTTTAGATACTGGAGGTTTTAGTAACTCTGATTCTACCTTTTCAGGTTTAGGAGGACTGTTTGGAGGTGGGGGAGCTTCTGGAAGTTGGGATTAAAGGAGGTTGAAGATGATTGAAGTTAAGAATTTGACAAAGTACTATGGAGAAAAATTAGCAGTCAATAAACTAAATTTTAGTTTACGGGACGGAGAAATTGTAGGGCTTTTAGGTCTGAATGGCTCTGGAAAAACTACAACAATTCGTATGTTGACGGGATTTTTAGTTCCTTCAGAAGGAGAAGTATTAGTAGATGGAATTAGTAATTTTCAAAACCCACTAGAAGCAAAGAAAAAAATTGGTTACCTACCTGAGTCCCCTCCTCTCTATGAAGATCTTACAGTTTGGGATTACTTAGAGTTTGTAGCAAAAATTAAAGGAGTTTCTAAAGAAGACAGAGGTTCTCAAATTACTCAAGCCTTAGATAAGACAAACCTAAAAGAAGTTCAAAAAGAGCTAATTGGAAGTCTCTCTTTAGGATATCGAAAGAGAGTAGGAATTGCTCAAGCTTTATTAGGAAATCCTAAAATAGTAATTATGGATGAACCTATTTCAGGATTAGATCCTGAACAAATTTTAGAAATGAGAAAGCTCATTGCAAGCCTTTCTGGTCAGCATACAGTTTTAATTTCCAGTCATATACTTTCAGAATTATATAAAACTTGTGATCGTTTTTTAATGATCCATCAAGGTAACCTTAAATATGATTACTCCAAGCAGAAACTCGAACAAGAATTAGTTCAATTTTCTAGTCTTTTGGTAAGTCTAGGTGGAAAGTCAAAAGAAGAAATAATAAGTTATCTAAATCAAATTTTAGAATCTAAAATTGAAATTGAAACAGTAGAACAAGATGGAAATACATATCATTTTTCTCTACGTTCTGAAAATGAAACTATTCTTCGCAATCGAATTTTAGATACTTTTCGTTTTAATGGATTAGAGTTATATTCTTTACATAAAAAAGAAGTAACCTTAGAACAAATCTTTTTAAGTAATGTGAGGAACTAAAGATGATAGAGAGGATTTTATTTATCTTTCAAAAAGAGGTAAAAATTTTTTTTCATACCTTCATGGCACCACTAGTTTTTGGAGGAACTGCTTTTTTAAATGCTTTGTTTGTGCTTATTTCTAATTTTAACGAAAGAGCAACTCATGAAGAAGCTACTATTATTACATTTATTTCTTTTATGAGCACTATCATCATAGCTATGGCTATAGTCTCTATGAATTCCTTAGTAGAAGAAAAAAACAAAGGTACTATGGAGTTGTTGTATACTGTCCCTATTACAGATTTAGAAATTGTATTAGGAAAGTTTTTATTTGGAAGTTTTGTATGCTTTTTGGTTACTTTTGGGATTAATTCCTTTTTTCCTATTATTTTATATTCTTATTGGAAAGCTCCACTTTATTTAGTTGTAAGTGGTTCCATTGGTGTATTTTTTTTAGGAATATTTACATATTCAGTAGGAATGTTTGGCAGTAGCTTAGGAAAAAATCAAGTAATTTCTTTACTCATCTCTGTTTTAATAGTTATGACTTTATGGGTATTAGGATTTTTTTCACATTTGTTTGAAGCAAAAACTAGGGCTATTTTATTTCATTTACATATTTTTTCTCATTTCATTGGTTTTTCCAAAGGAGTAATTCCTCTTACGGGAGTAATTTTTTTTCTTTCCGGCACTTTTACTTTTTTATATCTGACTGTAAAAGTTTTAGAATCTAGGAGGTGGTTAGGTTGAATCGCTTAAATCAATACTTAAGCTCTCTTGTTTCAGTTAGTTCTTTGTTTGTCTTTTTTTTCATTTATGATGTCTTTCAAAATCCTACTTTAAAGCTTGTAAGAGATTTTATATTTTTTCTTTTAATAGGATTTGATTTAGCTGTAAGAATTTACAATAGAAAAAAAGAAATAGAATTTTCTTTTTCGACTTATGTAGTAGGATTATTTTCTTTTTTAGCTTATTTACTTTTTCAACTTCGAGTTTTTATTGATGTTCCTGCTAGAGCAGGAGTCTCTGAACAAGTCAGAAGTTTACCTAAAATAAGAGATTTTTTACTTGTAATAATTATTTTACTTTCGATTTCTGCTTTAGTCTATCAAATACTTTTAATTTTATCTAGGCAATCCGAAGAAATTCAGTCGGGAATTGGAAAAGATAAACGAACTCTTCTTCAAAATACTTTGTATTCTTTTCTTTATATCTTTCCTTTAATTGTTGCAATAAATTATTTAGCAGTTCAAAAAAATTATAGCTTTGACTTAAGTAGTATTGGAAAGTTTTCTTATTCAGAAGTATCTCGTTCTATTTTAAAATCAATAGATAGAGAAGTAAAGGTCTATGCTTTTTATCCTCGTCCCCTAGAAGCTTCTGGAAAGGAAGAAAGTTGGGCTTTAAGTGCTATTAGGCCTGATGTAGAAATTTATTTACAAAAGTTAAATGCTATCAATCCTAAAATTACCGCAGAGTTTATCAATGCAGATGTAGAAACAGATAAGATGGGAGATTTTCCAAATATCGGAAATGGAACAATTGTAGTTCGTGCTCTACGTCCTAGTGGGGTTGTAGAAGGAAGTCCTTTTTCAGATGAAAAAATTTTAGTTACTTCTAAAAAAGATTTAGAAGACTTAGAACGTAAGTTAGTTCAAGCTATAAACAATGTTACCTTGCCTCAAAAGAAAGTTTATTTTCCTATCTTAAATGGAGAGAGGTTTTCTACTAACTATTCAACTAATCTTACAGAGCAAACAACAAAACTTATCAACAGTTTAAACTTTTTTAATTATTCTGTAAAAAGCTTAGGTTTAGAAGAAGGCTTTCCGGGTAAGCTTTCAGAAGATACAGATTTACTAATTTTAGCTGGTCCTACAGTACCATATTCACAGGAAGCTCAAAAGACTATCTTAGACTTTATAATGAACAAGAGAGGAAAAGTAATTATAGCTATTGACCCTTATGGCAAAGAGGATTTTTCCTGGTTACTGAAGGATACAAAGTTTAACTTTAAGAAAGAAAATTTACGTCAGGCGGCAGGAAGGGTAGAAATTATTGCCAATGGTTTTAGTGAACATCCTATTTCTGAATCTATCCCTAAAAAAGATGTAGGAATAGTTTTTCCTTATTCGGGTTACTTTGAGAAAAATCTTTCCAAGGCAGATTCTTTATTTTTAGAAGTGCCTATTTTAGAAACAGGTTATCATGTCTATATAGATAAAAATCAAAATGAAAAAAAAGACCCAGATGAAAATACAAATAATTATATTTTAGGAATGTTACTTACTCCTGCAAGTCAAGAAAGTAAGGAGTCGGGAGATATTACACCCGCTAGAGTTTTAGTTTTTTCTGGGGTAAGTTGGCTTACAGATCGTTACTTCTTATACAATTTAAATCCTATATTTTTTACAAATTCTGTAAATTGGATGTTTCGTTCTCCTCTTATTCAAAGTATCTTACCAAAAAAAGAAGATGTCCCTGTAATTACACTTACTTCTAATCAAAAATTAATTATTTGGTCAGTTGGACTTTTTGGCTATCCAAGTTTGGTTACTTTGGTTCTTTCTTATTATGTATTGTATATGAGGAGAAAAAAGTCTAAATGAATTGGAAAAAATTTTTACCCATTCCAATTGTACTATTGATTTTATTTTATGTCTTTGTTTTTACAGAAGAAAGGCAAGAAGAATCTACAAGTGTAAACTTTTGGAAATATGATTTTGATGAAATAAAATATTTCCCACCTAAAGAAGGTTTTCCCTATAAAGATGAATATATTGCTGTTGAGTTTCAAGCATACAGAGATTTAAAATTTTTTTCTTCAGAACCAAGGTTTTGGATAAAAAACAAAGATGAACAAACCAATGAAGAAGTGATATATGAGGGTAGTTATCTTATAAAAAACTTATTTACAGACTTAGCTAATTTAAATACAAATTTTTTAACTAAAGAAACTCCCGAAGTTTTACAAAAGTTAGAAATTAGCAAAGAAAACTCTCCTAGATTAGTGCTATCTTCTAAAGGTGAAGAAAAAACTTTGTATTTTGGAAAAACTCATAAAGATAAGATTTATACATACGTACTTACCGATGGGTTTGTAGTTGGACTGAGTTCTTCCATAGCTGACAAACTAAAAGGAAAATTATATACGTTACGCGATAGATCTGTTTTAAATTTATCAGGAGTATATTTTCGTAAAGTAGAAATAGAATCTGATTATTTACCTGTAAAATTAGAAAATGAAGCTTACAAAGAAAATGAAATTTTAAAGCAAAATTGGTATCTTATTTCTGGAAAGAAGAAAAGGTTAACTCCCAGCAGTGGAAGCAGAATTGATGGGTTACTGAAAGGATTTTATGTTGAACTATTTCCAGATGAGCCTAAAGGTAAAGGTTTAGCTGTATTAAAAGAGTTAATTAAAGATCAAAAACCTATTCAAGAAATTTTAATTGAGTTTTCCAACAAAACTAAGGTTAAACTTTTGTTGTTTACGAAAACAAGGCTAGAGGACAAAGACTACATTCCAGTACAAAAAGAACTAGATGGACAAGTTTTAACTCCAGCTTATATTAAATTAGAATTAGTTAATGATTGGATACAAATTTTAAAACAAATTCAAGAGGAACCGGAATGGAAACCACAGGTAAAACAAAAGTAAACTTATATGAGAAAGGAGATGATCCTCTAGTTTTTCCTCAGTTTGAAAATGAAGAAAAAATGACAGAGTCAGAAATTTGTTGTAAATGTACTGGTTGTTGTAGATACGTAACTGTTGGGATAGATAAGCCACGTAAAAAAGAAACTATAGATCACTATGTTTGGTATCTACTCCATAAAAATGTACAAATTTACATAGATAACGATGGAGATTGGAATTTACTTTTTATTACCCCTTGTACGAAACTTTTACCTAATGGAAAATGTGCAATTTACGCTAGCCGTCCCAAAATTTGTAAAGATTATTCTCCTAAATCTTGTTCTCGAACCGGAAAAGATCATACTCATTTATTTATGACTCCCGAAGCTTTGTTAGAATACTTAGAAGAAGAAAAGAAAAAACGCAAAGAAAAAAAAGTAAGGAAAGCCTTATGAGTGCAAACTACAAAATTGGTATATTAGGACTAGGTAATATGGGTTTTCCTATTTATGAAGCTCTAAGACAAAAATATTTTATAATTCCCTATGATCCTTATGTAGTAGAAAAATATCCCAAAATTTCCTTTGCATCTTCTATTGAGGAAATAGATCAGACAACTCAAGTCATTATATTAGCAGTAAAACCAAATAAGGTAGTAGAAGTTTTACGTGAGTTTCAAAAGCCAAAAACTTTTCTATCTATTGCAGCAGGGATTTCTATAGAAACTCTAGCTCAGCATTCTCCTGAAGGAAGCACTTGTGTAAGGCTTATGCCAAATATGCCAATTATAGTAAAAGAAGGTGCTATTGGTATGTATGGTGACCGTGCGGGGTATTCTTTAGCTAGAGAACTTTTTTCTCATTTAGGAGAGATTATTGAAGTATCTAGTGAAGATCTCATGGATGCTGTGACGGGAGTCTCTGGCTCTTCTCCTGCTTTTGTAGTAAGTTTTATTCATGGTTTAGCAGAAGGTGGGGTTAAAGCAGGTCTAAGCTATCAGGATTCTTTAGATTTAGTGCTTCAAACAGTAAAGGGAACTTGTATTTTACTTGAAGAAGCTAGAAAAAAAAATCCTCATTTGCATCCTATTTCCTTTAGAAACTCTGTAACCTCTCCGGGGGGAACTACCATATATGGATTAGAAAAATTAGAAGAAGGGGGGTTTCATTCTCTCCTTATGAAAGCAGTTTTTACAGCAGCCCAGAGAGCTAGTGAATTAGGAAAAAAGAAATAAAAAAATCATTTTATCAAGAAAATGTAATAAAAATGTAATTTTATTTTTATTACATAGTTGTATGAATGCACTAGAAACAAAAGGAACTACTGATTTGGCTGCCAATCCATACATTCATAATGGATTACGTGTACTAGTTGTAGATGATGAGGAAGATATTGTAGAACTCATTAAGTTTAACTTAGAAGAAGAAGGTTTTCAAGTGAGTTCCTGTAAGAACGGGTTAGAAGTTTTACCTAGACTAGAAAAAAATCTTCCAGACCTCATTATCTTAGATGTCATGCTTCCCGGTATCGGAGGAATTGATCTTTGCAGAAAAATTAAAGATAAATATACAGTTCCAGTTATCATGGTAACAGCTAAGACAGGGGAGACAGATGCAGTTTTAGGCTTGGAGTTTGGAGCTGATGACTATGTAAGAAAGCCTTTTAGTCCTAGGGAACTTATGGCTAGGGTTCGTTCAGTTCTAAGACGATATGTCTCTTCTTCTGAAGGAGAAAAGTCGGGTTCTATTACAATAGGAAAAATTACTTTAAATTCACTGGCTCATAAAGTATATGTAGAAGATAAAGAAATAGATCTTACACTTTTAGAATATAAAATTCTTTACCTTTTTATGAGTAATCCAGGGGTAGCTATGAGTCGGGATAAGCTCTTAGATAAGATCTGGGGCCATGATATATTTGTCACAGATAGAGCAGTTGACGTGAACATCAAAAGACTTAGAGATAAATTAGGTCCAGAAAAAGATAGATTGGAGACAGTGAGAGGTATTGGTTATCGCTTTAGAAACACGTAGTTTTTTTTCAACTTTACTTCTTAAGAACTGGTTTTTTTTACTTCTCTTGCTAGTTACAGCTGGTTTATCTTTTTGGATAGCAGTAGAGTTGACAGAAGGTTATAGAATTGTAGTTATTTTTTTTTATGCAATTTTTTCTTTGTATTTGTCTTTTTACTTTTCTTGGAAAATTGCTTCTACTGTAACTACCCAACTAAAAGTTCTTCAAGAAAAAACAAAAGCAATCAATGCTGGTGAGTTTACTTCTGCAATGGTAATGACAAACATAACTGAACTAGCAGAACTAGCAGAAGAGATTGATCTCATGTCTTCTCGATTAAGTAAACAATTTTTTGACTTAAATCTAGAAAAAGAAAAATTTAATTTAGTCTTACAAAACTTAAAAGAAGGTGTAGTAGTTATTGACCATTCTCAAAAAATTCTCTTTTGTAATAAAAGTGTTCCAACTTCGCTTTTTGAAGAAAATGCAGGAATGAGATCTATTGAGGCAGCAGTTAAGCATCCCAAGCTTTTAGAGTTTTTAAAAGAACACATTCAACAACAAAGAGAAGGAAAAATCAACATAGAAGCAAGAACAAAGTACTATAGTGTGAGGCTATATTCACTTAAGGCAAGTAAAGAAAATAAATTTTTTATTGGTGTAATTTTAGATAAAACAGAAGATCGTGAACGACAAATGATTCGAGAACAATTTGTTCAAAGTGCTTCCCATGAACTAAAAACTCCAATTACTTCTATTAAAGGTTATACAGAAACTTTAGAAAGTCGATTAAAACTTCCAGATGGAAGTCCAGAACAACGCTTCTTAGATGCTATTAAAAGAAACACTGATAGGATGATTCGAATTGTAGAAGATATGCTAACTATTTCTAAATTAGAAAATTCTAATACTACAATTCACAAAGAAAGATTTCTTTTAATAGAAATTATTGATAGAATGAAATATACCTTAGATGGAATTTTAGGACCTAAGAAACAAATTTTTGAAACAATTGTACCAGAAAATTTATATATAGATGCAGATCCAATTTTACTAGAGCATTTACTTTTAAATCTTATTCAAAATGCCTCTATGTATTCTCCACCTTCTAGCACCATTACTTTAAAAGTAGAAGAGAAGGAAGATAAAATTCTTATTCAC
>Ga0308414_1001079_pt1 | contig 17762 bp, 17 predicted proteins | sample HotsprSampleOS50_FD_205667 | JGI IMG/M metagenome (GOLD analysis project Ga0308414, IMG submission 205667) | Hot spring phototrophic mat microbial communities from Octopus Spring, Yellowstone National Park, Wyoming, United States - 20090730_OS50 ...
ATCGAGGGCGGCGATTGCATCCTGTTGGAACTGATCTAGGGGAAAGGGAAAGATGGAATTCACATCGGGTAGGGCTGGAAGCCCGGTACTTCAGTACGGGGAGGAAAGCTCCTTTAGCAACTTTAGTTGCCTTATGTTATAATTATACTGCGGACACCAGAAACGGTTGCTCAAGGCACTGGTAACGGTCGATTGGGGGTGTTGTAAACCACCCCAGAGGCTCGTGGCTAGCTTGTAGCTACAGGGCTACTAAAAGCTCCCTGCTTTAGCTGGGAGTAGTTTACATACTTCAGGTTTTACGCAGGGTGATTACTTTAGCTAATCCCAAGCCTAACCCAAAACAGAGCAGTGTGCCAATTGCTCCTGCACTACTGGTGGACAGCTGTTCTGGCACTCCTTTAACCTTGTATTCCGCAAACAGTTGGGCAAAGGGCAGTTTGCTGGCGGGTGGGTCTGCTAACGCTTTGCCCTCGAATTCTAAATCTTTGGCTGTCCGATCCAAGCCGTCGGGGTCTTGACTGGCAAGGGGAGCCAAAAATATGGCGATCGCCAAGGAAGTGAACAACCCCAGTGAGAGAAACCGCCTGTTATTTTTCTGACTACTAGCGTTCATCGGAATTGTTCTCTAAGTTTTCGGGAAGTAGATAGGTGGGTGGATCAAAAAACAGGTCAGGTCGCCATCCCCAAACCACACTGACAGCTATCAGAGTAAGCAAGCTTTCTCCTACCCCGATCTGCATGTGCCAGCCTAGCATAGCGGGTAAGGCTAAATCTAGGGGAACTGTACCCGACCAACTGATTTGTAGGGCGGTAGCGATCGCTCCCAGTACCACACTGAACCATGAGGCAATCACTGTACCTGTGAGCATTCCTTGCCAACTACTGCGCCCCATAGCAAAGCGAATTTGACGATAGAGCCAATAACCTCCCAATGTGCCAATCAAGCCCATATTGCAGATATTAGCTCCTAGAACGCCGATGCCGCCATCCTGAAATACTACTGCTTGCACTGTCAGCACAAGACTCATTACCAGAGTTGCCCCCCAAGGACCTAATACAATCCCTGCCAGCACAGCACCCAGCAAATGCCCTGAAGTGCCATTGGGAATGGGAAAGTTGACCATCTGGCAGGCAAAGATAAAAGCAGACATTACCCCCATCAAGGTAATCACTCTGTCTGGATTATCTCGTCTAAGTTGGCTGGCTGAGATGCTTACCAAAGCAATGGCGATCGCCCATGTAACCAAGTTCACAGGTAAGCTGAGATAACCGTCGGGAATATGTAGTGCTAAGTAGGTAGGGAAATAGAACATAAATTGTTTAGCTTTCTGATTGGTCTGGTCTGGAGTCCCGCTGTTCTAAAGATGCCTGAAACTGGGCTTGGCACTCTGCCAAATTGCTCAGTAGGCGCTGTATTTGCTCAAAGGTCATCATATCTGGCTTATGATACACTAGATGCCCCATCATTAGCAATGATGCCCGACCACTGTACTTTTTGCAGGTCTCCACGGCGATAGGAGAAGAAGTATTCTGCATTTTGGTAGGTGCAAAAAGGAGCGATCGCAATGTGATTGCTAGGGATGCCCATTTCTAATAAAAATTGTCGCTGAACTGCCCGAATATCCAACAGATAGTGATTGGGTTTCTCATCAGCAACTATGCCTACTGTCTTTTGCTTGAGAATTGCCGTAACCTGTTCGGCGACATCCTGCTGGACTTGATACACTGTGCCAGAAATGGCAGGACCTAGGGCAATGCGTAGGTCTGGGATACAGCTGCCTTGGGCTTGTAAAATTTTTAGCCCCACCTCTAAAATCCCCCCAGCCGTACCCCGCCAGCCCGCATGGATTGCCATGACCGTACCCAAACGGCGATCGCCAATGAGGATCGGCACACAATCGGCACTACATACCCAAATAGATTGCTCCTGCCCATTGCTCCACAGCCCATCGGCAAGAACTGGCTCCTGTTGTATTGTGTCACTGCAAACAATTGTTACCCCGTGCACCTGTTTCACTGTCTTGGCTGTGCCGCTCCCAGCAAGATAGCGATGCAGTTCCTTGGGGGTTTGCGGATGCACCGCTCTGCTGAAGAAACCATGCCGCCACTCTGCCAACAAATCGCAGGTTAAAAAATCTTTATGCCATTGCCAGCGATCGTACTGCATGATCTTAAAGAATGGATACTGTAAATTTTACTTGACAAAATATGCAACTGACCCACCGTCCGCGTCGTCTGCGCCGCAATGCCAACATTCGCTCCTTAGTCAGGGAAACTGCCCTCTCAGTCAGCGATTTGATTTATCCTATGTTTGTCATGGAAGGAAGCCAAACCTCCGAGCCAGTCAGTTCCATGCCGGGGTGTTTCCGTTATTCCCTAGATATTTTGCTAAAAGAAGTCCATGAAGTGGCGGAACTGGGTATTCCAGCGATCGCTCTATTCCCTGCCATTGACCCCAGCAAAAAGGACAATGCAGGAACGGAAGCCTATAATCCCAACGGTCTGGTGCAAAGAACCGTTGCCAGCATTAAAAAAGAACTTCCCGAACTGCTAATTTTCACCGATGTTGCCCTCGATCCTTTCACCACCCACGGACACGATGGTATTCTCAGTGAGGATGGGGTGATTCTCAATGATGAAACGGTGGCGGTTCTGCAAAAGATGGCAGTGTCCCAAGCAGAGGCAGGGGCGGATTTTGTGGCGCCTTCGGACATGATGGACGGGCGAATTGGAGCGATCCGCCAAGCCCTAGACAGCAGTGGTTTTGAGCAGGTGGGGATTCTCGCCTATTCCGCCAAGTACGCCTCAGCCTATTATGGACCGTTCCGCGATGCCCTCGGCTCTGCTCCTAAATCTGGGGATAAAAAAACCTATCAGATGGACCCCGCCAACCGCCGCGAAGCCCTCAAAGAGGTGGAATTGGATATTAAGGAAGGAGCGGATATAGTGATGGTAAAGCCTGCCCTCGCCTATTTGGATGTGATTAGCTCGGTCAAGGCAAATACCACTCTGCCAGTAGCCGCCTACAATGTTTCGGGGGAATACGCCATGATCAAGTCAGCGGCGCAACTGGGCTGGATCGATGAAGAAAAGGTAATGCTGGAAACTCTGCTGAGTATAAAACGGGCAGGGGCAGATATAATCCTTACCTATTTTGCGAGACAGGTGGCTAGGTTGTTATAGACCACACATCACGACCCCGCCCTGTGGCAAAACGCCATGAAGCAGACACATTGCCGCTGGACTGGGTGAGAAATATCCCTAAGCCGACCAGGCACAGCCCAGTGGCGATCGCAAAGGCGTGGTTTAGTTCCGCCTGCCTAATCACCACACCCACCGTAGGTCCTGCTAGGGCAATGCCCAGATCAAAACCGCTCCACACCAAGCCAAACACCAGTCCGCGTTCTTGGGGGGTAGTGCGATCCGCAATGATGGTGATAATGCTGGGGATCACCAAGCCTGCCCCCATGCCCTCAATCATCCCTGAGAGCAAGACTGTAAGTGGATGCTGTGCCCCATACATCAACGCCATAGACAGGGCATAACAGATGATCCCAACGGAGACAAAAATACCCCGCCCCAAGCGATCGCTCCAGCTTGCCAGAGGCAGCCTTACCAGCAAACCAGCGATCGCCGCTGATAGGTAAAATAATCCCGCGTTAATGGGAATACCCTGCCGTTTGAGGAATAGAGGCATAAAAGCACTCAGCGTCCCGAAGGACAGCCCCACCAGCAACAGCACCACAGTAGGGATACGCACCCGAGGATGCCACCAAATCTGCCACAGTTTGGCAGATTTTGCCCCAGCCTCAGGGGCACTGCGACAGTTCTCCCTGAGATATAGGGTGAGCCATAGCCCCAGCCCGCCCAGCACACTTGCTGTATGAAACAACACCTGATAGCCAAACCCCGCCTGAATCCAGCCCCCCAGCGCAGGCCCAATTGCCAAGCCCAAGGGATTGACCAAGCTCATATAGCCGACGATTTCTCCCCTTTGCCCTGCAGGAGCCAAGTCCGCCACCAACGCACTGTAACCCGTAGTAAATGCGGCAATGCTGATGCCATGTATAGCGCGAAATGCAATCAGCAGGGGAATGGCAGGGAACAGGGCATAACAGCAGGGCATGACTGTAGCTACCACCAACCCCAAGCGCATCACCTTGACCCGCCCTCGGCGATCTGCTTCCCTGCCCAGATAGGGACGAAACAGTAACAGTCCAATGGCAAAGGAACCCATGACAATGCCAATCTGATCGGTAGTGCCCCCCAAACTATCCACATAAAGGGGCATGACGGGCAACTGGCAAGCCATGCAAGACCAGAACAACAGCCCCACTAGAAAACAGATTGTGAGATTGCGCTGGTCAGCAGTGGGAATAATGCGCCAAGTGTGCCATGCTGTCATAGATGATCTGCCAGTCTTGCAATGCCAATGCTAAAAATTGTAAATTTGCTTTACAAAGTTCAGCATAGGTGATGGTGTAGGGCGGGGCATCTACATTTAGCATGAACAGTTCCATTAGTCTGACAAACCGATGCACAATACCCTACTCCCTGTCCCCCAAGGCGCCTTAGTAGTGCCTGAAATTGTGCCAACGCCGGGGCAGGAAGAGCTAATCGCTCTGTCTCTGGTCATTCCCACTTTCAATGAGAGCCGCAACATCGCGGCAATGGTCAAGCTAGTTACCAACCTACTCGACCAGCACTTGGGGGGGAAGTACGAGTTGATCGTGGTGGATGACAACAGTCCTGATCGCACTTGGGAAATTGCCCTCAACCTCAGTCAAATCTATCCTCAACTGAGAGTGATGCGCCGCGAACAAGAACGGGGCTTAGCTACAGCAATTATTCGCGGCTGGCAGGTGTCTAGGGGGGAAGTGCTGGGGGTAATCGACGGGGACTTGCAACACCCGCCAGAGGTTCTCATCCAACTGCTGAGGGCGATGACGGGAGCGGTGGATTTAGCCGTCGCTAGTCGCCATATCAGCGGCGGTGGGGTAAGCGACTGGGGATTAGTGCGCCGCTTTTTGTCCCGTGGGGCGCAGTTGTTGGGTTTGCTGATTTTGCCTGGGGTGATAGGGAGGGTCAGCGATCCCATGAGTGGCTATTTCCTAGTCAGGCGCAGGGCGATCGCCAACTGCGTTATGCAACCATTGGGCTACAAAATTCTTATTGAAGTATTGGGCAGGGGCAACATTGGCGAGATTGCCGAGGTGGGATATGTATTTCAGGAACGGCAGGCAGGGCACAGCAAAGTTACCATCAGGCAATACATCGAGTACATTCAGCACCTATTGCAGTTGCGGTTTCGGGGAAAGCTGCACCGCAAACCCGTTACTCTGCCCCTTGAGCGATTTATTAAATTTGGCATTGTGGGGCTGAGCGGCGTATTTGTGGATATGCTAGTGTTTTACTGGCTCAGCGATCCCAGCACTTTGGGTTGGGGAATCACGCGCAGTAAAATTATCGCCGCTGAAGCTAGTATCATTAGCAACTTTTTGTGGAATGACCTGTGGACTTTTGGCGATATTTCCCAACAGCAGAGGGGACTGTCGGCAAGGTTAAAGCGATTCCTCAAATTCAATCTCATCTGCGCTACGGGGCTTCTGCTCAATGTGATTATTTTGAATGTGCTGTTTAATTATTTGGGTATGAACCGCTATGTAGCTAATCTCATTGCCATCGCCTGTGTCAGTGTGTGGAATTTCTGGATTAACCTAAAATTAAGCTGGAGAGTAACTGTTGCTCAGGATCAAGATTAGGGCACAGCGATATTTACGCTAATCTGGATTTAAGAAACTTTGTTAGTTCTGACAGGATAGGAAATGGCAGAAAAAGTCCAGCCACAAGGTCAGCGTCGCCGTATTAAGGCGGCATTGGTGTTGGTGTCCGTCTATGGTTGTGTTACTGGCTTGCATCTGGTTAGCTCGCTGGTGTCGTGGGGGCAATGGTTGATTGCGGGTTTGATGTGCCCTGTGGCTATCCACGCCCTGCGTCTGCTCACGGTGTACAAAAATGCTGGGGAGATTCTGCCTGCGGTGGACAACAGTGGGGGGGAATGCCCTGTGGTGTCTTTGCTGGTTGCCGCCAAAAATGAAGAAGCGGTAATTGCTGATTTAGTGCAATCCCTCTGCCAACTGGAGTATCAGAGCGATCGCTTAGAGATTTGGATTATCGACGACAACAGCAGCGATCGCACACCGCACATCCTGCAACACCTGAAAACCCAGTTTCCCCAGTTGCACATTCTCCGCCGCTCCGAGGATGCCACGGGGGGCAAGTCAGGGGCGCTTAATCAAGTGTTCCAGCTAACGCGGGGGGAAATCATTGGTGTATTTGATGCCGATGCCCAAGTTTCCAGCGATGTGTTGCAGTTTCTTATCCCTGCCTTCAAAAACCCGCAAATTGGGGCGATGCAACTGCGCAAGGCTATTTCCAATGGTGCAGAGAACTTCTGGACTAGGGGACAGGTGGCGGAGATGGCTCTCGATGGTTTCTTTCAGGAGCGCAGGCAAAGGATCGGTGGCATTACAGAACTCAGGGGCAATGGACAGTTTGTGCGGCGCCAAGCCCTAGAAGAATGCGGCGGCTGGAATGAGCAGACCATCACCGATGATCTGGACTTAAGTTTTCGGCTCCACCTATGCCAGTGGCAGATCGGCTATCTCAGTTTTCCCTGCGTGCAAGAAGAGGGTGTAGTTAGCTTCAAACAACTGTGGCATCAGCGCAATCGCTGGGCTGAGGGCGGCTTCCAACGCTATCTCGACTATTGGCTTCCCATAATGCGTAACTTGCCCCTTAACAAGAAAATTGACCTGTTTATGTTTTTCCTAATGCAGTACCTCATCCCCACGGCTTTAATCCCCGATGCGATCGCCAGTATTGCCCTACGACACAACTCCGTGATTCTGCCTTTTAGTGGGATGGCAGTGATTTTGTCTTCTATTGGCATGGCTTTTGGGGTAAGGCGCGCCTATCAGTTGTCTTGGTGGGCGGTGCTGTGGCAAACATTGAGGGGCACGCTGTATATGTTGCACTGGATTCCCGTGATGATCAGCGTTACTTTGCGCATGGCAATCCGCCCCAAACGCCTGCGCTGGGTAAAAACAGTACATCAGGGTCGCCACAGTATAGATGTTCCCGCTGTCAGCGATGTCAGCTAATTGCCGCTCTGAAACACCCATACAACACGGAATAAAACTGAAGTTTGTTTAGGACATGCAGTATTATTGCTTGCTTCCTGATGCAACGCCCCATAGCGAGACCTGAGTTCGCCAGAGCTAAACTGGGAGAGACCAAGATGTACCCAAGATATTCTGCGTAATTGACGATTTTTGCCAACTGTTTGAGTCATACCCAAAAGCAGAATGAGCTTGATTACAGCGATGACAGTTTCGGCTGTCATATAGTCATTTTGATTTTGTCGAGCTAATGTCAGCGGCACTAATTGCCTTGTGTTGTTTTTTGGGCTGATCAATTAGGTGAGAGAAACAGCAAAACGCTGATTCCAAAGCACAAAATAGCCACAACCAATGACGAGAATGCGGGATGACTGGTGATTTTGGTGCCATTATCAGTCTCTGCCAGTTCTAAGTCCAGCCAAGGCACTATACCTCTACGAAACCAGCCCTTGACCCGCGCTGACATACCAATTAGACCTTGAACCCGCTTCATGCCAAATAGGAAGTTGCCTAACGCCCCAAAACGGGAGGCGTAAAGTACATAAATCATCCCTGTACTGTCTTGCAGTTTTAGGTCTGAGCCAAAGACATAGCCAGCATCGCCCCGACCGATAATTTTCCCCTGCAGTTGCGCTGGTTGCCCCCGCAGAGGACTGGCATAGGGATCGGACATCAGAGTCAAGACATCTTTGGGCTGGGCTGAGCTAGTGTCAGGAAACATGATCAAGCGTTTCAGGATTAGGATTACCGCGATCGCCACCAGAGGCAAGGCAATGTAGGCTTTGAACGGAGCATTGGGGAAAATAAAGAAACCAATTATGCCCCCAGCGATCACACCGAGCCATTCTCCGTTGAGCAACACAAAATCAATCAAAAAAGTGGAATACAGGCGTTTTTTGTCTAGTCTGCGCCCTTCGGCGACAACCCGCCCCATATCAAACTCAGTGTCCAAGCCCAACTGCTCCGCATAGGTACTCAAAGCCCGTACCCGTTTCCCTGTCAGGGGGTGAGTGGAGTTCAATTCTAGCCATGTTGCCCATGGATTGCACATATCCCACAAAAAAACTCTGCCAATCTGTTCAGGGGAACTAGCCACTTGATATGCTGTTCCAGAGGAAAGTGCGGCTTTGGCATCGTAGATACCCAATGCCCTTGTGCCTTGAAGCAGGCGACTGGGCTGTTTACTGCTCTCAGCCTCAGTTACAATGCCGTAGGCGATTTTTACCAATGCCCGCGACAAGCCATTGGGGTTCCCCGTAACTTCCACAGCAAAGTGATCGGCAAAGTATTCCCTAACGCGGGACAGATAGAGCAGGAGATAAGTGCCGATGACATAGAAAATATAGGCGGAAATGGAGACAAGCCATGCGGCTTTTTCCGCAGTCTCGTTGTCAACCTTGCGGGAGATTTCCCTGATGGCGACATAGCAGAGATAGGCAACTTGCACTAGGGTGGATGCCACTGTCATTACGGCAAAGTCCCAATGTACGATATGCCCCAGTTCGTGAGCATAGACTGTGGCTACTTCATCTTCATCTAGGTACTTAAATAAACCCTCGCTGACTACAAGGCGGGCAGAATTGGGCAAAGACCCATAGGTGAAGGCGGTGGGATTTTGGTCGTCAATGATGCCCAAGCGCGGAATTGGCATATTTTTCTGCCTGCACACGCGGTTCAGCACTCTGGCGGTCTCTGCGCTTCGCTGTTCAATCTCTGCTAAAGATACCCAGCGCGTTTTGTAGAGCCAGCTTTGCACCATGTCCATTAGAAATGGGGACACAAAAAATACAGCAAGATTGAAGATTACAGTCAGGGCGATCGCTATGCCCAATCCGCTAAGCGGATTATTACTGCGCAGGATAAACAGTAGGGCGGTAAAGCCAGCTAACACAATGCCGCAGAGAAGCGAGATAGTTACTCCAGAAGCTACTGTTAAATTACCAGCAATCCCTGCAATGGTAACGCGCACCCCCGATTGGGTGGCTCTACCTGCTTTGAAGATGGACATAGTCTCTCCCCCAAATTCCTAGTGCAATTATTAGCAGTATAAATCAATCCTTGCGGCTCACTAAATAGATGCTAATCAGGGTTAATACAACTCCTACCCACTGCACCGTTGTTAATCTTTCCGACAGGAAGATGCGCCCGCAGATGATGGCAAACACGGGAGTAGAAAAGGTCAAAGCACTCAGGGTGGTGAGGTTACCACTGGAGGCAAAGTAAAAAAATACGCCATAGGCGATCGCACTACCTAAGATAGAAACATACGCCAAACCCAGCCAACCCTCGACGCCAATCTCGTTTAACTGGGGATGCTCGCGCCATAGGGATAGACCAAGCAGGGGTATGCTTCCCAAAATCATGTGCCAACCAGTTGCCATCACAGGATCGGCGTAAGTGGTTACGGGACGGATCAGAATAGTGCCGATCGCCATGGATAGCGAAGCACCTAACATCAGCCATTCGCCAAAGGTGAACCAGTGCCACTGCTGCAAGTTTTGCCAGTCCGCAGGCAAGCCAATCAAACCAATACCCACAATACCCAAACCCAAGCCTGCCATGCCCCATCTGCTAAGGCGTTCGCCATAAAAAAATGCCGCCATTACTGCCACCGCTAGCGGTTGGGAATCAATCAGCAGTGAACCCAAGCCTGCATCGGTACGCACCAGTCCCTCGGTGAGAAAGCCCTGAAACAGCGTGCCATCTACCAGGGCAAACAAACCAATCCAACTCCATGCCCGCCAACCTTGAGGCATGGGGCGTTGCCACAGCATACCAGCCAAAACCACTAACAAGCCCGCTGGCAGAAGGCGGACTACACCCACAAATAGAGGGTGCGTCTGCGGCATGAGCCATTTCATCACCACCATCGCCGTCCCCCAAAGCAAAAAGGGCAGTAGAACTAGAGGCGATCGACCAGATAGCATAACCAAGTTTTTAACTTTTCTTAATATATCATGGTTAGTTGGTTTCCCCCAGCTAGGACTGAGGCGGAAAACTGGTAAGACTGGCACAATGGCGGGAAACCATTGATTTAATCAGGGATTCAATGCTAGCGTTACTTACTTGAAACTCTCAATTATTTAACTTGGCGTGGAGTTGTTTTTATGCCGATGCCCCAGCGCACTGTCCTCAATAACGGGATAGTGGTTCTAGTAGTGGAAAATAATGCAGTTGACCTAGTCTCTGCCAAATTGTTTGTTAAGTATGGGGCGCAGGTGGAAACGCCTGACCAAGCGGGACTGGTGCATCTGGTGTCTAGGGTGATGACGAAGGGTACGGCTAACTTTTCTGCCCAAGAAATAGCTGAGCAGGTGGAGTCTATGGGTGCTTCCCTGTCAGCGGAAGCCAATGCTGATTATCTGCTCCTCAGCCTCAAGGCGATCGCTGGTGATTTTCCTAGTCTGCTTAAGCTCAGTGCGGAAATTTTGCGTTGTCCCAGTTTTCCCACTGCGGAAGTTGAACTGGAAAGGCATTTGACCATTCAAGCCATTAAGTCGCAACAGGAACGCCCCTTTGCCCTGGGCTATGATCGCCTGCAGTCTCTGCTATTTGGCGACCATCCCTACGGTTTGCCGATTTTGGGCTTTAGCCATACCGTTGCCCAGTTGAGTCAAGGGGATTTGCAAGCCTATCACCAGCGATATGTGCAACCGCAAAACCTTGTGGTGAGCATAGCTGGCAAAATCAGCAATGCCCAAGCGGTGCAGTTAGTTGATGAAGTGTTGGGGGATTGGCAGACTACTAATTCTCCCTGTGCCCCTATTGATCAGCCCCAACCCCATGCTCCGACTAGGGAGCGCATCAGCCAAAATAACCAGCAGGCGGTTGTTATGCTGGGTTATCCCGCGGTGGGGGTGCAGAGCGGAGACTACCCTGTCATGCGGTTGATTGCCACCTATTTGGGCAGTGGGCTGTCTAGTCGGCTGTTTGTGGAACTCAGGGAAAAGCGGGGTTTAGCCTATGAGGTGTCCGCCTTTTACCCAACGCTCCAGTGGGCTTCCCTGTTGGTGGCATACATGGGTACGGCTACTGCGAATGTAGAGACTGCCTTAGCGGGCTTGCAGACTGAGTGCGATCACTTGGCGCAACAACCCCTCAGTGCCGAAGAGTTGCAGTTGGCTAAGAGCAAACTGTTGGGGCAATATGCCCTCGGCAAACAGACCAACAGTCAATTGGCGCAAACCTATGGTCTGTACGAATGTCTGGGGCTGGGGGCGGATTTTGATCAGCGGTTTGTTGACCAGGTGTCGGCGGTATCGGTGGAGTCATTGCAGAGGGTGGCTGAGGGGTGTTTCCGTGAGCCAACGGTAGTGGTGGTGGGCTAGCGGGGACGCAGGGTGCAGAGGGTGAGGTCGGTCCAGCCCCCCATCTGGTCGTAGCGGCGGCTCAGGCAATAGAGCAGGTCTGGCTCAGCTAGCCAGAGCAGGGACAGGCTAAAGGGGGTGCGGTGGGGGATCGGGTTGGGAAATTGGGCGATCGCATGGTAGGGGAGCAATAAACCCAGACTGCTAAACTCATAGACGCAGGGGGCAGTGGTGGGCGATCGCCAGTCGGTATAGAGTGTGAGGCTTTCCCCCTGCCATGCCTTGGGGATGGTTTGGGGATTGATGGGATCGGGGTTAATGGGGGCACTGTCGGGCAAATGCTCGGGGATCAAGGTAATTTCCTGTAACTCGCCCTGCTGGAACAGCAGCACTAGGCGCAACCTTTGAGCGATCGCCGCTAGGCGATGGATTAGCCCCAACTCCGCACCAAACTCCCCCACAGGGGTATATTGGGTGGAACCTTGGGAAAATGCGCCATTGGGTAGAACCAGCACACTGCGGGCAAGGTGGCTGTATTCCAGCACCCTGACCCGATCCCCTACCTGCACGGTCTGGCGGATGGTCTGATGGTCGTCTAAGCCTTCTAGGGTAGTACAGCTCCCTTGGCGGGAGCGCTCCTCACCGCAAGCAGATAGTTTGATGAAATAGCCATGCCACGACCCCAAATTGTGAAGCAGGTAATGCCACTGGCTAGACATCACGCTAATTCAGCGATCGCCCTGAGTACCCTCTGCACCGCTTGGTCAATCTCCGCAGGGGACACCACCAAAGGCGGCACAAAGCGCACTACCTTATCCCCCGCAGGCACCAGTAATAAGCCCTGCTCCATGCACTTCTGCACTACATCACGGGAGCGCACAGGGTGGGATTCCTGTAGTACCAAGCCCACAATCAAGCCCCACCCCCTGATTTCCGCCACCAGTTGGGGAAACTCCACCTGCAAGCGTTGCAAACCCGATTTTAATTGTTGCCCCCGCTCCCGTGCATTGGCGATCAGATTATCCTTAACCAGAGTTTCACACACCCGCAGAGCCACCGCACAGGCAAAGGGATTACCCCCATAGGTACTGGCGTGATCCCCCGGTTCAAACACATCGCAGTTGCTGCGGCACAGCATAGCGCCAATGGGAATGCCCCCGCCCAAACCCTTGGCAGAGGTGAACACATCGGGCTGAATCCCCAAATTTTCGTAGCCCCACAGCTTGCCGCTGCGTCCCATGCCCACCTGCACTTCATCGAGGATCAGCAAAATGTGGCGCTCACGGCAGATACTTTCCACCTGCTGAAAATACTGGCGATCGCCCGGGCGCACCCCCCCTTCCCCCTGCAAAGGCTCCAGCATCACGGCGCATACCCTGCCCTGATATTTTTCCAGAGCGGCTTGCAGGGCGGGTAGATCGTTGTAGGGCACATACTCAAACCCCGCCACTAGAGGGGCAAAGTGCTTTTGGTACTTGGGCTGCCCCGTAGCGGTGATGGTAGCTAGGGTTCTGCCGTGAAAACTGGCATGGGCGGTGAGGATTACAGGTTCAGTGATCCCCAGTTTCACATGGGCATACTTGCGCGCTAGCTTAATGGCGGCTTCGTTTGCCTCTGCGCCTGAATTGCAGAAGAACACTTTATCAGCGCAGGAATTTTGCACCAGCCACTTAGCCAGCCTAGCCTGCGGCTCTAGGTAGTAGAGGTTGGAAACATGGTGTAGGGTCTGAATTTGCTGGGTTACCACTTCCACCATGGCGGGGTGGGCGTGCCCTAGGGTACAGGTGGCGATCCCCGCTACAAAGTCTAGGTATTCCTTGCCTGCCGTATCCCACAGCTTACAACCTTGCCCCCGAGCGATCTCTAGGGGAAATCTGCCGTAGGTATTCATTACATACTTTTGGAAGTCCTCTTGCACAGGGGACAGGGCGAGTGTAGCAGTCATAGGCGCAGTGAAAAATAGCTTAGTAATTATATGCCAAGAAATTATTGGCGGGTGTTGCTAAGGGATACATTTTGCTGGGAAATATCCACCGTCGCTCCAAGGAGGGCAAGCAGTAATCCCAAGTTAGCGATCGCTCCAACTATAGCCAAAGTTTGCCATAGGCCATGGGGCAAACCATTCCAGACTGGCTCAGCATTGTATTGCACATAGGCATAGAGGATATTTAGCCCAGCGGTGAGGCTGATCCCCTGATAAATAGGGCGCAGTTGGGGTTGGATGCCAGCGGAAATTACTAGGAAAGGCAGAGCATAGACAATGTAGCGTTCGTGCATTCTAGTTCCTAATACAAATATGCCCAGCAGGACAATAGCAGTAGCTAAAAATATCCCCTGGGGATGGCGCTGTAACCAAATTGCCACCCACAGCAACAGCACAATTAACAGCCCCAATCCCACAAACTGCCACAGGCTATCGGACTGCCAATTCCAAGAAATCCACAGATTAAAAGCATTGACACTGGCATAGGGATAGGTACTGCCGCCTGACAGAAATTGCTGATATAAAGACCGCCAAGGATCAACTAGCCATGAGACTAAGGAATGGCGATCGCTAATTTTTGTGATATAGAAAGGCAAAATTGCCACCCATACACTACCTGCGCTCAATAATACTGCTGTCAACCACTGCCACCACTGCCTTTTTGTCCACTGGGAAAATAAAAATGTCGGTGCAAGAAATAAGCCCTGCGGTTTAATAATCACTGTTAATGAGCCAATAATTCCTGATAGGACAAAGCGATTTTGTTGCAGTAGCCAAATTGTAACTAGCATCAAACAAACGCCAACCCCATCCACCTGTCCCCACACCCCCGAAAGAAAGATCATCACAGGATTTAGGGCATAGCTAATCGCACTGCGGCGGGCGGTTTCTGCGGAAGTCCAGGGTTTCAGTAGCAAATAAATTAAATAGGCTGCCAATATATCAGCGATCGCAGGGGTGATTTTAATTAGCGCCGTCAGCAAATTGCCACTGGTAAATTGCAGATAGGGATCAAATAGTTTGTAGAGCCAGCCCGTGAGCCACAGCACATACATATACCCTGGGGGATAGTCGCACCAAGTGGCAGAATAGAAGTTGCCCAGCCCTTGCTGTAGCAGAGTCATCGACCAACCCTTAAAGGAGTTCATGTCAATAGCAAAGGCATTGGGAAAGCTCATGCACAGCAGGCGTGCACCAAGAGCCACTATCAACCACAGCCACAATCGATCCAGCTTAGGCACGGTTTGGCAGTACATTAGGGTTATGCCTCGTATCTTACTATTCTGTGGTGTGCTGATCGCCCTCTGCTCTGCCGTGGGCTGGCAAGCCATCGATCTGCCCGTTCTGCTGTCATTAGAAGCTAGATTTAGCAATCCCATCGGCTTATCCTTGGTTTTTGTGGGGTTCTATGCCATCGCCAATCTGCTGATTCTGCCCGCTACAGTGTTTAACCTTGCCAGTGGGGCAATTTTCGGCATTGGCTGGGGACTGGCGATCGCTTCGGTGAGTTGCTGGCTTTCGGCAGTGATGGGCTATGCGATCGCCCGCAGGTTGGGGCAGGAGTGGTTCAGGCACAAATTCTCGCACAGGTGGGATCAAATAGAAACAAACCTCAGTCAGGGCGGGTTAGGCTACATGATCCTTGCCCGCATTCTCCCTGTGATCCCCTACGGCATAGTCAGCTTTACGGCGGGGTGTGTGGGGATTAAGGTCAAAGATTTTCTACTGGGAACGCTCATCGGCACACCCCTAGGCTTAGCCCCCTTTGTCATTTTGGGCTACGGGGGCAAGGAATTATTAGTCTCCCAAGATGTATTGCCCCTGTGGTTAGCGATCGCTCTAGTGCTGATTGGTACCGCCACAAAAATAATGCTCAAACTCATTAACCGACAGTTAGCTATGTTCAATTATTCCTCAGTCAAACTACCGCTTAACATATCACTGCCATTAGCATTACAACCCAGCTTCAAGGTAGCTAGTGGCATAGTATTTTTGATTGCCTTGGCAATGCGGATATGGAATATCAATCAAATTCCATATCCAGTTTTTGATGAAGTTTATTTCCCCAAGTACACAGAAGAATATCTGGAGGGTAAGCCCACATGGGAAGGGCATCCCCCGTTGAGTAAATTTCTGATCATGCTGGGGATTTTGACACTGGGACACAATGAATTTGGCTATCGCATACCCACTGCCATATTTGGAGCAATTATTCCTCTGCTCATGATTGGTATTTGCTATCAGTTAACTGGCAAAAAGTGGCTGGCAATTTTAGTGGGTTGTCTCTATCTCACCGATGGGCTGTTTTTGGTGGAGTCGCGCTATGGCTTGATCAACTGTTTTTTAGTAGCTCTGGGATTGGCAGGGCAACTATTGCTATTGTCCGCCCTGCATCACACTGGCAAATATCGCTGGCTAATGCTGGCTGGCAGTGGTATTCTCATGTCTGCCAGTGCCTCTATTAAATGGAATGGCTTAGGTTTCTTGCTGACAACCTATTTAGTCAGTACCTTGGTGTTGATTGTGGCACGCTTTTTCCCAAAACAGATGGGAAAGCTAGGGATCATTGCTGAATTAAACAACATACCATTTGGGGCATATTTGATCTACTTCTTTGTACTACCTGTCGGTTTTTATATTGCACAGTGGATACCCCACCTTATGCTCAGTAATGGGAACTTTACTTCTCCCATTTCAGCTTTTATTGCCACACAAAAACATATTTTATGGTGGCACAGTGCTTCGGATGTAGTTACCACAGAACCCGACAAACCAGCCCATCCCTACTGTTCCCCGTGGTATTCTTGGGCAGTAATGGCACGGGTTGTTAACTATTACTTTAAGGCGGATGGCGATACTTATTACACCGTCGATGCTATGGGTAATCCTATCCTGTGGTGGCTGACTGTCGCCAGTGTTCTATACCTTGCTGCTAAAGGTTTAATTAAGTTTAATGGGGCGATCGCCTATGTGTTGATTGGCTATTCTGCTAACTATTTGCCGTGGATGCTACCCAGCCGTTGCCTATTTCTCTATCACTACATGAGTGCTTTAACTTTCAGCATGATGGCGTTGGGGATAGTGCTATATTCCCTGTGGCAGAGTGGCAAGGGGTGGCAGAGAGGTTTAGTAATTTCTGGAGCGATCGCTATTGTGGTCAGCCAAATCTATTTCCTCCCCCTGTGGTATGGCTTGCCTCTGAGTTCTAGCCAGTTCTACCAACGCATTTGGTTTATGCCCAACCAATTTGGCGGCTTCAACTGGATTTAGGTTAAAGCGTCTATCTATCGACTCATTTAGGAATTACCTGACTTTGGTCAAGGGAAGTATCAAAACTTGCATCAGTTTGTCAGGCAGTTCCCAAAGTAATACTGTTGCTATATTTATCGTGCGTGCTTTCTAAGCTATGATGCTCACCTATGGGTATCGATCTGCGCAGTTATGTCTATTTAGATAGCCTCCAAAGACAGCATGCCGCTTATATGGGGACGCTGGCGCAGGGTTTTTTACCCCTCCCCGGCGACACTTCCCTGTGGATCGAGATTTCGCCCGGCATCGAAATCAATCGCATTACCGATGTGGCGCTGAAATCTACGCGGGTGCGCCCCGGAGTGCAGGTAGTGGAGCGGCTCTACGGACTGCTAGAAATTCATGCGGGCAGTCAGGGGGAAATCCAAGAAGCAGGGAGAGCAATTTTGCGTTTTTTGGATGCCCAAGAGAGCGATCGCCTCAAACCGCGCATTTTGTCCAGTCAGATCATTCGCAACATCGATGCGCACCAAACCCAGTTGGTCAATCGGTTTCGACGGGGGCAAATGCTATTGGCAGGGCAAACCCTCTACATTTTGGAAGTAGAGCCTGCGGCTTATGCGGCACTGGCGGCAAATGAGGCAGAAAAGGCGGCGGCAATCAATATCTTGGAAGTACAAGCTGTGGGCAGTTATGGCAGGTTGTATCTTGGTGGCGAAGAGCGGGACATCATGGCGGGCTATACGGCGGCACTGTCAGCAGTGCAAAACATCTCAGGGCGGGATTTCCCCGTGCCACCACAACGGCGGGAATAATCTGAGGTTGGTTGGCAATGTTTCCAGAACCCTAGCTACCTCTGCAACAGCAGTGGCGAAGGCGACAAATTGCTAAAGCTAAACCTAAGGGATGTGGCGCCAAAAAGATATTAAGCTCTATAACAAAATAAAAATAGTAGCGAAAGTTACAGTTTTTCTGCTATCCTAGAGTTAGTCAGCTCGAGGTATAAGGCTATGGTTACCCAATTATCACGCCCCATCAATA
>Ga0308414_1001080_pt1 | contig 17752 bp, 11 predicted proteins | sample HotsprSampleOS50_FD_205667 | JGI IMG/M metagenome (GOLD analysis project Ga0308414, IMG submission 205667) | Hot spring phototrophic mat microbial communities from Octopus Spring, Yellowstone National Park, Wyoming, United States - 20090730_OS50 ...
GCGCCGATGGCTTTGCCCTGGCCCAGGCCGGCGGGGGCGGCGGCGCAGTGGGATGGGTGCTGGCCAAACTGGTGTTCGGCGTGTTCGGCGCCGAAGAGGGCCTCTCACGCCTGCTTGCGATTGGCCTTTGGTTTGCCTTGTTGGCGGTCAGCGCCGTGATCGCCTTCCAGCCCATCTTGACACGGGACGCGACAGCAGCGGAAGACGTGACCAGCCAACGCCCGATCTCCACCCCCACGGGCGACGCACTTCGACAGCCGGCTACATCAGCGTCATCGTCATCTGTCAGCCTCGTTGAGCCGCCGGCCAGAAAAAAGGGCCTGCCTGGGCCGGCTGTCCCTGCCGCGACCGGGGCTGCTGCGCCAGCCGATCAGCCAGCGCAGCCGACCGGCCCGAACCTGAAGATCAAATCGAACGCGACCATCATCCGGGCTGAAGAGAAAAAGCCGGCGCCACCCAAAGCCGACAAGAAGCCCAGGAAGCCGGCTGCGCATGGCACTGCGCTGCCCCCGATCACGCTCCTCAAGCAGTCCAAAGACGCGAAGAGCAACGATGCCGACGTGCAACGCCAGGCCGATATCATTGAGACGACGCTGGCGCAATTCGGTCTGGCCGGTCGCGTGGTCGAGATCCGCCGGGGGCCAACGGTCACACAATTCGGCATCGAGCCTGGCTATCTGGAGCGTCCCGGCCCCAACGGCGAGAAGCGCATGCAAAAGATCCGGGTCAGCCAGATCGCCAATCTGCACAGCGACTTTGCGCTGGCGCTCGAAGCGCCGTCGATTCGCATCGAGGCGCCTATCCCAGGCCGGGGATTGGTCGGCATCGAGGTGCCGAATGTCGGCGTCGGTGTGGTGGATCTGCGCGGGGTGATGGAGAGCGAGGCGTTCCAGAAGGTCGCCCGCGCCTCGCCACTGGCGGTTGCGCTGGGCCGCGATGTAGCCGGCGCTGCTATTGCAGCGGACCTGGGGCGCATGCCGCACCTGCTCATTGCCGGCACAACCGGCTCCGGCAAAAGCGTCTGCATCAGCGCCATCACGGCCTGCCTGGCGATCACCAATCGCCCCGAAGACCTGAAGTTCGTGATGATCGACCCGAAGATGGTCGAGTTGAGCCGGTTCCTGGGCTTGCCGCACATTGTGGGCAAGCCGGAGAGCGATCTCGATCGCATCCCGGCGGTGCTGCGCTGGGTGACGCGCGAAATGGACGGGCGTTACAAAAAGTTCGCCGAGGCCGGCGCGCGCAACCTGGCCGACTACAACGCCCTGTTGAGCCGGCGCGGCGAAGAGACCCTGCCGCGCATTGTGGTGTTGATCGACGAGCTGGCTGATCTGATGCTGCAATCGCCCATCGAGACGGAGAAGACCTTGTGCCGGCTGGCGCAGATGGCTCGCGCGACCGGCATCCATCTCGTCGTTGCAACGCAGCGCCCCAGTGTGGATGTTGTGACCGGCCTGATCAAAGCCAACTTCCCGGCGCGCATCGCATTCTCGGTCGCCTCTGCCACCGACTCGCGCGTCATCCTCGACCAGGTCGGGGCCGAATCGCTGCTGGGCCGGGGCGACATGTTGTTCCTGAATCCCGAGTCCGGCCATCCCTTGCGCATGCAGGGGTGCTGGGTGAGCGACAAAGAAATCGGCGAACTTATCAAGTGGTGGACTCGCCAGGTCGAGAGCGAAAAGGCCAAAGCGGCGGAAGAAGCGCCGGAAGAACCCGACGCCGAAGCCGAATATGTCGCCAATCGCAGGCCCCAGCTCGAGACGCCCTGGGAACTTGAGGTGGCTGAGCTGGCGCAGGAGCGCGCCATGGCCAGCATGGGCAAAAGCGGGCGCGCTGGGGGCGGGGGCGGTTCGGATGACGACGCAGCCGAGGATGATCTGATCAAGCGCGCGATCGAGATCATTCAAAGCACCGGCAATGCCAGCACATCACTCTTGCAGCGCAAACTCCGCATCGGTTATCCGCGCGCGGCGCGGCTGATGGAAGAGTTGCAAGAGATGGGCTACGTGGGTGGGGCAAGCCGGCAGGCCGGCAAGGGCCGCGAAGTGCGCGCCCGCGACGACCAACTGTAGGGCAAGCCGCCGGGCTTGCCCAAAGCCAGCAGGCCGCTATCCCTGCTTCCGGGTTGGAAGGAGTAGGGGGTGACCCTTCCGCTGGTTCCAAACTTACGGGAAGCTCATTTGCCCAGGGGCGAGTGACACTCCAAAATCCAAAATCCAAAATCCAAAATCGTCAGAATCCTTCCAGCTTGCTGAGGTCGGCCACGCCGTCGGCTAGCCGGACCACGCGGGCAACCAGTGCCAGGCGTGACCGACGCGCAGCCTCATCCTCGGCCATCACCAGCACCTTGTCGAAGAAAGCAGTGATCGGCTCGACCAACCGGCTCAAGCGACGCATCACTTCGTCCACGTCGCGGTGTGGCGCGGGCGGCAGCGCAACCAGCGCCGCATCCAGCGCGGCTGCCAGCGCCTGTGAGGCCGGCTCTGCATCCTGATATTCCGCAGCCGGGCGGACATCGCCCACTGGTTTGGCGCTCTTGAGGATGCGGGCGCAGCGTGAGTAGGCGGCCAGCATCTTGTCCCACGCTTCGCGCCGCACCCAGTCCGACAGTTGCAGCACGTTGCGCCGGGCGCGCCACGGGTCGTCGCCTTGTTCGGCCAGTGTCGCATCCACCACGTCATAGCGCAAGCCCTCGTCCAGCAGTTGCTGGCGTTCGCGTTCGACGATGAACGTGTGCGCTGCATTCAACGCGTCGGGGCTGATCTTCACCGGCAACAGCCGCGCGGCCTGCTCCAGCCCCTCGCGCAGCGAGAACGACTGGCCGGCGGCGACCAGGTTTTGCACGATGCCGATGGCGGCGCGGCGCAGGGCGAACGGATCGGCGCTGCCCTTTGGCGCCAGCCCCACCGCGAACAGGCCGGCGATGCTGTCCAGTTTGTCGGCCAGCCCCACGATCAGCCCTGGCAGCGTGGCCGGATTCTTGTCGCCGGCATAGCGCGGCAGGTAGTGCTCGAAGATAGCCTCGGCGATGGCCACATCTTCCGGCGCGCGGTCAGGGTGCTGGCGCAGGTAATACTCGCGGCCCATCACCCCTTGCAGCGCGGTGATCTCCACCACCATGCTCGTGGCCAGGTCAGCCTTGCACAAACGGGCGGCTGCGCGGGCAACCTCAACGATTTTGGATTTTGGATTTTGGATTTTGGATTGGTCGGTGGCGGACCAGTCATCTTCGAGAGTGAGCAGATTGGCGATGGGTTCGACCAGCGCCTCGATGCGTCTGGCTTTGTCGAGCATCGAGCCGAGTCTGGCCTGGAAGGTGATGGTGTCGAGCCGGGGCAGGAAAGACTCCAGCGGTTTTTGCATATCCTCGCGGAAGAAATAGGCGGCGTCGGCGAAGCGCGCGCGCACCACGTCTTCGTTGCCTTTGCGCACTTCGTCCATGTCGTCCGCCGGCCCGTTGCGCACGGTGACGAAGCAGGGCAACAGACTGGACTGCTCGCCCGCGCTGTCGGCAGTCAACACGGTGAAGTAGCGCTGCTTCTTGCTCATCACGGAGATGAGGATTGGGGCCGGCAGCTCCAGGAACGCCGGGTCGAAACGGCACAACAGCGCCGCCGGCTGCTCAACCAGGTCGGTGACTTCGTTGAGCAGCGCGTCGTTTTCCGCCACGCGCCCGCCCACACTCGCCGCTGCTGCATCAATCTGACGTTTGACTTCAGCGCGCCGGGCTGCGCGGTTGCCCACAATCTGATGCGCGGCCAGCAATGTCTCGTAATGATCGGCGTGATCGACGATGAAGCGCGGCGACCCCATGCCGCGCGCGCCGGTGCTCTCGGCGCCGCTGCGCACGCCGGCGAACTCGAACGGGGCGACCTGATCGCCCAACAGCGCCACAATCCAGTTGATGGGCCGGGAAAAGGCGACGTTGCTGGCGTTCCAGCGCATCGTCTTTTCAAAGCTGATTTTGCCCAGCGCCCCCGGCAACACCTGGGGCAGCACGGCGATTGTCGGCTGGCCGGCCTCCTGCTTGCGCGCGTACACATAGCTGGCCTTGCCGTCTTCCTTCACGATCAGGTCTTTGGGGGTGATTCCGAAGCGGGCGGCAAATCCGATGGCGGCCTGGGTTGGATTGCCGTCTTTGTCGAAGGCGGCTTTGGCAGCCGGCCCGCGCACCAGTTCGTCCAGCGGGCGCTGGGCCGGCGCCACGTCGCGCACCAGAACGGCGACGCGGCGCGGCGTGGCGATGGTGACAGCCTCGCCATGTGAGACGCGCGCTTCCTCCAAAGCCGCGATCACGCGCTCGCGCAACTGCTGTTCGCAGGCCGGCACGTCATCGGCGGGCAGCTCTTCCACGCCCAGCTCGATCAGCAGGGTCGCAGGATGGGTGATGGGCGAGGCGGCGGCGGATGGCGCCGGTGCGACAGTGGCCGGGGCTGCCTCGGCTGTGCGCAGCCAGGGGAAGCCGGCCTGTTCGCGCTGCGCCACATAGGTTTTGGCCACCTGCTCCGCCACAGCCCGCATGCGGCCCACGTAACGCTGGCGTTCCGTGACGCCGATTGCCCCGCGCGTGTCCATCAGGTTGAACACGTTGGAGGATTGCAGCACATAGTCGTGCGCCGGCAGCACCAGGCCATGTTCCAGCGCGCGCCGGCCCTCGCGCTCGTAAATCTCAAACAGGGTGCGCAGTTCTTCCACATCCGCGTATTTGAAGGCGTAGGCGCTGCGCTCGATTTCGTCCTGAAGCTTCACGTCGCCATAGGTGCGTGTGTCGTCCCACATCAGATCGAACACGCGCCGCGCCCCTTGCAGCGCCATGGCGATGCGCTCCAGGCCGTAGGTGATTTCGAGGCACACAGGGTCGAGCGTGACGCCGCCAACCTGCTGGAAATAGGTGTACTGGGTGATCTCCAGGCCGTCGAGCCAGACTTCCCAGCCCAGGCCCCACGCGCCGATGGTAGGCTGCGCCCAGTTGTCCTCGACGAAGCGCACATCGTGCCGGCGGCGGTCGATGCCGATGGCGTCCAGGCTCTCCAGGTAAATCTCCTGCGAACGATCGGGCGACGGCTTGAGGATGACCTGGTATTGCGTGTGGGTGTACAGACGGTTGGGGTTCTCGCCAAAGCGCCCGTCGTCGGGGCGAGCCGATGGCTCGACGTAAGCGACGTTCCACGGCTCGGGGCCGAGCACGCGCAGAAAAGTGGCCGGGTTCATGGTGCCGGCCCCGACGACCTGGTTGTAAGGTTGCCAGATCAGGCAGCCTCTTGAAGCCCAGAACTGATGCAGTTTCAGGATGATGTCTTGAAAGTTCATTGGGAATTGACGATTGACGATTGCCGATTTCGTGGCGCGGGGTGCAATTGTACATGGAGCGCCGGCATCTTGCCGTCCAAACACCGCCAGATTGAGGCTGGCGCTCCCGGCGGCGCGCAGCGTCTGGCGCGATCGACGATTTTGCCGAAAATGCAAGTGGAGGATCATTTCATGAGCAGCGCATATGTGATCGCATTGAAAAGCAGTCCCCGTCCACAATCCAACAGCAACGCGTTGGCGGATCAGGTGATTGCCGGCGCGCAGGCGTCGGGCGCGCAAGTGGAGAGTGTCGGGCTTCACCGGATGAACATCCAGCCGTGCGACGCCTGCGACGGATGCCAGGGCGCGACCGACGACCCGTGCGTCATCGACGATGACATGCAGGCGTTGTATCCAAAGTTGCGCCGGGCCGACGCGATCCTGATAGCCAGCCCGGTCTACTGGTTCGCTCTCAGCGCGCAGGCCAAGCTGTGCATCGACCGTTGGTATGCGCTCGACGGCCCGCAAGGCAGCGCGCTGGCTGGCAAACAGTTGGGGCTGGTGTTGACTTACGGCGACTCTGATCCGTTCGCGTCGGGGGCGATCAACGCTATTCGCGCGTTCCAGGACATGTGCCGCTATATCCGGGCCGATATCGCCGGCATCGTGTGCGGCAGCGCCTCGAGGCCGGGCGATATTCAGCGTCAGGCGGATGTGATGGCGCGCGCCTTTGATCTGGGGCGAAAACTGGCCGGCCCGCGCTAGACGCGCGCCGGCCCCAGCAACGCCGCCAGCTCATTCACCTGCGATGAATGCACCACGGCCAGTATTTCATCGGCCTGTTGCAGCGTCACATCGCCGCGCGGAATGATGAGATTGCCTTTGCGGATGATGGCCACCAGCACGCATTCCGGGGGCAGCGTCAGCTCGCCGATGTGTTTGCCGCAGGCCGGCGCCTGCGGGTGAACTTTTTCTTCCACCACCGAGAACTGCCCCTTGCGCAGTTTGAGCAGGGTCATCATGTCGCCCAGCGACATCTCCTCCGCGATCAGGCGGCCCATGATGTCGGCCTGGTTCAGCGCCACGTCCACGCCCATGTCGGCGGTGAACATCCAGGCGTTTTCGGGATTGTTGACGCGAGCGATCGTGCGCGGCACGCGAAACTCGAACCGGCCCAGCGTGGTGACGACCAGGTTGGCTTCGTCGTCGGCGGTGACGGCAGCCAGCACTTGCGCACGATGGATGCTGGCGGCTTCGAGCACGCTGGGCGAGCTGACATCGCCCAGCACCACGGCGTCTTCGCGCAACTCGCGGCGCAGTTTGGCGGCCACTTCGGGCCGGTCGTCCACCACGCGCACCTCATGGCCCTGGCTGTGCAACATGCGCGCCAGGTGCGATCCGGTTCTGCCTCCGCCCACAATGACCACAAACATAGTTACAGGCCCTCCCCAAGAATAGCCGGCAGTCGATCCATCGCCGACGCCAGCACCGCCAGATGCACAGTGTCGCCCTGGCGCAATTCGCTGCCGAGCGAAGGCAGAAACGCCTGCCCGCGGCGCGTGATGGAGACGACGCTGACCTCGCCCGGCGCAGTAATATGTTTGACCAGCCGGCCGGACAGCGCCGCAGACACTTCGATCTGGATCAACTTCACCTCGCCGGCGCCAAAGCTCATCACGCAATCCACCTCGGCGTGGCTCAACAGCTCGTAGATGCGGCGCGCGCCCCAGGTGGTGGAGGAGATGGTGACCAGGCCCAGCCGCTGGTAGATTTCGGCGCGGCGCGGGTCGAACAGGCGCGCCACCACGCGCGGCACCTGAAACACCATGCGCGCCAGACGGGCCGCCACGATGTTGACGTTGTCCGACGAGCTGGTGGCGGCGAAGGCGTCCGCCTCTTCGATGCCGGCCTCGATCAGCGTCTTGCGATCAAAGCCCACGCCCAGCACTCTGCGGCCCTTGAAATCTGCGCCGAGACGATCCAGCGCCTGCGCGCTGTAATCGATGACCGCCACATCGTGGCCCTCGCCGGCCATGATGCGCGCCACTTGTTCGCCCACGCGTCCACAGCCCATAACAATCACTTTCATGCCCTGGCGCCTCCCGTTTGAAAATGAGTCCTCGCGCGGCTCACCGCGTTATTGTGATATTGTGCCATTCAACCCCGCTCCTTTGCGGCGCAAGATTGCTTTGCGCGCCCAGTCCAGAAGGTAAACCGCCGGCGCATACGCCAGCAACAACGGCCAGTACGTCAACGGCATCGGCGCATGGTTGAACAGCGCGGCCAGTGGCGGCAGATAGACGAGCGCGCAGATTAAGGCTATCTCGAATGCGATCGCCGCCAACAGCGCGCGGTTGCTGAACAGCCCGGCGCGTCGCACCGATCCGCGCTCGGTGCGGCAGGCCAAAGCGTTGCCAATCTGCCCCGTGACCACGCCGACATGGAACACGGTGGCGGCCAGAATGGCGGTTTGCGCCAGCGGATCGGCCAGGGACGCCTCGAGCGGCAACATCTCCACGCGGGGCAGACGCAGCAGGTCGGCGAAGCCGGCTTGCTGATAGACAAGCAAGAAGCCGACGTAGCACAGCAGTGTTTGCGCCATGCCAATCATCACGGTGGCGCGGAACAGCATTTTGCGATTAAGCAGGGCCGCCTTGCGCTGCGGCGGGGCCCGGCGCATGATGTCCGGCTCCGGCTTCTCGGCACCCAGCGCCATGGCCGGCAGCAGGTCGGTGCCCAGGTCGATGGCTAGCACTTGCATCACCGTCAGGGCCAGCGGGATATTGAACAGCGCGCTGATGACGAATGGCGCCACCTCGGGCACGTTGCTGGCAAAGATGTAGGTCATCACTTTGCGGATATTGTCGTAGATGGCGCGCCCCTCTTCAATGGCGTTGACGATGGCGCCGAAGTTGTCGCGGGTGAGGATGACATCGGCGGCTTCTTTGGCCACATCGGTGCCGGTCACCCCCATGGCGATGCCGACATCGGCGCGGCGCAGGGCCGGCGCATCGTTGACGCCGTCGCCGATCACGGCCACCACATCGCCGCGCGCCTGAAAAGCCGAGACCAGGCGCAGTTTGTGATCGGGCGCCATGCGCGCGCACACCACCTCTTCGCCCAGCGCAGCTTGCAGTTCGGCGTCGGTCATCGCATCGACATCGGCGCCGGTGAGGATGCGCACCGGGCGCTCCCGGTGTTCATCGGCGCCCGATGGGGACTCGGCGTTTGACGGGCCGGGGGCGGGCGCAGCAGGGCCTAACATGCCAATGCGACGGGCCACCGATTCAGCCGTCAGGCCATAGTCACCGGTGATCATCACCCAGCGAATGCCGGCGCGGCGGCAGGTCTGGATCGCCTGGGCGACTTCGGGGCGCGGCGGGTCCATCATGGCTGCCAGGCCCAGGAAGGTCAGGCCGCGCTCGATGCGTTCGACAGTGTAGGCTGCCCCCACGGGCGCTTCGCCGGCGGCGGGGCGGGCCGGCAGTTCGCGGCGCGCCAGCGCCAGCACGCGCAGGGCATTGCGCGCGTAGTCGTCATTGGCCGCCACAATCCGGGCGCGCCAGGCGTCGTCCAACGGGCGCGTTTGGCCGTCGATCTGGATGTGCGTGCACAGTTGCAGCACCTCTTTGGGCGCGCCTTTGACGAAAACCACCTCGCGGGCGATTTTGGATTTTGGATTTGAGATTTGGGACTGCGTTTGGAGCGCGGGTGGCAGCGTCCCGATATCGAAAGTCTCAAGTCCTGAATCGGCAATCTGGTGGATGGTGCTCATGCGCTTGCGGCGCGCGTCGAATGGCAGCTCATGCACACGAGGATAGGCCTGGGCCAGCCTCTGTTCGCTGAGGCCGCCCTTGAGCGCGGCGCAGCGCAAAGCGGCTTCGGTCTGGTCGCCCAGGCACGACCATTTTGGCCGGTCGGCGGAGGGGGCGATGATGCGGGCGTTGTTGCAGAGGGCGGCGGCGGTCAACAGCGCGCGCACGTCGGCGTCGTCGAGCGCGCGCGCAGGCCGGCCATGATCGAGGATTTGTCCTTCCGGCTGGTAGCCGACGCCATCGACGGTCAGCCGGCGGCCAGCCACCCACAGCTCGCGCACGGTCATCTGGTTTTGTGTCAGGGTGCCGCTCTTGTCGGTGCAGATCACCGACACCGCGCCCAGGGTTTCGACATCGGCCAGTTTCTTGACCAGCACATCCTTGCGGGCCAGGCGCTGAACGGCCATGGCCAGGGTCAGGGTGATGGTGGCTGGCAATCCTTCCGGCACCATGGCGACGATGATGCCGATGCCAAAGATGGCTGCGTCGGTGATGCTCATATGCAGATCCATGATCTGGATCAGCATCACAAGCCCGCCGAGCAGGAAGGCGATGTACGTGATGCGGCGGGTCAGCCGGGCGAATCTTTTCTGAAGTTGGCTTTCTTCGTCGGGCGTTTGCTCGGTCAGGTTGGCGATGCGCCCGAATTGGGTTTGCACGCCGGTGGCGTAGACGACGGCGCGAGCGGTGCCTGAATAGATGGAGGCGCCGGCGAAGACCAGGTTGGGGCGTTCCAGTTCGGTCAGCCCGTCGCGCAACGACGGCTCGGCGGATTTGCGGGCCGGGGTGGCTTCGCCGGTGAGGGTGGAGTCATCGGCGCGCAGGCCATACTCTTCGACCACGCGCGCGTCGGCGGGCACGCGATCGCCTTCGCCCAGCACCAGCACATCGCCGGGGACCAGGTCGCTGGCCAGTGTCTCGACTTCGACGCCGTCGCGCAGCACGCGGGCGTGGGCGGGCAGCAGGCGCTTGAGCGCCGAGACGGCTTGCCCGGCGCGGTACTCGCGCCAAAAAGAGAAGCCGGCGTTGACCAGCACCACCAACCACATGATGGCTGCCATGGCTGGGCGGCCGGTGAGCAGGGCCAGCGCGCCGGCGCCCCACAACAGCAGCGCCATGGGGTAGGTAACGAAGCCGATGAAGCGCCGCCAGGCCGGCGGTGGCGGCGGTTCGCGCACCACGTTCGGCCCATACAGCGCCAGACGCGCGGCTGCTTCTTGACTGCTCAGCCCGCCGGCCGAGGTCTCAAGCGCGGCAAATACTTCGCCGACGCGGAGCGCGTAAATCGGTTGCGAAGACATGGCCGCAATACAGAGTAGTCAGTGCAGAGTAGTCAGTACAGAGTAGTCAGTACAGAGTAGTCAGTAGACAGATCGATTCTGGCTACTGACTACTGACTACTGACTACTGAATGTCGCCGGTTTCTTTCGGCTTGCCGCCCAGGCGCGGCTCCGGTTTGGGCTGGCTTTCCAGGTACTGGTCGAGCAGGGTTTTGCGGCCGGTGTCCTGCGCGCGCAGTGCGTCCTCATAGCTGCCGGCAGCCACGGGCGGCAGATCCGGCTCGAAACGCAGTGGTTTGTGAACGCCAAACAGCTCCCAGAAGCGGGCGACGGCGTGCAGGATGCGATAGCGGTACTCCTGGACGCTCAGCGATTGCCACTCGACGATGTTGCCCATTGGCCCGTAGACGCGCGACTTCTCGCGGATGATGCGGTGAATCTGTTTGGGGTCGCGGTAACCGGCCGGTGAGATGAGGATGATGTGCGCCATCACGATCAGGGCAATCAACACGATCAGCACGACCCATCCACCTTCTTCCCACTTGCCCACGATCTGGCCGATGAAGATGAAGGTGGACAGCGCCACGGAAAATGTGGCCGCTGCGCCGCCCCAGAATCGTTTGCGGCCCGTGTAATTCAGCAGAACATGGCGCCGGATCGCCAGCCCCATCGCGGTGATGGGCAGAAACACGCCGATCCCGTAGTAGGGCACGGCCAGGCTGGTGCGCCCCTGCACCAGAAATTGAATGATGATGGCGGTAATGGCGGCGGCGGTGACCGGCCGGGTAAACGTGCCTTTCATGTTGCGATACACCACGACCTCTGGGATCTCGCCGATGGCCACGTTGCGCCAGGTGATGGCCTGCATGTCCTGATAGGCCGTCATCGACGCCGCCGACAACAACAGCACGGCGAGAATTTGATAGGCCCAGAACAGGATGTTGCCGTTGGGGATGAAGTCGAAGCCGATGGCCGCCAGATTGGCGACCAGGCTGCGGCCCATTGTGCCGTCCCACACATTGAAGGTGATTGCAGACACGGTCAACAGCAGCGTGGTGAGGCCGCCGTAGAAGAGGAACGAGGTTTGCACGGCGCGGCCAATGCCCGGCTTGCCGCTGTAGAAGCGCCACAGCCAGCTCAAGCGAGGCAGGCGCTTGCGGCCCCACTTGACAAAGCCGGGGTCGTCGTCGATCAGAAACTGAATGCCGTCGGACATGGCCTCCAGGCCGGTCAGCGCGACCAGGCCCTTCATCGAAGCGGTCAGCATGTGATACAGCGCTTCGAGCACCGAGCCGACTTCTCTGGCCGGCGCTTCGGGCGGGGCCGGCGGCGCGCCATTGGCTTTGGCGATCAGCAGGCCGACAAACATCAATACAGTCAACATCAGAAAGACGCCCAGCAGCGTGAACACCACTTGCGCCGACTCGCCGCGCCCGCGAATGGTGACGAACCAGGTCACGCCGACCAGGGTGGCGCCGATCAGAAAGTTGAAAACCCAGTTCAGACCCTGCGCGTTCCACAGCGACAGCAATTGATCGGCCCCGGACAGGGTGGACACGACAATCGTGAACACATAGTCCTGAATGAGCACGACGGCGACAATCAGGCTGAGCGACGGCCCCAGGTAGCGCATAGCGGCGGTGAACGAGCCGCCGCCCTCGCGGAACACGCCCAGCGAATACATGTACAGCGCGCCAAACACGAAGTTGGCGATGATGACGACCGCCACCGGCACAAAAGCGTATTGCTCCAGGCCGTAGGGATGCAGGGCGCTCATCATCTCGCCGGTGGCGTAGTAGAACGAGGTGAAGTAGTCCACGCCGAAGAGGGCCACGGCGGCCAGCAGGCCGATCTGCCCGGCGCCGTGCACGTGGGCGCTCTCCTGGCTCTCACGCGGGGCAATCCGCCAGGCGACAAACACAACGGCAGCCAAAATCAAAATAGGGACAATCATCGGAATCGTCGCTTTGCTGATTTAGTCATCGAGCGGCTGGCGCAATGACTCAATCGTCAATCGTCAATCACTCAATCGTCAATCACTCAATCGTCAATTCGCAAACGCCTGCTCCAACATGCGCAACTCGGCCAGCAGGTGTTTGCGGGTGGAGGGGCTGAGGCGGGTGTCCTGAGCAACTTTGGCCTGTTCGAGCAGCGAGGCGCGCACGACGAAGGCCGGCACGAACATGATGCGCCCGCCGGGGATGACCTCGAAGTTGTGCGTCTTCATCACCAGGTCCTGGTCGTCGAAGTAGGGCAGGCTGAGGCTGAGGCCGCGATTGAGGTCGTTCGCGCCGGCGCGCTGTTTGATGACGCGAATGATTTCGCGCGTCTGATAGCGCGCCAGCGCGCGCCCCTGGTTGATCAGTTGCCCCAACATGCCGTAGTGTTTGGACTGGTACACCTCGTCCGCCACCATGTAGGGGGCCAGCGCCACGGCGGCGTGCAACACGCCGATGAAGCGTTGCATCGAGGCGACGTGGGCTTCGGCTTCCCCGACTGAGTTGACCAGCAGGCGATCCCGGTCGTCAAAGGCCACCCAGCGCGGGAGATAGAACTTGCGGGCGTAAGGCACATAGGGCACGAGCAGCTCGCCGCGCCCGGCGGTGTCGCCCGCGCCTTCTTCGGCGATGGCGTCGCTGGCGGCGGTGATGGCCGATTCGGGTTCGATGTCGCCCGGCGCCGGCAGGGTGGGGATTTCCTCATCGTCGTCGGGAGTGTAGGTGACCGAGCGCCCCGACGGCAACATGCCGCGCACCATGTAAATGGCGGTGGTGTGGCGCAACAGGCCGGCGCTCACCGCCACAGCCCGGTTTGGCGATTGTTCCAGCTCGGTCAACCGTTCGCGGATCAATACGCCAATGTCGGCGCGGGTCAGACGGTCTAACAAGCCGCCGATCACCTGTTCGCGCAGTTCGGCCGGCACTTTCTCGGTTGCGCCGGCCTTATTCGACGGGTCGGTGATGACGGCGTCGGGCAGGGTGAAACGGGCCTGAGACTGGCGTTGCAGGATCGCATCGGCCAGGGTGCGCGCCTGACCGTCCAGGTAACGCTCGACAATGGCCGGCTGGGCGTCGAACAGACGCTGCCACCGGTCGTACTCTTCGCGCAGATGGCTGGCCGGGCCGGTGTGCAGGCGCGCCCCGGCTGCCCTGCCGGTCTGTGCTTGAAGCTGAGATTGAGCAGGCATATTTGCGATTGCTCCCGTGTTGATGGTCGCTCCGGGTTCAATATCTCCAGAGCATAGCGCGCCGACGTAAAAATACGAGGGGGTATTTTGGCTTGCCGCGTAAAAAAAACGTAAAAATCAGTGCCCGGCGAGGGCGCCGGGCTGGGTTAAGAAGCGGTAGCCGACACCGGGTTCGCTCACCAGAAACTGCGGTTCGCCGGGATCAGGCTCCAGTTTTTTGCGCAACTGCCGTATGTACACGCGCAGATATTCGACCTGATCGGCTTCCGCCGGCCCCCACACGCTGGTGAGGATGGCGCGATGGGTGAGCACACGATCGGCGTTCGCAGCGAGGTAGGCCAGCAGCTTGTACTCGGTGGCGGTCAGTTTGACTTCGACCCCGGCGCGGGTGACCTGATGGCGCGCCAGGTCGATCACGATGTCGCCGGCTTTGACGATGGCCTCCTTCCCGCCGGCCTGCGCCGAGTGCCGCAACGCGACGCGAATGCGCGCGAGCAGTTCTTCGATCCCAAAGGGCTTTGTGAGGTAATCGTCGGCGCCCCTGTCCAGCGCGGCCACTTTGTCGCGTTCGCTGTCGCGCACCGACAGCACAATGATTGGCACGGCAGACCATTCGCGCAGCCGGGCGCACACGTGCAGCCCGTCCATGTCGGGCAGGCCCATGTCCAGGATCACCAGGTCGGGCTTCTCGGCGGCAGCCAGCGCCAGACCTTCTTCCCCATTGGCCGCTGTGGACACGCGAAATTGCTTCTCGGTCAGGATGGTGCGCAGGGCGCGCCGAATCTGGGGTTCGTCGTCGATCACCAAAATATGAATGGGCGTCATGGCGGGTCGGGCGTGTTCTCCTCAAACTCAGTCTCAATCAGTCTTCAATCGGTCGCCTGCGGCAGTTGGGGATGGCGCAAGCCGTTCAGCGTGAGGGGCAGCGTGAAGTGAAAGGCGAAGGTATAGGGGCTGGAGGCCGGCAGGTTCTCGGCCCAGATGCGGCCGCCATGCGCCTCGATAATGCCCTTGCAGATCGACAGGCCGAGGCCGGCGCCGGTGATCTGGTCGGCGGCGGTCACGCGATGGAATTTGTCGAAGATGCGCTGCAAGTCCTGCGCCGGCACTTGCGGCCCCTGGTTGGCGACGCTCACCGTCAGCCACTGATCTGCTTTCGCTTGCGCGCGGATGGCGATGGCGGTGCCGGGCGGGGCGTACTTCAAACTGTTGCTGATCAGATTGGCGAACACCTGACCGATCTGCGCTTCGTCCACCGGAACGAGCGGCAAATCTTCAGACACATCGATCTCGAAAGCGTGGCTGGCCGAAGCGCGTTGCAGCCGGCGCAGGGTCTGGTTGAGAATGTCGGCCAGCACGCACCACTGACGCTGGGGCTTGAGCGCGCCAGCCTCGATGCGCGACATTTCCAGCAGATTGCCGACCAGGTAGTTCAGTTGATCGGTCTCTTCTTCGATCGCCGCCAGCAGTTCCTGGCGCGCGGCGGCGTCCCAACTCACCGCCCCGCTGCGCAGGCTGCTGACGGCGGCCTTGATGGTGGCCAGCGGCGTGCGCAGTTCGTGCGACACAGAGGACAGCAGCACGGTCTTCATGCGGTCGCTCTCTTCGAGCACCTGGGCGCGCGTCTGGGCCTCGGCCAGGGCAGCGCGCTCGACGGCCAGCGCCGCCTGGCCGGCGGCGGCGCGAATGAGCTGCCCGGTCGAATCGGACAGCGGCGCGCCCGTGTCGCGCCAGAGATGAATCTCGCCGAGCAGGCCGCGCGGGGTCATGAGGGGAACCACGTCATCTGGCTGGCCGTCGGGCGCGGCGTTGTCTGGCGCACAGGCGATGACGGCTTCGCGTTTTGGATCGGGCTGGATGACGACCTCGACGGACTGGGCCTGCAACGCTTCGCGCAGGTGGCTGGCCAGGGTGCGGGCAATGGCGCTCTCACGGCGCTGGCCGGCCAGCGCCGTGATCAGTTCGTAGAGGTGGGTCAGTTCGCGCTGGCGGGCGCGCGCATCGCGCAGACTGGACTGGGCGCGTCCGAGCAGGGGGATGCTCACCAGGGACACGCTGAGAAACAGAATGAGCAACGCGGCGTCTTCTGTGCGGGTGACGGCAAAGGCGAGACGGGGGGGGATGAACAGCAAGTTGATCAACACTGCCGAAGCCAGCGCGGCGGTGAGGCCGGCGACCCAGCCCAGCGCGGAGGCCAATGCGCCAACCAGAAAGAGGTGCATCATCACAACGACCGGCAGGCTGGGCGCGGGCTGGATGGCGTCGAGGACGATGGACAGGGCTGCGGCGAGCGCGAACGCGGCAAGCAGGCCGGGCAGCCGACGAAGGTGTCGGGTTATGGGACTGAGAGACGATCGAGCCATTGCGTCGCGCGCTGGCGCGGGCCTCAGGGCCGGGAGGATACCACAGGGCCGGCTGGCGACTTCTGCGCAGGTCGTCTTTGGGTTCGACTAGCTTTCTTATGTTCTTAAGAGCGCGCCAACCCTTGCGCGGCCAACCGACTGGTTGCGCCAGGAGACGCGCAAGAGCGGTTTGAAACCCGCCGCCAGGCGTGAGCTTGAGGGCTGAGCATTCGCTGATGGGGATGATGAGAGCAAGCCGCCGGCCAGTACATGCGCGCGCTGTAATCGTACAGCCCCACACCCGCCAACTCGCGTTGCCCCGTGTACCCTTCGGCTGCGCTCAGGGCAAGCCGCCGGTCTGTCGGCGTCGTGCCCCACGCCCACCGCGTCTCGCCAAACGGCAGATAACGCAACTCGGCCACCCCTTCGGCTTCGCTCAGGGCAAGCTTTCTGCCCACTGGCATTTGTCGTCATGCTGGCGCTGCCCAGATGATACCCTGAGCTTGTCGAAGGGTGATCGCCGTGCAGCCACGCCATCTGACTACTGGCTACTGACGACGCTTCACCAGCGCGCCTTCCGCATCCCGATAGAAGCGCGTCACCTGGCCGGCCACCGTGTTCGTCACGGCGGATTGCATCCGCGCCACCAGCTTGCTTGCCCTGAGCTTGTCGAAGGGAGCTTGTCGAAGGGAGCTTGTCGAAGGGAGCTTGTCGAAGGGAGCTTGTCGAAGGGTCGATGTCCCACTCCTGCGTGTACGTGATGCGCTGGCTCCCGCTGATCTCCACGCGCTGCGTCATGCCGGCCCCGAGCGCAGCCGAAGGGTTGCCATTCTGGTCATACCACGCCCGCTGGTCACCGTTGAAGTGCGTCACCGCATGCACGTGCGCCGTGTCGCTGTGCCACTGCGTCACACCTCCTTTGCTCACGAAATTGCCGATCGCGTCGTATTAGCATGTAGTTCGTGTGAGGCGCGCGAAACGCGGTATCCTCGCCGGCGTTGGGTCAGCGGGGACGCCGCCGGGGCGTGTGGCGTCGAGGGCCGGCCGCGCTACGCTATGGGACTTCATGAGCCCGTCGTCGTATTGAGCGCGATAGTCGCGCGCCGTGTTGCCGGCCGCGTCCACCGCCTGATAGAAGGTTGCGTCGCCCAGCCCGCCCAGCGTGGTGTTGCCATCGTAGTAGTAGCGCGACTCGTTCAGCCGGTTGCCGCTCCCGTCGCGCATCATCTGCGTCACCGGCCGCAGCACCCACGCCGCGTTCAACGTGTAGCTCATCGTCGTCGCGCGCGCCAGCGTCGCGCTGTTGTGCTCGCGCACCTCGGCCGGCTGGCCGAGGCCGCAGGCCAGTCGGGTGCATGTGCGTGTTGGGCAGAGATGCATTTGGACGCCACCCGAACAATCGCCCACACTACCTTCTCGGCCGCTCTCGCTTGAGTGTGCGCGCGAACTCCCGGTTGGAGCAATCTTGGCAGAGATACTCTTTGCCCTTGATGGAATAGCCGTCTTCACCCAGCCGGATCACCTTGTTGCAACGAGCGCACCTGGTTGGCTTGAAGGCGGGCGGGTGGGGCAGTTTCTCGAAGTTGTACTCGTTGGTTCCATAGTAGACGTACAATTCTGTTTCGAACGACGTTCGGCATTGAGGGCAATCCTGCCACCGTCCAGCATGGCCTTCATTGTAATGATAGCCACAGAGGGTATAGCGGCTATGGTTGCGATGACAGCTGTGGCGGGCAAAGGAGAACAAGACATATTCGTCTTCATCATCACAAATCCACTGCCCGCAACACTTTGTTTTCGTCAGTGGGCCGGTTTTCCCGCACAGGCCGCAACGGGGGA
>Ga0308414_1001082_pt1 | contig 17739 bp, 19 predicted proteins | sample HotsprSampleOS50_FD_205667 | JGI IMG/M metagenome (GOLD analysis project Ga0308414, IMG submission 205667) | Hot spring phototrophic mat microbial communities from Octopus Spring, Yellowstone National Park, Wyoming, United States - 20090730_OS50 ...
GGCGATATGCCTCTCTTTCATTTCTCTCCTCTGGCACTTGAAATTGAATCGGCAAGAGATTAAACGCTGAATGCATCATGTCGCGGATTTTTTTGAAATCAATGTGCCGCTGCTGCTCTTTTCGGCACGATATTATTATGCGCACGATTGCATCTTGGACATTAGACTTTTCCAGCGTTTGACAAATCCTTTGTTCAATCTCACTATGCTCTTTTACCTCTTTGATATCTATTTCTATGGTGAGCATTCGGCGTGCTGGAGTGGGAACATGGCGGTAGCTTGCACGTTTTTGCGCATCAATTTCTACGATAACAAATCCTTTCGGGTCTTTCTCTTCCGAAAATGTAATGCGCTCGATACTGCCTGAATACACGACAGGCGGTTCACCGCGCTCTGCCGCGCCCGGATTCAGGTCTTGATGCTTATGAATGTGCCCTAAAGCAACATAACTAAACTCTCGCTTTGCCACAGACGCCACACTAAACATGACATCGTTGGTGTTGATTCTTTCTGACCCTGAGCAGATGATGGCATCAGAAATGTGTATATGCGCCGCCAGAATTGCTGGATAAGGTAGTTGCGCTTGAGCAATTTCTTCAGCCTCCTTTTCAATAAAACCGACATATGTCTCGTGTATCTCTGCCCGCAGTTCTTCTGGTGTCTTGCCTTGATTTTCTTTCAAGCCTGCCAGCATGCTTCTCGATGGCCACGGCAGTCCCACAATTCGAACTTTGCCAGATTTGGTCTCAAAGTCGTGGCTATGTGGGCGTGAAAAAAGATAGACTCTTTCATGCAGTTCAGGGAAAATTTGCAAGGCGTTCGCTTTTCCAAATGCCGCTGGATAATCGTGATTACCAACCACAAATACTATGGGAATACCCTTGTCCAGCACCGGTCTTAATGCCCGCGCCAGAATTCGCTGTTCGGTTGGCGAGGGCAGTGCATCTTTGTAAGCATCACCACAGAAGAGAAAAAGGTCAATGTCTTCTTGCAACGCCACCTTAACCATACACTCGAGGCTTTTTTGCACATCTAACCAGCGCGAGTTTAAGCCCGTTGTGGCATCGTGGCGTCCGTGCGTATCATAGCCGACATGAATATCTGCTGTATGTAGAATTTTCATAGCAGTCTCTTTGTGATTACGAGGCCATCATGCTTTTATGGCTCACGCTTAGTATGTTCGGAAATGTAACACGTTTCGCTGCAGCCAAAAAGTTTGTAGCGATTTTCAGCTATGGCATTATAGAGCATATCACCAAATTCGGCTTTCCAAAATGGACTTGCCAAATTCAGTAAGGGAAATTTTTCAGATAGCTTTTCAATTGCCGCCATGCGCTGATAGACTTGCCCCTGCTCATCGATAAAGTGCAATGTTGCCCGTAGGTCTTCTTCCTTCAATGCAAACTGCGCTATCAAGCTATCGGCTTTCTGAAATGGAATAAACTCCACTCGATACTCCTCCCCATCTTGATTGAGCGGCTCAAGCCAGCGAATGAGGCGAATGCACAGGTTGCAGTGCCCATCATAAATCAGAATTGGTTTCGGCATGATGTTGCATAACTTTTTTGCAGTAAAACTTGCAAACTCTGCTGAAAATTTTTTCATGCGCTCACAGGGGCTCTTCATTTCGTGAAAAACAGCAGGTCTTCAATGCGGCGCTGCACAGCATCATGCGGTATTGTAAATGACAGTGCAAACGGTTCGCCGTTGACGATTCTTTCCGAGTAGGCAAGCCTTATGCGGCGTTCTACGGCTTGCTGGCTCAAGTCTAACGGTTGCGCATGTTCAAACACGCTGATAGTGGCTTGCTTTGGCAGGTAGATTGTATCGCTACCGTTAATTAACGTTTCTGGCTGCTCAAAGCTCACTTGGATTTGCGTGCGTTTAGCAGTATCCAATTGTGCCATGACTTGCACTTGTGCCGTAGCAGAGTCAATTTCGACTATTTGAAAGCCCTTTGCGGTGCGCAGCGTGTAGGTAATTGTTTTACCTGTCTGACTCATACCTTCCAGCGAGTCGATTGGCAGAGTCAATTCAGGCGCACATAGAAAAATGTCTATGGCATCTTTGAAATTTGCTTCAATGCCTGTGGTGCGGCGCAAGTTCTCGGGATTATTTTGCCCCACCAACAGCGTATTTTGAAATGGGATGTAGACGAATATGCTATCGGTGCGCAGCAATGTTTCAGCCGCCACAATTCCCAAAAATACCGTTGCCACAATTTGCATGCCTTCATGGCGCTTGACTTTTAGCACACAACTCAGCGATTGGCGCACTTCAGGCGCATGAATTTGCATGCTACCGTATCCTTCTACGCTCTGCACACAGCGTCCTATGCATGCGGCACGTTCGTAGAGCCTAATGAAGGCCGAATCCCAAGTTGGTTGAGTGTAGCGTTTCAGAGGAAGCATTTTTTCAGGCTGCTGTGTGGCACAGCTTGCTATCATCATGCTCACCAAGATGAGTCGTGCGGGTTGGGAAATTTTCATGATGACCTCATTTTATCATCGTCTATTTATCCAAGATGACGATTAAATCACACTGCGGGGCAATTTGACAGGCAAGTCGTTCGTTTGGCTTGAGCAATTTTTGTGCAAGGAAATCTTTTTCTGCGCGTGTCAGTGGGGGCAAGTGCTCGCCGCCTTGACTTACGACCACACGACACGTGGTGCATAGTCCCATTCCACCGCATGCTCCGCCGATTATTACGCCTTCGTCGAATGCAAGGTCTTGCAGTGACCGCTCGGTTGGGTTGTCGGTTTCAATCGTGTAGCGCTCTTCTTTGCCATTGCCATATCTCACAGTGATACTTAGTTTAGCCATGTCTATTTGCTGTTGTGCAGTTTTTCGTAGAGCACATTTACGCTCTTGTGCACAAATGTATTTGCAATGCTTTGCATTCGGTTCTTCATTTGTGTGCACATAAATGCTTGTCCCATTAGTGGGCTTAGTGGGTGGAAGTCTGTTCCTGAAGGGCGCTGGAGCCGAATCTGCAACTGCATTTTCACGAGTGTATGTGGTTCGTCTGGCGTGCTATGCGGTGCAGTTTCGAACGCAAGTTGGCACATCATCCAATCTTGTGCCTGTTCGTCAGGTGTGTGGTGTGTAAAGACCGCACCGTTCTTGCAAAATTCTGTGGGAATGCTGACATGCAGAGTTGGTGCAAGCGGCATTTCTACATCATACTGCCATTCGTAAAGCGGCAGCCCGCTTTTGCTTGTGCCAATTCGTCTTACGGCTTTCACTGATGGCATGTAATCTTCAAACGTCTTCGGTTGCGACAAAAACTGCATGAGGGATTCTTTCTCAATTGGCACATCATATACAGTACAGACTTCCGCATTGATACAGAAGTTTTCTGCGCTCATTGCTAAAGTTGTGTTTTGTTCAGCACTAATATAAGCAAAGCGTGCCGATTACTCAGCTCTATGGCTTTAGCAGCACTTTTCCGACTGTTTTGCGTCCTTCCAGCAACCGATGCGCCTCTTTGGCTTGACTTAGCGGCAATTGTTCGGATATTAGCACGGTTAAACTTCCGTTTTGAATCCACGAGAAGAGCTCTCCGGAGCGCCAGAGCAATTCTTCACGTGTGGATGTGTAATGCATCAGCGATGGTCGGGTAAGAAATAGAGAACCTTTCTGGCTAAGCAGCAATAGACTCACTGGCGGCACCACACCGCTGGCGTTCCCAAATGAGACAAGCATGCCGCGCGGTCTTAGCACACTCAAACTTCCCTCGAAGGTATCCTGACCGACGGAATCATAGACGACATCTACGCCTTTGCCACCTGTCAGACGTTTTGTTTCAGCTACGAAATCTTGTTTGGTGTAAAGAATAACCTCATCAGCTCCTATGCGTTTAGCCAGTGCGGCTTTTTCTTCTGTGGATACGGTGCCAATTACATAGGCTTGGCGCATCTTGGCAAGTTGTACCAGCAGCAATCCTACGCCACCAGCGGCGGCATGGATTAGAGCAGTCTCTCCGGGTTTGAGCGCATAGGTGGAATGCACAAGATAGTGTGCGGTCATGCCCTGTAGCATGACGGCAGCGGCTTGTTCCATTGAAATTGTCTCTGGCAAAGCAATTAGTTGCTCTTCTGGCACGGCATGATATTCCGCATATGCTCCCAAATTCCCTGACACATAATACGCTACGCGGTTGCCTTTCTTGAAGAGCTTGCAGGCTTCTCCGACTTCTTCCACAACTCCTGCACCTTCTACCCCTGGTGTGAATGGCAACATTTGTGGGTAAAGCCCTGTACGATGATAAATGTCAATATAGTTTACTCCGATAGCATGTAATTTTACGAGTACCTCACTGGGCTTAAGTTGGGGCTCGTTTTTTTCTTGTAATTTTAATTCTTCCTCGCTACCGTATTTTTCTACTACGATGGCTTTCATTCATGTTTTACTTGATAATGCCTGCAACAGCTCTTCAGCATGTGTTTCTGGTTTGACTTTTGGGAAAACTTGTTCAATTTTTCCGTTTTCGTCAATTAAGTAAGTGACGCGATTTGTTCCCATGTATTTTTTTCCATACAGGCTTTTTTCACCCCAGACGCCGTAGTCTTGAACAATTTTTTTCTCGGTATCTGCTAAAAGCCGAAATGGCAGGTTATATTTTTCCGCAAATTTTTTATGTTTCTTTTCATCATCTATGCTCACGCCCAAAACTTCTACATTGATTTTTCTGAACTTCTCAAAGTTATCCCGAAACGCACACGCTTCTTTGGTGCAGCCCGGCGTATCATCCTTTGGGTAGAAATACAGCACAACTTTTTTTCCTCTAAACTGCTCCAGCGTGACCCATTCACCATTTTGGTCAATTGTCTTAAAATTTGGAGCTTGCATACCGACTTGTAAAAGTGCCATTTAATTGAGCTTAGTTAATGCTTAACTTACTGTTTGAACTGCACGGTTTTCCACTGCTTAAATAGATCTTTTACTTTATTGCGCTGATATTTCCCTGTTGAAGTTACGGGAATTTCATCGCTGAAGAGCACTACCTTTGGGCATTTGTTAAATGGCAATTTTTCTGCACATTTTTTGATAATGTCTTCACCAGTGAGCGTTACACCTTCTTTGAGTTGTACCAGTGCGCCAACTTCCTCGCCGTACCAATCATTTTCAAATCCCACTGCAATAGCCGCTTTCACACCCGGAATGCTGCACAGCACCTCATCAATTTCTAATGGCGAGATGTTAACGCCGCCACGAATAATTAGTTCTTTAATTCTTCCAGTAATAAAAAAGAACTTTCTACCTTTTTCATCAGTCTTGAAAAATCCTTCATCTCCACTGTGAAACCAGCCTTTTTCAAAGGCTTTTATGTTGGCTTCTTCATTTTGATAGTAGCCTTTCATTACATTATGCCCACGAATGACAATCTCCCCTCGCCAACCTTCTCGCACCTTTTCGCCGCGGCTATTAAAAATTGCCATTTCGTTAGGCGGAATCGGAGTGCCGATAGAGGGAAAGCCAAATTCACTTAACCACTTTCGATGCTCCTCTTCGCTCAAATCTAATGGCAAGAAGCAGGAGTAGCAAGTTGTCTCGGACAGTCCATATCCATGAATAATTTTTAAGCCATAATGATTCTCAAATGCCATGGCAAGTTCTACCGTCAATGGTCCTGCTCCGCAAATAAAGTGGCTGAAAGATGAGAGGTCATACTTTGAAATGTCAATATTTGCATGCAAGAGGAATTGTAGCAACGTTGGTACTACGCTTACAATTTTTACTTTTTCATTTGCTACACGTTCAAAAAATGTCTCGGTTTGAAATTTCTGATTCAATACCACTGCCCCGCCATAGTACAACGGTGTCAGCAACGTAACAACCGTGCCATTGACGTGATGAATCGGTAGCACGCACATCATGACGTCGCCTTCTTTCAAGCCATGCCACGCCGCAATCGCATCGGCATCAACGAGCAAATTATACTGTGTCAATACCACGCCTTTGGGCAAACCTGTTGTGCCACTGGTATAGACAATCAAGGCTTCAGTTTCCAAGTCGGCGTAGGTGGCTCGAGTCTCATCGACACTTTCTTTTGGCTTGACACGCGTGTCAGTGATATGTGCTTGCCCAAATTCATCTGGAAATGCTGAAATGGTTTGTTCAAATTCGCTGGATGCTAAAATCGTCAGTTTCAGTCCTAAACTTTGAATCATGGGCAGGTATTCATCCCGCACAAAAGCCAGTTGCACACCAGCATTTTCTAAAATGTACTTAATCCGCTCGGGGGTCTCCCCTACATTGATGGGCACAACGGTCATGCCTGCGCACCACGCAGCAAAATACTGTACAACCGTATCAATGTGGTTATGCGATACGGTTGCCACACGACTTTCTTCAATCAAGCCTTGTGCGCGAAGGTAGTTTGCGGTCTGAAACACTCTTCGCCGAAATTCTTCATATGTGTAGCGCATGGCTACACCACCACTTGCGTAGAATGTGATAAATGTATCGCTTTTATGGCGAGCTGCTTTCTGGCTGAGCAGTTCGAGGATATTGCTATACTTTACCAAATAGTTTGTTGGTAAGTAGGTCTGACCGTCGATAATTACGGCATGCGACATGTGAGTATTGAAAATGAGGTCTTTGTTCATTGGTGTAATGTGTTTTTGCCATGTTGCTTTTCTAAAAATACTCGATGTGCCCCATTTTTGGGGATACGCTTTTTGCTACCGAAAAGTGCCGACTGACCGTTATATTTGCATAGCGACAGCAACAGTAGCTAGCATAGCCACGGTTTTTGACAAAGATGATGCTTAGGTCTACCCTTTCACCCAGATGATACCCGTAAAGGCTGTGGTGTAGAGTCTATTGCTTACATATGCGCACTTGGTGACTTGGTGTTCAACTATGCAAAAATGCTATGAAACTTTCTTTGAAACTATTATAGCAATGTCAACTTTTCTTAGAATGCTGTTGCTCAGCAGCTCTTTTTCTTTCTTCGCCCTTGAGCTCTTTGCGCAAGTGCTTGGCGAAGCCAGTTCAGACGACATTCGCGAGCGGCCACGTGAAATTTCCTTCCGCAGTATCGAGGTTGGCATCACACCGTATGCCGCTTTGCAACCGCTTTCCGATAACACTGCGCGTTTGCCCTTTGTTATCACCCGTGCCACACTCTCTGCGCTTGCACGCTTAGATAACACCATGCTCTACATTGACTACTCGGTTGGGAACATTCCAGATTTTCCTGACGCCGTTACTATGGTGAGCGGCGGCGCAAAGTTTGACTTCGATTTTTTCCTTGTCCCGCCTACCAACGATGCGCTTCGACCGCTCATCTGCTTTACAAGTGTTGCTGATATTGTCAGCGCAACAACTCCGCCCAGCCCACAAACTACCAATGTCAACAATCTTAGCTTAGCTACAATCGGCATCGGCGCCGGGCTTGGCATAGCCTATCAGAGCAAACAATGGGTTAGTCAAGCTAAAGCAGAAGGCTTTATTGCCATTGCGTCTCAAGGGTTCAGCCCTGTGGTGGGCTTTGGCAGCGGGCTCATCGGTGATATTACCGTGCAATTTCCATATTTGCTCGATAAAGTCGGTTTGGCTTTCTCATACCGATTTCGCACCAGCGCCACACGCTTTGCAAACAACACTCAGTTTAGCTATTCCTTTCTTTCTCATACTATCACGGCGGGAATTACTTTCTAAATTATTCTGTTTGCCACTGCGGCATATGAGAAAACAAGATATTCTGCAAGAACTTGAAGACATCGCCAAAAAGCTTGGCTATCGTCTGCGTTACGAAAAGGGCAATTTCGTCGGGGGCGACTGCCGCGTGCGTCAAGAAAAAATTTTAGTTATCAACAAGTTTCTGCCCATTGAAGGACGCATCTCGACACTTGCCAAGGCACTCTCACGTATTGGTGTTGGTCACTTGTTCATTACACCACAAGTGAGAAAACTTATTGATGATGAATCGGAAAAAAGTCGTACGGTGTCTTCCCAACACTCAACGCTTTGACACTTGTATATGAAGGTTACACTTTTAGGTTCAGGCACTTCACAAGGCATTCCTGTGCCACTCTGTAAGTGTCGGGTTTGCACTTCAACCGATACGCGAGACAGGCGCTTGCGCTGTTCTGCACTTGTTGAAACTGCTGGACTTTCACTCTTGATTGATACCTCGATCGACTTTCGCCAACAAGTGCTGCGCAGTAAAGTTCAGCGCATTGATGCCGTCTTGCAAACGCATCATCACTTCGACCATCTCTTTGGGTTGGATGATATTCGCGCCTTTAGCAATGCGCAACAAGCTTCGATTGACTTTTACACCTCTCCACAGTGTGAGCCTGAAATCATGCGTCGCTTCGGCTATGCCTTTGGCGAACACAATCTCAAATGGGGATTGCCTGCCTTGAAGATGCATGTGGTTGATGCTCCCTTTGTGATAGAGAAAAACGGTCAGCGCGTTGAGGTTACACCTATTGACGTCGGGCACGGCAATATCGTCATCTATGGGTATCGCATTGGCAACTTTGCTTACCTGACCGACTGCAAAACCATACCTGCCCACTCATATGCACGATTGCAAGGATTAGATGTCCTGGTCATTGATTGCCTGCGACTGACACCACACCCTACACATGCTTGCCTTTCTGAAACACTCTCCTACATTGAGCACATTCAGCCTCGCAAAGCCGTGCTGATTCATATGAGCCATGAAGTCGGACACGCTGAACTGGAAGCCATGCTCCCTGAACACATTCGTGTAGGCTACGACGAAATGGAAATTATCTTAGACTGAACACCATTGGGCTACAACCAACCTTAGACTTGCTTTTCTCTTTCCCAAGTTGGGCTTTCTCTCTGTGGTACTTTTTTGAACAGCCTACCCTGAACGGCATGTTTTGCAGTGCCCTGAAGTTTATCTTCACTTGAGCTTTTTCATGATAGGCTTACCGACTCGTTCATTGACGATAAAATTTTCTGAAGCTCACGCTCGACCTTTTCACCTGCATCCATTGTCTCTAACGGGTCTCGACGCAAGCGATGACGCAGTGCTGGCACAGCAACTGCTTTTATATCCTCAAGCGCAACAGTTGTGCGACCAAAAAGTGCCGCATGTGCCGATGCCGCACGCGATACGGTCAGTTCACCGCGATGCCCATCAATGCCCAGATTCATGCACAGTTCTGCAATGAGCATGAGCAAATCGTCGGGCAGCTCGACTTTGCTGACTAATTTTTGTGCCTGCACGATGCGGGCTTGAAGCGCTTGTTGTTCGGGCTTCCATGCTTCCAAAAATTCGTCAGGGTTTGCATCGAAGGCACGACGACGTTTGACAATTTCCACTCTTTGCGCAAGGTTCGTGATGGTTGTGATTCGAGCATGCAATCCAAAGCGGTCGAGCAACTGCGGGCGCAATTCGCCCTCTTCTGGGTTTCCCGAGCCCACTAATACAAAGCGTGCGGGGTGCTTGATGCTTATCCCTTCTCGCTCGACGACATTGACCCCGCTTGCCGCTACATCCAGCAACACATCTACCAAATGATCATCGAGCAAGTTTACTTCATCAATGTAGAGAAATCCACGATTTGCCCGCGCCAACAGCCCTGCTTCAAACGCTTTTTCACCTTTGGTGAGCGCTTTTTCAATATCTATAGTGCCGCAGACGCGGTCTTCCGTTGCTCCCAATGGTAAATCCACTACGGGCACGGGGATTTTTTCAGCATGCGGTTTGCGTGCCGCATGCGACGCCTTTGCACGAGTCTGCTGCACTTTTTCGTGCATGACTTCTTCGACTGTGCGGTTGAAGACATCCCCTTCTACGCGCTCAATCATGGGTAAGACATCTGCCAGCGCTCGCACCGTTGTCGATTTGCCCGTGCCACGATGCCCCATGACCAATACACCGCCAATGCGCGGGTCAATCACATTGAGCAGCAGACACAGTTTCATTTCATCCTGCCCAACGATTGCTGTAAAAGGGAAGACCTTACCAGTTTTTTCAGAGCCTGAAGTTCTATGAAATGGTTCTGTCTCGTTTTTGCTCACTTCTTTTTTGCTGTCCGTATGGCTGTTTGTGTGTGCTTTTGTGGCTGGCTTAGACATATAGAGATTTGAGTTACAAATGTTGACAGGTCATTCAGATTGTTTTGATTCTTTGCAAAGTTACGGAATCGCCCACGATGCTGAAAGTTGCTCATGCTCCCACTCAAATTTTGCGCGTCGATGCCCTTTGGCATCCAGCCACAGCCAATCTAACGCATACACTTTAGTTTCAATGACTGCAAAATTTTCCTTGCCTGTTTCGCTTTCTTCTTTGGTTGGACTGCGCTCGGTGAGGTAGTCTGGCAAGCCTGATGTGGGTTCGCTGACAAGTGTGCCCGGTGGCAGCAGGGTTGCATAGCAGCGTCTGCTCATTAGTTGGGTCTGTTGCCAGCGCTCTTCCGACAATGGCGTCCGATACCACACGGTAGCTTTACCTAAAAATCGCAGTTGAATTTTGTGCTCTGGATGATAAAATAGCCATGCGCAGTTTGGATTGGCACGCAGGTCTTCAATCTTGGCTGAACGAATATCGGTATGGCAAAAAAGTTGCCTTGAGTCTTTATTGACGCCACGTAGCACTACCGTTCGCACTTCTGGCATGCCGTTTCTGACCGTAGCAAAGGTTCCCAAGTGCATGGGGTGTCGGCGGTCTTTGACGGCTTGCTGCAAAAGTTGCCACGCTTCCTCCAAGATGAGGTCTAATGATTCCAGCGTTAGAGTCTCTGCCATGTTTCTGCTTGATTTAATTTCAGGGGCTCTCGGCAATTGCAAATGCTCCGGCTTTCTTGCTCATGCTTAGACAACTATTTGCTCATTTGTGCATGAGTATCTTGCCAGCCTTTGCTTTTGCATGTCTTTTGCCTTGCTTTGATTAAATTCAACTTCAATGTTTAACGCTTCTCATGAAGATTTCCGTTCAACTTTTTATTGCACTTTGCACGCTTGTTTGGCTTTCGTGTAAAAAGCCAAAAGAGCACTTGCAGTCTCCACCTGTCCCTGAATATCGATTAGCGGCTGGTGGCAAGGTCTATGGCGGCACATATGCTTACGCTGAACTGCAACCGCTAACCACGCTCGATCCTGCGCAACTTATCGAGAATGTCTCGCAGCATGCCGCACACCAACTCTATGATTTGCTTATTGACCTTGACCCATATACCCTTTCGCTTGTGCCTGAACTGGCTGAACGTTGGGAGATTTCAGAAGATGGGCTTCTATACACTTTCACGCTGCGCGATAGTGTTTTTTTCCACAACGACCGTTGCTTTCCACAAGGCGTAGGGCGTCAGCTCACCGCTGCCGATGTCAAGTATTCTTTTGAGCGCATCTGCGACCCCACCACCAATACGAAAGGATTCTGGGTCTTTCGCGACAAAGTCGTTGGGGCTACGGAATTTTATGAAGACCGCCGCTTAGCGCGTGCCGAGAACCGTCCGCCAAAAGTCTTCGGTGTGCCCGGCTTTGAAGTTCTTGATGACCGGCGCTTCAGAATCCGTCTCATCAAACCCTTTGCCCCTTTCTTGATGACGCTTGCTTCTGCATTCTGCTACATCATTCCGCGCGAAGCCATTAGCTACTACGGCGCCAAGTTTACCCAGCATCCTGTGGGCACAGGTCCCTTCATGTTTGATGCATTCGCCTCAGACTTTCTCAAACTGAAACGCAACCCTCGTTACTGGCAGAAAGATAGCCATGGCAACAGTTTGCCGTATCTTCAAAACGTCATCCTTTACTTTTCACGCCCGACTTCAGTGCAACTTGAGCAACTCGAGCGCGGCGAAATTTTAGAGCTTAGCCAGCTTCCCACTGACCTTAGGCAGAAGGTTTTACCCAACGGCACACTTGCTGCGAGTTATCAAGATCGCTTTAGCTACTTTTCGACCCCTTCGCTATCTGTTCAGTTTTGCGGCATGAATTGTGCACTTGCGCCTTTCAACGATAGTCGTGTTCGCCAAGCTTTTTCACTTGCTCTTGACCGAGAGAGCATTTCGTCATCCGTTTTGCAAAGCCGTCAGTATGCCGCCACACGTAGCTTGGTGCCGTCGGTGCTCACGCTCTACGAAGCCCTCAAAGCGCAACAGCCCCCAAAATCTGCAAAAGACAAAGCCAAGCCAATAAGTTTTATTGACCTTGAGCCGTTTAACCCAGCCAAAGCCCGTGAGCTACTTGCCAGTGCTGGCTATCCCGATGGCAAAGGATTTGCGTTGCTTCCACTTTACTACGATTCTACCAACTCACGCAATCGGCTACTTGCTGAGAGCATTCGCACCTTGCTCAAGCAACATCTCAATGTTGAGATTCAACCTACGCCGCTCTCATGGTCTGAACACTTGCAAGTGTGTGAGTCAGGTCGAGCCGCCTTTTTCCTATTAGGCTGGGTCGCCGATTATCCTGAGCCAGAGAATTTTCTCAACCTCTTCTATGGCAAGTTCGTGCCCCCCGACACCAGCACCATCAGCTATCCCAACATGCAACGCTACCGCAACCCAGCCTTCGATGCGCTCTTCGAACAAGCTCTTACTACGCTGAACGATTCCTTGCGCTACCGACTTTACGCTGAAGCCGAACGGCTCGCGCTGAACGACACCTCTCTCCTGCTGCTGATTTACGACCGTGATGAAAAGTTGCTGGCGAAAGTCGTTCAAGATTACCCCCTCAATGCCATGGACAGGCGCGACCTAAAATACGTCTGGCTCAATTACCCTACCTCACCCTCTGCAAAGCCGTAAGAACAGATGTTAAGAAACCGTTAACTTTCTCCGTTCAATCCCTGCATCATTTTACTTTTGAGAAGTCGGTTGTTAATCCAACTCTGTGGTATGGGCGTGCGTCTGACATTTTTGGTTGTTGCATGGCTTTGCTTTTATGCTTGTCCTGCGCTGCTTCGGGCTCAAGATGCGTCGAACCGCGATATTCTTTTGCTTTTGCAAGAAGGGGTGGCGCGTCTTAACCAAAAGGATTACCCTGCGGCACTCAATTTTTTTAACGAGGTAATCAAATTGAGTCCTCACAACAGCATTGCATTAGTCAATCGTGGCATTGTCAAGGCAAGGCTGGGTAACTATGACGGCGCTATTTTGGACTACTCGGCAGCACTGAATATTGATTCCACCGATTTTCGAACTTACTACAATCGCGGGCGAGCCTACATGGAACTCAAGCAGTATGCTCTTGCGATTGCAGACTTTACCGCCGCTTTGCGTCTTGATTCAGGATATGCCAATGCCTACACCAATCGTGCTAATGCTCGGCTACAACTCAACGACTCACTTGGGGCTTATCAGGATTACATCAAAGCGGCACGACTCGGCTCACTCAAAGTGCGTGAATTCCTCAAAGCTAAGGGCATAGATTGGGAGCAAGCACGATAAACGCCAATGCAGTGGCGCTTAGGCTTCAGGCTCCTTAAGTGGAAATACATAAAACCTCTGAATCTGTACGAAACCTTCTTTTTTGAACGGATGTGAAGTTTGCATCACAAGTTTAGCACTTTCAATGCGCACTCGATACTCGCTTATTGCTCCTTTGAAAAATTCCTCTTCTACAACTGCACGAAATACATTTTCACCTTGCGGCTTTTCGACAGGCACAATGTGCTCCGGACGAATAACGACTTCAAACGTCTTTGCACTTATTTCCTCTTGATTGTGCTGCAACACCAAGCCCGTCTCAGACTTTATCAAGAATTTATCCAGTCGCCGCATGCGCAAAGAATTTGCATCGCCGATGAAGGTTGCGCCGAAGTGCGTTCTGGGTCGCTCATAGACTTCTTTTGGTGAGCCGATTTCCATCATTTGCCCTTGATGCAGCAGTATCAAACGGTCTGCCAGCATGAGTGCTTCTTCTTGGTCGTGCGTGATGTAGATAAAAGTTTTGCCTGTTTTGCGTTGCAGGGATTTAAGCTCTTTTTGCAGTTCACGGCGCAGCACAATATCCAAATTCGATAGCGGCTCATCGAGCAAGACAATCTGCGATGGTGCGGCAATCGCTCGTGCAATAGCTACACGCTGCTGCTCTCCGCCAGAGAGCTCTGCGGTTGAGCGATAGAGTCTATCATCAATTTGCAAGGTTTTTGCGGCTTGCACCACCGCTTGATGAAGTTCTGCTTCACGCCAGCGTGCTTCGCGCAGTCCAAACGCAATGTTTTCATAGACATTGAGATGCGGAAAAAGAGCATAGTTTTGGAAGACCATCACCGCATTGCGGGCGTGCGTGGGTACTCGCGTCACATCTTTGCTATCGAAGAGAATTCTACCTTCATCACATTTTTCCAAACCTGCAATGATGCGCGCCAAAGTCGATTTGCCACTACCTGACTTTCCCAGCACAGCAAAAAATTCCCCATCATTGCATTGAAAAGAAAGGTTATCCAGAACTAAATGATTGCCAAAACGTTTGGTTAGCTTTTCAACAGTAAGTTTCACAGGTGTTTTTTCAAATTGAACATGTGTTTTGATTCCGCTTTAGCTTACGGCAACATGCGCCGTGCCTCTTCAAGGATGGCAACACTCGACGATGTGCCTATTCGCGAAGCCCCTGCTTCCAGCATGGCCACCACTTCCTTGTAGCTTTTTATTCCTCCAGAGGCTTTGACGCCGAGTTCATTGCCCACTGTCTTGCGCATCAATCTCACATCTTCTTCGGTTGCGCCCGCTTTTGCAAAGCCCGTAGAGGTCTTGACAAATGCCGCACCCATGTTCTTTGAGATTTCGCAAGCCATTGCTTTTTCTGCATCATTCAGTAGTGCAGTTTCCAGAATGACTTTTACAATTGCCTGCCGCTCCCTTGCCACGTTGACAACACTTTGAATATCACACTCCACGGCACTATACATTTTTGCCTTGAGCAGCCCAATTGGCAAGACCATATCAATTTCCTGCGCCCCCTGCTGAATGACAAACTCCGTTTCCTTTACTTTTATCTCTGTTGACGTAGCCCCCAGTGGAAATCCCACCACCGTACAGACCTTCACCTCAGTTTCTGCTAACAGTTGTGCGCATTGCTGCACAAAAATAGGATTCACACAGACGGCGTAAAAACCATATGTTTTCGCTTCACGACACAGCCGCTCAATATCTTTTGGTGTTGCTTCGGGTTTGAGGTTGGTGTGGTCGATGAGCTTTGCCAGCTCACTGATTTGACGTACTGCCATTGTAGAGAAAAATAAGGATTAACGGATTCGTGTTCCTTTCAGGGCTTTAGGGTTTTGATTGAACATGAACGCTCTTCATGTTTTGGGTGGACTCGCTTTAGTCATTTTGCTACACCAAAACGCAGCAGGGGTTTTTTAAATTTTCAGAGTTTGTTCATCCCAATTTTAACATTTATACTTTTTTCAAGCAACCTTGTGCAAATCTAAACTTTTACTTATCCTTTTCGCCAGCTTTTAAGCCAGTCTCGTCCATTTACCGATTCCATGAAGGTCTATCTGCTTAAGTCTAAAGGCAAAGGCTCGGTGCCTGACTACATTCAAGTTCGCAACGAAACTCACGCGATTATTGGCTATTTCAAAGCCAGTAATCTTGAAAAAGGTTTAGATGAAATTGGTATTGACGACCCCAGTCGGCGCCAGCGAGCCATCGCACTTCTTGAGCAATTGCCGTATGGAAAAATTGTTCAGGCAGAGTTGTAGCCATCTTGCGCCTTGACTTTCCGACCTCTCTTCCATTAGAGCTGACGAACTGACTCTTTAAAGGCATTCAACGCCTCGTGATTAAGCGAATAGCAAGTCTTTGTGCCGTAATTGACGCCGTTAATGAACCCAGCTTCTTTAAGCACTTTGAGGTGCTGGGAGACTGTCGCTTGCGCCATTTGCAGCATTTCTACGATTTCACTGCAAACGCACCCGCGTACTTTGAGAATTTGGATAATTTTCAACCGTACGGGGTGCGATAGGGCTTTCATTTTCAGGGCTAAACTTTCTCGCTCAACAATTTCGCCAGATAACATGCCATTCATTCCTGCACAGTTTTGCCTTCGACACGCACCGCATTTACTCTTTGTATGCGCTTGGTGTATATTTGTAGTTTGTCTTGCTTGTGTAGCACCCTAATACGGCTTTCGAGCTTTGTCTGCAAAGACTTTTACTTAGGGAAATTTAATGAAGTTCCACTACTAACAAACGCACTAACAACGCATTACCAACCTTGCTATGTCAGAAGAATCCATGCAGTCTTCGCTTGAGGAACTCAATGACCAAATGCGGATGCGTCGTCAAAAACTCCAGAAACTTCGCGAGTTAGGCATTGACGCTTATCCGCACTCTTTTGATGTAACGCATTACGCCCAGCCTATTTTGGACACTTTCAAAGATGGTGAATCTACTACCGTATCTATTGCGGGTCGCATGATGAGCATTCGCAATATGGGCAAAGCCTCGTTCTTTCACATTCAAGATTCAACTGGGAAAATTCAAATCTATCTGCGTAAGGATGATGTTGGTGATACGACCTACGACATCTTCAAGCATCTTTACGATATAGGCGATTTTGTAGGCATCAAGGGCTTCACGTTTCGCACAAAACTGGGCGAGATTTCCATTCATGCCAAAGAAATTGTGCTACTTGCAAAAGCCCTGCGTCCGCTTCCGATTGCAAAGGAAAAAGAAGTCAATGGTCAGAAAATTGTCTATGATGCCTTTTCAGACAAAGAGCTTCGCTATCGGCAGCGATATGTGGATTTGATTGTCAACCCACAGGTGCGTGATGTGTTTCGCAAGCGCGCCAAAATTATCAATACCATTCGCGCTTTCCTTGACGAAAAAGGATATTTGGAGGTCGAGACGCCCATCTTGCAACCGATTTATGGCGGCGCCACAGCACGCCCATTTATCACGCATCATAATGCTTTAGGAATGGATTTGTATCTGCGCATTGCTAATGAACTGTATCTCAAGCGGCTGATTGTCGGCGGCTTTGAAGGCGTCTATGAGTTTGCTAAGGATTTTCGCAACGAAGGACTCAGCCGCTTTCATAATCCTGAATTCACGCAAGTCGAGTTCTATGTTGCCTACAAAGATTATCTATGGATGATGGAGCAAGTCGAAACGCTCTTTGAACGCATTGCTCTGACTGTCAATGGCACCACAAAAGTTCATTTCAACGGCCATGATGTGGATTTGAAGCCTCCTTACCGCCGCCTCACCATCACCGATGCCATCAAAGAATTTACGGGCAAGGACATTGAAGGCAAAAATGAAACTGAACTTCGTCAGATTGCCCAAGAACTTGGCGTGCATACAGCTCCCACGGATGGCAGCAGCAAAATCATTGATGCCATTTTCGGCGAGTGTGTTGAGCCTCACCTCATTGCGCCTACCTTCATTATTGATTATCCGATTGAGATGTCGCCGCTTACCAAAAAGCATCGCTCTAAGCCCGGACTTGTCGAACGCTTCGAGCTCATCATTGCTGGCAAAGAACTCTGCAACGCCTACACTGAACTCAATGACCCGATTGACCAGCGAGAGCGACTGGAAGAACAAGCACGCCTGCGCGAACGCGGCGATGATGAAGCCATGACGATTGACGAAGACTTTCTGCGCGCACTCGAGTATGGCATGCCTCCTACGGCTGGTATTGGCATCGGCATCGACCGCCTAACCATGCTCATCACTGGTCAAGACTCTATTCGCGACGTGATTCTCTTTCCGCAAATGCGACCAGAATAATCTAAAATGCAGTAAGACTGCTATTGCCTGTCATGCTGAACAAAGTGAAGCATCCATAC
>Ga0308414_1001083_pt1 | contig 17723 bp, 18 predicted proteins | sample HotsprSampleOS50_FD_205667 | JGI IMG/M metagenome (GOLD analysis project Ga0308414, IMG submission 205667) | Hot spring phototrophic mat microbial communities from Octopus Spring, Yellowstone National Park, Wyoming, United States - 20090730_OS50 ...
CACATCTCGCGCCCCGGCGCTTGGATCACCCACTCTGGCGCGGCCTGCGCCGGGTAAAGCTGCTGGAACGCCAGCAGCAGACGCATCGGCGGATCGCCAGCAATCGCCACGTTACGGCCGCCTTTCCTGAAAACGCTTAACGCCAGGGTCCTGCTCCAGCCGGAGTGTACCAGAGGGCAGCCCTGTTTACCAACCGCGCTGCCCTCTGGTACAATCGGCGCATTCGTTCGCATTTTTAGCCTCAGGAAAAGCGCGTGCCCGCCCGTCTGTCTCTTGTTCTGTTTGCCGCCGCGCTGCTGTGCTGCCCAGCGGCCAGCACCGCCCAGTCCGCCGCGCCAGCCGCCAGCGACGCCGCCTGCGCAGCGCTGCTCAACACCATCTGGAGCACCGCCACCGCCGCCTGCGTTGCCGGGCCGGTGGGCTACGTGTGCAACGGCGGCAGCGCCCCCGCCGTCGAGCCGGCTGGGCCGGTGGCCGCTGCGCTGGCCGCCACGGGCGCGCTGGTTGAGCTGAGCGTGGTGGACGCGCTCCAGACGCCCGCCTTAAACCTGGAGGCGCAGGCCGGCGGCGTGGCCTGGCTGCGCCTGCCAGCGCCGGAGCGCGTCACGGCGCTGCTGGTGGGCGGCGTGGCTGTCCAGGATGTGACCCCGCCCGATTTCCCCGCCTGGAAGTCCACGCTGGTCGTCACTGCGCCAGAGCCGCCGGTGTGCCCCGGCGCGCCGCGCAGCGCGTTTGTGGTGCAAACTCCGCCGGGCGTGAGCGCGGGCATCGTGATTAACGGGGCATCGCTGCTGCTCAGCGGCACGGTGATGGTGCAGACGAGCGAGGCTGCCACCCAGTTCATCGCGCTGGCCGGCCAATCGCGCGTAGTGGCGCTGGGCCAGGAGCAGCCGCTCATCACCGGGCAGCAGGTGGCAGTGCCGCACGCGCCCGGCGCGTACAACACGCCCACCGGCGCGCCATCTGCCCCGCAGCCGCTGGACGCCGCGCTGATTCAGGGCTTTCCGGTGGCCCTGCTGGATCAGCCGGTGGCGCTGCCGCAGCCCGGCTATGTGACCACCGCCGGCCAGGTCAACTTGCGCGCCGCGCCCTCCACCGCGGCTGACCTGCTGCTGCAGGTCCCGGCCGGCGCTGTGCTGAGCGTGCTGGGCCGCAACCCGGCGGGCGACTGGCTGCACGTGCGCCTGGACAGCGGCGAAACCGGCTGGATGTTCGCCGAGCTGCTGCAGCAGTTCACCGGCAGCATCCAGGCTGTCTACGAGGCCACGCCGCAGCCGCCGCAGCGCTACGGTGTGCTGGGCCAGACCGCCCGCGTCATCGCGCCGGCCGGCCTCAACCTGCGCGCCGCGCCCGATGTCTCGTTCGCCGTCCTGCTCACGCTGCCGCTGGGCACGGAAGTCACGCTGCTGGCGCGCAGCCCGTACAGCCCGTGGGTCAAGGTGCGCGCCGGCGAAGCCGTCGGCTGGGCGGCGCTCATCACGCTGGAGACCCAAGCGCTCATTGACGCCCTGCCGGTTGATTTCGACGTGCCCCCGCCGCCGCCGCCCACGCGCATCCCGGGGTCGTTCGGCAACGCCTTCCCCGATCCCAGCCGCCCCGGCCAGTAACCGCTGCCTATAGGGTGAATACCATGACCGATCCGCTGCTGCGCTTTGTCCACATCAGCGACACGCACATCAGCCCTGACCCCGAATACGCCCGCGACTGGGCGCCGTACCACCCCAACCGCGGGGCCGAAGCGCTGGTCGAGCAGATCAGCGCGCTGCCCTTCGCGCCCGATTTCGTGCTGCACACCGGCGACGTCGCCGCTGCCCCCGACCCAGCCGCCTACCGCCTGGCGCGCGAGCTGCTGGGCCGCATCCCCTACCCGGTGCGCTATTTGGCCGGCAACCACGACGACGCCGTCATGCTTCAGCGCGAGCTGCTGGGCGCAGCACAGCCCGCCAGCCCGTTCGACTGCGTGTTCGAAGTCAACGGCGTGCAGGTGGTGTGTTTAGACAGCTGCGGCCCGGCCGAGCCGCCCGCCGGCTCGCTGCGTTCGGCGCAGCTGGCGCGCCTGTCAGACCTGTGCGCCAGCGCCGACCCGCGCCCGCTGGTGGTGGCGGTGCACCACAACGTGCTGCCCACCGGCATCCCCTGGCTAGACGGTTACATGGGCCTGACCAACGGCGCGGCGCTGCACCGCGCCCTGCTGCCGGCCCGCCACCGGCTGCGCGGCGTGTTCTTCGGCCACATCCACCAGAACACGCAGACCGTGCGCGACGGCATCCTCTACGCCAGCGTCCTCAGCCCCTGGTATCAGATTCACGCCTGGCCAGGGCAGACCGGCACCGTGCGCGAGCTGGACGCCGAGCCAGGCTTCAACGTCGTCACTATCACGGCCGAGCAGACGTTCATCCGCCAGCACCGCTACGCGCCGCCGTCCTGATCGGCCCGGCGCAGCGCCGCCGCCATCTCCGCCAACAGCGCCAGAAACGCCGCTCGGCGGCCGGCGTCAACCAGCGCCCCGGCCAGCGCCAGCCCTGGGCGCTTGTCGGCGCGGTCGGGGGCAAAGCGCTCGCCCTCCGGCAGCAGCGCGTTGAGCTGCTCCAGCACCGCCAGGCGCTGCTCGCGCTGGTCGAACGGCGGCGCGGCGCTTAAGTACTGCAGCGGAACTTCGACAGTGGGGCGCTGGCTGTGCGCCCACACCGAGAACAGCGCCACCTCGCCCCCGGCCACCGACACGCGCGCGTGCAACACCGGCAGGTCGCTGCCGCGGAAATCCACCGCGTCGGCGTGCTGGCGCGCCCACGCGACCAGCTCTCCGGCGACAGCCGCGGCGGCCGCGCCATCCGGCCCCTGCTGCAGATAGGCCAGGAACTCGTCGGCCCCGAACTGAGGGCGCAGGCGGCTGGCGGGCAGCGCAGCGGCCGCGGCTGCGGCCTGGGGCGCGGCAAAGGCCGTCGCCCGCAGCGCCTCGACCAGGCGCGCCAGCGCAGCGTCGCGGTCGTGCCGGAAGTCTTCGTAGTGGATGTTCATCAGGTAGATCGGCCGCCGCGTGTCGTCAATCAACGCCGTGAAGATCGGCTTGTCGCGGTCCTGCGCGAACAGCGTTTCGTTCTCCACCCAGTCGCTGTCGCGCGCGTGCTTCGACATCACCACCACGAACGCGCCGCAGCCCTCGATGGCGCGCTCGATCGCGCGCGGGAACTTGGCCGGCGGCCTCAGGCGTTCCTGGTCGAACCACGTCTGGAAGCCGGCCGCGCGCAGCCCCTGGTTGATGTACTGGGCCATCTCGCGGTCGTGGTGGCTGTAGCTGATGAAAACGTATCCGGACTGCTCGGTCATCGGTCTGGCTTCCCGCTGTGCGCTGGCTCTTAGCGTATCATAACACCGCTGCGCTAAAGGCGAAAACCACCCGCGCCCTGGCGCGTCGAATCTAGAGCGCGCGCCGCTTTTAGGGTACACTACGCGCTGTTTGAGACACCCACCCTGACCGGAGAGATACCAGCCGATGGCCACCGACGCGCGCACCTGGTTCTACACCACCCCTGAACCGCGCCCCTATTACATCGAGGAGCGGGTGAACCACACCCTGTGGCGCAACCGCCTGCAGTCGCTCTACATGGTTTGCACCCGCCCCACGCCGCCAATCCGGATGGAGGGCACGTGGCGCGGCAGCCCAGTCGTGTTCGAATGGCAGCCGGGCCAGTGGTTCACGCTCACGTTGGGCCAGGAGAGCAAGGAGTTCATCGGCGTTGTGCGCCAGATGCTCATGATGCGCCCGGCCTTCGCCTACGAAAACCCCGACGGCATGCACGTCGTCGAGTGGCACACCGACGGCGGGGCGGCCCGCTGGAAGGCCATCCAGGGCGATCCACACTTCCAGGGACTGCGCCGGCTGCGCAAGGATTAAAGCCGCGCCGCGCGGTAAGGATGGCCGCTCTCAGCGCGTCCGTGCCGTGAACGCATCGTTTTAACCCTTGAAGGACACCTATGCCCACTGTTACTGCCCGCACCCTTGACGGCTACCGCACCGAGATCAAGACCCGCAGCCACACCTTCTACGCCGACGAGCCAGAGGAAACCGGCGGCTCCGACAGCGCGCCCACCCCGATGGAGATGCTGGCCGGCGCGTTAGCCGGCTGCATGGCTATCACCACGCGCCTCTACGCCGAGCGCAAGAAGTGGCCCCTGGAGGGCGTGGATGTGAGCGTGGAGATCGAGCGCATGAAGGCCGCGGACTACCCTGGCTACCAGGGCGACGCCCAGTTCGTGCACGAGTTCCGCGTGCGGCTGGCCTTCCGCGGCCCGCTGGACGCCGAGCAGCGCGAGCGCCTGCTCGACATCGCCGGCAAGTGCCCGGTGCACCGCGCTATCGAAACGCCCGCCTTTTTCAAAACTGATCTGCTGGAAGCGCTGCCCGCCGACTAACGGCGGCAGCCGCTGCCAGCCACATACGCCGCCGCGCCAGGGGACAAATCCGTTCCCTGGCGCGGCGTATGCCAATGTCACTAGGACAATTCGGGTTTATCTGGAGGCTTACCGCTATGCCCATCACGCTCAAAGCCCGCGAAACCGGAGCCGTGCTCGCGGTCAGCGCCGACGCCGCCGCCGTCCGGTCATTTGAAGGCAACCTGTACTTTGCGCCGGAAGCAGTCAATATGGCCTACCTCAAGGTCACCGAGCGCACCTATACCTGCCCGTACAAAGGCGTGTGCTATTGGATTGACCTGGAAGCGCCCGGCACGCAGGCGCGCAACGTCGCCTGGGTCTACCGCGCGCCAAAGCCCGGCTACGAGTTTATTCAGGATCAGATCGGCTTCTACGGGCGCAGCACGTCAGCTGTGGTTCTCGAAGGCGAGCTGACAGACGCCAGCGCGTAGACGCTCACGCTGCCGCTGGCTCCGCGTTCTGGGGCCAGCGCGCAGCCCGGCGATCAAGGGCCGCCGCCGGGGCCGGCCCACAGCGCGTTCAGGTCGGCGATCAGCCGCGTTGGATTAAACGGCTTGGTCATGAAGCGATCCACGCCTGCGGCGCGGGCCGCGTCGCGGTCGTTGGCCTGGCCGCGAGCCGTCAGCATAATGATGTGCGGATGGTAATCCGGCAGCGCCTGCAGGCGGCGGCACACCTCGTAGCCGTCCATCTTCGGCAGCAGCAGGTCGAGCAGGATCAGATCAGGGCGTTCAGCTTGGGCGATGCGCAGCGCTTCCTCGCCGTCCTCGGCGTAGAACACCGCCATGCGGTCCACCTGAACTCGGCGCAGCACCTGCCCCAGCAGTGTGCGTGTTAACTCTTCGTCGTCCACCACCAGCACTTTAACAGATGTCACTGGCGCGCCCGCTGGCTGGGCCTCCGGCTGCGGCGATTTGGGGTTAGGCATAGGCAGCGTACACGTCTCCTGCGCTCAGGGGCGGCTTAAACCCGCGACAACTTATCATATTATATGCATAATATAAGCGTGAGCGAGGTATGACTTTAGTCTGCCCCAGTCGCACCGCGCCTTGAGTGGGCAGCGGCGGCCGTTCTGGTCTATAATGTCTCCGGCAGAACGTTGCACGGGCCGAGCCGCAGGGGGCAGCGCACTATGATCGGAGCCGCCATCATCGAGGTTGTCATCGGGCTGGTGTTCATCTTCATCCTGCTGAGCATCCTCGTCACCCAGATCAACAACATCATCATCAACCTGCTCAACCTCAAGGCCAGGCGGCTCAAAGAGCAGCTCGACATCATGCTCACCGATCCTGTGGTGCGCACCAAAATCCTGACGCACCCCCTCATCGGCATGGTGGAGACGCCGGGCAGCGAGATCGTTCTGACCAGCCCCGCCGAGCGCATCACGGCGCAGGCTGCCCAGGAACTTACCGAGGGCAAGCGGGCGCGCGTGTCGTACATCCCCACCGAGACGTTTGTAGACGTGTTGGTGGACGTGCTGACGGCCAACACCGGCCAGAAGCTGTACGACGAGCTGAACCGCGTGGTGGATCGCATGGAGCCGAGCGTCGAGAAATCGGTGTTCCGCGATCTGATCCGCCAGATACAGCTCAAGGGCACCGGCATTGCCGAGCTGCGCGACCTAATCGCCGCCATGGACGACCCCGACATGAAGAAGAAGATGCTGGTGGCGCTCAACCTGGTGGACGCCGCGCTGGACAAGCTGCAGGTGGAGAGCAGCGACCTGATCCCGCTGCACCTGGGCGTGCGCCAAATCCGCGATCCGTATTTGCAGGCCGCGCTGGAGGCCGTGCTCAACACCGCCCACTCACTGCAAGACGCCCAGGCCAAGCTGGGCCAGTGGTTCGACAACGGCATCAGCCGCGCGCGCGAGGTCTACGCGCGCCAGATGCAGCGTATCTCCATCGTGATTGGCCTGCTGCTGGCGGTCATCCTGAACGTGGATACGCTGTACGTAGGGCGCGTGCTGTGGGAGGACCCGGCGCTGCGCGCTGCCGTGGCGGCAGCCGCCGAGGCCAGCGTGCCCACGCTGCAGGAGCAGATCGAGCTGGGCCAGCCCGACCCGACACAGCCGCCCCAGCAGGACCTGGGCGAGGCAACCCAGGCCGCGCGCGATATCTTCAGCACACTGCTGAACCTGCGCCTGCCGCTCGGCTGGAGCTTCACGCCGCTGGACGGCGGCGCACCCGCTACCATCCGCGACGACGGCCGCAACCTGTGGCTGTTCGGCCCGGCTAACAACCCGGACTGGCTGGGGTTGTGGCTGCGCAAGGCGATCGGCCTGATCGTAACGACAATCGCTGTCGCCCAGGGGGCGCCCTTCTGGTTCGATTTCCTGCGCCGCCTCACCAGCCGCGGCGGCAGCGGCTGAGCCGGGCGCGGCACGCTCAGCCGGTGACGCGGTTGCCCATCGCCACGCCAGCCTGCAGCAGCGCCTGCACCGCCGCGCCAGAGCGCGCCTCAGCGTAGATGCGCAGCAGCGGCTCGGTCCCGCTGGGCCGGATAAGCAGCCAACTGTCGTCCGCCAGGTAGAATTTGATGCCGTCCAGCGTGTCCACGCGGGCCACCGTCTCGCCGTTGAGCTGGGGCGGCGCGCTGTCGGCCAGCATGCGCACGATCTGCTTTTTGGGCAGCTGGCGCGCCAGGGCCGCGTCAATGCGGGCGTAGTGGGCCGGGCCGTAGCTGGCCTGCAGGTCGGCGATGATCTCGTGCAGCGGGGCGCGCGTCTGCGCCATGATCTCCAGCAGCAGCAGGCCCATCAGGATGCCGTCGCCCTCCGGGATGTGGCCGCGAATGCTGATGCCGCCGCTCTCCTCGCCGCCGATGAGGACGTCGGTGCTCATCATCAGATCGGCGATGTGGTTAAAGCCCACCGGCGTCTCGTGCAGCGGCAGGTCGTATTTCTCCGCCAGCTTGTTGATCATGAAGGTGGTCGAGACGGTTTTGACAACCGCCCCGCGCTGGCCGCGCTTCTCCACCAGATGGCGCAGCGCCAGCGCGAAGATCGTGTGCGGGTCCACGAAGTTCCCCTGGGCGTCAATCGCGCCGATGCGGTCGGCATCGCCGTCGGTGGCTAGGCCCACGTCGGCCTGGACGCGCTGCACGGCGGCCACCAGCTCGTTGAGGTAGCGCGCGATTGGCTCCGGGTGGATGCCGCCGAAGCCGGGGTTGAGCACGGCGCGGATCTCGCTGACGTGGCTGCGCGTGCGCGAGAGGATGGTGCTGAACGCGCCGCGCCCCGCGCCCCACATGGCGTCGGCCACCACCGTCAGCTCGCGCTCGGAGATTTGGTCCAGGTTGATCAGCTCGCCCAGGTGGCTGTAATAGTCCCAGCCGGGGTCGAAGCGGCGGATCAGCTCCTGATCCAGCGCCTGCTGGAAGTCCATCATGTTGGGGCCGCGCCCCTGGCGCTCCATCAGGCGCAGCTCCTCCTCTACCAGCGCGCACTGTTCGGCGGTGGCGCTGCCGCCGTAGGGCGCTTTCAGCTTGAAACCGTTGTAGCGCGGCGGGTTGTGGCTGGCGGTGATGACGATGCCGGCGTCGGCCCCGCGGTGCTTGACGTTGAACGAAATGGCCGGCGTGGGCGCGTCGGAGCGCGTCAGCCAGGTGATGATGCCGTTGGCCGCCAGCACGCGCGCCGTCTCCATAGCGAAGCGATCCGAGAGGAAGCGCGTGTCGTAGCCGACGACCACCGACGGCTGGCGGCTGCCGCTGCGCTGCTTGTTGATGGCGTCGGCCACCGCCTGCGCGATCAGGCGCAGATTAGAGAACGTGAACGTGTCGGCTATAACTGCGCGCCAGCCGTCCGTGCCAAATCCGATCATGTGGCCCAAAATCCTTTGTCAGTGGTGCGCGCTAGCTGCCGCTGCCGTCCAGCCGCGTTACGCGAAGCAGCTCGTTGATGCGTTCGTGAGTGGGGTCGAAATCGTGCAGGATGCTGTAGGGCAGGTTGTGTTCGACCACGTACTGCGGCATGATCTTGAGCGTCTCGGCGATGTCGGCTGGCCGAAGCTGGTCAAGGCGCACGCCGGCGGAGACCATCGTCTCGCGGATCGGGTTGATGTCCTGATCGTGCAGCGCGGCGGCGATGAGCAGGCCCGGCCCCACCAGGTCGGCGAAGGGAACGCCGCGTTCGACAGCCACCCGCGACTCGACGGCGTAGGCGAAGTACTGCTCGCTGCCCTCCTGCGGCCGGTTGTGGCCCAATTGATTGGTGAGCCGCACCTCCATGCAGATCAGGTCCAGCAGGTTGCGCAGCGCCTCGACGTTGCCCTGGCCCACGCCGCGCGCGATCTTAAACGCCTGCTGGGCGATGCCCGCCGCCAGGCTGGCCGCCCAGGGCAGGAAGCGCGTCTCCGGCGTGTTCTTGTTGTGGGCCGCCGCGTACTGCCAGTCCTTCAGGCCGGTGACAATGCTCAGCAGCTCGACAATGCCGGTCCCGCGCAGGCTGGCCGGCGCGTTGCGCACAATTTCCCAGTCAACGATCAGCCAGTCGGCTGGGCCGGTGTCCACATAGCGCACTGACCCCTGCTTGCGCACAGCCACGATGGCCGTGAAAAAGCCGTCCACGCTCAGCGCTGTGGGGATCAGCACCACCGGCAGGCCGCGCGTCTTGCCGATGTACTTGGCTGTGTCGCAGGCCAGCCCGCCGCCTACGCCGTAGACAACCTCCACCTGGGGCGGCAGGTTGTCCGCCAACGACTGCAGGTACGCTAGATCGGCCTTGACCGGCTCGGCCTGCACCACCAGCGGCAGGTTGAGGAACTGTCCGGCAATGCTCCAGGCGGGTTCGCTGGTCACCAGCGCCACCGGGCGCCGCTCCTCGACCTGAGACAGGTCTTTAAACTCGATAGTCGGCAGGGGCCAGATCGTCGTCATGGAACCTCCATCGGCGCGCGGTGACGTGCTGTTGGTAATAATAGTCGGAAACGAAAAGTTTTACCAGCGCCCCGCCCGCGCCGCCTCTGGACGCCCGCCGCCGGTCGGTGATATAGTGGAGCGCGCGCGTTTTATAACAAGCGGAATGATATGAGGCGTATTGTTAAGCGTGTGCTGATCGGCGGCCTGCTGGCGCTGGCGCTGAGCGCCGGCGCAGGCGCGGCGGCCCAAGGCGGCGCGCCCGCTGATGTCGCTGCCGCCTTCCTCGACGCCTGGGCCAGCGGCGATTACGACGCCATGTACAGCCGCATCAGCTCGCGCAGCCAGGCGCTCTACGACGTCAACGTGTTCCGCGCCATGTACAGCGACGCCGATGGCGCAACTGGCCGGACCGGCCTGGCCTATACCATCATCGAGACGCAGCTTCAGGGCGCGTCGGCGGCGGTGATCTACGACCTGTCGCTGGAATCCGCTTTCTTCGAGCCGATCGTGGACCGCGGCCGCATCATGCGGCTGGTGCAGTCGCCAGAGGGTTGGCGCGTGGCCTGGTCCAGCATGGACATCTTCGACGGCATGGCTGCCGGCGCGCAGCTGCGCGCTGCCGGCCAGCGCAGCCAGCGCGCCAACATCTACGACCGCGACGGCGAGGTGCTGGCCGAGCAGAACGGCACAGTGACGGCGCTCTACATCCGCCGCGCCACCATCCCCAACGAGGCCAACTGCCTGGACCTGCTGGCCGGCCTGCTGCGCCGCCAGCGCCAGGACCTGCAGGCCTTCTTCAACCGCTACCCCACGCTGGAGACGGTGTTCTACGTGGGCGAGATTGACACTGACGAGTACGCCGCGCGGGGCCAGCAGTTGAGCGAGGTGTGCGGCATCCAGCCGCAGAACACGCTCGAACGCCAGACGCGCCGCTACTACCGCGGCAACGCCGTCTCCCACGTGACCGGCTACATCGGCCAGATTCCCGCTGACCAGCTTGAACAGTGGCAGGATCGGGGCTATCAGAGCGGCGACCTGGTAGGCCGCAGCGGCGTTGAGCTGGCCTTTGAGGCCGAGCTGAGCGGGCAGGCGCGGCGCGTGCTCAGCATCATCGAGCCAGGCGGCACGGTCGTGCGCGAGCTTTCCGCCACCGAGGGCCAGCCGGCCCGCCCCGTCACCCTGACGATTGACCGCGACCTGCAGCTGATCGTGGCGCAGGCCCTGGCCGACGCCTTCAACTACGCCGAGCCAAACTGGGGCAGCCGCGACGTCTCGCCTGGCGGCGCGGCGGTGGTGCTGGACGTCAACACGGGCGCGATCCTGGCCGCCGCCAGCTACCCGCTGTTCGAGCCGGACCTGTTCAACCCGGACACCTACTGCTGCACAATCATCACCGCCGGCGACCGCATCGCCGAAATGCTCAACGACCCGCGCACCCCGCTGTTCAACCGCGTATTCCAGGGCCAGTACGCGCCCGGCTCGATCTTCAAGATCGTCACCGCCGCCGCCGCCGCCGAGGAGGGCATCTTCGGCCTGGACGACACGTTCTACTGCGGCCTGAGCTGGGACGGCGCGCCGTTCGGCGACACGGTCGGCTTTGAGCGCAAGGACTGGCGTTTCACCGACGGCCTAGACCCCGCCGGCGAGATCACAATGGCCCAGGCGCTCACGTCGTCGTGCGACCCGTTCTTCTACCAGATGGGCGCCGAGCTGTTCAACCGGCGCGGCCCCACCACCCTCATTGACTACGGCCAGCGCATGGGCCTCACGCGCACCGGCATCAACTACTACGGGGCCGAGGCCCCCGGCGAGATTCCGCTGCCGAACAGCGTGGCCGCCGCCATCAACGAGGCGATCGGCCAGGGCGACGTGAAGGTGTCGCCCATCCAGATGGCCAAGCTGACAGCGGCAGTGGCCAACGGCGGCACGGTCTATCAGCCTTACCTGGTGCAGCGCGTGGGCGGGGCCGACGGCACGCCGGTCGCGTTTGAGGCCGAGCCGCAGGCGGTGGGCAGCCTGCAGATGCGCCCGGAGACGCTGGCCATGCTGCGCGAGGGCATGTGCGCCGTCACCACCGATCCTGAGCTGGGCACGGCCGTGTGGCCGTTCGAGCGAGCCGGGTTTACCGTGTGCGGCAAGACCGGCACGGCCCAAACAGCGCGCTACCCGCAGGCCTGGTTCGTCGCCTATTCGCCGGCAGAGAACCCGCAGATCGCGGTGGTGGTGATGGTTGAGCAGTCGCTGGAGGGGTCGCAGATCGCCGCGCCCATCACGCGCCGCATCTTAGAAGACTACTACGGCGAGCCGCGCTTCGGTTACCCGCCGTTCTGGGCGCAGGGGCCGTATGTCCCGCTGCAAGCCCCAGAGGGCGGCACGATCGGCGGCTGACCTCACCCCCTAACCCCCTCTCCAAGTGGAAAGGGGGTAACGCGCGCAGCGAGCGGGGGTGAGGTGGGGAAAGCGCGATAAGGCGCTTAAGCCGTGACCGGCTCGGTCACTTTGATTGCCTCCACGTCCAGCGCGATCTTGACTTCTTTGCCCACCAACCAGCCGCCAGCCTCAAGCGCCATGTTCCACGTGAGGCCGAAGTCCTCGCGGTTGATGGTGGTGCTGCCGGTGAAGCCGGCGCGCTGGTCGCCCCAGGGGCTGGCTACCTCGCCCAGGTACTCCGCGTCAATCACGACTTGGCGCGTGACGCCGCGAATCGTTAAATCGCCATAAATCTTGGCGCGGTTTTCGCCGGCTGGTTCGACGCGCGTGCTCTTGAACGTGATCGTCGGGTAATTGGCTACATCCAGGAAGTCGGCGCTCTTCAGGTGATTGTCGCGGTCGGCCAGGCCGGTAGAGGTCATTTCGGCGGTCTGGATGACAGCCTCGACGCGGGCAGCGGCAGGGTTGGCCGGGTCAAACTCCAGCGTGCCAGTGATGTTGCGGAAGCCGCCGCGCACGGTGGTGATCATCATGTGCCGGACGGAAAACTCGGCGCTGGTGTGAGCGGGGTCAAGATTCCAGGTTGCCATAACTGCTCCTCTCCTGTCTTAAGTGGACTATAGTCCGTTTAAGGTTCACAGCGAAAGTATATACCGGAACCGGCAGGAAAAGCTGAACAGCGAATTAGAAACGGACGATAGTCCGCTTAAGAGGTGATAAGCGCGACGAGGCGGCGCAGGCCAGCCACTATGCGCTCAGGGTCGTCGTTGAGGGCGCGGCGCTGGAAATTGATGGCGCGCACGTCAAGCAGGACGTAGATGGCGTCGGCGAAATAGTCAAGATCGCCGTCGAAGCCGGCGCGCTGCAGCAGGCCCCGCACTGTCTGCCGCCACCACAGGTGCGCCGGGTGCGCCAGCATTAGGCCGGGGCTGGCCATGAGCAGGTCGGCGTTGGAGATTACAAAGCGCGCCACCTCTTCCACGAACCAGGCCAGGTCGGCGCGGGCGTCGCCCTGCTGGCGCAGGCGCAGCAGCACGCGCTCCTGCAGGGCGCGCATGTCGTGGTCGAGCAGGGCGTTGCACAGCTCAGCCTTGTTGTCGAAATTGCGGTAGAGCGTGCCCTTGCCCACGCCGGCGGCCTCGGCGATGGCCGACATCGAGACGGCTTCCACACCCTGCCGGGCGAACAGGGCGCGCGCCGCCGCCAGCAGCAGCTCGCGGTTCTTGACCGCGTCGGCCCGGCTGGGGTGCGGCACAGGCTGGAGCAGGCGCTCATCGTCCACGGGTGGGCCGCGCTAATGCGCGAGCACGCGCACAGGCCTGATCTTGTACGTGACGCGCGTCTCGCGCTGGCGCAGCTCCGCCGGGGCCACGCCGCCGTAGTACTGTTCGGCCCCGCGGTACTTGCGGGCCAGCTCGTTGATCAGCTCCAGCGCGCCTTCCTCGGTGATCTCGTCCACCACGCCGCGCACTTCAACGTAGCGGTACGGGTTGTCCGGGTCAATTGAGAGCACGGTAACCTTGCTGTCGCGCGTCATGTTGCGGTCTTTCTGCCGCCCGCGCGCCGTGTTGACCAGCAGGTGCGTGCCGTCGTACTTGATCCACACCGGCGTCGCCTGGGGCTGGCCGTCCGGCATCACCGTGACCAGCGTCACGACAACCGGGCGGTCGAACAAATCGCGGTGCGAGTCAGGGATGGAAACAGCCATGATGCTCTCCTTGAGGGCCTGCTGCTTACAGGGGCGCTATTCCACGCTCAGCACACCGGCTGCTTGGGCGCGGGCCAGCACGCCCTCGGCGTGGCGCACCATCGGCAGGTCAATCATCCGGCCGTCCAGCACGAACACGCCCTGGCCGGCACGCTGGTGCTCGTGATAAGCGGCGATCACGCGCCGGGCGCGCTCGATCTCCTCCGGGCGCGGCGTGAACACCCGCTGGATCGGCTCCACCTGGCGGGGATGCACAGCCAGCTTGCCGGTGTAGCCCATGTAGTGGGCCTGTTCGGCGTCGGCCACCAGCCCGGTCAGATTTTCCAGGTGAACGTACGGCGTGTCAATCGCGTCCAGGCCCATAGCGCGCGCATGCATCACGACTGCGCTGCGGGCGTAGAACACTTCCCAGCCGTCGGGCGTGCGGGTAGCGCCCATATCGCCAGCCAAGTCCTCTGCGCCAAACATCAAGCCGCCCAGCCGCGGCGTGCTCTCCACGATATCGCGCAGGTTGATTACGCCGCGGGCCGTCTCAACGATGGGAAAGAGCAGGATCGAACCGCCAGGCCAGCCGCGCTCGTGTTCGGTGGCCACCACCAGGCGCGCCACCTGGTTGATCTCAACCGCCGACTCGACTTTAGGAATCACGTAGCCGTCTGGCCGCCAGCCAACCGTCGCGGCGATGTCGGCCTCGTAGCCGGTCTCAGCGCCCACCCAATTGATCCGCACGAGCCGCTCGGCGCGGCCAAAATCGAGTTCGCGCAGGGCAGCGGCGGTGATCTCGCGGGCGGCCTCCTTGCGGCTGGCGGCCACGCCGTCCTCCAGGTCCAGGATCACCGCGTCCACGTCCAGCGCGGCGGCTTTCTCTATCTTGTGCCGGTCATCGCCGGGGACAAACAACAGCGCGCGTCGCACTCTCATCGCAACCTCGTGTAACAGGTGCAGCTGGTTCGTGTCACCCAGTGTACCGAAGGCCTGCGGACGAGGCAAGCTGGCCGCGGGGGATGAGAGTCCACCGCGGAGAGCAGTTCGCCGCAGCGCGCCAGCGGCGCGCTGATCAGCGCGGGGTCAGCAGCACGCTGGTGAGCGCGTCAAGGTCGCGCACGTCAATGTCAACGCCTGGCTGCGAGACCAAGTGCGCCCTATAGCCGTAGGTCTCGATAAACGCAGCCAGGTCGTCCAGCGTACAGCCGTTTGACCGGATAGTAATACGGGTGCACGGTGCAGATGATCGGCGGGCGGTGACCGGTGCGGTTCAGGTAGCGCTGCATGCCTTTGAGCGCCGGCAGCTCATACCCCTCGACTTCGATGAAGAGCAGGGACACCTGCTCCAGCGCGCGCGCCTCGATGTAGTCATCCAAGCTGACCACCGGCACGGTGATATATTCCTGCGTGTGGTCGTCTGCCGCTGCCGCCAGCGAGCTGCCGCTGAAGACCGTTTTGTCTACCGCGATCGTCGCCTCGCCAGCGGCCTCGCCCACTGCGCACTGGTTGGCCACAATCTGGTATGCGGGGTTGAGTTCGACGAGTGTCTGGATGGTGCGGAAGTACTGCGGCATCGGCTCGAAGGCGTGCACCTGGCCGGTTTTGCCGACAAAGCCAGCCGCCAATGCCGAGATGTAGCCCAGGCTGGCCCCCAGGTCAAAGAACACGTCTCCCGGCCTAAGACAGCGCTTGAGCGTTCTGACGAGCAGCAGCCGGTAGGTCTCGTAGTACATGTCCTTGATGAGCTGGCGGCGGAAGGCCGCGGTCTCCTCGCTGTCCACCAGCGTAAAGTCAAACTCGAAACGGTAGCGCACGCCGTTGATGACGCGCTCAGCCGGCAGCGTGGGCAGCGGCCGCAAGTTGGTCAGCGTCTTGCTCAAACCCACCTGCACCAGCGCGGCCGGGTCGGTGGTGAGCATGCGCAGGGCTTTCGTCAGGTTGGTTTCGTATTTCCGATCTATTTTTTCTAGACTCATTACGCTTTCCATATGCGTTCATTCTTTTAATAAAATTAAATTACTATAAAAATGTAATTATGTCAATCAAGAGCAAGTTAAAAACAGCCGCCGCAGCACTGCATATTGACTTAGATTTACTAATAATCCTCTGAGATTTTCTGTAGCTGGCAGCGCCTGCGCATGTTACAATCCGATCACCTTTTTACGTTCTGCAAGCGAGCACGACCATGCCAACCCTGACCGTCGACTTTGTTGTTTCCGTGATCGCCGCTGCCGTAACCGGCGTGTTTGCTGCGCTGGTGCTGCGCCGCTGGTGGCAGAAACGCCGCCCGCACCTGCTGGCCTGGGGCATCGGCCTGCTGTTCTACTTCCTGGGCACGCTCAGCCAGGTGATTCTATCGCTGGCGTGGAGTCCGTTCTTTTTCATGTTGTGGTATTGGACCGGCGCGCTGATGGTGGCCCCCTGGTTAGGCCAGGGAACGGTGTACCTGCTGTGGCGGCGCGGCAACATCGCCCGCAACATCCAGATGGCGCTGCTGCTGGTCACGGTGATGACGCTGCCCTGGGCGCTGTTCCTCACCCCGCTCGATCCCAGCCCGTGGCATCCCGGGGCGGACATGACGCAGATTTACCGTGATATCATGCCGCAGGGCAGCGGCACAGTGCGGTCGTTCTCGCCGGTTATGAACACGTGGGGGACGATTGCGCTGGTGGGCGGCGCCATCTACTCCGCCCGGCTGTTCCGCCGCAAGCAGATCATGCGCAGCCGCATGATCGGCAACTGGCTGATTGCCGCCGGCGGGCTGCTGCCAGCCCTGGGCGGCGCGCTCATCCGCTTGGGCGACCCGTCGTTCAAGTACTTCGGCGAAATGGCTGGCGCGATCCTGATCTTCGCCGGCTTCCTGTTGGCCACCAGCGCCGCTGCTGAACTGCACGACGCGCAGCGCGAGCAGCTGCCAGAAAGACAGGCCGCGCTGTGACCGATCAGCCGCTGCCCGCCACGCCCGCCGCCCGCGCGGATCAGCCGCGCTGGCGCCGCCTGCTGTTCCGCTTCGACACGCTGCTGATCGCGCTCACAGTGGGTTTCGGCGCCGTTGTGGCGCTGGACACCGTCCGCCGCGTGCCGCTGGTGTGGGCGTACATTCTGCCTTTCGACCTGCACTACCAGTTCGCGCGCTACGGCTTGGCCGTGGCGCTGCTGATGGCCGGCATCGCCGCCTATATCGGCCTCGTGCGCAAGGGCGATGTTACGCCGTGGTTTCGGCGCGGCGTGTACGTCGTGTTCGGCACGGTGCTGTTTCAGGCGCTGGTGGGCCTGCTGATGTACATCAACGGCACGCGGCCCGCTGAAGAAGTTCACCTGATCTACGGCGCGGGGTCGGTGCTGGCGCTGCCGTTCTTTATTTTCGTGGAAGTCACCGCCAAGAAGCGCCCGGCAATGGGCAGCTATATCTGGGGGTTCGCGCTGCTGGCCGGCATCCTGCTGCGCAGCATCATGACCGGCGCGTGACACGCGCCCGACGCTCTGCCGAGGCAGCGCGGGCGAGTCCGTTAAAGACTAAAGACTCGCCCGCGCGCTTCGCTCGTTTTCAGCTGTTCTCAACCATTACGGCGTCGGCGTCGGCCAGACGACGGTCAGCGAGAACAGCCCCTGGCCGATGCCGCCGCGCCCGTCGCTGCCGGTGATGATCACCGTCTGGCTGTCAGCCGGGCCGTTGGCCGGCGTGAACGTCCACGTCCAAGTGCCGTTGCCGTTGTTAACGACTGTGCCCACCGAGGCCGTCAGCGTCACAAAGTCGCCGTCAAGGTCAATCACCTGGCCGGTGTTAGTGACCATCTGGCCGTTGACCGCCGTCACTGTCGTTTGATTCGGGATCACATAGGGCGCTCTGTTGGGGGCCGGCGTGTTCGTTGGTGTCGGCGTCGGCGTGTTTGTTGGCGTATTAGTCGGCGTAGCGGTGGCTGTGGCCGTCGGCGTCTCGGTCGGGATCGGTGTGTTGGTCGGGACGTCGGTGGCCGTGGCCGTCGGCGTCGGCGTGTTTGTTGGTGTATCAGTCGGCGTAGCGGTGGCTGTGGCCGTCGGCGTCTCGGTCGGAATGTCGGTGGCTGTCGGCGTTGGCGTGTTTGTTGGCGTATCAGTCGGCGTCTCGGTCGGGATCGGTGTGTTGGTTGGGACGTCAGTGGCCGTGGCCGTCGGCGTCGGCGTGTTTGTTGGTGTATCAGTCGGCGTAGCAGTGGCTGTGGCCGTCGGCGTCGCCGTCGGCGCGATCGTCCGGTAGTAGATCGTCCCGTTCCACGTCCGATCCAGGAAGATGCACGGGTTGTTGCTGAAGTTCCGCGCCGCGCAC